>Ga0075479_10001548_pt1 | contig 10450 bp, 8 predicted proteins | sample DEB08_DNA_8_FD_76341 | JGI IMG/M metagenome (GOLD analysis project Ga0075479, IMG submission 76341) | Aqueous microbial communities from the Delaware River and Bay under freshwater to marine salinity gradient to study organic matter... | ecosystem: Environmental > Aquatic > Marine > Coastal ... | reverse complement strand
CGGTGCGGATCAACCCCGCAAAAATGCCAATCACCTGAACCTGTTCTGCCGGAAAAATCAGGTCCTGCATCTGCTGATTCGCAGGCGAAAGCCGAACGGTGTCTCCACAGCGGCTGTAATGCTTCAACGTTGCTTCCTGCTGATCAACCAGCGCCACAACAGTCTCTCCATCACGCGCCCGATCAGCACGACGGATAATGGCCAAATCGCCATCGTGAATCCCGTCCTCGATCATCGACTCCCCGTTGACTCGCAATAGAAAATGATCCCGCGGATCAAAAGTGCGATTCAGATCAAACGTCTCTACATCTTCCAATGCGTCAATCGGTGCCCCCGCAGCGACATCTCCAAGCACGCGAAATGGCTGAGCCTGCATCCCGGCGGATGCCAGCAGCAAATCCTCGTCAAGGTCCAGTTCACCCGCCAGACGCAACAGGGATTCCCGACCAATGCTGTCGTGACCGTTCTCCACTTTTGACAAATGACTAAAGTGAATCCCAATCCGCCCCGCCATCTGACGCAGCGAAATCCCCCGTGCCTGACGCACGCGACGAATCATTGCCCCCAACTCTTCCGTCATGACTGAACCTGCAGTGATGGTCGCGGACGCATCGGAACCTCACGCGATAACTGACGCGGTGCAAGCCGTCCGGAAACTCGCTGAATCTGCCCCGCCGAATCCGACAACTCCGGCGATGATGCCCCCGACTGCCCGACGGACGGTCGCTTCAACACTGGCCTCTCCAACACTGGCCTCTCCAACACTGGCCTCTCCAACACTGGCCTCTCCAGTCGCGCAGCAGCCACCGGAACTTTCGCCTGAGTCGCTGAAATGCGCTGACATTCCTCTTCAAATACCGGCAACTCCGCTCGACGAATTCGGCAATCCCGAGGCGCTTCGAAGGCCAGACTGCAACTGCCATCTCCCGTTTGAACCACCACAATCCGTATCTGACCGTCAATCACAATTTCCTGTCCCTGCCGTCGCTTCAATACCAACATCTCTCACCTCAATTCGTCCTGAACTGAATGTCCCTTAGCCACTAACTCACTTCCCTGCACTCTTTCCTTTCAGCGAATGTCCCTCGCATCAGTGTCCGCTGACCGAATACGACGCCCGACTCGGGATCATGAACTTTTATGAACACTGCCCAAAATCGAACACGGAACAACCACACCACTGTTGCAGTTGAAGTTGAGAATTTCACCGGCCCAGCAGGAAACCTGTTTTTGTTCAACAACTTCCAATCCGCAACATACGGCACAGCCTTTTTCGCCTGTCACACCTCCCTATGCAAAAATCCTATGCAAAAATCCTGTGCAAAAATCCTGTGCAAAATGCACGGCACCTATCGCCAAAACACCAAATGAAAATACCGTCAATAAACTGACAGAATGATAATTTTACCTGCGTGACAACAGGTGTTGGGTTTTTGCCCAACACCAGATTACAGAGATATCGGCAGAGTGCCAAGAGCTGTTTGCAAAAAAATCCGAAGGGAGATGATTTGGCCGGAAGTACTGAGAGCCATTTCCCGCCACCGCCCGCCGGGATGTGTGCCCAACCGGCCGATCTGACTGCCAGCGAAGCAACGCCTGGCGGCTGCTCAAGCCAAACTTTTCATCATGAATCGGGCTGTCCAGAGATGCGCAGGGAACCCAACGAAACCTGCGAGCGGGCTAACTGACCGCGGAAGTCATTGACCATCTGACGCAACTCAGTCAGCCGCTGAACCTCGCGGTCAATCTCGTCACATTCCTGCTCAAGGTCCGGATACAGTCCCTCTGATAACTGTTGCTCAGCGAGCCGGTCGGCGAGATCCTGGATCGAACTGTGCAGACGTCCGCGCAGACCGGATGAAAAGGCGACCAGCCCAGTTCCGCACCAGACCACAAGAAAGAATAACGCCGGAATATAGAACTCGACCGCCAACAACGGGGCGGCCGCTTCCGCGTATCCCAGCAGTGGAGCAAGGCAGGTCTCCCAAAAGAAATTGTGCCCCATCCGCAGCAACACAAACACAGGATAGAGCAGGAAAATCAGCTCTGTCAGCCAGCGGCGAACTGGCCGCGTCAGCCTTTCAGCCACCAGCGAAATCTGACGATCCACCTCCTGCCCAACGTCTCCAAGAAAAGATCGTTCCATCCGCACCAATTGCCGTCGCAGATCATCCAGTTCACGCCCCGACTGCTGGTCCATCCGGTCCAGACCAGCATCGGCGCGATAGCGGGAGATCTTCAGGCTGGCCGACCGCAATAAATGATCCGGGATGCCCAGCGTCGACAATCGATTCAGTGATTCCGTTTCCGCCTGCTGTTCGCCAACCCCCTTCAGCCAGCGAGCTCCCTGAACCGCGCCTACTAACGCCATCTGTACTGAAGACCGCGCACGCAGAAACGACAGCGATGCCAGCAATCCCCCAATGCCACTGCTGAGTCGCAACAGTGCAGAGAATGGGCTGAGCCCCCAGCGATCGACAATTGCCGTCCCCAGTCGTCGTTCCCAAATGCCTCGATTCTGCAACAACTCCTGTGTTAACACGGCACTCATTTCTGCCCGCAGTTCGTCACGCAACTCCAGCATGACTTCCCGCAGCCGGTCAACGTGCGGGCTCAATTCTCCATACGCCAACTGGCCTTCCGCCAAAGTCTCACCCAGCAGATCTGTCAAACTTGCTCGACGAATGGCCAAACGCCTGCTGCTGCCCAACTGTTCCTGCAGAAACCTCTGCAGACTTCTGAACTCCCCGGCCGGCTGTCGACCCTCCTGCTGATCCAGCAGGGCCTGTCTCGAATCGACCAGGAAAATCCGTGAGGCCAGAAACTGATCGTCCAGCTGACGCTTCCAGTCATCCCGGATATCAGAGTCAAGATCAGCGTGAGTCTGAATGAACACCAGCTGGCAACCCGATGCAGCCTGAATGAGTTCTTCGGCGATTCGGCTGCTGCGATATTTCTGCTGCGTCGTTACATAAAGCAGCACATCGCAATACGGCAGGATTTCTCTGAGCACAGCGAGATTGCTGCCCGGACTGTCACCCTCACTCGTGTCCGGGTCCGGGCAGTCGATCAGCACCACGTCGCGCAACAGACCAGACTCCAGCCGACACACCTGCACCTGCTTGAGATTCAACCCACTGTCGGTTAAGTCAAGATCACGATGCTGCAGCAGGACCGGACGGCGCGTTGTGGGACGCTGCCGACCGCTGGCAGTCACTTCTTCGCCAACCAAAGCGTTCACCAGACTGCTCTTGCCAGTTCCGGTGCCGCCAAACGTTGCCACAACCAGGGGGGAATCCAGTCGCACACGAAGTGATTGCACTCGCTCCAGCACGGCAGCAGTGTTTCTTCGCAGCGACGATGCCGGCTTCCACGCCACCGACAATCCCTGCCACTCCCGCAACTGCAGTAACAACTCATCCAGCTCTCGCAAAAGTGCGAGGTGCTGACGTTCATGTCCCGCTGTCATCAATCACTCTCCACCGTCTCGCCGCTATCGCGACCATCCTGTTCACTCATCGCTCGCCCAGTTAACTCCTGCATCTGATCCAGTCCGACAGCGACCCTTCGATAATCTTCTGATTCCACCACCGACGCCGCGCGACAAATCTCCTCTGCAAGATCACCCAGAAGATGCTGCTGCAGTTGTCCCGCCAGCCACGTTGCTCGCCGCGCGGAATAACCCGCCTGCAGACGACAAAACCACGACTGTACAATTCCCACACCAGACTCTGCAGCGGTCGTGACGACCGCTTCACCCGCGATCGCTGCGGCTGTCCCCCCAAAGACATCAGCAGCAGTGTGCATCACAGCCTGGCCGGCAAGAGGAGCCAGCAGATCACCGGCCGGACCGAATCCCACGGAAAACAAAACGGCACTGGTGACCGGGCGAACAGCAGCAGAAACGTGATTGATCCGTCGCAGCATCCGATACAACTCCGGCCGCTCGCTCTCCAGTTGCTGCATACTCCTGTCGACCAATTCACGCAATTCCTGCTGCTGATCAAATCGCTTGTGCTCCGCCAGCAGTCGGCTCAGCAATGCTCCAGTCGCGTCTCCGCTGAGCATTCCGCGGACCCGCTGCTGCAATGCAGCGCCACCGGTGTCCTGCAGCCTTTCCAGTTGTTGCATCACCTGCTGAACTGTCTGCTGGACGATCCGCCATTCCTCGTCTCTGTATTCCTGCAGTCCGTCCGACTGTTCATTTCCCGCTGGCCGACGACGCAACAGATTCACCGGCTGCAGCAGCATTTTTCCGGCCTGACCATAGACACGGTTGATTGTTTGAGCCCATGCGGGCTGACGGATTCGCCACCAGTCACTCAACACCTCCAGCACCGCAGGTACAGGAACTGCCGGCCATTTTTCGACCCGGATCAACCCATCCTCGGTCCCAATGCCGCTGTCCCGCTGTAATCGTTCGGCAGCCTGCCGCAGACGACGTAACCACTCGGGAATTCCAACGGCCGGGTCGCACAACAGGTCCAACGACCCACGCAGTGACTTCAATCGCAACTGCCCCGCCGGTAATTGCCGCAAATAGTCCAGCAGCAGCCTTGTGCCAGCTTCCGGCACAGCGTCACCAGCAACGCAGCTCCGCTGCTCCAGTTCATTTTCCGCAGCCGTCTTTTCCTCCGCTTGATCTGCTGACGCTGACCCTCCCATCAGCCGCTGAGAAAAAGGCAGTTGCATTGCTGCAGCCGCACGACGATCTGCAGGCGCCAGGAAAACAACTTCAGGAACAACACCACTGCCTTCACAGAAGGTCTGCAGCCAGACCGGCCAGTATGGCTCGTCCTCCGGAATGAGAACCTGATTGAACACGGGAATGATCGTTCGTCCCTCCGCGGCAGCACGGCGAAAAAACTCACGAACAACAGCATCGTTGTACTTCTGCTGGGTGAGCACGGCGATGATCACGTCGGCCGCGCGGCGAATGCTGTCTGTTCGCTTCCAGTTCACTCGCGCGTCACTGTCGATATCCGGAGTATCCAGCAGCAGCAAATGGCTCGGCAATTCCACACACTCACGCCAGAACAACAGATTCTGCTCGTCAGGCAGCAGAGCATCATCAGCATTCTGCCAGTGCTGCAGTCGCTGCTCCGGAAAGATCTGCTGCAGTCGCGCCTGCTCCGAAAACTCCGACGGAACCAGACACACAGGATGCCGTGTCCCGGCCGCAAGCGGTGACGCAGAACTGGCGCGGGTTCCCGCCAACTGATTGAAAACCGAGCTCTTTCCGGTATTCGTGCCACCGGTGACTGCAACTACGAGAAATTCCGGGGAACCAAGTTGCGGCAGCAACTTCTCCGTCAACAGTGCATACCACTCCTGGTCCCGCGCAGCCTGCACGTCCAGCAGTTCGATCTGCTGTTCCAGTAGACCGATTGCCCTGTGCAGGTCCGCCGCTGTGTCACGACATTCGTGCCAGTCACCACACTTCTCTGTTGCCATATTTCCCGTCTGCCTGCGCCATCTGCGTCGGCTCATTCCCTGCCGAATTGCCTCTGACAGTCAAAAAAACGCCACTCAAACGGATCACTGCTTCCCATCTCCCGGTGGCAATGGAAACAATCGACGGATCTCGTCTGCTGTCGGCTGACGTCCGTATTCGCAGATCTCAAATGCTTCCGCATACTTCACGGATTTCCCCACATCAGCGCCATACCAACGAATCAGAGCGTCCCGATAATTATTCGCTTCCGCAGACTGACGCCGATCCCAGCGTTCCCGCAACCACGCCCGTCGGAGTTCCGGCTGAGATGCCGGCGGAGCGGCTGCAGCACGCTCCGCATTGCCAAGTGCGCCACCCTCAAATGTCTGCGACTCCAAAGCCAGCAATGCGTCCACCTTGCGCTCAAACACACTGTCCAAAGACACCGCAATATCTGCTCGAAATGCGTACGGTTTCTGAAAGCGATCGCTGCTGTACAGAAACACCGGGTTCTTCTTCAATGGGGGTGTATCCGGACAGAAAAACGGTACCGCCACCATGTACGCCGAATCCTGAACCAGCACACCCACGTAACGATGATCAGGATGATAGTCCCAGGGCCGATGAGCAATCACGATGTCGGCATTCCAGTCGCGAATCAGGCGAGTGATGGTGCGCCGATTTTCCAGCGTCGGCTCCAGCTCCCCATCGTGAATGTCCAGCACCTGATAGGTGAAGCCCAGTCTTCGAGCGACCTCGGCAGACTCCGCAGCACGCCGCTTTGCCAGCGGCCCACCCGCCATCTGCCAGTGGCCAATGTCGCCGTTTGTCACGGAAACCATCTTCACGTGGTGGCCCCGATCAGCCCACAACGCTGCCGTACCACCACTCTTATACTCCGCATCATCCGGATGCGCGCCGAAACAGATGATTCGCAATTTGCCGTCGTCTGCAGGGGGATCATCGGCAACTGCAGGCACCAGCAAACCCAGCCCTGCCACAAATACGACCAGCCGCCACACGACTTCCCGCAACACCACCTGCTTCATCGTCATTCTCCCCCGATCATCGGAAATTCTCGCAACTCCACAACACACTGCAACAACCGTATTTCCACGGCCGTTCGCTGCCGTTTCCCGTCAGGCTCCGCCAGCGTCACGAGTTTAGAAGTCTGCCGGACAACACGCCATCCCCCAGGCAGGAATCGTCGGTTCGCAGAAACCCCCAACAACCGTTATTCCCGTTCAGGGATCCTCGGAGCGGTCCGCTCCAAATGCCGCTCCAGACGCTTCAACATCACCCCTCCAACCAAAACCCCGGACAGCATCGCCCCGATCAGCACGAGCAGCCAAAGTCGATTCCGGAAATGCCACACCAGTATTTGCGGTGCGTGCGGAAGCTGACCCAGTGCGTGAGACGTAAAGATTGCCATGGGATCCTCCTCCCAGGCCACCGACGATTCCGGTTTCACAAGCTCACTCCGCTCCCGCTCCCCAAGTTCCAGTATCGATGGGGATTTCGCTCCGACCCACGATACCGCCAGGAAACCCCAGCTCGTCCACAACACAAACAGGAAACACAGACCCGTCACCCACAGTACGGATTGCGATTTCTGAGTCATCCGGGTCTCCCGATCACAGTCGTCGAGTCAACTCTGCCCACCCACCCTGTCACTGTTCAACGCAGCCGGTGCTCTTCGTGTGAACAACGAAACCTCCAGCCACTTCCATCTGTTTCATAACCTCCCGCGTCAGGACAGGTCGGCCACAATCCGCCAGCCAGCCACGGCTGCAGATTTGTCACGCTGATGTAAGGACCGCTCGGCCGCAGATCATCGGTAACAAACGGATTTGATGCCTTCCGCCAGGCTGCGTATCCCGGTTCCGCCCCGTATGCTCGCTCCACCGCAGTATTCAGCATCCGCTGGTTCTGACGACAGGCCGCATCGGCATATCCGGAGTCCGGGAAACGAGCAACCAGCACATTCATTGCAGTACCAAGTGCAGCGCAGGAGAACAGTCGAGCCAATGCAAACCAACTCAGTCGCCAGCCGATGATCCGTCGCTTCGCGTTGCGCAGTGCCCTGCTCTGCCGCCGAGTCCACCAAAGAATTGCGGCGCCTTCCGAACACAGCGTGACTGCGACCGCTGCAATGATCATCACCCGAGGCGGCGGGTAAAACTGCACAGCAATTCCCGCGACCATCAACCCCAGCGTTAGTGACAGCAAATTCAACAGCCCCGCAGCTCGAAACGACCTCCCAAAACTGCCTGAAACCCAATACACCACACCATCCGAAAACGCACTGCACAACAACCACAACAGAGGGGGAATTGCCCAGAGCCACCACCCGCCAAACGTTGCCTCACGATCGAGGTAAGCCTGCGACACAGGCATCAGAGCATTAGCGCGGCAGTGTTCGACGTGTCCCGCCAAAACGAACAGCCCGGCAAACAACACTGCTGTTGTATGTCTTACTCTCACAAGCCCCGATCCTTCCAATCATTCTTACGCTGATGCCGGCTAACGCTGTGACTGGTGTTCCGGATGAGAACAGCGAAATGACCAGCCTGTGGAATCCAGTTCGTAGGTTCCGTGGGGACATTCCGGCCACAGTTCAGCCGGCAAATATTTCAACAACTGACTGCGCTCCGGATTTCCCGTGGGAAGTTCCGAGGAATCCGAAAACTGCCGGCGGCGGAATTCCTGATACTCCACCGTTTCCCCGTATGCGTCCCGAACTGCGTTCTCCAATAACACTTGATTCAAATGACAACGCACGGCAGTCAACGATGGAGACGGATTATCAACCACGGCCTTCAAAAAGATTCCCAGCAGAATCAGGCTGGTCAGCAATGACGACTGAATCACACTCCAAAACCACGGCCGCTGCAGCAACCGTCTTTCGCCACCCGTTCGCTGGCTACTGCGACGCTCCTGAATCCTCCACCATGAGCTCACAGCAACCACTTCAAAGATCAGCAGCAGCACTGTCGCGACCGAACTGAACTGGATCTCGTCCGCTGTCGCAGGAAGGATCAGCCATGCAAACAATGTGGCTGGAATGGCCAGCAGTAAACTGGCCAGCGACAACATCACAGCCGCCAGCCAGCAGCGATCAAAAACCTGATTCCGCTGAAAAACACCACCGCGTATCAGTGTTCCCACGAAAATTGCGATCCCGACGCTGCCCCAGCCAAGAGCACTGTTCAGGCCCAACAGTACCACCGGCCCCGGAATGAAATTACTGGCACAACAGACCGAAGTAGTCAGCAGCCAGGCAGATAGTCCACGCAGGCCTGATGCTGCCACTCTTTGTCTTTGCAGATGCCTCATTCTTCTCCGCCTGTCATGATTCTCGGCACGGGAACTACAGCCAAATCCGTCAGGCTCACACTCCCCGATACGTCGCGGCATAACGATCGGGCCGGACATGCTGAGCCAGCGCTCCGGTCAAATCCTAACAGTGAAGAACCGTTAACGACAGTTGCACGACGTTTGCGTGCCGGGGCCCTACCCCATTCTTCACAGCAGGGGAATTTCCGGAATAACGACTGCGATATCAAAAAACATGACTCCTGCAGCTGACAGTTCACTCCGACCCGCAACACGATGTAAGATAGCGGCAGAAACTCGCTGAGTATTCTTCAACGGCATCCCCCTCCTGCACCTGTCAAAATCCCTCCGAATATCTCCATGCACTGTCGTCTCTCACCAATCCTGATTCCCCTGCTGCTGGCATCGCTGTGCTGCTTTCTGATCCGGTCGGCAGAAGCACAGGAAACCTGGCTGCATGAACCAATCAACTATCGAACCGCTGCCGCAGACAACCCCATCAGCCGCTTGCAGACACAGCTGGAGAACGGCTCAGCAACGCTGCAAAGGCAGGGCGAATTCGGCTACCTCGAATCACTGCTCGAAACACTTCACGTCCCAGTCGATTCGCAAACACTGGTCTTCTCCAAAACCAGCCTGCAGCTCCGGAAAATTTCACCCGCCACACCACGCGCTCTGTACTTCAATGATGAACTCTACATTGGCTATACCGTCGGTGGTGATGTCCTCGAAATCTCCGTCGCTGATACACGGCTGGGGACCGCCTTCTATACACTCTCGCAAAGAAGCAGTACACCACAATTTCGCAGACAGTCCGACGAGTGCATTGCCTGCCACAGCTCATCACGAACCGAAGGGGTTCCAGGACACCTGATGCGTTCGCTGAAGACTGCCGCTGACGGACAGCCTCTGTTCTCTGCCGGCAGCCAGAATGTCAACCATACAACGCCTCTGCAGAAGCGATTCGGAGGCTGGTACGTGACCGGAACACACGGCAGCCAGCGTCATCAGGGCAATGTTTTTTCCACACGTGATCAGCCGGATGATGACAGCGATGATTCCGGCCTGAACCGGGAATCTCTGCAGCACCTGTTTCGGACAGACCGTTACCTGTCTCCTCATAGCGATCTTGTTGCACTCATGATCCTCGGACATCAGGTACTCGTCCATAATCGACTCACCAAAGCCGCGTTCACAACCAGAGAAGCACTGAATTACCAGCAGGCCCTGAATAAAGCCCTGAAGAATCCCCCCGGGACACAGCTGGAATCCACTTCACGGCGGATCGCCAGTGCCGGCGAACAATTGGTCGAAGCACTGCTGATGGCACAGGAAGCACACTTGACGGAATCAGTCAGCGGAACAGCTGACTTTCAGCACTCCTACTCAAATCGCGGGCCACGCGACTCCCACGATCGATCCCTGTTTCAACTGGATCTGCAGCGGCGTTTGTTTCGTTTTCCCTGCAGCCCGCTGATCTACTCCCCGGCCTTCCGCAATCTGCCCGCCGAAGTGAAAACATGGGTCCTGAGACGAATCCGCGATGTCCTGAAAAACTCCGCCACGGATCCCCGGGAACGCTTCACACATCTTTCCGCTGAAGACCGAGAAAACATTCTTGAAATCCTCAGCGAAACTCATCCCGATTTTCAGGACGCGACGACCGGCTCGCCCGATACT
>Ga0075479_10001546_pt1 | contig 10454 bp, 7 predicted proteins | sample DEB08_DNA_8_FD_76341 | JGI IMG/M metagenome (GOLD analysis project Ga0075479, IMG submission 76341) | Aqueous microbial communities from the Delaware River and Bay under freshwater to marine salinity gradient to study organic matter... | ecosystem: Environmental > Aquatic > Marine > Coastal ... | reverse complement strand
GCCTCGATCACTCCGTAGAGGTCACCCCCCTGGAACCCCTGTTCGGCAGGGTCTGTTCCCCAGGGCTGCAACGCCAACCCCTGCTGCGCGGCCACCCGGCCACTGCGGCGAAAACGGTCAGGAAACACTTGATACACCACTGCCTCAGCCACCCAAGCGGGGAAGGTTCCAATGCCTGATATCTCCGCCATTCCTTTGCAGGCCTCTGGTCCCATCGCTAGCAAGTAGGAAACGAGATGGCTATGGCAGCACCGCCCCTCCTGCTCGCACTTGATCAAGGCACCAGTAGCTCACGCGCTGCTCTCTTCGATACGAATGGCAATCCAGTCGCCAGCGCTTCCGCTCCTCTGGACATTCACTATCCCGCCGATGGCTGGGTAGAACAAAGTCCCACGGCGATCTGGGAGAGCCAGCGCCTGGCGATGAGCCGCCTTGAGCAAGCGATCACTCCGGAGCAACGGAAGGCCGTGATCAGCTGCGGAATCACCAATCAGCGTGAAACCACCACGCTCTGGAAACGAAGCGATGGCAGTCCTTGCGGCCCCGCCCTGGTCTGGCAGGACGGCCGCACCGCCGATCTCTGTGAGCAATGGAAGGCAAGCGGCCTTGAAACGAGTTGGAGAGCCCGAACGGGCCTCATGCTCGACCCCTATTTCAGCGCGAGCAAAATCCGCTGGCTTCTCGACCATGAGCCCGCCGCAAGCAGTGCCGCAGCCGAAGGTGATCTCTGCTTTGGAACCGTGGAGAGCTGGCTTCTATGGCAACTCAGTGGCGGCACAATCCATGCCACCGACATGAGCAATGCCAGCCGCACCCTGCTAATGGATCTGGAGCGGCGGCAATGGCTCGATGACGCCTGCGCTGAAATTGGCTTACCCAAGCAGGCTCTCCCGGAACTCAGACCATGCCGAGGAGATTTCGGGGTCATCCAAGCAGGATTGCCCTTTGCGGGCGTGACGATTCAAGCCCTACTTGGTGACCAGCAAGCAGCCACCCTCGGGCAACTCTGCCTGCTACCAGGGGAAGGCAAATGCACCTACGGCACGGGTGCTTTTCTTGTCGTAAACACGGGCACCACCATCCGACATTCCGACGCCGGTCTGCTCAGCACCCTGGGCTGGACCGATGAGCACGGCACCCCCACCTATTGCTTAGAAGGAAGCCTGTTCAATGCGGGCACGGTGGTGCAATGGCTGCGCGACGGCCTCGGCATCATTCGCAGTGCCGAAGAGGTCAATCCCTTAGCGCAAAAAGTGGAGAACTCCGCCGGGGTCATGCTTGTTCCCGCCTTCACAGGATGGGGCACACCACACTGGGATCCCAGTGCCCGTGGTCTGTTGATCGGGCTCACCCGCGACACCCGACGAGGTCATATCGCCCGAGCCGCCTTGGAAGGAATCGCCCTCTCCGTTGCCAGTCTTGTGGAATTGGCAGAGCAAGCCATGGACCAAAGCCTCGGGGAGCTGGCCGTTGATGGGGGAGCAGCTGCTTCCGATCCTCTCCTGCAAGCCCAAGCCGACAGCACCGGTTTGCGCGTGCGGCGCCCAAAGCATCTCGAAAGCACAGCGCGCGGTGTGGCCCTTCTGGCGGGCTTACAAGCCGGCGTAATTGCAGATCTCAAAGACCTGGTGCCGAATCGCACCCAAAACTCCAGCGTGTTTGAGCCCCAACAAACCCTGGAGCAGCGCCAAAGCTGGCGCCAGCGTTGGAACGATGCTGTAACTAGGAGCCTGCACTGGAATGGCTGATCAACGTTTTGACCTCGTCGTCATCGGCGGCGGGGCCAGTGGATGCAGCGTGGCCTACGAAGCGGTCCGCCGCGGCCTGCGGGTTGCACTGCTCGAGGGCCATGACCTCGGTAGTGGCACCAGCTGCCGCAGCACCAAGCTCCTGCATGGAGGGGTTCGATATCTCGAACTTGCTTTTAAAACAGCCGACCTCGCCCAATTGCGCTTGGTTCGAGAAGCCTTGCTCGAGCGAGGCCACTGGCTGGACCAGGCCCCGTTTTTAGCGCGACGCCTTGAACTGGCCCTCCCCAGCGACTCCCTCTTCGGTCAGGCCTACTACCGCCTCGGCCTTGGCCTCTATGACGCCCTATCCGGTCGAGCGGGGATCGGCAGCAGTCGCTTGCTGTCTTCCACGCAACTCAAACAGGCCTTACCTCTGCTGCGTCCCGATGTTCAACGGGGGGTGGCCTACAGCGACGGGCAATTTGATGATGCTCGCCTGAATCTGCTGCTCGCTCTAACCGCTGAGCGGGCCGGTGCTGTTCTACGGACCCGCACCAAGGTTCGAGAACTAAAGCGCAACAGCCAAGGCCAGATCTGTGCTGCCATCAGCGAAAACCACAGAGGGGAGCAAGAGCGCTGGGAAGCCAAGGCGGTCGTGAATGCCACAGGCATCCATGCCGATGCCATCCGCCGGATGGCAGATCCCAACTGCTCCATGCGCATGCTCACCAGCAGGGGAGTGCATCTGGTCTTACGCGCTGACCTCTGTCCTGAGGGGCTTGGCTTGCTGTTGCCATCCACCGATGACGGCCGTGTTCTGTTCATGTTGCCGTTCTTTGGTCGCACCCTGGTCGGCACCACAGACACCAAGTGCACACAAGCGAGTGCAGCCGCTCCATCCGCAGACGAGCAAACCTATTTGCTCGATTACGTGAAGCGCTGGTTCCCCGACCTCGGCGATCCCGTTGTGGGGAGCTGTTGGGCTGGCGGACGACCGCTGCTCAAGCCAGCCGGTGCTGAAGTGAATAGCAGCAGGGTCGTGCGCGAGCACGAGGTTGAGACGCTGAACAGTGGCCTGATCAGCGTGATGGGCGGGAAATGGACCACCTGCAGACCCATGGCGCTCGACACCCTTCAGGCGGTGGAAGAGCAATTCGGGAGCCCCCTTCCAGACCCCTCTGCATTACCGCTAATCGGCGCAGATCAAGACCCCAAACGCACTCCTTCTCTGCTGCAAGAGCAAGTCCGCGCCCTGGAACGCTTGCTACCAGAGAGCCCTCTACGCGATCAGCAACGGGCCCACCTGCAATCCAGTTTCGGATTGGAAGCGGCTGCACTCGTGGCCAGTTGGAGTGAAAGCGAGCGTCAGCCTTTGAGCGATGTCATCCCCGTATGTCGCGGTGAATTACGCCATGCCATTAGCGCCGAACACGCCTGCACGGCAACGGATGTCCTCGCCCGTCGCTGCCGCTTAGCCATGGTGGACCAGGACGAAGCCGAGCGGCTTCTTCCCCAGGTTCAAGCCCTTCTTGAAGAGGAGGGGATAGACGCCCCCAACACCCCACCGGAGCTGAACTTGTCCTGCTGATCAGCAAAGTCCTCGCTGCTGTTGTCGGTTTCCTCCACCTCACCAATCAACCACCAGCTGAATCCATGCGCAGCGAGGTAGACAAACCAATCCGCATCCGCAGGGGGGAAGTCGCACCCCCACAGCACCTCACGGGTGCGTTCACCAGACCAACGGCTCAGGTCGAGGCGAAAGGATGCCCCAGCGGCCGAGAGATTGGCCGCCACCATCACGGTCATTGTTGCGTTCGTACGGACATACACGATCACGCCAGGATGGGCGCAATCCAACAGCTCAAAGTCGCCATTGCGCAAGGCGGGAAGCAGCTTGCGGCAGGTGAGCATGCGTCGATGCCAATTCAGAAGCGATCCAGGCAACTGCTTCTGAACTTCCACATTCACCACCCGATAGTCGTATCCGGGAGCCGTGATGGGTGGCAACACCAGCAGTGGATCTGGAGCCGTTGAAAATCCACCATTTCGTCCTGGCGTCCAGGCCATCGGAGTGCGATTCGGGTCGCGGTCGCGCAAGCCCGGCCAATCCCCCATCCCAAGCTCATCTCCGTAATAGAGGCATGGAAGTCCTGGAAGGCTGTACAGCAGGGCATGCATCACCCGATTGGACCCCGGATCACCATTGAGCAAAGGCGCAAGACGCCGGTTGATTCCCCAGTTCAGCCAATGGCCCTGCCCCTGATGCAATCCGGCTCGGATCGTTTGGATCACATCTTCTGGAACCAGATGGCCGTCCCCCAACCAAAGCTCATCGTGATTGCGTAAAGGCAAGGCCCAGCGACACCCCCCAACAGCGTTCTGAGCCGCCTGCAAACACTCACGCAAGGCCTCCACCGTTCCACTGGCAATCGAGGCAAACAGGTGGGCCGTTAGGGCGAAGTTAAAGGCTCCATGCAGTTCGTCATCCGCGAGGTAAGGAGCAGCCTCCTCCACGGGTTGAATCGCTTCTGCGAGGAGCAAAACATCCTTACCATGGCGATCCACCCGGGCCCGTAAACGCTTGAGGAATTCGTGCGTTTCAGGCAACCCTTCACAACGGGAACCCTCGGCTTCACAGAGAAAGGGAACCGCATCAAGACGGAAGCCATCCACGCCTCGCTCAATCCAAAAATCCACCACATCAAGCATCTCCTCCTGCACGACTGGGCTGTCGTAATTGAGGTCGGGTTGATGACGCAAAAACCGGTGGAGGTAGTACTGCTGCGCCACCTCGTCCCATTCCCAGTTCGAAGACTCGAAATGGCGGAACAGCACGGGGGCATCGGCATAACGCTTGGGGTCATCGCTCCACACATACACATCCCGTTCAGGACTGCCTTCAGGGGCCCAACGGGCGCGCTGAAACCAAGGGTGGAGCGTGCTGGTGTGATTCAGCACCAAATCCATCACCACCTTGATTCCGTGAGAGTGCGCTGCGATCAAAACCCGATGGAAGGCCGCTAAATCTCCCAGCTCTGGATGGATGGACTTGAAGTCGGTGATGTCGTAACCACCGTCCTGCAGAGGCGATGGATAAATCGGAGTGAGCCAAATCGCTTCCACGCCCAACCAACGGAGATAGGGCAGGCGATTCGCCAAACCCTGCAGGTCGCCGATCCCATCCCCATTGCCATCGGCATAGCTGCGCACAATCAGCTGGTAGATGACGGCACCGTTCCACCACGGCTGCTGCTTTGTCATCACGCCGGAACCATTCCAACTCGTACTAACCCTGATCGGCCGCGACGTCACCCCCTCGTCCGCGATCCATCGATCAGGACTGCGAGCTTGGAATCAGATCCCATGGCTTGCGATGGTCAGCTCCTGCCCCCACGAGGCCTTCCAAGCTACTGATTTAAAGAGTCTCCGCTCCGCTGTCGTCTCGGGGCAGACCCGACCAGAAGCTTGACGGCGCCTGCAATTGAAACGATTCAGCGACCTGCTGGATCGCCATGAAGCAGAGATTCTTGAGGCTCTTCGTGTCGACCTCGCCAAACCAGAGCTCGAGGGGATGTTTGAAATCGTGGCGTTGCTCCAAGAATTAAAAGTTACGCGGAGGCGCCTCAAGGCCTGGATGCGCCCTCGCCGCATCCCCGTGCCGATCGCGCAACAGCCAGGGCGGGCCCAACTCATCCGAGAGCCCTTGGGATGCGTGCTTGTGATCGGTCCCTGGAACTACCCGTTCATGCTCACGCTCCAGCCCCTGATCAGTGCCCTTGCTGCGGGGAACACCGTTGTCTTGAAACCGTCCGAGCATGCTCCTGCCACTGCAGCCCTGATCACACGCCTCATCACGGAGGGATTCCCCAGCGATGTGGTGAGGGTGGTGAATGGGGATGGATCCACCGCGGCCGCTCTCGTGGACCTTGGTTTCGACCACATCTTTTTCACAGGCAGTGGAGCGATTGGAGCCAAGGTGCTGGCCGGTGCCGCCTGTCATCTCACGCCCGTCACGCTGGAGCTAGGTGGCAAAAATCCTGCCATTGTGCTCGACGGTGCAGACCTGGCAGTGACCGCCCGCCGCTTGATTTGGGGCAAAGGGGTGAATGCTGGACAAACCTGCATCGCCCCTGACCACCTCCTGGTTCAGACCAGCATCAGGCAGCGCCTCGTGGAAGCCTTACGAGAGGAGCGCCGCAAGCTCTATGGAGAAGATCCAATCGCTTCTGCTGATCTCAGCTCCTTAATCCACGATCGGCATTTTCAACATCTCGAAGGCCTGCTCGCAACGGCACGAGCAGAGGGACGCATCCTGTTTGGGGGGGAATGCGACCGCCAAAGCCGCAAGATCGCACCCACCTTGATTGAGGTGCACAGCGATCAGGATCCCTTGATGGCAGAGGAAATCTTTGGCCCCTTATTGCCATTGTTGACGGTGGATACGTTGGATTCCGCCATTACACGGATTCAACAGCAAGACAAGCCATTGGCGATCTACCTCTTCGGCGGTGATCACAACGACCAAAGCGAGGTTCTGCAACGCACCAGTTCAGGTGGCGTCTGCTTTAACGATGTGGTGATGCAAAAAGGGGTTCCTGAATTGCCATTCGGTGGAGTGGGCCCCAGTGGCATGGGCAGCTATCACGCAGAAACCGGCTTTCAAACCTTCTCCCACGAGCGCTCGGTGCTGAGCCGGCCCTTTTTTCTCGACATCCGTCTCCGCTACCCCCCGTATTCATTCAATCCTGCGGTATTTCGCCGTTTGGTTGGCTGAACACCACGCAACAAGGATCCCCATCAATCGAAACAAATCAATCCGCACAAGGGACTGGCAAGTTGGGCCGGACACCTTATGTTTCGCCCAGCTCAGAAAGAAGAATGCGAAGCATTGTTGCCGCCGCCCTAACCCTGTCGGCACTGATGCCCCTTCAAGCGGGCGCGGCATCGATCACAGTAAAACCAGGTGACACCATCTCCGGTCTTGCTGACCGCTATGGCGTTTCCGTTAAAAGCTTGATGCGAGAAAATGGAATTCGCAATTCCAACCATGTAGAAGTTGGGCAAACATTGCGTTTGCCAAGTGGTGCCAGGGGTGTTGTTAGCGCTGGCAAAGGACGCCACACCGTTCGCGGGGGAGACACCCTCGGTGGCATTGCGGCGCGATATCGCGTCAGTGAAAGAGATCTGATCGCCATCAACAGCCTTCCAAGCGCTGACCATGTTGAGGTTGGCCAAACGCTGAAGCTGCCGACATCGGCCGTGCTTCCCAAGCCAAAACCCGTGGCGAAGGCCAAGCCGACGCCGATCAAAGCCAACCCCAATGCCACATCCCACACCGTGGCTAGGGGTCAGACCCTCACCCAGATCGCGCGCGCCTATGAGGTTCCCGTGGCCTCGTTGATTGATCTCAACACCATCAATGACCCCAACAAGGTGACGATTGGAACCAAGTTGATGCTGCGGGACACCCGTCGCCCTGAGACCAGCGAATCGGTCAGCACATCTGTCAGCACAACAGTGCAAACCAGCACCACACCAGCAGCAAAGCCCGTTCTCACCGCCACGGCCAGCCAGCCAGCCAAGTCGGTTCAGGCTAAACCCGTTCAGAGCAAGCCAGTTCAAGCCAAACCTGCTGCGACAAAAACGGCAGCACCAAAAAAAGCAGTGGAGGCCAAACCAGCGGCATGGCGCACCTACGGTCCGCTCCAAGTGGACTGGAGCAACTGGCAATCCATGGGCGGCAGCATGGTGGCTCCAACCTTGAACAGCGAAGGCAAGCCCATCTACGTAGCGGTGAACTGCTCAGCAGGCAAAATCAACGTCACCAGCTCTGATGGCGCATGGAAAAGCTGGATTGCCCCCCAGACCAATTTCGAGAGGGATCTCGTGATGGATCGATGTAAAAAAACCGCTTAAGCCAGGTGGAGGTCATTGGGCAACTGCACTCAAGCCGCGTAATGCAGAGGCCACGGGGCATGCAGAAATTGTCTGCCGCTATCCCTTAAGGACAAGCGTTGAGCGCCGTCATTGCTCTCACGAATGAGCTCCTCTTGCACAAGCCTGCGCGCAAGCCAGCCCCAACTCCCTTCGCTGCCATCAATTTCGCGCAAACGCTCCGTCAAGCTGCGGATGTCTACTCCCTGACCGGCATCGATCACCTCCAATAATTCTTGGGCGCGATCCGACCAATCCTTCGCCCGCCCATCGGCCAAGCAACGATCACAGCGGCCGCAAGGAGATGTGAGCTCGCCCACCGAGAGCAACAGGGCTTGCTCGCGGCAAATCTCTCCCTCAGCAACAGCTTCCATCCGCCTCAATTGCTGCTGGGAGAACTCCACCCGCCAAACGTCATCGTCGGAAGCCTTGGCCTTGGATTCAGCAGCACGACGCAACGTGGACTGCATGGCCCAGCCCAAGCTGGTTCGATCTCCAGGCGAAAACAACACCAGGCAATGGGCCGGTCTGCCATCGCGTCCAGCGCGACCTGACTCCTGGAGATATCCCTCCGGGGTGGCCGGCAAATCCAAATGCAACACCAGCCCCACATCCGGGCGGTCAACGCCCATCCCAAACGCCACGGTGGCCACCAAAACCGGCGCATCAGCCTCTAGGAAATGCTTGAGTGCCTCCTCGCGGCGCTCCACCTCCAGTCCCGCGTGATACGTGATCGCTTGAATCCCTTGGGATTGCAGCCTTTCGGCCAAAAGCTCCACCGAGCGCCGGGTCCTGGCATAGATCAAAGTGGCACCACGTGAGTGCTTGAGAGCCTCCAAAACATCAGGGAGAGGATCGCTCGGACGGCGCCGCATCGTGTAGTGGAGATTGCTGCGTTGCGCCGACGACACCTGGATCAGCGGTTTACACAACCCCAGCAGACGGAGAATGTCAGCCCGCACCCTCGGGGCTGCGGTGGCACTCAAGGCAACGAGTGGAACGCCAGGACACAGGGCGCGAAGTTGACCAAGACGCCTGTAGTCGGGCCGAAAATCATGCCCCCAAGCGCTGATGCAATGGGCTTCATCCACGGCCAAAGCCACCAACCGCCCTTCCCGCGCATGGGCAGAGAGCATGTCCCTCGCCGCCTCCCCTTGAAGACGCTCAGGGGCGAGGTAAAGAAGACGCAAGCTGCCAGCCGACAACTGCGTCTGAATCAAACGTCGTTGTTCCGGTTGAATCCCGCGGTGCAGGCAGGCGGCAGCAATGCCCCGCCGCTGGAGTTGCAAAACCTGATCATCCATCAGGGCAACGAGTGGAGAAATCACCACCACCAACCCTTGCCGAACCAAGGCAGGGAGCTGAAAACAGAGTGATTTGCCCCCGCCCGTTGGCAACACAGCTAAACAGTCACGGCCGCTGAGCAGGGCTTCGATTACCGGACGCTGTCCGGAACGAAAGGAATCCCAGCCGTAATACCTGTGGAGAGCCTCAAGGAGTAGATCCAACTCGCACCCTCACTCCACAGATAGTGTTCTCACTTTAACGAGCACTAGATCTAGAGGGTGATGGGAGGCTCCAGTTGGTCAGGAGCCTCCTCAACGAGTTGAAGTCTCACCCTCTTGCCCCCAGCAAGTTCCCCGAGCGACACCCGCATGGTGGCCCCACTCAAGGTCTGTAGCGCTGTCAAAACATCACGAAGATAAGGTGTGCTGCTTCCGCTTTCCACCCACAGCCGTTCATGCAGTCCGCCTAACCGTCTCCAAGAGGTATGAAGCTTGAGAACGGCGGCTTCCAGCGCCTGAGCCTGCCCTACGGCATCGGCAAGCAAACCAAGAGCATCGAGGCGCTGCGCCTCCTGCATTGCTTTCTCTAGGTCCAGATCACCCTGGTGAAAGGCACGGACAGCAACGCCTGACTCCGTGGCTTTGGTAATCCATCGGGCCGTATGAGTGACATCCTTGATGCGATCCAGCTCCGGCGCATCGCGAAGCACCTTGCGGAAGTCTTCCTGCTGAAGCTCGGGAAGCTTGGACAGTTCGCGAACCAATGGCGCGACAACCTTGGAAGGCAACAAATTCTCTTGTGCGCGTTGCCGAATTTCGTCAGGCAGCAAGGGACTGGTGGCAGAGGTGAAATCATCCGTCAGTCTGCGAACTTGCTTACGGGTGATCTCCTGCCCCTCGTTGGCCGCTTCCGCAATCATCACCTGCACTTCAGGCGCTGCCAACGCGGTCTCAAGAAAGGCCCGTTTTGAAAACTGGTTCACACTCGATGGCTCCAGCAAACCCTCACCCACCAAACCTTGCTCTGATTCAGCCAGCTGAATCAGTCCATACGCCCGGGTCTTGCTGATTTCCCGTTCGCGAAGCCACTGCAAAAAGCCCGCACCGCGTCCTTCCCCTCCACGTTTTTCGCGATCACGCACCGATTTCAGGATGCGACCACGCCAGATTTCAGTCTGAAGATCAAATTTGTCGCACACATCCCAGGCCTGCTCGAGACGAGCCAGGAATTCCATCGTGCTGATGGCATCGCTTTCAGGATCTGGAAGGTCGAGATTGAACGCGGGTGCTTCGGGACTCAGGCTCGTCAAAGGCGTTGTCGGTGGGGTGGTGATGGATGCTGCCATGGCGATGCCGCGATCTGAGCATCAGGGCGAACGACATTCTGTGACGCTCACTCCATCTGGAGACCATGCAGCGATACGCTCAGCTTGCATCAACGTTTCTGCGCAGCGATGGCAATTTCCCGCGGTGACAAGGTGCGCATTAAGCGCCCTGAGTCCTA
>Ga0075479_10001538_pt1 | contig 10491 bp, 25 predicted proteins | sample DEB08_DNA_8_FD_76341 | JGI IMG/M metagenome (GOLD analysis project Ga0075479, IMG submission 76341) | Aqueous microbial communities from the Delaware River and Bay under freshwater to marine salinity gradient to study organic matter... | ecosystem: Environmental > Aquatic > Marine > Coastal ... | reverse complement strand
CACTGGAATCATAGTTCCAGTAACCAGCAACCTTCTTGATGCGAAGATTGAAGTCAGCACCTTGCCAGAAGTCAAAAGGATTGATGGGTTCTTCACCTTCAAACTCAGGTTGCATTGCTGCAATGATCTTGTCGTGGATCTTCTTGCCGTACTTGTAAAGGAATACACGACCCTCGTTTTGAGGATTAGCAGAATCCTTGATCACGTAGATGTTGCTGTAGTAAGACAGTTTACGCTTCTGCTTACGAGCAACCTCTTTGTCAGAGTCAAGACCGCTGTTCCAAAGAACACGGTTGAGTTCGCTGACGGGATCTTGCTGACCAACAGTGGTCAGAGAGTTCTCAATGTACCAGGATCCAGTAGGACCTTGGAAAGCATGAGAATAAACCTTTGCCCAAGGCATGTCATTGCCTTCAGCAGGAGGGAGGAAACGAATCAGGGCATTGCCGACGCCATCTTTGCCCATGGCAGGTTTCCAAATGCGATCATCAATGTACCCAGTAGAACCCTCTTCTTTCTTGAGTTCTTGGTTCAGCTTTTGCAGCAGGGAACCTTGGGTCTTGAGAGATGCGAAAGACATTTAATTTTCTCCGTATTGAATGGATTTGTTGGATTGTGTCGTATTGACTGGATTATCATAACAGATGTGTGAGGGTCTGTCAAGGGGTTATCAGTCCAAATCTTGGTCTCGATCCCTCAAAGTTTGGACTGCAGAACGTGCTACTTTAAAAATCTCAGGTCCCAACGCAAAGGATGGGATTCCCATGGCATCAGCAGCGTCCCTAAAGTTCTTCTTAATTAATTCGCTGTCATCATCATCACAAAGCATTACCCTGGTGTAAAGAAGTTCTTGCTTCTCTACAAGAGAGTCCATATCATTATAAAGTTCTTGTCTCTGATCAGCATCAAGATCCGCAAACTTTCTGATTCGCTTGGAAGTTGAGTCGTAAAGTTCTTTCATAACGATAAGTTCTTTACGAACAATTTCCGATGAGAATAAGTTTGTGTTATTCATACCTTACTAGAAATTATTTCCTTTGCCTTGAGAGTGTCAAAATTCACAAAGGCAGCATACTTTTTGACTGTTTTGGATAGTGACTTCCATACTACATCATTAGCTAATATGCTATCATAACGTGTAGAGTATTTAGTCATCCTATCTAAGATCACTAATGTCTCTATCATGATATGACCACCCAGATACATTTTAATAATACCTGAGTGTTGCATATTGGTACACTGCAATGCCGTATTGAGAGTTTCATATCTCGCCAATATGGATTCGATATCTTGACCAAAAAGATAAGTCATACTTTGCTTCTTTCTATTCCATTCAATCCAGTTTTCTTCTTTCATCTCTTTGATGTAGAAGTTTGAATTGACTAGAAAGTTAGAAACAAAGTATTCTAGGACTTCGTTTTGATTGTACTTACTACCTAATTTTTCAAAGAAATAACGATCATTTCTTTGATTGAACTTCTCTTCAGAAGTTCTTGTCTTACCACCATACCTAAAGAAATCATACTTATCTGTAGTGAAATGAGATTTAACTGCCAGATAAACAGAGTACACATCGAAAGCAGACATAATTAGATTGGCAAAACTCCTTTGGTTGTTTTCTTAATGTAATTAAGACGGGTTGCTTCAGCTTTAATCTTTTCTTTCAAAGATGGTGCAATCAGTTTGACTACACTCTCAACTTCAATGTCCTTTGTTTCACAATAGTCAACAATAGCATCAATATAATTGATGGTTCTTTTACTATCTTTAACTATGTTCTCAATGGTCATTGAAAACTTATTTTTATCCATAAAATTGTCATCAATTAATTCATCTATGTTTTTACCTGGTTTCATGGGCATCTTTATACTCTGCAATGTAATCTTTTAGCAGAGGCACGTAATCCTCAGGGTCTTTAACAAAGACCTGAGTGAAACCATTTTGGCAGGTAATTAGAGTAACGATCTGTTCGACCTTGATACCAGATCGTTCTTCATACATTTTAGCATACCCTGTCTCTTGAACAAAATAGTTCTCAATCCAGGATTCTTTCTTCTCTTTGGAAGATGTTTTAAAATCAATGATTGAAAGTTTGCCTTCAAACTCTGCAATACAATCTACTCTACCAGCAATGCCAAATTCGTGGCTATAAAGAGGTGCCTCTTGAAAGTGAATGTTGTCGATCTTACTCAGCATCTGCTTTGCTTGTTTGAAAAGCAGTACTGGAAGGAACTTATCCTTGTACTTGTCAAGGTCTAAGTTATTATTTAGGTAATCTTCGACTATACTATGTAGAGTGGTTCCAGCAGACGCTGCTCGAACAGAGATCTTGTTTGCTTCTTCCTCTCCTACTCGTGCTCTCCATTCTGCAATGGATTTACGCTTTCGGAAAGAACAGATGGTAGAGATTGAAGGATAAAACATCTCACCAACGGCGTAAACTCTTTTACCATCAACAGTTTGTGCTTTCAGGTTATCAAGAGTCACGCCCATATCAACGTGATTAAACATTAGGCAAATCCAAGGTGCATTTTACTGAGAATGTAACTCTTAATCAGACCACTTCTCACAATATCATTGACATTAAATTCAATGCTTGCAAACTCATCCATAACCTCAAGGATCTTCATGAAGTCAAGGATGCCATTCCTCTCGTTTGTTTTAACGAGGTCAGTTTGAAGTGCATCACCTGCAAAGATGATCTTACAATTCTCACCAACACGAGTGATGATAGAGTCCAGTTCGTGGAAGTTCAGGTTCTGGCATTCGTCAACGATAACGATTGCATTGTCCAGAGTTGTACCACGAAGGAATGATGTGCTCCAGAAGGAGATAGTTTCTTGTGCCTTCAGATTGTCATACAGCATATCGAATGCTGGATCATCAGGCATCTTGAACATGTACTTAACCATGTTCTTATAAGGGATCTGATAAAGGTTTGATTTATCTTCATGATCCCCAGGAAGGAATCCAATTTCTCTGGTAGGAACCAGAGAGCGTACCATATAAAGTTTTTCGTAAGGAGATGTGCCAGAAAGAATTTCTTTCAGTGCCAGATACATTGCGATAAAGGTTTTACCAGTACCTGCACACCCATAAAGGAAAAGATTCTTACCATTCTCATACGCATCAAATGCTGTAGTTTGATTCTCGGTAAGAGGTTCAATCTCTTTGAGATGATCAACATTGATCGGTTTCTTACGTCTCATTTGCTTAGGAGTGCTGTTGACAAAATCGAACTGGTTGTCCTTTCTTCTTCTTGGCATAAAATTAGTAGGTGTCGATGTTAGAACCGTAGTTTGCTTTCTTGATTGACTTCAGAACGTCTCTGAATCCATCAGGAACTTTGTTTCGGATACCCACATCAGCAACAACACCAGGGAAATTCCCATGGTATTGCTCAAGATGAGGATTATCTTGCTTGTATTTATCGAGCTCAGTGAAACTCATGCGAACTTCAATGATCTCTCCAGTTTCTTTATTTCTGAAATCATACAGAGGCATCGATCCACTCCAATGCAGTTGCTACGATAGGAAATTGCTCAGAGAAAACTTTCTTACACTCGTTAGCAATGTCCATGTGCTCTTTCTGTGTGCCATGGGCAGAACGCAATTCAATGTAGTGAATCCATGAACGAACTGATCCCGTCATGTAAATCCTGGTGGGAACTGCTAGGGGAAGCACAAAACGAGCACACTCCTTTGCAATTCCCATTTCAAGCATGTGCTTGTAGATGTCCATGGCACTCTGGAAGTGTCGCTTGATGGTGATCTCAAGTTCTTGCTTCAAGAAAGGATCAACATCATCGATAGAGTTCTGGCGGTTCTTATGATCTTGGGAACGAAGATCAAACAGAGGGATCTCATCTGCCAACATAGAACTGTCAGCATACCGCTGGGAAAACTCTTGGAATGTAAATGAACGGTGACGTAAGATCTGAGCTGCCAGTCCCCTGGTGGTCTCAATCTCAAGCGTCATGTGTGCCTGCTCAAAGACGCTCCAATGCTGGTGTTTGATACAATAGGATAAAAGACCCGCAACCTTTGGATTTTCTTGGTTGTTAGGGTTGCTAACACGTGCCACATACCCCATCGTCTTTTCAGCATCAGGGGTAACACTAATCAATTTAACTTGCATAATACGCTTGATAATACTTTACGATACCATTTGGGAGAGCATGACCTTGGGAAACCCAATCATTACAACATTCAGTAATTGATTGCATACTATAAAGAGGTTCACCATTGTCGTCTGTTAAACCTCCAAATCTATTGAGGAGGATTGTGTAAACTTCTTGGCGTAATTCCATACGCTCGTCGTTGTAGCGCCAATCTTCGTTCATTTCTTTTTCTTAGTAGTGTTTCCCCAAAGTTTCGGATTAACCATACCATACCATTTCTCCATTGTCAAGATCTTACCCCCTAGGGGTTTGAGGAGATCATAGTAGGCATCAAATACTTTTACGTGCTTAGGTCCAGCAACATGATCGTGCTTAATCACACCATCAATTTCATATGTTACTAGAACTGCATTATTTGGCCATTCTTTTTTATCAATGCTTTCAGGAATACAATCATGAGCAAAAACTACCACGTCATACTGTGATCGCAGTAGTTTTTTATCTTGCTCAGTTAGATTGAATTGCATCGATGAGTTCTCTAATTCTTCGTTCACAGAATCCTGGGTTTGACAGTCGGACTCTGTGGTAAGTTTCTTGGACATTATGCTCCTCCTGAATGCACTTGTTAATCATGTAAATCACTCGATCTTCATTAATAATGTTCACTATTAGGAATCACTCCATTTAATCTCAGGAAAAGCTTCTTTAACTACAGCATGTGTAATTCTGAATTTAGATTGAAGTTCTTTGTCTTTGACTAAACAAACAATCTCTGCTTCAGATTCGTGCAGACCCTCAAGAAGTTGAATGAACAGTTGCTCTCTCTTCATACGAGAAAGAGTATTGGCACCCTTGATAAATCTCCAGAGATTACGTGATTCTCTTTCAAGAACAGTATGCTCTGTCCCAATAGGTGCATCATTTTTATTGTATGGCACTTCCCCTTCAGGGAGATCCGAAGTAATGTTGGGATCAAAGTTCCATTTCAAAACGGAACGAAGTGCTTGAGTGTTATTCTCTTTGAGAATCTTAATCTTTTCTGCTTTGGTTTTGGCGTTGGATGCCTTTTTAATGACTTCAGAAATCAATAGTTTCATGAGTAATACAAAAATTCGTATGTTTTTATTTAGTCGTCATCTGAATCTGGAAATGGATCCATATCAAATGCATCGGATGGTTCAAATTCTACGCTAACAAGTTTAGCAATTTGAAATGGAATTAGATTGCCTTCACTATCCATCATTTCTGGATGTGGAGTAATAGTTGCAACCTCTTCTTTGTCCTCAACAAGAATTGCTTGCAATGTTTCTCGGAAATCGTCGTAATATGCATTCGCTAACCACCCAAAAATAAATCCAATGAGTGTTCCACCAATAGTCATGATAACGGACAGAGTTAAAACTACTGCGGTGTTCATTTCCTTGCCTCCCGTTGGCACTAATTCCTCTTTGTCTAGGTCAACATCTTTCTTGACCTTACGTAAACGCATAAACTCATCTCCTTTATTTATTGAGGACTCGTTTACGTTTGTTTTTTGTTCCAGGTTTTCGTCCTGGTCTTCGTTCTTTTTCATACTTCCATGCATCCTCTAGTATTTTGTACAGATAATCTTTAATCTTCCTTGCATTTGGTTTGCTCAAATAACCATATGCTTCCTTTGCAATCTTATCTTTACCTTTAATGTAAAGTTCAAGTTCAGTTACAATGTTAGATATGCTTTCTGCAGTTGGACTTTCAATGAATGCAGTCATGTCCCTTCTAGTAAACTTAGATGACTTTACATAGGTGTAAAGATTAAACAAGAACTTACCATCAAAGGCAGCATCAATTGATTTTTCAACAAGGAGATAGATTTCTTCTGTAGGTTCCATTAGATAAGATTGTTTTCTTGGAAGTAGTGCAGCGTGTCTTTGAATCCTCCAATGTGTTTGGTGTTAATAGAAATCTGAGGGAACGTAGCACCCTCACCAAACTCTGCGTAGAATTCTTTTTTAGTAAAGTCCTTTTCGTACTTATACTCAGTATATTTAACATCTAAATTGTCAAATAGCATCTTTGCTCTATCACACCATTGACAATTGTCTTTTGAATAAAGAATGACTTCCATGACCTCCAGGGGTAACTCCATGTTAGTATAGCAATAAAAAAGGGGGGTGTCAACCCCCCAGATCACTGATAATGTTTTTACATGTATCTAAATTCTTCTTACAGAAACCACGAACGTATGAGTCAGTATCAACACTCATGGTGTGGTGTGCATGGGTATGCATACCTTGAACTATAATCAAAAACCCAACCACTAAAAGATTAAAGTGTGTTACTGGACTGCGAAGAATCTTAATCATAAAAAAAGGGGACCGAAGTCCCCAGATTTAGTTAGCGGATCAGAATGCCCACTTCAGACCAGCTTTGGTGCCGTAAGAACGGTCAACACCAGCAACGCCCGAACCAACGAACGAAACTTCGCCGTAAGCGGAGAGAGAATCGGTCAGACCGACGCCCAGACCTGCCTTACCCGAAGGAACGGTGTCAGAAGCACCAGCATCGGGGAGTTTAGTGGTGATACCACCCTGAACGTAGTATGAAGCAGATTCGCCAAGAGCGCCTTCGTAACCAACGTGGCTATCGACAGCGGTGCCACCATAGTTAGAACCAGTCCAACCAGAGTTGGCTTCGACGTTCACGTAAGGACCTGCAAAAGCAGCGCCAGCGAAAAGGGGAGCAGCAGCCAGAGCTGCGAATGCGGATTTAATCATTTGTTTTTACCTCGTAAGATTTTTACTTGTGGAATGGTTACCCACAGATGTTGGTTGGATCGACTTCCAACGCTTGCTAAGCATAACAGATTCCGCTGCGAGTAGTTGAGGCATTGGTGCTGTTATCGGACTGTCACATGTGACAGTTGTAATATATGTATACAATTAGTATACGTTATGTCAGGTTTTCATAACCTGACAACGGAGAGTCAGGGATTCGAACCCTGGGAGGTGTGACCCTCGCTGGTTTTCAAGACCAGTGCCATAAACCACTCGACCAACTCTCCAAGTCAGTCAGGATACCCGTCGTCATCTTCGATGAATGGAGTACATTTAGCAATCTCATCATAAGAGAGATAGGTGTCAGTGTCTGAGTAGATTTCACTCTCAAGTTCACTGACTACCCGTTTAAGTTCGCTAATAAGTTGTTTAAGTTTAGATCGATCCATGTGTGTCCGTGGAAGACCTATTGATAATAGCATACTGCTTCTGGTTTGTCAAGAGGTTGAGGAACGTCGTTCCAGTGACGAACGACTCCAGCAACAATAAAGCAATTAGTGACCAGGTAAGTAAAGAATATGACAGTTCTTACACTGGCAACCTGATCAGCAATATGATCCTTCTTGTGTGCTTTCTCCCCTAATGCTTTCGCCCAGATCCTCCAATTCGTCTTCATCTACTCTTCTCAATACAATGTGGTCATCTTCGATAGTCCATTCCAATAGATCATTCTCTTGCCAACCAAGTTCATCCATAAGATCTTCAGGAACAGGAAGAATGAGATCGCCCCCATCCTCCTCTAGTGTGACATCATAGGTAGCCATTTTCTTTCAACCATTTCTTTGTTAATGGAGTGGGTGGGTACTTCTCCCACATATTGCCCTCAGCACACGCTTCTAGGGCGTCCTGGGTCATCTTAGCGGTCTTTCCTGCCCAGGTTGCCTCTGCCTCAAAAGGAACCGCTTCAGCAGGGTAGGACTCCTCTACCATCTCACGCCACAATCCTGGCACATCCTCTTCATTCTTGATGATAGCAATCAAACTATTCTTAATGCTACCTGCCATACAATCTTGAGCAGCGTGCCATCCTTCATGTCTCATGACGGTCATCATGACATTAGGGCGGTGTACATAACTCCTATTAAGATAGAAATTATTACTAACAGTATGGTAGACACCACGATGTCCAACTGGAAAATACTTTTCTGGTGCGATGTATACGCTAACTCCAACTTGACTGAGTGCGTTCATCATTCGAGCGAACTCTTCTTTAACTAAGTTCCAATCAGAATTTGGAAAGAGTTCTTCCAACTGATCTGCACCCCAAACTTGAATTACGCCATCAGTACATTCCTGTACAATCATGCACCCCATGGCATCCATGGTGTAATACCCTTTGGTCGGTTCTGCATTAACTGGAGCAGCCGCTAAAATCAATGCAAGTAATAATTTCTTCATTTAATTTACCGTTAACGAATTGAATAATCTTTCTTGGAAATGGTGCGTAATGACATTCCCATTTTGCTGGATAAACCTCGATTGTTGCTGTAACATAGACAGGTCTAACCTTTCCATGATTACCATTAGGAACCGCTTTGTAAGGATTCCATGGGGTTTTCGATTCTTGTTCTGGGCAAAGATCAAAATCTTGAGTGCCTGAATAGTCAATCTCAAACAATTGACCACTAGGATCAATCCAATATTCTACCATAAGGCATTCGAGACCTTTGGTTTGTAGATCTCTTCTCCAGAATCCTGGACCGAGATCATAACTACTTCTGATTGTGTCAAACATTCCCATGTTCGTTTGGTAGTTCGTTGGTATTATACACAAAAAAAGAAGGGGTGTCAACCCCTTCGGTTATAAACGGGTTGCACTTCGAGCAATTGCTCGAAGTACTCCTGCAAGTGAATCTTATAGCATGACCAGTATGTTACTCCTCTATATTTGAGTTGATAACATGCGGGAGGTCTATTATCACTATCCATATCATCAAAGTGATATCGATAGTCCATCACTTATTATAGGTGTGACCTCTGTAGCAGAATGTTCCATGAGTTTCTTCAGCACCTTGCTTGCACTCATATACTACACCACGATAAGCGGTGTGGGAAATTTGTGCGTCGTGAAGTGCTGCTTGCTTCTGGATCTGCTTTTTGATCAGAGTGAGGGTGTTCATGATTTGACTCCTGAAAAAATGGGTGAATTGAATCTCCCGTTCCTTCAGTCGTTTGCGTCCTATGCTTCTGGCAGGAAACATGCTGGGTCAGTATGCTCCATCCAGTGAATGAGGATATCAGCTTTCTCAAAAGGAGTGAAAAGAGTTGTCTCTTCCAATCCTTGTTTTAACCATTCATAGTCATCACAGCGAAGATAATTCTCCACTGGTACATGACTAAAGAAGATGAGTGCTAATGAAAGCATAGGATGAACGCTCCGTTCCGCGACTTACTTGCGTCCACCGAAGTGGATGAACGTATGGTCATTATAGACCATCATACATTATTTAGTCAAGTCCTCTTGTTCATTTTGTAACAAATTACTCCATTTTGAGAATTGTCACAACACAGTAGAGGACTCCTACCAACAGAATCCCAATAGAAATGATGACACTCCACACAGGATCATTGATATTCTCTAATGGACGTAGTAGTAAGTTCATGGGTTCTGTGGGTCAATTCCTAAATCAATTAGATACTCACTCCACCATTTAGGGTCTGCGTTCCTTCTCCACTGTGGAACTTCCATTCCCTTTTCAAAATAATACTTCCACAGGGTTTCATCTATAATCTGTTTTACTTCCATATTCCTCGTCCTCTTCATCAACGTCTCCATACGGGTTTTCCACATAGGGTCCGTGTGGTCGTTTGGAATCTTCTCTGACATAATTCTGCTCAGCATTAACTGCGTCTACCCAAACAGCAAGCTTCATCACAACAAAGATAATTACCAGTGGAAAAAAACAACTTAGTAGAATAAGAGATCTCATTTGTGCTTGCTTGCAAAAGGTTCCCAGTGCTCCCAATTATATTTATGGACTGCCCACATTCCTAAGATAGGGACAAACACCAAAGAAAATCCCATGATGCCTAAGCACCACGGACGCTCCATTACCATTCTTGCTATGTGTCCTAATTCGTGCATCATTGATCTGATAAAATAGAAACTAAAAAAATAAAGATACCAAACGAAAGCATAAAGAGTAAGATTAACGCTTCTGAGAAATCCATAGTTCTCTAAAATATCTGTCAACTTGGTGTAAACAATCTAATGGTGCTACCTCAATACCTAATGCCCATTCAAAACAAAAGTCAGACATCTCTTGATTGATATGAGGAACACCATACGTCCTTGCAAAGGATGATAATGCAAAGTCATACCGCCTCTTAGTGGGCAGTTCCATTTCCATTGTACATATCGGTGTCATAGTATCCACCCTTTCTAGTAGCAACAAAAATTGTAGTTAAAACAAAAGGCACCGCTACAATCAGCAGTGCCCGTCCCAATAAATGCTCCATGTTTTTTTATTTGGAATGTGTGAGATAACTGAAGTTAATACAAACCATTCAGATGCTGTAGAATAAACTACATGCTTGATATCGTTTACTGTAAC
>Ga0075479_10001530_pt1 | contig 10515 bp, 11 predicted proteins | sample DEB08_DNA_8_FD_76341 | JGI IMG/M metagenome (GOLD analysis project Ga0075479, IMG submission 76341) | Aqueous microbial communities from the Delaware River and Bay under freshwater to marine salinity gradient to study organic matter... | ecosystem: Environmental > Aquatic > Marine > Coastal ... | reverse complement strand
GCTGCCACAGACGCCAGCGCTCTGCACCCTTGGCCCCGAGCAGTCACTCTACGACTCTGTCATGCCAGCTGTGGTTGTTGTTGGATCAATCTACAAGTGTGGCAACTGCAGCGACTGGCATCTTGGTGGCATGGCGAGTGGCTGGCTCCTGGCCGGTGAAGGCCTGGTAGTCTCCAACCACCATGTCTTTGGTGAAGACGAGAAGCATTGCTTTGGTGTCATGACCGCTGACGGCAGGGTCTTTGCCATTGAATCGATCCTGGCTGCCGACAAGGCGGGGGATGCGGTGATCTTCCGGATCGACACCCGTGGCGAGCAGTTGCCGGCCCTGGCACTCGGTTCCCCAGCGAACTGCGGGGCTGCCGTCACCATTATCAGTCATCCGGCCGGACGGTTCTATAGCCTGACCACCGGTGTTGTCTCCCGATACCACCGCCAGCCACCAGAACATGGCAAGGCAAAAGTTGGGCAACAAAGCACGGCCCTGCGGCGACCGGTCTGGATGAGCGTCACCGCCGACTATGCCGTCGGCAGCAGCGGGGGGCCGGTCTTTGACGAAACCGGGGCGGTAGTCGGCATGGTCTCCCGGACCTACTCAAGCCAGGCCGATCGGCACCATCGTCGCTTCGGAACCCTGGGGAACCAGATGGTCTTCAAAGACTGCGTCTCTCTCGACACGCTGCTGGGCCTGATCGAACCGCCCCTCTAAGCCGCCCCCTTGCTGGCGTCTATTCAGCCAGCCCAAGGTCTTGCCGCCGCTGGGCCAGTTGCTCAGTGCCCCCCTCTACGACATAGCCTGACGACTCCAGTGCGATCCGCAGATCAGCTTCGGCGGTCAGGGCATCCTGCTGGCAGAAGAACGTCTGAGTGAAGTCCTCCGGCATGAGATCGAATCGGGGCTGCACAAACCGGCGATGACAGGTCTGGCTATGCAGCCGGTGCCCACGAACGTTGTGATGCCCTTCCCGGTGCTGACGAATTCTGTCCTCCAGTGGCTGGCTGGTCTGCCCCACATAGAGATAGCCAGCCGCCGCCGGCTGGGGTGCCTGACCACCGGGCGGCGTCAGTTCAATGACATAGAGATGCCAGACCGTGAGATCTCCGTTGACCGTATAGCCATCACACTGCAGCCGCTGCCGCAATGCTTTTTCGGCTGCCTTGATCAGATCCCGCTGCGTCGGCCGCAGCAGCGGTGAATCACGCCCGCCCGGCTGGCTCGGGCCGGGCATCGCCTCATAGACGACATTTACCACCCGCATCCGTCGTGCTCGGGGCGAGATCTTTACCCAGCGATCAAGTTCGAGCCCGGGCCGCTTCGTCAGTGCCTTGACCACCACCCGCGGCCGCTCCGGGTGCCGCCGCGGCCCAACCAGATCACTCGTCTTCAGCACACAGAGCCAGACTTTCTGCACGTCAGCGGAGTAAGAGTGTAGAGCCATTGGCCTCAGTTCCAAATCGCGGTACGGTTGCCCTTAGTCAAGTCGGCTGCCGGTCAGGCTTTGCATCAGTGCAGCAGAAGATGCATCCCACAGCCCACCATGTCGGCCCTCCTGAACACTCATTCTGCCAGCTTTTCTTTCTGAGATCAGTATTCCGTCGGCATCTGTTTCGCTATGTCTGTTTGGCTCATATCCGCCGTGGCCCTGCTTGCCTCTGGGCTGACATTTTTCTCAGGCTTTGGCCTTGGCACGCTCCTGCTTCCTGCCTTCGCCTTATTCGTACCTGTTGATCAGGCCGTCGCCCTCACCGCCGTGGTGCATTTCCTCAACAGCGTCTACAAGGTCGTTCTCGTTGGCCGCTTTATCGATACAAAGACCGTCCTCCGGTTTGGTCTGCCGGCCATCCTTGCCGCGATTGCCGGAGCCTGGGTATTGGGCCTACTGACAGCAATCGACCCCCTGTTCGAGTACGACGCCCTCGGCCGCCACTTCGTTGTTACTCCTGTCAAATTAGCCATTGGCCTGCTGCTGATTGCCTTCGCCCTGCTGGAACTCATCCCTGCCACCAGCAGCCTGTCATTTGCTCCACGCTGGCTGCCAGTCGGTGGTCTGCTGAGCGGTTTCTTTGGTGGTCTCTCCGGCATGCAAGGGGCGCTACGTTCAGCTTTTCTGATCCGGGCTGGTCTCTCCAAAGAGGCTTTCGTGGCAACGGCCGCGGCCATTGCCTGCCTGGTCGACCTTTCCCGCATGAGCATCTACGCGACCAGGCTCTCGGCTGTAGCCGATTCACTCCATCTGCCCCTTTTGCTGGCTGCCATAATTGCCGCACTCACCGGCGCGACGCTCGGACGGCTCTTCCTCCACAAGGTCAAACTGGTAGCCGTCCAGCAGATCGTTGCGGTGATGATGCTCGTAATCGCTGGCTGTCTGGTCAGCGGACTGCGGTAAGGTAAACTCCAACCGGGGTTCATCAAGACCGCAACTGGCCCGGCCAGATCCACAACTGCCTGGTGCCTTCCCGTCCGCCGCCCACTCCATGCCCTGGTGCCACCCATGCTCTGCCGCCTGATTTACTCAAGCACGATCGTGCCGCCATTTGATTTCGAAGACCTGCGTGACATCCTGGCAGCAAGTGAGCGGAACAACCCGCCGCAGGAAATCACCGGCGTCCTCGTGACCACGGCGACGCAGTTCCTGCAGGTGATGGAGGGGCCCAGTGATAACGTCAACGAGCTCTACCGCAAACTCCAGCGTGACTCTCGACACGAACGGCTGCGGCTCATTGAGTACACAACTGGAGTCCAGCGACTCTTCGACGGCTGGGCCATGCGGGGAGTCCACCGGGGTCTGATGAGCGACGAACTCACTGGTTTTCTCACCCGCAAATACGGAGGTGACACGGCTGGCGGACTCGTGCTACCAGACAACGCGTTTCTGGCGACCAGCCTCCTTTTTGACGTCGCCCATGCTGACCTCATTGGCGGCTAAGCCACTGTGGCCTCATCCAATCTCTGGCTATATCAACTCGGCTGCTCGGTCGGCCGCATGAGAATGTCATGAACCTGCACGTGTGGCGGGCAGGAAAGCATATAGACAACGGCCTCAGCGACGTCGTCAGCCTCAAGAACCTTAAACTGCGAATAGATTTCGCGAGCCTTTTCCTCGGACTTCATGTAGTGGGCTGCAAAGCCGGTCTCCACGAAGCCAGGGCAGATTTCTCCGACGCGAATGCTATCCCCTGCCTCACGAAGCTCAATTCGCAGAGATTCAGTCAACGCACGCACCGCATGCTTCGTCGCTGCATAGAGGCCCGCCCCGGCTGGCACCCGCTGCCCTGCCATCGAGCCAATATGCACAATCTGACCAAACCCACCTCGGGCCCGCATGTCAGCCAACGCTTCGCGGGTGCAGATACATAAGCCCAGCAGGTTGACCTCAAGCATCTCCCGCCATTCCTCAACCGTGCCCTCCGCGAGCGGTGCCGCATGGCCCAGGCCTGCGTTATTGATAAGAACATCAACACCACCGAACCGCTCCCGCGCAGCAGCAAACGCTGCCTGCACAGATGCCTCATCCCGGACGTCGACGGCGACGGCAAGCGAGTGTTCACCCGAAGGGTCGGCCTCGGCCAGGATGTCTGCCACCGCAGCCTGGCGTCGGCTGCAACTCACCACTCGCATGCCCTCGGCCAGCAACCGTACGGCTACAGCAGCACCAATACCCCGGCTCCCTCCTGTCACAAGGGCGGTTCGTCCCACCCATTGCTGCATCCCATGACTACTCGTCGCTGCCATTCGTACTTCCTTCCCAAAGAGACTGTGCCATGGGCACCAGGTCGCCCATCTGTCCTCAGTCTATGCCCACTGGCGGTGGGCCGAAACCGCGTGTGGTCGCTCAACTGTCGGGCAGCATAGACTTCAATAGCCGTCAGATCATTTTCCCGCAGCCCTCGGTGACTCTCCTGTGAACATGCCTTCTCCTGTCGCGTCCCCTGTCGAGCAAACCAGTCCTGACCAGGGTCTTGTCTTTGTCACCGGCGCCACCGGCTACGTCGGCGGGCGGCTGGTACCGGCTCTGCTCGAAGCTGGCTATCGGGTTCGCTGTCTCGTCCGAGAGCCACGCAAACTGGCCGAGCGGCCCTGGCGGCAGCACCCCCATCTCGATGTAGTCACCGCCGACCTCACCGAACGCGAGGCGGTGGCTGCCGCCATGAAAGACTGTCAGGCGGCCTACTACCTCGTGCATTCCATGATTGCCACAGGTGGCACGTACGCCGACCGTGACCGTGAACTGGCTCGGGGGTTTGCCATTGCCGCTCGGGACGCCGGCCTGCCCCGGATCATCTACCTCGGTGGCCTCGGCGAGATGGGGGCCGACCTAAGCGAGCACCTGCTCTCCCGGCGACAGGTTGAAGAGGAACTCGCATCGACCGGCATTCCTGTCACTACCTTCCGGGCCGCCATGATCATCGGCTCGGGCTCCGCCTCATTTGAAATCCTCCGCTATCTCGTCGAGCGCCTGCCGATCATGGTGACACCCAAATGGGTCACCACCGAGTGTCAGCCGGTGGCAATCGCCGATGTCTTGCACTGGCTGGTGCGTTGCCTTTCCGTTCCAGAGACGACCGGCAAGACGCTGGAAATCGGTGGGGCCGATGCCCTTCCCTACCAGGAACTGATGCGGATCATGGCCGAGGAGTTGGGGCTTCGCCGGCGGATTATCCTGCCGGTCCCGGTGCTGACACCGCGGCTGAGTTCACTTTGGATCAACCTCGTCACACCCGTCTCGTACCGCATCGCCCGACCGCTGGCAGAAGGACTGAAAAATCGGGTCGTTGTCACCGATGACACCACGCAACAACTCATGCCGCACCAGGCGTTGGGGGCTCAGGAAGCCATCCGCCGCGCGCTTGCCAAAATTGAGCGGCAGGCCGTGGAGACTCGCTGGAGCGTTGCCGGACCAGTGCCGGGCGATCCTTCCTGGGCAGGCGGGACCGTCTTCACCGATGAACGCAAGGTAACCATCAAGGCCGATCCCGCCAGCGTGTACAAAGCCGTCTGCCGGATCGGCGGCGGCAACGGCTGGTACGCCGGTGATATCCTCTGGCAGATTCGTGGCTGGCTCGACACCCTCGTCGGCGGCCCCGGCCTCCGTCGCGGCAGGCGGCACCCTGAGCAGGTCGAGTTTGGCGAGGCACTCGACTTCTGGCGGGTGGTCGGCATCGACCGTGACCGCTCGCTCTCGCTGCGGGCAGAAATGAAACTACCAGGCGAGGCCAAACTTGACTTTGCCATCGAGCCCCTCACAGACTCACCAGCATCCCCCACAACACGCCTGACCATGACCGCCCGCTTTCGGCCTCGAGGGCTGTTTGGTCTCCTGTACTGGTACGCCGTTGTTCCGCTCCATGAAATCGTTTTTGGCGGGATGCTGCGCGGAATTCGCAAAACAGCTGAAGCAATTCACCGCACCAGCGCACAGCCAGATGAAGCCGTCAAGTCTCCTTCAGAAACCCCTGGGTACGGAAGGGCTCGGCTCTGGCTCGGGATCACTGGCGTCGGTAGCTTTGTGGTATTGGCTACTGTTGCATTCCTCACGGACCTGCCAAACAAACTCTTACCGGCATCGAATGACACCTTATTGAATCAGGTGCTCGCGTTGCTGCTCTATGTGCTGGGTTTTGCCATCCTTCAATTGCCTTTAGATTTCTGTGGTGGTTTCTTATTGCCACGAAGATTCCAACGCGAACATGATTCTCTCGGTTCATTTATCTTGAAACTGCTTCGTGGTGCTTCTGTTCACGCTGGGCTTCTTGCAGCTATCTCGATGGCACTCCTCGTTGCAGGAAGAACCGGCGGAATTCCTGCAGTGATCGGCATAGCTGGTTTTTGGATCCTCTTGCTGCTGCAACTACGCACCCCCCTGGCCTCAACCATGGCAGCATTTGAATTCACGCCCAGCGAAACCCATCCACCGCTTGAGTCACCGGCAGACATGCTGCCGGTCTATATGGCTGAAACTGCTGATGAGGGTTTCACCGGCGGTATCACTGGAGTCTTTCGACCCCGTATGCATCTGATACCAACTCGCTGGCAGAAAACCTTGGATAACCAAAGTTTTTCAGTCGCAGTCCAACGTCGACACATGGCGATCAAAACAGGAAGCTGGTGGCGAGGTCGCCTGCTCGCGATATCTTTTACCCTGACAGGGATTACGCTTGCTGCCATCTTTGTAGGAAACGAGCGTCTCGCCGCCGCTGAGGGCATTGTCAGCCTCAGCCTGCTTTTTACGCTCTGGTCATTTTTCGGCCTTCTCACCTTACCGACGCCCAGTCGACGCGGAGTAGCCGAGGTTGATCAAGCCATTCTCACTTCCGGCTGTCCTCATGAGGCAATAGAGAAAGCCGTTACTCTCCTCGACGATCTCCAAGACCGCGAACGGTCCAGACCTCCGCTGATCGAAACAATCTTCCACCCTGTCCCAAGCGTGCAATCTCGCCTTCACGGCCCCCACACCACGAGAATCCGCGGTGGCTGGGACGCGGCGAGAACGAGTATTTTCCTCAGTTCCGCTGGCTTAGGACTGCTCGGTAGAGCCGTTCACTGCAACTGCGGTCGGCCAGCACTTTGGGTATTCCTGCCAATTGATTAAGACAAGCGGCGGTCACTGCGAACTAGCAACTGCCTGCCACTTACTTGGGAACATGTTATCCGTGGGCTTCGCCAGAGCACCCAACCACAGTAAACACGGGCTTGCTGCTCAGTTTCTGCTGTTGAGCTTCGCGAGAAGCCGCAGGATCTCGAGGTAGAGCCAGACCAGTGTCACCATCAGGGCAAAGGCGCCGTACCATTCCAGATATTTTGGAGCCCCGCGTTCCGCCGCGTTCTCGATAAAATCAAAGTCGAGCACCAAATTGAGGGCGGCAATCACCACGACCACCACGCTGAAACCGATTCCGATTGGCCCGGCACTGTGGATAAATGGAATGGGAAAGCCAAACAGGCTACCGATCATCGAGATCAGGTAGACAAAGCAGATTCCCCCGGTGGCAGCCACGATGCCAAGTTTGAAATTTTCCGTGGCGCGAATCAGGCCCGACTGGTAGGCCAGCAGCAACGCCGCCATCGTTCCAAACGTCCCCGCCACCGCCTGAATGACGATGCCGGGATACTGTGCCTCAAAACTGGCTGAGACCCCACCGAGAAACAGGCCCTCGGCCAACGCGTAGACCGGCGCAAGAGTGGGGGCCCAGGTCTGCTTGAAGCAGATCACCAGGGCCGAAATGGCACCAACAATCAGCCCGCCAAAGACCCAGGGCATTGCCGATGCTGCCCCCTGCTCCATGCCGTCAAAGGTCCGCGACCAGGTAAAGCAGGCTGAACAGAAGGCGAGGGCCAACAGGAACATGGTGCGGTTGGCTGTCCCGGTCACCGTCATGGTGGTCACGGGGGCATCTTCTGCAGCCAGATCACGCTGCTGCAGACCAAAATTCTCAAACGTGCGGGCGTTGAGGACGGGGTTACCACTACGCATGGAAGTGTTGCCTTTCTGTACGACAGGTCAGCTCGCATGGCGGCCACCTGCCACCACACTATTCTCCATGATAGCCAGCCCCAGCCCGGCATGTCGGCGCGAGTTTTCAGGCTTCACGGTGAACCCGATTCGTCGCTTCACTCCAGTTGGCACCACTGGCTGCTGCTGCAAAACAGAGTCCATGGAGCACCAGACCAGCCAGAAAGGAGGCTGTGTAGGCAGCAACCACGGCACCAAACCAGACCAACCCACCAAGGTACTGCCGCTTATAGAGATGCCCGAGACCCGGGCAGACAACACTCAACACCCCAGCCACCGGCCGGCTCCAGAGTTTGATGGCCGGCTCGTGGACCATGACGATGCCTTGAAGTGAATCATGCTGATAGCGGGTGACGGTACCGGCGTGGAGGTTTCGCTCAACGTTTCTCGCACCATTTTGCGAGTGGTTCCGCTCAACGTTCTGCTTACCATCGCCGGCCTGCTCGCTGTCCGGATCAGTAATGGCACTGCCCTGCCGTCTGAGGGCCGCCTCGCGCAGCGCCGCATCCTGCTGAGCCCGGGCCCGTCGCCGGGCCGAGTGAAACTCAGCCACCACAATCACCAGAAACCGGCCGACAGCCATTCCCGCAGCTCGGGCTGCTGCGATCAACTCAGGCAACAGGCAAAGCAGTATCAGCGGCGCTCCCAACGCCAGCAGCGACCAGGCCAGTGGCGTTGGCCGCACCAGTACAAAGATGCCTCCCAGCATGGCCAGCAGCAGCCCCCCAACAGCCATGAGATGCCGCGGCTTTGTTCGTTCGATCAGATGGAGAGACTCACCAGACGGTGTCTGGTCTCCCGTTGACTCAGCCGGCACCGCCGGCCCCGGAACCTCTGGTCCATATTTAGCAACTGCAACCGGCTCCTTCTGCACGCTGGGAGCAGCCGTGGACTGAGAGGCTGACCGCTTTGGCTGCTCGCCACCTGAAGGAGGCCGTCTGCCCTGCCGCCTTCGGCTGGTCAGGCGGGCGAGCGTGCCATCAACCTGCTGCAGCATCCGCCGAACTCGGCCGGTTGCGAACAGGCCCGGAACCTCACCGGCTGGTATCCAGTCAGTCAGGTCACGATGCCAGACCAGATCATCGGCCGTCAGCCAGCCCTTCCGCGCTAGCGTCTGAAGCCGACGAAACGCAACCGGGCCCTGCTGCCCACTCGGCCCCGGCTGTCCCTGCCGCGCATAAAACCAGCCGTCAGCGGCTGAGCGGGCATCTGGCGTCTGGTGGCCCATCGAGCCTCTCCCACAAGCGACACAGGGAATGCACTTTCAGGAATTGACTGTACCGTGTTGCCCGGAACCACCGCGATCGATCGCCGACTCATTTTCGCGTTGGCTACGGTGCTAGAATGAAGTGAAGGGAAACCCCTTTGGGAGCACAGCCGAGACCATCTCGTTCAAGAGACAGTACCACATACCATCCTCCAAACGCCCATGCCGACCTACGTCTACGAAATTATCGAGCCTGATGGAACCGGTGGTGAGCGGTTTGAAGTGATCCAGCCAATGAGTGCTGATCCACTGGAAAAACACCCACTCACCGGCGTGCCGGTGCGGAGGGTGATCACCGGGTTCAACGTTGCCGGCAAATGGTCTGACATGGGCATGAATAACAAGCTCTCCGACAAGCACCTCGACCAGATCGGCTTCACCAAGTATGTCCGGGGCGGCGACGGCTACTACGAAAAGACCGCCGGCAGTGGCCCCGATCTCATCTCGGGCAAGGGGGGCGACTAGCTGTCCTTGGCAAGGGCTGTCGTCAGAAAAGCCATCCAAAGCCTTTTTCCGCGGCCTGCTTGCCAACGCCTCAGCCGCCACACGTCAGCTCAGTTCGAAGACAGCTTCGATTTCCACAGCCACCCCTGCTGGCAGTGATGCCACACCGACTGCACTGCGGGTGCCGACCCCCCGGTCAGCCCCCCAGACCTCTGCGTAAAGTTCACTGCAGCCGTTGATCACCGCCGGATGCTGATCAAAGTCATCAGCGGCATTGACCATACCGAGTAGTTTGACGACTCGGCCGATGCGATCGAGGCTGCCGAGTTCATTGGCAAGGGTCACAAGACTGGCCAGCCCCGCCCGCCGTGCCGCCGCCTTGCCCTCTTCGGCAGTCAGGTCTCGTCCAACCTTGCCGGTAATCAGACTGCTGTCAGGCTGCAGCGGCAGGTGCCCTGAAATCAGCACCTGGTTCCCAACAATCAGACAGGGCTTGTAGAGCCCGGCGGGCTTCGCCACGGGGGCAAGAGCATCGGCGAGTGATTCAAAAGCGTGCTGGGCAGTCATCCGGCGGGTTCCTTGTGAGCAGCAAAAAAAGTTCTTGAAAAGAATCAGAGCCGGAATATACCCAGCATTGCTACCGATTAGCAAAACGACTTCACCCCCCATCCTCAGAAGGCCATCCGACAAGAATCTCGCATTGCTCTCTTGTTTGGGGCCAATCATCCGCGGTTGTACACTGGAGCGTCGGTGGACACATTGCGTGTTCACTCCTTACTCCTATGGCCTCACCCACGCCCACAGCGTTGTTCTATTGGCAACACCGCTGGCCTAACAAAGAGACAACCTACTGATGCAGGTCAATCGCTCAAAATTGAAGGCATCGCTCGTTCTTGTCAATCTTGCCGTTCTTATCGGAGCATTCACTTTTTTCCCACGAGGGAACCGATCCTATACTTGGACGAATGAGTTAGAGCGGATTGTCAACGGAGCTCTTGCTGGCGTTCAGTGGCAATACGTTATCGTGATTTGCATCCTTTCAGCACTTGTGACCTCTGCTCTTTACTTATGGATCGATGCTTTTTGCAGTAACCATGAAAAACCTGATTGAATTATGCGTTTGCTTTGAACCAGTACTTCCAAACAAGCCCTAAGATGCCGATGGCCCAACCTGCTCAACACACCCGCCTGCCAGTCACCACCAAACTGCTTGGCCTGACCCGCTGGTTCAGCATCGTGACGGTCATTTCGTCACTCATCGGGGCGCTGCTGATGTTTGTCATCGGTGCGGCC
>Ga0075479_10001513_pt1 | contig 10552 bp, 7 predicted proteins | sample DEB08_DNA_8_FD_76341 | JGI IMG/M metagenome (GOLD analysis project Ga0075479, IMG submission 76341) | Aqueous microbial communities from the Delaware River and Bay under freshwater to marine salinity gradient to study organic matter... | ecosystem: Environmental > Aquatic > Marine > Coastal ... | reverse complement strand
TGATCACCGAGAACGGAGCAAGGGGGGCCAACCTGCGGCTCACCGGTGCCGCCGGGGTTCGTCGGCGTGACCCGGCCCCATTCATCTTCGATCCGGTGAGAATCACGATTCAGGAAAACACGATCGAACGAAACAGTCTTGAAGGGATCTACTTCCGAGCAGATGCCAACATGAATCAAAGCCGGTTTGTCTACCTGGCCAATGCAGGTGCACCGAACGATGACAATCAGAACTGGCTGCCCGGCCGCGCGGCATTCTTCAATGAGAATCTGGGCTCAGTCAACGGAAACACGTCTTACATGTCTCCCTACCTGAACCTGAATTCTGTCCAGAACACCCTGCTGCTGCTTACTGACAACACCGTTCGCAACAACGGTCGCAGTCATTTGACGGGCGAAGGTGTGCGACTGGAAATCGGTACCGGTGCCTATGTCGCTGCCGACGTGCAGGGCAATGCCTTCGGTGGCAACTTTGAAGAAGACTTCGTCACCGCATCCTTCCTGTCCTCCGTCAACACGTTTGACTCGGAAGACAACTCCGGAACGGATGAACTGGACTTCGTCTACCTGGACGACGTTGCACAACTCGACCTGAGATTCCAGAACAACAGTGGAAATCAGATTGCACCATCTGACGTCGGTGCCATCTACACGAACGCTGATCCTCTTAAGACTCAGTTCTTCGGAACGTTGGGCGTCGTGCAGCGAGATGCCTCTTACTTCCAGGTGGACAACGGGCCCAACCTGAACAGCCCGAACAACATCTTCCAAAACTTCGGGATCACACAGGACATCCAAAACGCATTCAATAACGGAAACTACAACATCCGGAATGCTGCGGAGGCCAACTGGCCAAATCCTGGCTTCCTGCCGTTCCTGCCGTGACAAACACCAGCGGTCTGCTAAGTCCGCATTAGGCCCAAGGCTGTTCGAATCAAGTGATTCGAACAGCCTTTTTTTTTGCCGGTTGGTCTGGGGCAGATCGGTGAGAGTCTGTCCGATGATGCATTTCCGAAACGTCATCCTGTATCGCATAACCGGGATAACCGTCACAGCAAGAATCGACAGTCCTCACAGGGACTGTTTCTAAACGCATTTTTCTTGCGTGGGATCACACCGTCTCGCTATCCCACTAAAACGGCCTGATAGTTGTAACCGGAATAGCCCGTAAATCCTGTTCGGTTTACCGAACATACCGACCGAAGCCATCTGATCACAAAACCGACCAAAATACCGCGCAAGGCGGTCACCAAGGTCTGGCAGCCTGATCCTGGCATTTTCGACTGGTGCGGGTTTTTCATGTTCGGTGATACACGGCCGGATCGATTTTTCCTGTCCAGCCCGGAAGGTGTCGGGGCCCCCTCGTCCGCAGAAGGCTGCAGCGAGTCTGGACGGAATGAATCGGTGGTTACATGAAATCTTGTTACCCGAAATTCAACGATCCAGGTCCCCCCAGGTTCGTCGGAAAGGTTCTCGCCATGTGTATTCCCCGCACAACGGCCGGATTTTACACAATTTCGTTCATTGTCATCGTGGCTTTCCAAATAGCCAGTCCTCTGCATGGTGATGAGCAGGGTGCGCCCCCCGTCTTTCGACCGCCTGCGATCAGGGTCAAACAGCCCTCACGAAAGAGACCGTCTGCGCGGCTTCCCACGCCGAGCGCGATGACATCCGGGAATGGCTTCACGCTTCTTACTCCAGCGTCACTGAAAAAAACTCCGGCAAGTCAGACCGGGGTCAGCCAAGCCGCCTCGGTTCCAGAGTTCAATGCGAACTTCTGGAATAGCTCGTCAACTGCAGCCTCAACGGTGCCGGGGACCTCAGGATTTCAAAGCACGTCTTCCAATATCCCCGCGCGGGACGGGGATCTTCCCAGACCGTGGACGCCACCTGCTGCGAATCCTTCCCTCAAACCGGTGTCGGGATCTGTTGACTCGACGGCGCCAATTCGTCTGCCCGAAGGTTCAGTTCCTGCTTCTGCAGATCGCAGCCTCAACGCCGAGGATCGACGTCAGTCGCTGAACAAGTCGGGGTCGCTGGATCGACTGTCCTTCGTGGACATCTCGGACCGCGAGTTGACGACACTTTCGAATTCCGCGTCAGGTTCGCCGTTGTCTTCCTCCGAACAGCTTTTCCTGAAGAATCAGGCAGCAACAGAGTTCAACACTCTGTCGACAGGGGAAAGGCGGTCTGCACCAGACACTCAAGGCGGTTCGCGAGATCGCACGTCGGCCCCTGTGCAAAACATGCGGCAGGGAACCTCAGCAACGCGTGATAATCAGACGGACACGCTCGATGCGCTCGGTCAGAAGTCTGCAGCGGCCACAGAATTCAGCCAGGTCTCCGCAGGAACGCGAAGCGTCAACGGCCGCAGAAATCTTCCGTCGTTCAGCGACACAGCAGACGGGAACTCCTCCCGAATGAATTCTGGACAACGGCCCGGCAACACTCGCGAAGCGTTCACCGCGACTTCGGCTTCTCAAAGCGACTTCGTTGAAGTGCCGGATGGATTCTCAACCGTTTCAACGGGGAACCGGCGCGACTCAAATGGGGCCGGTCAAACAGGCAACGGCAGCTCATTCTCGCCGGTTTCGTCCGCAGCGACGGTGCAGGGCGGTTCCGCAGCTGCATCAAGCCGCACCGCAGACAGTCGTCGAAACAGTCTCGACAGCGAAGTCGCAGGTTCAGGCAGTTCGCCAACAGGACCCTCGGTCACTGACCGAGAAATCAGCCCCGCACTGACGGACACAGCCCCGACGCCAACCCCCGATCAGAGTACGCCAACGGATGATCCAGTGGTGCAACCTGCATTCGTATTTGTGCCAGCACAGGGAACAGGCACCAGAACCACGCTGGAAAACAAAATCAGAGCAGCTCGCGAATTCCAGCCTTTGCTTCAGGTTGATCAGGTTGATGAGCCTGATCCGGAGCCTGATCCTGATCCTGATCCGGAGCCTGATCCCGGATTCGACACGTTGCCAGGGTTTCAGGTGGTGCAGCAACCCTCCGACGGAACTGTCTTCGAACAACTGACAGAGAAGAACGAAGCGGCCACTGAGTTCCAGTCCGTTCAGGGTGAAGGAGAGCTTGATTTCTCGCCAATCTGGTGAGCGACGAGACCTGCATGGCCGGCTGAGCCTTCACATCCCAATACAGTTCATTGCGTCTGAAGATATTCCTCCGCTGCTCTCAGCAGCGGGTCAATGGTATTCTCCTGGATGTAGTGCGGCGGACACCACGGAATCCATTCCGCACCTTCGTGCTCTGTCAGCAACGGGGTCACTTGCCCGGGCAGCCGTGCCATGAAGATCACTAATGTCTTCATCACGACGCCCTCCCCCCCGTATCGCTTCTGATCGACTGGATACTGCAGCTCGAAGCGGAATTCTGTCTCGATCTGGATGGCGTCGGCGGTGATCCCGGTTTCCTCTTCCAACTCGCGAAGGGCGCACTGCAGTTCCGACTCCCCCGGATCCCTGTGACCCTTGGGCAGATCCCATCGGTGCGGATGCTTCATCAGCAGGAAGGATTCCGGACCATCTCCACAAAGGATCAGAAAACCACAGGCCAGCGGTTGATGCATGGACTTCATCCTTCAGATAGCACCAGTATGCACATCCACTCCGATTCCAGCGACTGACGCGCATGATCAGCCTGAATCCGTGGTGCACCAACGTCAATTCGCCTGAGCGATCTGGTTGCAGAAGTGACCACTGTCGCTGCGTGGTTCACACCCAATTCCTGTTCACGAACACAATCGGAGTTTCTAGACTTCCTGTCGACGAATTCAGCGCGATATCGACCGAATACCGGCAGGTTGCCCGTTGCAATGGCCCCACAACGATCATCGATTTGTCGTCGACATATCAAATCGAACAGTTGACTGATTCACGGAGCTCTCTCGTGTCCGATGCCGAAATTGTGACTCACCACGCCGCTTCTGCCAAGTGGCGTCTTCTGTTGCCTGGGCTGCTGGTGCCAGCAGTCTGGTCCGCGATCTTCGGGAATACGGAAACAACTCTTCCTCCGTTAATCGTGCCTGAGAATCAGCCTGGCCTTGTCTTTGAAACTTACTACTACCACAGTCCGCTCGAAGCTCCATCCCAGCCAGTGGTTTCCAAAGAGTTCTATTTTCGCAATGAGGGCTCCGAATCCGTTCAGATTACGGATCTTGTTCCCAGCTGTGGTTGCCTGAAACCAACCGCCTCTGCTCCCGAAATCGCTCCGGGAGAAATTGGTCGAATTACCATTCCAGTTCGCACAGCAAATGAACCGTCCGGCACGCGAGAATACCTCGTTACAGTTCGCTATTTGGATCCCAGTCCGCGTGAAGCAACGCTGACATGGAAGGTCGTTCTGCCGGAAAAGAAGCTCCTGATCGAACCTCGGGTACTGATGGTCATCGGAGATGTCGCCGGAGCTGATTCCCATGAAGTCTTCGTCTCCGACTTTCGAAGTTCGCATCAGGAAAACCCGCTGCAGATTTATCGAGTGGAATCTGCACCCGATTTCATTAACGCCGAAGCAGCGGGCCAAACAAGCACTGCGACCATGTCCCGCACCGGGTTGAAAGTCGGCTTTTCTGCAGAGATGCCTGCTGGGCAGCATCGCGGCATGATCACACTGTTTACCAATGATCCGGAATACCCGGCTCTGCAGATTCCCGTGATTGCGGGCAGGCCTTTGAAAGCTGAGGACTCCGTCGTCGACGTGAGTCCTGAACTCCCACGAATCGTAGTCCGCGACGACCAGCCTGATCAGTCCCAGGGGACCGATGTCGTGGTCACTGCCCCGGCTGACTGGACGCTGACCACGGTGGACGTGTGGCCCAAACAACTGCACACGGAAGTCTCACAACTTCCCGAGTCAGATGCTGCGACGGCAAATCAGAGGACAATGAGTATCCGAGTAGACTCGCTGGAGCGGCCGGACGCAGGTGTGGAACAGGGCATCATTCGGGTCCTGTGGTCCACCCCCGAAGGAAATCGTAGCGTGAGTTTCCCAATCTCCATCGTCAGAATCTGAAGCGACCGTTATCAGTTCGCAAACCGATCCGCTGCGCACTCTGACCTGATCACGAACTGGTCAACTTCGGGCCTAATTGACACCGGATGAATCAACCCATCAATTCAGGATATTCAGATCTGCGGACGGCACGGACGGGGCGGCCGCAACAGCCTGCTCGTGGTTGTCGATGTACTGGTAAAAGACGTTGCGTTGCCTTGGAATATATCCGGCATTTGTAATGCACTTGCGGATTCGGTCAACGGTCAGGTGATGAACGGTTCCGGCCTGAGACACAACATTCTCTTCGATCATCAGGCTGCCCATATCGTTAGCACCAAACATCAGGGCAAGCTGACCAATCTTTTCACCCTGCGTGACCCACGACGACTGAATGTTGGGAAAATTGTCGAGGTACAAACGACTGACTGCCTGCATCCGCAGGTACTCGAAAGCCCCAGCAGCCGGGAGATGCGACATGTCCGTATTCTCGGGTTGAAATGTCCAGCAAATAAACGCAGAGAACCCGCCGGTTTCATCCTGCAACTGTCTCAGACGCTCGAGATGTTCAATACGCTCCTCCAGCGTCTCAACGTGCCCAAACATCATCGTGGCAGATGACTTCCCACCGAGCTCATGCCACACCCGCATCACGTCGAGCCAGCCATCGGTCAGAACTTTGCCGCGTGTAATTTCTTTCCTGACTCGGTCGACAAGGATTTCACCGCCGCCACCGGGGATGCTGCCCAGCCCGGCATCACGAAGCCGTTCCAGCACCGTGATCAGAGGCAGCCGACTGATCTTGGTGAAGTGGTGAATTTCCGGCGGACTGAAGCCGTGAATATTGACCTGCGGGAAGTGCTGCCTCAGAGTGGAGAGCATCTCCTCATACCATTCGAGAGGAAGCTTCGGGTGCAGCCCGCCCTGCAGCAAAATCTGATCGCCCCCCAGAGCAACAGTTTCCTCGATCTTTTCGAGCAGCGTCTCCATCGGCAGGACGTAGACATCAGGGTGGCTCGGTGGACGATAGAACGCGCAGAAGTCACAGACCGCGGTACAGGCGTTCGTGTAATTGATGTTTCGATCGATGTTAAACGTACGAAAAGGCTCCGGGTGCAAGCGGCGGGTCACCGCATCCGCAGCGCTGCCGATCGCCGCCAGGTCGTGACACTTCAGCAGTGCCACCCCTTCTTCAGCAGTCAGTCGTTCGCCGCCAACTGCCTTGTCAAGCAGTGACGAGATCTCCGAAGTTGAGTTCAGCATGTGTTTTCACCAGGTTGTGGCTCAGAGCCAGTTCATGAAACAGACGAAGTCCGCTCCGCTCTGCCGAGGAAAGTCGATAATGCAGGTTCTTGGTCAGATACTGAAACGCCGTTGATTCTGGAATGCCGATCAGGGGAGCCTGTTCAGCGGCAATCTTTTCAGAGAGCTTCACCCCCTCGTCCCGCGCCCGAGAAAGACTCATAGCGAGAGACTCTGTCGCACAGTCCTCATGGGCCGCCCAAATTGCGAAGACGAATGGCAAACCCGTCCACTCGTACCAAAACTCACCCAGATCGATGACGCAGTTGAAGTCCCCGACGGGTTCATGCATCGCACGGTCGCCAATCAGCAACACCGCATCCGCGGTCGAATCCTGCAAGCCGTGTGCAAGACTGAGTTGTTCGGTCCTGGGAAAGGCACCGAAATGTTCCGCGAGAATGATCCGTGTCAGCGTGGCACTTGTCCGCGAACCGTCATCCAGCGCCAGACGTTGCACCTGCCCCGGACTGGTGCGGCAGAATAGCCTGACACTCAGAACTTCGCCGCGAGCCGCGACACAGGCATCTGAGGAAATCCGCAGATCCGGAATACGGAAAAATTCGATCGAGGGAATCAGCGCTGCATCAAGCTGACGCTCACGCAGTCGGTTCGCCAGCCGACTTGGGAAATCCAGAGAGATCTCAGCCTGAGGCACACAATCGTACAGCGTTTCAACCAGTGGCCTGGAATTGAGGTAGCTGACAGCACCGAGGCGTAGGAACTGATTCATCGGTTCGGACATTCCGGAGATTTTGCAGTTGTGGAGTTGTCGCCGCACGAAATTCAGTTTCGCAGTATAGACTTTGGCAGCGTGCTCTCAACGCCGTATCAAGGCCCGCGGTCACATGAGGGGAAAACCGTAAGAAACGTTCACAGATTAACACTGAAAACCGATGCAACTGCCGACCAGAACCGCTTGATCAGCGTTTATCGAAACCGGATACTCGGCAGAAGCGGCAGACTCGCCGGTTCGGGGAATCGCAGATGGCAACAAAAGTCCCCGACAGCCTCTGAAACTGCACCGCTGGATTCGGCAAAATCGCAGCATTTTCACGGCTGATTCCTTTCCAAATCCGCTTACTCCCCAACCGCAACATCCGCCTGCAAAGACAGATCACGTCATGAGCCAACAGACCGAGAACAGTCTGGCCGGCAACTTCGATCAGCAATTTATCGGCCTTGAGACGGCTTCAGCCGAGTTTGTTCCAGCTCTGGTCTCTCTGATCCTGAGTGAGGCCAGAAGACATCGTGCGAGCGATGTTCATCTGACGCCTGAGCAGGACTCCCTGTTGATGTACTGGCGTATTGACGGAGTCCTGCACCGAATTGCAGCGTTCAACAAGTCCCTTTCTGAGAGACTCGTTTCCCGACTGAAGGTGCTCGCTGGACTCCTCACGTATCGCACCGATATTCCCCAGGAGGGGCGAATCTCGCGTGAGCATCACGCGGGAGAGGTTCGTATCGCGACCTTTCCCGTTCTTTCGGGCGAGCGTGCGGTCATCCGGCTTTTTGCCGATTACGGCCAGCTGCAGCAGATCGCCGACCTGAACATGAATGACGACACGGAGCAGGAACTCCGCCAACAATTGCAGGCAACCTCCGGCGTGATCCTGATCTGCGGTCCGTCAGGCAGCGGTAAGACCACAACGGCGTATGCGTGCCTGCGCGAGCTCGTTTCGTCATGTTCGCTGCCACGCTGTGTCATGTCTCTGGAGGATCCGGTGGAAATGGTTCTCGCGGGTGTCGCGCAGTCCCAGGTGAAGCCGGCAGCAGGATTTGGCCTCGCGACCGGGATTCGCTCGCTGATGCGGCAGGACCCGGATGTCATCATGATTGGCGAAATCCGTGATGCGGAGACGGCTGAAGCTGCATTTCAGGCTGCTCTTACCGGACATTTGGTCGTGACAACTTTCCATGCTGGCAGCGCGGTTGAGGCGTTGTCGCGTCTGGGGGAAATGGGGCTCGACGCAACGCTCATTCGCAGCGTGTTACGACTGGTGGTCTGTCAGCGACTTCTTCGCCGAAGCTGCCCCTGTGGCGGCTTACCTTTGGAGCCATCACAGGGTGACCTGGAAGAGAGCATCCGGGAGAGCTCCTGTCCGCAGTGCGGGGGTACAGGATTCAGCGGTCGATTCCTGTTGACGGAACACATCGAACTCCAGCAGCGCGATCTCGCAGAAGCTGTACTTCAACGCGTTGATGCGATAACGTTTGCCGAGATCTCGCAGCGGGCAGGCTTCACCGATCTGACATCGCGAGCCCGGTCGGCGGTGCTCAAAGGACTCACCACCGGGGCGGAGATCTTTCGAATCCTCGGGCGCGATGGTTCAGCCCTCAACCCAGACTAGAAGACCAATACTCCTGTTTTCCACAAAAGTCTGAAGAACCCGGTCGTCTGATGGTCACTAGTCTCACACATGTCGAAGCGCTCAATGCAGAGTTGCACCAGCTCGTTCGCAGCGGAATTCCGCTCGAAGCTGGCCTCGCCGCTGCCGGGAAACGCGGGCAACGGAGCCTGCAGGGACTGTGTGAGCGCGTGCAGCAACGTCTGGAGCAGGGGGAATCTCTGGAAGAGATCCTTGACTCCGAAGCGAGTGTCCCGGACCTGATGGTCGCCGCTGTCGCGGCTGGAGTCCGAACCGGGCAACCGGCAGTTCTGCTGGAAATTCTTGGCGATTATGCATCTGAAGTTATTTCGATGCGATCGAAGGTGGTGCAGGCAGCCTCGTATCCGCTGATCATTCTGACCATCATTTGCTGGCTGCTGTTTTCTGTGGCCGGGCACTACAGCACAGTCCTGCTGATGGCGACGTCTGTCAAAATGTCGACCGATCAGCAACTCTCGGCAATCGTGCTGCCGCTACTCCGTCTGACTCAGGAATTCCCGGAATGGGTTTATCTGCCTCCCGCTTTGCTGACTGCTCTGGTGGCGTGGTGGATTTACAGCGGAAGATCATCCGCATTGCGGTTTGGACGAATTGGCGGTGTGATCGCATTGTTGCCCGGCATGCGGGTTTTGATCACTAATCTGCAATCCTGGGGGCTGTGTCGTCTCCTGCTGCAGCTGGTTCGATGCGAGACGCCGTTCCCTGATGCGCTCACTTGCTGTTCGAGGGCGATTGGGCCAACTCATTTGGGAAAACAGCTTCAGGAACTTTCCCGCGTGACTGCATCAGGCGATGCAATCTCACAGCAGAATACGCACTCCTTACCTCCTCTGTTAAGCATCTCCCTGATCCAGTCAGCCGGTGACGAGCAACTCCTGATTCAGACTCTGTCGTCAGCTGAAGTCTTCTATCGAAATCGGTTTGACCAGGGCTTGATGTGGTATCAGCTGCTGCTGTCGCCGGCAATGTTTTTGTTACTTGGTGGCGGAGGTGTGCTGATCTATTCACTGCTTGTTTTCTGGCCAATCGTGCAACTGTATCTCTCTCTGAGTCTGCCCTGATCGGAACCGTCTCCTTGCCAACGTATCGCTACAAGGCCCTGCAGGCAAATGGCACTCTGATCTATGGAACAGAGGATGCCGACTCACCGGCTGCGCTCGGCGAAAGCCTGCAGCGGATCGGACTCAAACTGGACTGGCAGGAAGAGATCGCTTTACACCTCTCCATCCGCCGGGCAGGGGCTCAGCTGCCTCGACTTGTGCAGCTGCGTGTGGGTGAGCGGATCCGTGAGTCCATCCTCACCGGCATGCCCGTGCATCACGCCATGCGGGCTGTGGCTGCAGAGCCATTCGACCATCCCGTGATGATGCTGTTCCCGTGGCTCATTCTGTCCTGTGGCCTGGTGACGGTAGCGGGAATCCTGTTGCACTACTCTGTTCCCGGCGTCAGCCCATGGCTGTACGGCGTCTCTCTTTTGGCCATTCCGCTGCTGATCATCCTGCGGCGAGTGTTGAGGTATCAACTGGAGCAGCGGCCGCAGACATTTCTGGAACAGACCGCTACGGCTTTGGAGTCCGGTTCAGAACTGGCGTCGGTATCGGGTCACCTGCTGCCGCCGGAATATCAGGCCGTCTCTCAATCCGGATTAGGTGCTGATGCATGCGGTCGCACAATGACCGAACTACAACCCGTGCTCGCGGCCAATGCTGTGGCCAGAAGCAAAGTGGCTGCTCGAATTTCCGGTCCGGCAGTGATGGCCACGCTGCTTAGCCTTGGCTTCGCCGCCTTCATGATCGGCGCCGTGCCTGTTTTCCGCGGGATTTTCGAGGAGTTCGCGATTGAGCTTCCCGCCCTGACAAC
>Ga0075479_10001504_pt1 | contig 10572 bp, 6 predicted proteins | sample DEB08_DNA_8_FD_76341 | JGI IMG/M metagenome (GOLD analysis project Ga0075479, IMG submission 76341) | Aqueous microbial communities from the Delaware River and Bay under freshwater to marine salinity gradient to study organic matter... | ecosystem: Environmental > Aquatic > Marine > Coastal ... | reverse complement strand
AAGTCGAGAGCGCATCCTCAGGCTGTAATTCGCCTTGCAGACTGTTACCTGCAGTTGAATGCACGTGCATCCGCACTCCAGATCGTTCGCGGTATGCCATCGAGGCCTTACGCTGCAATCAAGCTCCTTGGCGATGCAGGTGAAACCGACGAGGCCGTGGCACTTGGCGAGCAGTTTTCCAGAACAGGCGAAGCATCGATCGCACTGCTGTATGCAGGGGATGCATGTCGTGTGGCTGGTCGCCTTCAGCAGGCTGCAGACTTTTATCGACGCGCGCGTCAGGCGGCGATCGAATCACCACAGGCAGAGAAGCCACATCGAAAACGGGACCGAGCGAGAGCCGAGGCAAGTTTGGCGGTGATCAACACGCTGCAATTGAAACCTGCCGACGTGAAAGACGGAACCTATCGTGCCTCCAGTCCTGGCTACGAAGCCGATGTTGAAGTCGAAACAATCGTTGCTGACGGTCGGATCCAGTCGGTGAGAGTGACACGTCATCGGGAAAAACAGTTCTATTCGTCAATTGAGGAAACTCCCGTCCGAATTCTGAAAGCGCAATCCGTGAATGGGGTCGATGCCACAACCGGTGCCACGATTACGTCGGAAGCGATCATTAATGCGACAGCCAAAGGAATGTCGCAGGGGCGGAAATGATGAGTCAGGCATTTCGCGAGCTCCGTCGGGATGCGGGAGAGTTCTCATGAGAATGGATTGGTTTCTACCGACCCTTCGAAGCAATCGCCGAGGCGTGACTCCTCGTGTTCGAAGCCGTTTCTATCGAGTGCTTCAACGGATCCTCCCGAAAGTTTTCTTCTCCAGCACGCAAACGATGCGATTCGGCCTACTGCGACGAATGCTGCGGAAAATGGGACCAGTTTGGACCTCTGCACCACTGAGACGAGCGGTTCAGTCGGCTTGCTTCATCGCATTCCTCGTCCTGTTTTTCTACGTTTGTTGGCCCTACTCGGCAACCCCGGCTTCCGGCTCACCCGGGTGGTATCCCATCGAGTTTGATTATCAGCGTCAGCTGGTGTCGCTGGAGAATTCAGACACTGACGCCTTCACCCTGCTTGATGGCCGCGGAACTGATCACAGCTGGCTGATCGAGGATGTTTTGACCGGCTCGCTGTATGGACGTGTCGGTGAAAGTCACGATACGGTTGATCGGAACATCAGTCTGAGCGGTCCTGCTGTCACAATCATTGCTGTCCAATCTGATGAGGTTGAGATCAAACTGGAAGGCATTGATCCGGCCTCTCTGGACGAACTTTCTGTATCACCGGGCCCGTGGACGCTGCATGCTGTCGACCCGACTGCCTGGCCCTCTCATTACGCTGATCATCTGGCGAAAAAGGAACTGATCGATGCTGAGATGTTTCTGGCGATTGATCCACTGGTGAGTCTGTCAACCGCGATCGCCTCCGGCTCGTGGGTATGGTCGCTGGTGACCGCGATGGCAATTCTGGCAGCGTGCGTTTTGATCCCGAGAGGTTTCTGCGGTTACTTGTGTCCTCTTGGAACCCTGATCGATTTCTTTGACTGGTGTATCGGTCGGCACATCAGACGATTTCGGGTTTCGGCGGATGGATGGTGGGTTCACATTCGCTTTTATCTGCTGGGCAGCATTCTGGTTTCTGCTTGTGCGGGTGTGCTTATCAGCGGCTACTTTTCGGCAATCCCTGTCATCACTCGTGGAATGCAGTTCACGGTTGCCCCACTTCAGAACGGGGTGAGCAATGGATGGCATCAGATCCCGCCATGGAACATGGGGCAGGTGCTGTCCGTGGTGATGTTTCTGGGTGTTCTTGGCCTGGGGTTTCTGCGACCGCGATTCTGGTGCAAATATGTCTGCCCCAGCGGTGCTGTCTTCTCGGTTGGGAACCTTCTGAGGATCAGCGAACGGAAGGTGGACAGTTCCTGCATTCACTGCAATAAGTGTGTCGAGATCTGCCCTTTTGACGCGATCAAACCGGATTTCACGACGCGTACACTGGACTGCACGCTGTGTCAGTCCTGTGGAGGTGTTTGCCCCACGCATTCCATCACCTTCACCGGGCGGTGGGACTTTGTGGAACTGAAGACTCCCAATCAGCCACCGACTCACGAGACCGCGCTGGGGCGACGTGGTTTTCTGTCTGCCGGAGTGGGAACAACGCTGGCGAGTGCGGGCGGTCTCTTGTCTGCACTGGGCATGAATCGATCTCTGAATGCGAATGTGGTCCCGGTCAGACCACCGGGCAGTGTCCCTGAAGACTCCTTCCTGCAGATGTGCATTCGTTGTGGCGAGTGTTTTAAGGCCTGTCCCAGCGACGTCCTGCAGCCACTGGGTTTTGAACAGGGCCTGGACGGCCTGTGGACGCCTCATGTCGTTGCGGACTGGGCTGGCTGTGCGGCGTCCTGTAACGGATGCGGACAAGTTTGTCCCACCGGGGCGATCCGAGCCCTGCCTTTGGAGGAAAAACGCTTCGCACGGATGGGATTGGCGGAAATCAACACGAGCACGTGCCTGCCGTGGGTGGGGCGAGAGGCGTGTCAATTGTGTGTCGATGAATGCGACGCGGCGGGCTATCGCGCCATTGAGTTCGTTCGCATCGGCACCCGGATGGATTCCCAGGGGAATCCGATTGAAGGCACAGGGTTCCTGTCGCCGCTGCTGATTCCGGATCTGTGCGTGGGTTGCGGTCTGTGTCAAACAAGATGTCACGGGATCAATGTGGCAGACGGGAAACTGCTGAATGAGTCAGCGATCATCATCCGGGCCGGCGGTGAGACCGAAGATCGGATCTTCAGTGGCTCATATCGCGAGTTGGCCGAAGCGAGGCGCCGATCCTGAGGCAACCGCCCGTTGATTTGATCTGCATTGACCGCTGGTAGACACAAAAATTGCGACAACCCCCGCACAACCGGGGGCTGCCGAATAGATCGGGATCACGACTGCATTTCTGCGAATTTCCAGCACATCGACAAGGGGCAGGCGATTGATCGCACTAGCCCGTTGCTGCGGCCTGGCTTCATTTCACAGCTTTCAGCTCTACCAGGAAATGCAATGTCGCATTGCCTGGGATGACACCACCAGCACCTGCGGCTCCGTAGCCGAGATTTGGAGGAATTTCCAGTTCAATCATCCCGCCCTCGCCCACCAGCTGCATCCCTTCTGTCCAGCCGGGGATCACCTGGTTGAGTCCGAACGAAATTGTCTGACCTCGCTGATAGGAGCTGTCAAAGACATTTCCATTATCAAGCCAGCCGTGGTAATGAACTTCAACCGCCTGAGAAGCTGATGGCTTTGCCCCGGCTCCTTGTCGAAGGATTCGGTACTTCAACCCTGTTCCGGTGGGCGCCAGAAACGTTGCTGCGTCCGCGTCAATCTCTCCTGCACCGTCAGGGAGGGTGGGGAACGGGGTGTTGATGTCTTCGGTCATTGTTGAATTCCTGTTTTGTACCGACCACGTCTGGTCGATCGGTTGTTTGAGACTCAGAATCGCGGACGTTGGTTTGCTGACAACCGCCCGGGATCACCCCCGTGAGTGTGTCGCACTCAGGGAATGTTACAACAGCTGGAAAGCAATTCCTGTGCAACCGCAAAAAATTGCACCGTTCGCTGTGATTCCTCAGTATTTTCGGAACATCTTACTGCGAGTGATTGCCAGAATCAGATCCTGTAGCGGGTACTCTCCGTTGTGGTCGGCAATCTGTTGCAGGAGCTCTGAGATCTCCAGTTCGTCCGTCGGTGTCGGATGTCGCCCCAGCGCGTAAGTGGAAAGCTGCACTGCAACATTTCGGGCGAAGACATCAGCTCGTCGATTCAGGATCTCACGCAAATCAGACTCATCAGTGAATTCAGAGCCATCCGGCATTCTGCCTGATGTGTCAATCGCGTGCTGTTGTTTTCGATCATAGAAACGACGGCGACGACCGATCGGGTCGAAACTCTCAAGAGCAAACCCGGGCGGGTCAATGACTCGATGACATTGCAGGCAGGCGACATCTTCGCGGTGTTTTTGCAAAACTTCTCTGATCGTTCCCGCCCCGCGAACATCCGGGTCAATTGCTGGAACGTCGTCTGGTGGTGGAGGCTGATGAATTCCCAAAATCCGTTCCAAAACCCATACGCCTCGCGTAACCGGGGAAGTGTCAATGCCGTTAGCCGAAACCGTAAGTACAGACGCATGTCCAAGAATCCCGCCGCGCCCAGCGCCTGCAAGAGACACCGAATGAAATTGTTCGGCAGCCTCAGCTGGAACCTGCTCCGTGACGCCGTAGAGCTTAGCGAGATCTCTGTTGACGAACGAGAAATCTGCGCTGAGCAACTTGCTGATCGGGAGATTGTTTCGGACAGCTTCCTGAAACAGCAATTGTGTTTCCCGCTTCATTTCGGGTTCGAGGCCACTGGAATAGTACTGACGGAAGGCTTGTGGATCGGGCGGCATGCTGCCGAGGTCCCGCAGATTCAGCCAGCCGTCCAGAAAGTCTGCGACGAAACGCTCAAAGTCTGGTGAGGCAAGCAGTCGTTGGGCATGGACCTGAAGTTGTTCAGCATCGAAAAACTCGTCTTGAGCGGCCGCAGCCAGGAGAGAAGCGTCAGGCATTCCGGATGTGAGAAAGTAAGACAGCCTTTCGGCCAGACCGCTGGCATCGAGCAGATCAGTTTCCGGGCTTGCTGGCTTGAAGAACAGGAAATCAGGTGCACAAAGTGCCGCCTTGAGTGTGTCAAGGGATGCCTGTCGCTGAGTGCGTCCCGCCTGAATAAACTGTTCCCGCAGTTGCAGCAAAGACCTCGTATCATGGCTCTTCACTGGACGCCGCCACGCACGATGCAGGAAATCCGCAAGGAATCCCGGAAAAGTGTCGTCCTGCAGACTTGTCTCTTCGATGACGGCCGACGACCGATCTGCGTCGTTTTCCAATTTCAGCGGACCATGAATTTCGATTTCAGAGATGCGGATCTGAGGCAGATATCCCACGTCAGTCACCGCGTTCCTCATCGCGACAATGCCCTTCGCATCCCGAACTTCTTCGGGGAGTGTCTCACGATGGTTGCGAAAAACGCGATTGTACGCACCGCGAACGTCATGTTGGCCGTTTTCGAAGGTCAACCGGGGCACGTACCCTTTGTCGAGGTAGACCCGGAATTCGTACCACTTGAGTTCTCGATCCCGAACCACCGTCTCGGCGAGCAGGGGTTGGGCAGGTTGAATGTGCACCTGATCGGAAATTCGTGAATCGCCCGGCCGCACCCCCATGCGAAATGGCTCAGTACAGTCGATCTGCACCGCGTCTTTGCCGTAGGGCGTATCGCGATTCAAAGCCTCTGCAAGAACACGCACACGATAAACTCCATCGACCGGGACTCCCCTGGGCAATCCCGGTACTGCCCCATATGCTCCCTCCGGTTTGTCATTCAACGGGTGATCATAAAGCACCATGTAGCGGTAGTTGAATGCTTTACGATGTGCGATTGCCAGTTCGGGTTGCTGATTGAAGTTGTCTGCAAAATGCCATGTCTGCGGTCTGGTCGACTGTCCCGCCGCAACGCTCTTTTCAATACAGGTGTCAGCAGCATTCAGGTACTCTTCCAAAAGAAACCCGGAGGTACTGAGCGCGGCTCCGATATTGTCGTAACCGAGCGAGATGGGATCGGCAGGAAACCGAAATGTGGGGTCTGCTGTCTGCAGGCGGATCCCCAGCAACTGTTCCACAGTGTTGCGATACTCGCGACGATTCAGGCGCCGGAGTAAACCGGAGGGCGCTGACTCGCGAATAGTAGCGTCGGTGCTGGCCAGCAGTTGACGGGTGAGCTCGATCGCTTGCAGGCGTTCGGCGTCAGTGGGAGCCGGATGTTCCGCCGGTGGCATACTGCGGAGGACCAGTTGATCAATGATCTCCTGAAGACGAATCAACTGATCTGCACTGGCCTTTATTGGAAACAGGTCGTCGAATTGACGATCACCTGAAACCAATTCTGCGTCGTGACACTCCAGACAGTGTTTCGAGAGGAACGCAGCAAGCCCGTTCGCCGGGGGAACAGTGACCTGCGCCGGACAAGGGAGGGCGACGACAAGTGGGATCGAGAGACTGATCCCGGCCAACACCAGGAATCGAACGCTCATGCGAATCCCCGCAGCGTACCGGTTGATGTGGAAAACTGATCGATTTCCAGTCCGAACTGCTGCAACAGAGAGACATAGAGATTCGTCAATGGAGGTCGGTGCTGATGCGTTGGCTGGAAACGCAGGAAGTGGTGTTTCGGCTGCTTGCCACCGGCAACGACGATGGGAAGATCGGTGTTTGTGTGGGAGTTCGCGTTCCCCATGCCACTTCCAAACAGAACGGAGGTGCGATCCAGTAAGGAGCCCTGCTCCTCCTTGTGCTCCGCAAGCCTCGACACGAAACGGACGAACTGTTCACACTGATACGTGTCGAGTTTTTTCAATGCGTCGATCGCATCGGGCTTTTGACCGTGATGTGACAGTGAATGGTAGCCGCCACGGATCCCGAGATCTGGTGGATTGAAGTCACCACCGATCTCCAGCGTCGCAATTCTTGTTGAGCCGGTGACGAGCGCAAGCAGAATCAGGTCATACAGCAGCGGCAGGTCCTGCGCCATGTTTTTATTCGTGGGCGCCGCAAACGGTGCTGGGGGGCGTGGGACATCAATCCAGTTGCGACGCATTGTAAGTCGCTGCTCGACATCCCGTATCGAGGTCAGGTACTGATCGAGTTTCTGCCGATCCGCAGCGTTCAGCCGTCGCTGGAAGCCTTTGGTTTGATCCCGAACCAGGTCCAGAATCGAATGCTGCAAATGGAACCGCTCGTGTGCCAGTCGCTGCTGTTCCGGGGGCTCCATGGCAAACAGCATTTTGAACAATTGTGCTGGACCCGGGATTGGGGGAACTCGAGTGCCAGTCTTCGTCCACGACATCTGGCAGCCTCCGTGAATTCCACTTTCGCTGCCAATCGTCAGCGATGGAAAACGAGTCTGCCCGGATACGGACTCAGCGGCCACCTGGTCAAAGGTGACATTGCCGTCGGGCATGCTGCCAGCGTCAATTTGGCGGACACCAGAGAGAAAGGTGTGAATTGAAAAATGACCGCCCGGTGTGTCATGATGCAGACCACGGATCACAGTCGTCTCGTCGGCGATACTCTTGAACGCAGAACTGGTTTCCCCCGTTTCAAAAGCGGAAAACATCTCAAGACCGCTGGCTGCCGATTGAGGTTTCCCGGCCCCTTTTGGCCAGAACGCATCCGGATAGAAGCCCAACATGTTGCCAATGCAGACAAGGTTCGGCGCTGCGGCATTTTCCTGGCGTGTCGTCGCTCCTCGAACCGCCCCTGGAGCCGATGGCAACAATGGAAGTGCGATACTGACTCCCAGTCCGCGAAGAAAATGACGCCTGTTTTCCGTTCTCACGGTGCTCTCCTGCTGGTCCCCGGATGATGACTCTGTTGATTCGCAGTATAGTCAATGGATGCCTGCACCGTATGGTCAATTCGGACGTGAATCGGTGTTGAGTTCCGTGATGGTTAACACACTGAACAGACGTTCGGCTGGCACAGAAAAACGGGGGTAGAGGAGCAACATCCTGCAGCAGACACACTCGCACTGAAACGGTTGTGACCGAATCAGGACTCCGCTTCCGGCTTGTCAAACCGCAGTGAATGCGATCATCGAACTGCCGGATTGCCGATCTGATGTCCAATCCGCCCCGCTCACCTGAATATCTGACTGGGATGAGATTGCGGAGCGCGCGTTGTTTGAGCATATTCGTGCTCCACGCAAATCTCGCTCAGCACCCCGAATCCTCGGATCAGGAAGCAAATCGGTTTTTGTGTCTGAAGTCACTTCGCCAACTGTTTCGTTTCGGCCGATGTGGCGATTGGATACACTGGGCAGAAGCATGGTGTATCGATCCAGGTGTTGTTGAATCCAGTTTTCGCTGTCAGGACTCATACGATGTCACTTAATTCGTCCACACGTCGAAATTTTCTCCAGACCTCAGCTGGAAGTACCGCGGCCGCCATCACCGCAGTCAGCCACGGCGCTTCCAGTCGTTCCGCCAACGAGCGGATTCGGATTGGTTTTATCGGCGTCGGTGGACGTGGTTTTGGTGCTCACGTAAAGACGCTCACAAAACTTTACGAGGATGGTCGCCCCATTGAATTGGTTTGCGTTTGCGATGTCTTCAGCGAGAACCGCGACAAAGCCGCAAACCACATTCAACAGGCAACAGACAGCACTGTGGCGAAGTACGAAGACTTCCGCCAGATGATTCAAAAAGAGAATCTCGACGCCGTCTGTATTGGGACGCCCGATCACTGGCATGCGAAACAGGCCATTGAGTGCCTCGAATCCGGACTGGATGTCTATTGCGAAAAGCCAATGACCAAAACGGTCGATGAGGCTTTGGCCGTGATGAAGGCCTGGCAGAAATCCGGGCAGGTCATGCAGGTTGGTGTTCAGTCGACCAGCCTTCCGGTATGGAATCAGATTCACCAAATGCTGACAGGTGGAAAACTTGGCAAGGTGCTGATGTACCAGACGGAATTCTTTCGCAATTCTGCACAGGGGCAATGGCGAGCCTACAAACTCACTCCTCAAATGACGCCTCGAAATATCAACTGGGATTTGTGGCTGGGTGTTGAGGACGGGCTGGCGGAGCGGCAGGACTTTGACCGCGCTGTATATCGACAGTGGCGGAGATTCTGGCCGTTCGGCTCCGGCATGTTTACGGATCTGTTCGTGCATCGCACCACAAGTATGCTGAAGGGGACCGGTCTGCGATTTCCGGGGCGAGTGGTTGGGGCAGGCGGAATCTACGTTGAGTATGATGGGCGTGATGTTCCGGACGTGGCCACGGTCGTTGCAGATTTTCCCGAAGGCGTTCAGGGGCTTGTGTCCGCCACGATGGCATGTGCTAATACACCGATTCGCCAGTTGATCCGTGGACACTTTGGATCATTCGTACTTGGTACCGGCGAAAAATTCGACGGATTTGACTATGTCCCGGAGCGTCCCCAGGTCACTCGCAACAGCAAGCTGAAAGAGGAGCGGATAGAGACCGAAACCGTCGAAAACACAACATACGCTCACTTTGACAACTGGATCGAAGCGATGAAGCAAAGAAAGCCCGATCTCTGTAACAATGATCCGGCTCTCGGTGCCGCGGCAATCACAACCGTGATCCTCGGAGCTCAAAGTTATCGGCAAGGTAAGGTGTTCCATTTCGATGAGGAGACTCTCACTGTCCACGACGGAAATTCCGAATGGGCCAGCCAGTGGGAGCAGAAATCAGCATCTCGGGCAAAGGCAAATCACATTCGCGGATGGCGGGCAGGCGATCACGGCAGCGTTCTCGAAGAGCCTGAGTACATGAAACTGGCCGGTCCATGGAAGGATGGCAAAGATCCCGGGGCCTGAAACTGGTCAACGGGCACAGGCCAGTCCCAGTCAATTGGCAGTTGACGCGGATTATTTCTGCAGCGATAACATGATGTTGCAGCAGCGAATGCCGTGCGTGATCAGGTCGTCTCAACCTGGACTGACAAAACTGTCGACAAGACAATGTCCTTGCAGCATGTTTCATTGCATTGTTTTCCTGCGCCTGATTTCAGGGGGATTCAGATGAACAGATCTCGGGCCACGACGCACTCATCAGGTCTGCAGAAATTTGGCTTCGGTCCTGCCTCGTCTCCGCTTGTCACAGTCGGTCGTAGACGCTGGCTGTTGCAGACCGGACTGACCGGTCTGGCGGGCACCTGTCTTCCGAATGTTCTTCGGGCCCGATCCACTGGCGGAACACCTGTCCGTTCGGTGATTCAGATCTGGCTTTCGGGCGGTCCCAGTCAGATTGACATGTGGGATATGAAGCCCGACATGCCCTCTGAAATTCGCGGGCCGTTTCGTCCCATATCAACCTGTTTGCCCGGTGTTCAAATCTCGGAGCACCTGCCTCTGCAGGCGTCAATGATGGATCGCTTTGTTTTGGTGCGATCAATGGACGCGACGTCCAGTAACCACACGCCCATCACCTTTCAGGCAGCAAATCCCCGGGCACAGCGAACGGAAATTGGGCGGCAGGGGGGAGGATATCCGTCGATGGGCTCTGTCGCCGCCCGGTTTCGCGGTGCGAATCAGTCTGGGATGCCGCCATTCGTAGCCCTGGCGAATTCGATGGTTTCCGACATTTATGGTGCGGGAGATCTTGGCCAGGCGTGGGAGCCTCTGGACGGCGTCAGAATTAACGGTAAGTTTTCTCTGCCGCAGGGAATCGCTGCCGACCGCCTGCAGGATCGCAATTATTTGCGTCAGCAACTTGACCGCCTCAAGCAGCAAACCGACACCTCCGAATCGCTGGCTCGTCAGGATCGGTATACCCAGGAGGCGTATGATCTTGTGCTTGGCGGCAAAGCGCGACAGGCGTTTGATCTTAGCAATGAGTCTGATTCCGTCCGGGACCGCTACGGCCGCGATTCCCTCGGGGAAAAAGCTCTCCTTGCTCGGCGACTTGTAGAGGCGGGTGTCACTTTTGTCACCATGAGCGACGCATGGGGCCACTGGGATCATCATGG
>Ga0075479_10001501_pt1 | contig 10577 bp, 11 predicted proteins | sample DEB08_DNA_8_FD_76341 | JGI IMG/M metagenome (GOLD analysis project Ga0075479, IMG submission 76341) | Aqueous microbial communities from the Delaware River and Bay under freshwater to marine salinity gradient to study organic matter... | ecosystem: Environmental > Aquatic > Marine > Coastal ... | reverse complement strand
AGGCCCGAAGTTTGGCTATCCCACGAAAGACGGGATTTTCGAGATGCCGTTGAGTGACTTCCGCGATCTGTTCAATGGCATCGCTGCGGAAACCAATCGCCCGTACCGCACCAGTCCTCCACTGCCTCTGCTGCCCTGAACCCGTTGTCGGTATTGAATGGGTATTCCGGCCGACCTCGGTGTGGTTGCGGATCTGCAGGACGGCTCGCCTGCCCGTCCGGTTTTCCTCCACCGACTTTACTCGCGCCGTCTTCATTCCCGGCGTGGCCTCGATACCGCGGGACTGGAAATCATGATCGTTGTGGCACTACTGCAGTTTTGTGGCACTGCTGCTGGGTTTCCCCCAGTTGGGGCAATACCCCGGTGACAGGGGGGAGAAGCCCGCATGGTGATTCCCGCCACGTGAGCAGGAATTGGGATATCGTGGAGTCAACAACCTCCGGGTTCGGATTGTGGTGAGCAACCTTTTCGGCCTGATGACGCTCCGCTTGGGAAGTTCACAAAAACGCAAAGGGAGTGTTTCTGGTCAGGACGGCATTGCCCACAAGGGCATTTCGTGCGATTTTGAGAAGATGGGGAAGCGCAATTCTTTCGATCACGGCGATGACTTGGCTTGTCGTGTTTCTGCTGAATATATCGCGCCCCGGTTCACTTTGGAGACCTCGGGAAAGTACGAAGGGGAAAAACCATCGAGTCGGTAAACCATTATTTTCAAACGGTTTATTGAAATGTTTTTGGGGGTTATCCCGGTGGCTGGTTTGAGTATTCCTGCTGTTATGTGAGGGTTTGTCAGAGACAAGTTGAGAATGTCTGTGGGGCCGTTCGCAGGCTGACTAGGGTTACCCCATGGTGCAGTCCCGTGGTGTCGACGGGTTCTCTGGGTTTGTTCTTTGAGATTAATCGCGATTGGAAAGTTTTGACTCTGGTGTTTCTCGATTTCTAAGTTTGCGTTCGTCGCCGGTGACGCACTGCGCTCCCAACTCTAAAGCCAATGGTTCGATCTGGGAGGTTCTGTCTACGGGCGTTTCTGTATTGGATGATGCCAATTCATGCGGGGGCTTCTTAGGGATCAATCCGCGCATCTCTCCCTGCAAAGCAATGAGCAAAAAAAAAAATCGGGGGCAACTAGATGTTTTTTACTTCATGCTCGTGGTGGGAATTTGCGGCAGTTCTGAGGATTTCCAGATCGGCTGACATTGCTGCATTACTGGTCCTGTTTGTATTTGCCTTTACAGGCAATATCAGGGTCAACGGTGAGGACTTCGACTTTCAGTCTGTCTCTGGCGGCCACAATTCGCAGCGAAGTGATGGTACATTGTTTCGTTTCGGGGGTCCGTCTCCCCTCGATATAGCAATTCGCCGCGCCACTCGTCGTCAGCAGGTAAAGCCACTGGGGCAGGCGCCTGAACAACGACCGGAGTTAGTGGCTCTCGGGCAGATGTTGTTTTTTGACCGCATCCTGTCTGGCAACGGAGACACGTCCTGTGCGACCTGCCATCACCCTTTATTTGGAACGGGAGATGAGCTTGCTTTGTCTGTTGGGACCGGCCCTGAAAATCCTGGGGCGTTAAGTTTATTTCGGATCAAGGGGGTGGGGCGGGAGCTTATTCCTCGAAATGCTCCGGAACTCTTCAATCGTGGTGCTCCTCAGTGGCATTCACAGTTCTGGGATGGGCGCGTTGCGGTCGACTACAACGGTTTTAGTTCGCCGGCGGGTGAATTGCTGCCGGACGGTCTGGACAGTGTGCTTGCCGTGCAGGCGATGTTCCCGGTGACCTCACGCGACGAGATGCGGGGAACGGCCGCTGATAGCGGCGCTTCGTTCGATTACGACGGGGTGACTGTCGTAAACAATATTGCAGAGTTCGAAAACGGTGATCTGCTTGCCATTTGGTCCGCATTGACTGCTCGGCTGTTGGGAATTCCAGAGTATCGATCGCTGTTCGCTGCGGCTTATGATGTGGCGGATTCTGATCTGGAGTCGGAGATTGGGTTTCAGCATGCAGCAAAAGCCATCGCAGCTTTTGAGGTCAGTGCCTTTTCCTTCTCTGACAGTCCGTGGGATCGGTACCTCGCGGGTGACAACGGAGCACTCACCACGAAGCAAAAGCAAGGAGCACTTCTGTTCTACGAGGACGCCGGCTGCAGCAAGTGTCACTCAGGAACACTCATGACAGACCAAACTCATCACAATCTCCTGGTCCCGGAGATTGGTGCTGGCAAAGTCCCCGGCATGCATTCTGACCCGGGGGTGTCGCTAATCACCGGCAAAGCCAGCGATGATTACTGTTTTCGCACGCCACCATTGCGCAATGTGACGGCAACCGGGCCGTGGTTCCATAACGGCGCCTACAACAATCTGCGGGATGTCATACGGCATCACGCGAATCCGACTCGCGGCTTTTTTGCCTACGACCCCGAAGAAAGCCTCGATCAGCCAGAGCTGCGTGAAGCTGTTGATGTGAGTGCTTCCAAATTCAGTCAAATGATGCTGACTTTCAGCTGGGATGTGCTTCCGCGAAGGCACATCAAACGTAACGAAGTGGATGCCCTCGAAGATTTCCTGCATGCTTTGGCAGCACCGAAGCTCTTTCAACGGATGCAGCGAGTGATTCCGGAGAATGTGCCCAGCGGTCTGCCGGTTGATGGGCAGTGATTTCTTCAGCTGGTCGTGGCCGCAGCCTCGCTTCCCGGTGGGTCACTGCGGCTTTTCTCAAGGCGTTTCTTCTTCGTTTTCCGGTGGAATCGCATTAAGTTCGCTCGAAGATTGAGCAATCTCCAGGTCTGCAACCAGCACAGGAGCAGCGTCGAGGTTTTCCGCGTCCATCAATTCAACGACCCGTTCGACGGCCTGCAGCAGTGCATATCGCTCTAATGGGTCCAGTTGTTCCAGTCTTTCAAGGAACTGGTCATGCAATGGTTTGGGAAGTTCGTTCGTTCGCTCAATCCCTGCCGCTGTCAGCGAGATGAAGACGCGGCGCCGATCGACACTGTCGCGTTCACGAGAGATGAGCCCCAGCTTCGCCAGTCGATCAAGAATTCTTGATACAGTCGGCTTGGAAAGTTGGACTTCTTCGGCAATCACAGCAACAGTAGGCGTCTGGCCGGGAGAGAAATCATTGAGTGCCTTCAGGCAAAGTAACTGAGGAACGCTCAGGCCATTTTCGCGCATTAAACTTCGCGAATGTCCCGATGTTCGGCGAATGATTCTGCGGATTGCTCGAAGCATCCGATAGCCGGTCTGCTCTTCCACTGCCTGAAACCTGCTGGTGAACCACGAAACGACTGAACCACATACGCCGCAAAGGATAGTTTGTGCCGTTCGATTTGTCACGCAGACGCAACGCTCTCCGCTCTCAGTTGGGGGAGCAGGTCACAGCCCTGACAGTTCGTTCCGCCAGATATTCCGGACGGGGAGGTCGATCACAAAATGGCGTCTGCAGTCCATTGTCCACGCTGTTGTAGACCGTGAAGAGGTTGACGCGGGGATCCGGGCTGAGATTCCCGGATGAGCCGTGCATCAGATTGCAGTCAAAGAATACGACCGCCCCGGCTGTGCCCTTTGGTGCGACAATTTCCCTCCCGACCAGCAGTTGCTGTAGAGCGTCTTGAGTGGGGACGCCATACTCCTGTTTTCGCAATGATTGTTCGTAGTGATTCTCAGGAGTTTTTCCTGCACAACGAATGTAGGTTTCATGTGATCCCGGAATCACCATCAGAGGCCCGTTAAACTCATGGCTCTCGGTCAGAAAGATGGAAACGCTAAGCGCACGCATGCGTGGCATGCCATCTTCCACATGCCAGGTCTCGAAGTCTGAGTGCCAGAAAAACTCTCTGCCATTCATCGCTGGCTTGTAGTTGATGCGAGACTGATGAATGTAGACATCCGATCCCAGGAGTTGTTGCGCCCTGGTGACAAGTCGGGGGTCCGAGAACACTTGCTGAAACTTTTCACTGTGATGGTGCAAACGAAAGATTGAGCGGACAATGTTCGCGTCCGGCTCGCGAATAATTCCCGGCCGACCGTCCGGCCAGTCCTTCGTTAGACGCTCGCCTTCCGCCAGCATTTCCGCGACGTCATCCAAACTGAACAGCTGGGGAATGAACAGGAAGCCGTCCTGGGCGTACTTCCACACCTCATCAGTGGTCAGTGGCCCGGGGGCATCGGAGCCCGTGGATTCGATGCGTGGTGCAGCCTCCCATTGCGCAGACTGTCGGGAGTAATACGGATCGTTTGCAGAAGATGTTGTCATGATTCTCAAGCTAATTCGCTGGTTTGGGAAGAATTGTCGGGGGAGGTATCGGTTCGTGCAGCCGGGCGATTCTGCTTAATCCAGAAGTGGGTAGACTCCATTTTCATCATGTGTCTCGGGGCCAACGATTGGTGGATTAAACACGCAAACCATCCTCATACGCTCGTCTGCAGTCAGTACGTGACGATCGTGTTTGTCGAGTGCATAAAGAGTGCCCGGCTGAATCTCATGGATTTCACCGGTAACGCAATCCTCAATCCGACCGCTTCCCTCTATGCAGTACACCGCTTCCAGATGATTCTGGTAGTGCATTTCGGTGACTGTCCTGGCATGGATGATTGTGTCATGCATCGAGAACCCCATGCCTTCCGCTTTCAGCAGCAATCGCCGACTTGACCAGGTTTCAGCACTGGTGACACGTTCATTGGGGAGAGACTCGAGATGACGGATGAGCATGAGCTTTCCATTTCTTTATTGTCAGAGTGAGCGGGCAGGGATGGCGAGCGGATCGACAAACACAACTAGACCAGAGCGGGCTGGTTCATGATCGATTGACAACTGTCCGAGAGGATCTCAAGGCCGGCTTGTAATTCCTGCTCAGAGATGTTGAGTGGCGGCAGTGTTTTTAACACTTCATCTGACGGACCAGACGTTTCGATCAGCAGGCCGCGTTCGAATGCCGCACGTGAGATTCGGCCGGCCAGTTGTGCATCCGCAAACTGGATCCCCTGGATCAAACCTCTGCCGCGGACCTGTGCGTCACATCCTGAAGCGAGATCCAGCAGAGTGTCTCGAATCAAACGTGCATTGCGATTGACCGTTTCTGTGAGTTCCGAGGTTTTCCAGAATGCCTGCAGAGCTGCTTCAGCAGTAACGAAGGCAGCGTTGTGTCCACGGAATGTCCCGTTGTGTTCACCGGGTTGAAATACGTCGTATTCCGGCTTCATTAATGTCAGGGCCATCGGCAGCCCATAGCCGGAAAGAGACTTGGAGAGGCAGACAATGTCGGGCTGCATCTCAAACGGCTCAAAGCTGAAGAATGGGCCGGTACGTCCGCAGCCCACCTGGATATCGTCGACAATCAGCAGGATCCCGAATCTCTTCGCCAACAGTGATAATTCCTGGAGCCAGGCTCGGGATCCAATATTCACGCCGCCCTCTGCCTGAACCGTTTCAATAATGAAGGCTGCCGGCAGGTCCAGCCCGCTGCTGTTGTCATGCAGGTACTGTTCGAGGATTGTGATCGTGCTGGTTTCAGTGTCGAAGTAATCACAGAACGGCATGTGCGTGACATTCGTCAGCGGCACCCCTGCACCTGCCCGTTTCCCGCCATTCCCGGTCAGGGCCAGCGCCCCCAAAGTCATTCCATGGAAACCGTTTGTAAAGGAAATCACGTTCTGCCGCCCCGTGACCTTGCGGGCAATCTTTAATGCGGATTCAACCGCATTCGTGCCGGTGGGACCGGGAAACATGACACGGTATTCCAGGGACCGTGGTTGAAGAATCAGCTGCTCAAAACTCTCCAGAAAGCGTCGCTTGGCAACGGTGTACATGTCCAGTGCATGGACGACGCCATCCGCTGTCAGATATTCCAGCAATGCCCCCTTCAGCAACGGATGGTTGTGGCCATAATTCAGGGATCCGGCACCGGCGAAGAAATCGATGTAGTCCTGCCCGGATTCATCTGTCAGCGTGGCACCCGTGGCTGTCGCAAATACAGTCGGGAAACTGCGGCAATATCCGCGGACATTACTTTCCAAACGCTCAAATATTTCCATGAACTCAAAATCCAATTGGCAAGGAGAAGTCGTACCTCAAAAACTATTTGAGGTACTAAGTGGGTGTCCGCACAAGGACTGCTGTCCGCAGCCTGAAAGCTCAGTCAACACGCTGCTGTCAGAATGGCCCGATTCGCAATGCAGGTTCGGATTCGTGCAGTCCGCTCGGAAACAGTGACTCTGCGAATCCGCGTTCAGCCATCGGTTCGCACATACAATCATGACGGGCTGCGAGGCGGTTGAAGAGCCCCAGGGATGCGGTGTTTGACGGCGAAACTGTGGCCTCAACAAAACGGACCCCGACCTGCCGTTTCCTGCTGATCATCTCGGTCAGTAATTGCAGGCCAATTCCACGTCGATGATGACGCGGGTCAACTCCGACCTGCCAGACAAACAGCACCTCGGAGTTCGCCGGAAGCACGTAACCAGTTGAAAAGCCGATCAACTCGCCGGCCTCTTCGGCCACAAGGCAAGTGTCCGCAAAGTCTCGACCAAGCAGCAGATACAGATAAGCAGAGTTCTCGTCCAGAACGCCCGTAGCCCTCGCCAGACCCCAGATAGTTGCTGCATCATTAGTTGTCATTGATCGGATCTTGAAACGGCGTTCGCCTGCTTTTTGCGGTGTGATGTTGGTGTTCCTGCAATGAAAATGCGTGAAATTTGGCTGCTTCTCAGTCGGGCTGGGTTTGGCTGCTGTTTCAAATAGTTTCATGTGCAACTATAATGAGCCCCGGTGATCGGTCAACCGCTGTGTGAATGTTCTTTTGCCAGGAGATTGGTTTTATGGGTGCTGTCACCCTTAGTTTTTTGTTCTTTCTGCTGATCTTCGTTGCAGTAGGGGTGGCGTCCTCAAGATTTTGTCAGTCAACAACTGCTGATTACCTGCTTGCCGGGCGTTCCGTTCCAGCGTGGCTGGCGGCGTTATCCGCGGTCGCCACGAACAACAGCGGATTCATGTTCATCGGTCAGATTGCCTACACCTGGCAGGTCGGTGTGGCCTCCGTTTGGATGATGGTCGGCTGGGTCGTTGGAGATCTTGTAGCGTGGTATCTGGTGCACCCCCGCGTACGAAGCATTTCTGAGGACGCGAATCTGTTGACCGTTCCGGCTTTGATGTCAATGTCCTCAAACGGTCGCCAACGTGTGGTCACGGTTGTCGCCGGTGCACTGATCTTCGTGTTCCTCGGTGTCTATGCCGCTGCCCAATTGAAGGCGGGCAGCACGGCGTTGCAGACGCTGTTTGGCTGGGAGCCGCAAATTGGGGCTGTGTTGGGGGCCATGATCGTTGTGTTGTATTGTTTCTCCGGGGGACTGCGTGCGTCGATCTGGACGGATGCAGCGCAATCCTTTGTGATGATCTCTGCCATGATCGCTTTGCTGATCGCGGGCAGCCTGAAAGCTGGCAGCCCTGCTGATGTTTGGCGGAATCTGGAAGCGCAGGACCCCGCCCTGGTTCGGTTGATTCCCGCTGGTTTGAAGTTCGGTTTTTTCCCGTACCTGATTGGAATGGTATTCGGCGGCTTTGGTGCGGCTGGCCAGCCCCATATTCTCGTGCGATTCATGTCAATTCGCTCGAGAAGCGAAATCGCTGCCGCACGCCGCATCTACTTCGCATGGTTCATTCCGTTCTTCCTTGCCAGCATTGCAGTTGGTCTTTATTCCCGCGCCTGCATCCCCGATCTCACCACTATTCCGCTCGCAGACGGGCTCGACGATATGCAGGCCTCTGAACTGGCCATGCCTGCGATGGCTCAACTGTTGTTACCCGACATTCTGATTGGCTTAACGCTGGCGGGCTTATTTGCGGCGACCATGTCCACTGCAGACTCCCAGATTCTGGTCTGTTCCAGCGCGGTGACTCAGGATCTGCTGCCCGAATACAAACACTCGGTCATTGCCTCCAAACTGGCCACCCTGTCAGTTGCTGCGATTGCACTCGCGATCGCGTTATTTGCCAGAAAGGGTGTTTTCTCGTTGGTCCTGATCGCGTGGTCCGCCCTCGGTGCCGGGCTTGCACCGGCACTGATTCTGAAACTTTATGGACAGAAGCTCTCCGCTCGGACAACGATCCTGATGATGCTGGCCGGCATTTCAACAGTCGCCGTCTGGCAGCGAGCAGGGCTGGACGGTGAAGTATTCAAACTGCTGCCAGGAATGCTGGCTGGCTTTCTGGCGTGGCCAGTCGGTCAGGCGATCGATTGCCTGATCGATCAGCCAGCGAAAACGCCACGCTGATCACCGGTGATTCCTGCAAAAACACGTTTATCGCCACCGCGGTCACACTGCAGTCAGCGAACCGGTGGGGGGCTGGCGATGAACCGATCCAGTGCTTCGCCCAGTTGCTCTCCCACCTGCTGATAACCTTCCGCAGTGCCCTGCGGCCGATTCCATGCCGTCTCCAGAGTCGCGGAAAGAACATCGTTGCCACAATGATTGCGAACCCATGTGGATGAGACGCGATTCTGTTCCTCGGTCGTCGAGATGTACGACGTGAAATGATATTTAGGGTCCAGTTGGTCAATGGCTGCGACAGCACCGATCAACCAGCGGTTGTATCGCTGCTGTTCCTGCGGTTTCAGCTGCTCAATTCCGGGGCCAAAAAAGAAGGGACGTCGATCTCCAGGGGCCGGGTTGTGCAGGTCAATAAAGACCTTCAGTTGTTCCCGATCTGCCAGATCGATCAGCCGCTTCTGCGCTGCGGCAACTTCCGGGTAGATCGGCATCGCTGACCAGTCACGATTGTGATCCCGCGGAATCGAACCCTTGCCACCGCATCCGTCCTGAACACTGTCGATATCCATGATTGGCACCACGAACACAGTGGTGCGTTCTCTCAGGCGGACGGCCGCTGGACTGTCATTGGCCAGCCACCGCATCAGTCCGGCTGCGACCCAGCTGCTGCCTGCTTCCCACGCATGTTGTCGAGCCTGAATCCAGAGACACGGGCGTTCCGGTTGCTGCAGCGGGTCCGGGCCAAACCGGATTGCCGGGACGGCGTGGCCACCTCGTGTTCGGGCCAGCTCAAAGCCGCTGCAGTTGTCGTCGGACTGCACAATGTCGCGGATGATCATGTCGGCGTGCTGCTGCAGAAACGGTGGGCCCCACGCCGCTTCCACCGCATCTGCTCCCGCAGGAATCATCCACGTGCCATGCCCCGCAGTGATTTTTCCCGGGGAGGTCTGCTGCCATTGCCCCTGGTTGCTGCTGTACGCGATCTGGTCGGGGATCGCCCATTGCCCGCCGAGGATGTGCTGGCCCTGAAATGGTTGTTTGCTGGACCTCACTTTCACAGTCAGCGGCTGCTCGTGATTCAGACCGCTGATTCGCATGTACCACCAACAGGGAAAGCCGCGTCCCGGCAGTGTCTTCGGTTCAATCTCGATCGTTTGTGTTGCGGAGTCCACGCTGATCACTTTGGCGGATCCGCCGGGGAAGTCACTACGTACAAGAATGTCTGCCGGGGCAGAGGGCGCCGCAGTGATTCCGCAGAGGAACAATGACAGAAATGCAATACTTCTCATGGTGGTGGGTTCCGGAAGCAGGAGCGTGACAGGAAAACTCTTCGCAGCCCCGTTATCATCGCGGAATCCAATTTCCATTCCAGTGAGAACTTCGATGCGTAATGTTGCTTTCCTGCCAGTCTGCTGGCTCGTCCTGACGTGCTTTCTGTCTGACGTTCCATATGCTGCCGCGCAGGTGCCAACTGCTGATCAGGTCATTCGTGGTCAGTATCTGGACTCGGAGATTGTCATCACCACCACCAGTCGACTTGCCGGTGCGATTCATTCTCTGCAGTGGAATGGTGCGGAATTCATCGACAGCTTCGATCACGGCAGACAATTGCAGTCAGCCTGTAGTTTCGATGTGGCGATTGGGGGACGCTTCGTGGCGGAGTGCTTCAATCCGACAGAAGCCGGATGCCGGAATGATCGGGACGGTGAGAATTCCACCAGCCGCCTGCTGAGGATGAAGGCAACGGCGAACTCTCTGGACTCCACGATCCAAATGGCGTTTTGGCTGGCTCCAGGGCAGGAATCTGACGGGAAACCGGCATTGAATCAGACGCGACTGTCGAACCATCAGATTCGCAAGCAGGTGCAGATTGGGTTTCGACAGTTTCCCAACGTCATTGACTACCGCACCACGTTTACGGTGCCAGCGAATGAAAACCACCGCTACGCTCAGTTTGAGTCGTTAACGGGATACATGCCGAAGCGATTCTCCCGATTTGAAGTTCTTGATCCGGAAGATCAGCAACTGCACCCTGTGGATGATGGTCCCGGTGAGCAGTCTCTGCCACTTGTCTTCAGTACCGCTGATGGACAGTACGCCATGGGAATCTGGTCGCCGCAGCAGCCCGCACCCGGATACCGCCACGCGGGCTACGGTCGGTTTCGTTTTGCCGCTGCGCGGGTGGTGAAATGGAATTGCGTCTTCCGTGTCCGCGACTCGCATCGCGTTCCGACCGGGGAACATTCCTTTCGACAATTCGTCATTGTCGGTGATCGTACTGCAGTGCAGCAAACGATGCTGGAACTCATTGGCG
>Ga0075479_10001498_pt1 | contig 10584 bp, 6 predicted proteins | sample DEB08_DNA_8_FD_76341 | JGI IMG/M metagenome (GOLD analysis project Ga0075479, IMG submission 76341) | Aqueous microbial communities from the Delaware River and Bay under freshwater to marine salinity gradient to study organic matter... | ecosystem: Environmental > Aquatic > Marine > Coastal ... | reverse complement strand
GATATTGAATTTACAATCGATCTTCCTTGCATGCATTTAAGTCCAGCTTCAATAACATCCCATTTACTGGAATCAATCATTACAGGAACTCGGGCGATATCGGGTTCTGCCATTAGCAGCCGAAGAAATGTTGTCATGGCTTCCGTGGAGTTTAACATCCCCTCATCCATATTAACATCGATAATTTGTGCGCCATTTTCAACCTGCTGTCTTGCGACTTCAAGTGCGGCTTCAAAATCACCCGCTTTTATAAGTCGCTTGAACTTTCTGGAGCCAGTTACATTGGTTCTCTCGCCTACATTAATAAAATTGCTTCCTTCAAAAATTTGCAAAACTTCCATTCCACTGAATTGCGGTCTTTCAGCGATTGTTGGCGGTATTCTTGGAGTTGATTTTTCAAATACTTTTCTGAGGTAACTAATGTGTTCAGGAGTGGTTCCACAGCAGCCACCTACAATATTTACTATCCCTGCTTCTGCATATGCTTTCAGGTCTTCACCATTTGATTCTGGACTCTCATCATACTCTCCAAATTCATTAGGTAATCCTGCATTAGGATATGCGCTTACATATAATGGTGTATTTGTAGAAAGCTCCTTAATGTATGGAAACAATTGTTTGGCACCCAGCGCACAATTAAGTCCTATACTAAGTATTGGTGCATGTTTTATAGATGCTACAAATGCATCAAGCGTCTGTCCGCTTAATGTTCGTCCACTTGCATCGGTAATAGTGCCAGAAATCATAATAGGAATTTCAACTCCTTTATCCTCCATTACAGATTCGGCGGCAAATAATGCAGACTTTGCATTTAAGGTGTCAAAAATTGTTTCAATAAGTAATACATCTACACCTCCATCAATAAGTCCTTCAATTTGCTCTGAATAGACCTTTGTCAAGGTGTCAAAATCAAGGGCCCGATATCCAGGGTCATTCACATCGGGGGAAAGCGAAAGGGTTTTATTAGTTGGTCCAATTGCTCCAGCGACAAATTTTATCTCACCTGGATGTTGAACCATATATTGGTCCACAGCATTTCTTGCAATTTGAGCGGCAGTTTTATTGAGTTCATAGCAGATTTCTGACATGCCATAGTCGTCCTGAGAAATACTATTCGCATTGAAGGTGTTGGTTTCCAGAATATCGGCACCAGCTTTTAAATAGGCAGTATGAATTGCATAAATGACTTCAGGTTTCGTCAAACATAGTAAGTCATTATTACCTTTTTGATCTAATTCAACATTGGTAAACCGGACACCTCTGAAATCAGTTTCGTTTAGATTGTATTGTTGAATCATGGTGCCCATAGCGCCATCTAGGAGCAAAATCTGTCTTTCTAAGGCATCTTTTATTTTATTATTTGTAGTCAATTAGCAATCAATTTATGTTGGATGTAGGCAACCTTATGCAAGGCTGCTACGTCAGACTTGTTATGTTTAAGGAAGTAATAAATTTTCTATGATTATTCATTTTTGATGGTAATCACTTTAATCTTCTTTTTCTTTTTTATTACTTTTGGAGACTATTGCGAAAATACATCGCAAATTATTCTTTGACATCCTGGGCAAATCATATACTTGAATCGGAAACCAACCAAATACGAATTGAACCTTCGTGCTAACCATATTTGCTCTTTTGCAGAGCTATTCATCGTGACCCAATTCAATGAAACACACGCATCTGAAATTAATTACTTTATTCATTAACCCTTAATCTTTCTAACTTATGCACAAAAAAAATGTGTTACTCATTTGCGCATTATTCCTGATTAGTTCTGGAATAATGGCCCAGGAAGCAGTCCGAGACTGCGGAACAATGGATGTCCACGAGCGCATGCTCAACGAAGATCCAACTTACGAAGCACGCCAGCAGGCTATTGAAAACTTTACTCAGGATTACATTAATAGTGGAGCTAGTGATGCAAGAGCTGTTGTCACCATCCCTGTTGTTTTTCACGTTGTATACAATAATGCAACTGAAAATATTAGTGATGCACAGGTATTATCTCAGCTAGACATCCTAAATGAAGATTTTCGTAGAACTAATGCAGATGCAAGTTCAACACTAGCTTCATTTGAAGGTATAGCAGCTGATACTGAAATTGAATTTTGTTTAGCAGCTGTTGACCCAAATGGTAACCCTACCAGCGGTATAACAAGAACTTCTACTACTAAGTCTTCATTTAGTGCAGACGACAAAGTAAAGTCAGATGCACAAGGTGGTAAGGATGCATGGCCAAGAGACGAATATCTAAATATCTGGATTTGTGATTTGAGCGGTGGTCTTTTAGGATATGCTCAATTCCCAGGTGGTCCGGCATCTACTGATGGTGTTGTTTGTGATTATCTGTATTTTGGAAATACTGGTGTTGCTACTGCTCCTTTCGACCTTGGAAGAACTTGTACTCATGAAGTTGGTCACTGGTTAAACCTTCGCCACATTTGGGGTGACGGTGGATGCGGTGCATCTGATTTTGTAGCAGATACTCCTGATGCTGATGGTCCAAATTATAGTTGTCCTCTGTCAAGCACTTCTTGTGGAAGCTTAGATAACGTTCAAAATTATATGGACTATACTAATGACGCTTGTATGAATATGTTCACACAAGGTCAGGGCGACAGAATGCAGGCATTATTTGCTCCTGGAGGTTCTAGAGTTTCTATCCTAAGCTCGCCAGCTTGTGGTGGTGGCGGCGGAGGCCCAACTTGTGATGTGCCAGGCGGGCTAAATACAACTGCTATTACTGACGTTGCAGCTACTTTGAACTGGAGTTCAGTTGCAGGTGCATTATCTTATGATGTTCGCGGTCGTGAAGTTGGTACAGCTACATGGACCGAAGGTTCAACTACTGGAACCAGTATTAACTATACTTCTTTAACAGCTGGTACCGACTACGAATGGCAAGTACAATCAGTTTGTGATGGTAGCACTAGTGGTTACTCAACTTCTGAATTATTCACAACTACCGGTGGCGGTGGTGGTGGAGCATGCACCGATTTTGGTGAGCCAAATGAAAGCTTAAGTGCTTCTGCACCTACAATTACTGCAGGAGTTACTTATGAAGCCCTTATCGCATCTTCTTCTGATGACGATTGGTATAAGTTTAAGACTTCAGGTTCAGTAACTAATATTAGAGTTACACTAACCAGCCTTCCGGATGATTATGATGTTCAACTTTATAATAGAGGCACATTTGTCGATGTTTCTGAAAACGCAGGAATATCTGATGAGCAGATTATTTGGAATACTTCTTCCAGAGGTTGGAGACTAGTTCACGTTTATGGATGGGCTGGTGCTTTCGATGCTTCTGACTGTTATGAGCTACTAGTTGAAACAAGTGCTTCTTCATTCAGAACTGATGGATCTGAAATTGTTATGGATGAGATACTTAAAAATGGTATCTCAGGCTTGTACCCTAACCCTGCATCTGATATGGTATCTATTGTTTACCACAATGCTTATAATAAGCAAGATGTGCAGATTAGCGTATTTAACATCATGGGGCAAATGAGTTATTCTTCTAATACACTTTCTGTTGAAGGAGATAACCTTTTCCAGGTTGATGTTTCAGAGTTTGTTCCTGGTGTTTATGTGGTTGATGTTTTCGATGGTAAATCTCACCACACTCAAAACTTAGTTGTAGAGTAAAATCTTCAACTTTTGAAATAATCAAAAGGGCAGCGATTCGCTGCCCTTTTTCTTTTTAATTTTGGACCATGGCAGATGTTTTTGAAAAAATAGCCCAAATCAAGGAAGAGATTAAAGGACATGTTGTGTCGAATAGCGAAGAACTGGAGCAATTCAGGATTAAGTACCTGGGCACAAAGAATATCTTAAAGGGGGTTTTTGCAGCTATAAAGGATGTTCCAAACGAACAAAAAAAGGAGTTTGGGCAAAAAGTGAATGATTTAAAGTCTGTCGCTCAGACGAAATTCGATGAGTTAAAAGGCGAATTTACAGGCAGTGCCAAAGCCGAGAAGGACGAAGTGGACCTAACCCTGCCAGTAGATGTTAACAGACCGGGAGGCCGTCATCCAATTACAATAATTCGAGATGAAATTGTCGATATCATGTCGAGGATCGGCTATTCAGTTGCAGAAGGGCCGGAAATAGAAGACGATTGGCATAATTTTACAGCTCTTGCAATGCCCGATAATCATCCTGCCCGTGATATGCAGGATACCTTTTATGTGCAAACCAATCCCGATATACTTTTACGCACACATACCAGTAACGTGCAGATTCGGGTAATGGAAAATCAAGAGCCACCAATTCGAATCATTGCTCCAGGCAGAACCTATCGAAACGAAACAATTTCTGCCAGGGCGCATTGTATATTTCATCAGGTAGAACTCCTTTATATTGATAAAGGCGTTTCTTTCGCCGACTTAAAACAAACACTTTTATACCTTTCAAAAGAACTGTTTGGTCCTGACACTAAAATTCGACTCAGACCAAGCTATTTTCCTTTCACCGAACCGTCTGCCGAATTAGATGTTAGTTGCTTTATCTGCAATCAGGAAGGTTGCGCTATCTGCAAGAAAACCGGATGGGTTGAGATTGGTGGAGCCGGAATGGTTGACCCGGCAGTAATGGAAGCCTGTAATATAGACCCTGAAGTTTATAGTGGTTTTGCATTTGGTATGGGATTGGAAAGAATAGCTATGCTAAAATGGCAAATTAATGATATCAGACTATTTAGCGAAAACGATATCAGATTTCTGCAGCAGTTCGAAGGATTATAAATACTCTTTCAAAAGGAAAAATTTCAATCAAACATAATATAATAATATGCCCTTTCATTTAACGGATTCGTTAAACTATATGTCCAAAATGACTCCATCGAGGGTGTGGAATATGGCTAAGGTGTTTAGCTCATATTATTATTCAAAGTATACAAAAAAACCGGTTCAGTGGGGAACGCCTATATCTATTTCGATTGAACCCACAACTTCTTGTAACCTTCGTTGTCCTGAATGTCCCAGCGGATTGAGGTCTTTTACTCGCCCAACTGGTATGCTTCAGAAAGACTTTTTTAAAGAAACTATTAATAGTATTTATAAGGAACTTACATATCTGATTTTCTATTTCCAGGGTGAACCATATTTAAATCCCGAGTTTTTGGAAATGGTAAAATATGCAAGTGATAAGGGAATATATACGGCAACTTCTACCAACGCACATTATCTAAATGACGAAAATGCCAAAAAGACTATAGAGAGCGGCTTGGATCGTTTAATTATTAGTATTGACGGAACTACGCAGGATGTATATGAGCAATATCGGATTGGAGGTAAATTAGAAAAAGTGTTAGACGGCACGAGGAATATGCTTCGTTTAAAACGAGAAATGAAAAGTAAAACTCCTCATGTTATTTTTCAGTTTTTAGTAGTCAAACCTAATGAGCATCAAATTGAAGATGTAAAACGATTGGGAAAAGAAATGGGTGTTGATGAAGTTCGCTTGAAGACAGCCCAGATATATGATTATGAAAATGGTAGTGACCTGATTCCTACAATTGATAAATATTCGAGATATAGAGAGAACAAGAAGAATGGAAAGTGGGAGATTAAAAATCCATTAAATGATCATTGCTGGAAGATGTGGCATTCCTGCGTTATTACCTGGGATGGAGGAGTGGTGCCATGTTGTTTCGATAAAGATGCTCAGCATAAATTGGGTGATCTCAAACTGACTGAATTTAAAGAGTTGTGGCAAAGCTGGCCATATCAAAATTTTAGACAGGCGTTATTAAAGGGTCGCAGTCAAATAGATATTTGCCGCAATTGTACCGAAGGCTTAAGTGTCTGGAAAGAATAACTATCTATGAATAGAACGGGGTATTCATCGCTTTTTTTAGACTATGTTGCTCAAACCTCTGATGCTCCTATGATGTTGGAGGTTGTTAAGGCTCAAGGATGCACCATGTATGACCCTCAGGGGAAGCCTTACCTCGATTTAATAGCTGGTATATCTGTCAGTAATATGGGGCATAGTCATCCTGCAATTGTTGAAGCAGTAAAACAACAGGCTGAACAGTATATGCATGTCATGGTTTACGGTGAGTTTGTCGAATCACCGCAAGTAAAATATGCAGAATGGATTAGTAAGCATTTTCATGGGGGCCAGCATGCTGTGTTTTTTGTAAACAGCGGGAGTGAGGCTATTGAAACTGCGCTTAAATTAGCTAAACGAGTTACTGGTCGTTCATCCATTATTTCTTTCGAGAACGCCTATCACGGCGCAACCCATGGAGCATTAAGTATAGGTGGGGATGAAGAAAGAAAAAATGCTTTCAGACCATTAGTTCCTGGAAATATATCTCTGCCTTTTAATAATACAGAAGCATTAAGTTTAATTGATGAAAATGTTGCTGCTGTTGTAATTGAGCCTGTCCAAGGAGAAGCAGGAGTTATCCCTGCAGATAAAACTTACCTGCAAACACTACGCAAAATTTGCACTGAAAAAGGAGTATTGCTGGTATTCGATGAGTGCCAATCCGGGTTTGGAAGAACCGGGGCTATGTTTGCAAGTCAGTATTATGACGTTCAGCCAGATATCACCACCTTGGGAAAAGCTTTGGGCGGTGGTATGCCATTGGGAGCTGTTGTTGCACCCAAGCATTTACTGGATTCATTTCAATCCTCACCGGTACTAGGTCATATAACAACATTTGGAGGCCATCCCGTATGCTGTGCGGCAGGCCTGGCAGCAGCACAATTAATATCGCCTGAACTATTGCAAGGTGTTAAGCAGAAAGAACAACTGTTCCTCGATTTGCTTAAACACGAAAGTATAGTGGAAGTGCGTACCGCTGGATTATTAATCGCAGTAGAGTTTAAGGATGCTACCACCAACTTTGAAGTAATTAAACAGATGATTGAGCGGGGAATAATTACTGATTGGTTTTTATATGCCGATCATAGCTTACGCATAGCACCGCCGCTTATTATTAGTGAGGAAGAAATCAAATTTGCTTGTCTAAGTCTGATTGAAATTTTAGACAAAATCAAATACTGAATTTTACATATTTGATTTTCTTGTTATTCTTTAAGTGCATTTTTTCATAAAAGGTTTTCACGTCAAGAAGTGGGTCATAAAGCGGAGCACTATAAATATCATTGTTATGATAAATCAAGTTGGCATTTGCGTTAGTTACCGATTCAAGTGTAAACTCATATAAGGTGGGATCGTCAGTTTTCAGGTTTATTATCCCTCCCTTTGGCATTACCTTCCTATATGTTTCAATAAAACGTTCACTGGTTAGACGCTGTTGCGACTTACTGGGTCTTAATTTTGGATCTGGAAAAATGATCCATATTTCACTTACTTCTTCTTCGCTGAAAAAATCTGGAAGCAAATAAATTTCGGTACGCAAAAAGGCAGCGTTTGTCAATTTATTTTGAATCGCTTGCTCAGCACCATTATGTAGCCGATTACCTTTTAAATCAATTCCAATGAAATTTCTATCTGGAAACTTCTGGGCCATGGCATTGGTGTATTCACCTTTACCACAGGCAAGTTCAAGTGTAATCGGTCCTCCGTTTTGGAACATCGTTTCTCGCCATTTTCCCCTTATGTCTACCTTGTTGCCTTGGTTATCCAATGCAACAGGATTAGTAAATGACCTGTTTTGTAATACATTTGGGAAAGTATCCAAAGCGGCAAACTTTTCCATTTTGCTTTTGCTCATCACTGCAAATGTAAAAAGGCTAACACTCACCTGAAACTGCTTGTCGCAGGAAAATGATATTTTGGCTTTTTATTAGCAAAGAAGAATTATGGAAGTGAAGGTTCACCCCGATGCAAAAGAGTCGGGTATTTTATTGGCGTTATTCCCTGTGGTTCTGCTAATTCTGCTACTGATACTTAACGTAGTATTCTTTGGCGATGACGCAACTGGAGGCGCAAATCAAATGGCATTATTGATTGCTGCAGCAGCAGCGGCGATTGTTGGTGTATCACTTAATGTTCCTTTAAAACATATGATTGATAGTGTGGTTTATAGCATTGCTTCAGCCTTAAGTGCTATTCTAATCTTGCTAATGATTGGTGCCCTTGCAGGGACATGGCTTATAAGCGGTGTCATTCCTGCTATGATTTATTACGGATTAAAAATTCTTAATCCAACAATATTTCTTTTTGCCAGCGTAATTGTGTGTGCAGTCGTTTCGCTCGCGACAGGCAGCTCATGGGGAACTGTTGCTACCGTCGGTATAGCTCTCCTTGGAATTGGACGTGCAATGGGAATGCACGACGGCATTATTGCAGGAGCCATTATTTCAGGTGCCTATTTCGGTGATAAAATCTCGCCCATGAGCGATACCACTAACCTAGCTCCAGCAATGGCAGGTACTGATTTGTTTACGCATATCCGCTATATGCTTTGGACAACTATTCCTTCAATTTCAATTACGCTCATAATATTTTTAGTGGTTGGATTTTTCAGGACAAATGATGTCAGTCCTGAGAATATGGAGACACTCGGTCAATCAATCAACGATAAATTCAATATCAATTTGCTTCTTTTTATAGCTCCGGCGTTGGTAATCTGGATGATTATAAAGAAATACAATGCTATAACTGCACTTTTGGCAGGAGCAATTTTAGGAGGTATACTGGCTGTTATCTTTCAACCGGTTATTATCAGGGAAGTTGCAGGTTTGGAAGGTGGTTACGGACAACAATCTTATGTAGCGGTAATGACCGCTATGTCCACCACAGTTTCACTATCGTCAGACAATGCTGCAGCAGCCGAATTATTAGGAGCAGGAGGTATGGAAGGGATGTTAAATACCATATGGCTAATTATTTGTGCCATGTGTTTTGGTGGTGTAATGGAGGGTGTTGGTCTGTTAGATAGAATTACAAGACCTCTTGTAGCTAAGGCTAAAACAACTGGAGCTCTGGTCTCAACCACTGCAGCTAGCTGTATTTTTGTCAATGTAACAGCCTCCGATCAATACCTTGCAATTGTTGTTCCAGGAAGGATGTACGCAGATACCTACCGAAAACGCGGACTGGCACCTCAAAATTTGAGTAGAACACTTGAAGATTCAGGTACGGTAACTTCGGTTTTAATTCCCTGGAATACTTGCGGAGCAACACAGGCGGGCGTGCTGGGAGTTGCAACTTTCACCTATTTACCATTTTGCTTTTTTAATATCATTAGTCCGTTTATGACAATATTCTATGGTTATCTGGGTATTAAGATTGCCAAATTGAAGGAGGGACTGATTTCGAATGTGACATCATCAAAGGTGTGAGGAGTTTAGATTTCAGGTAGAGAATAGCGTTATTAGTGGGTTTAAATACTAATATTGATTGATTATTGGTTGACTAATTGTTGAGCAACTAAATTATTTTATCTTTAACACCGTCCAAAAAACGACCTTAAATAGTTAAGCATATGACCAGAGTAAAACACTCACATCCACCTGGGTTAATGACCCTGTTCTTTTCAGAAATGTGGGAGCGCTTTTGTTATTACGGAATGCGCGTCCTTCTGACATTATATTTGGTAAAATCACTAATGATTGGCGATACCGATGCAGCATTGATTTATGGTGCTTATACTGGTTTAGTGTATGCTGCTCCAATATTAGGTGGACGTTTAGCCGACCAATTTCTTGGCTATCGATTAGCAGTGATGATTGGAGGCTTGTTAATGGCAATTGGTGAGTTTATCATTTTAGGTGGTACAGAAGATATGTTGAAGATTGGAATGGGTGCCTTAATTATTGGTAACGGTTACTTCAAAGCAAATATCTCCACTATTGTAGGGAAGCTCTACAAAGAAAATGATCCAAGAAGGGACTCAGGGTTTACCATTTTCTATATCGGAATTAATATAGGGGCCTTATTGGCGACTACGGTTGTAGCCTATGTAGGTGAAACCTATGGTTTCGAATATGGATTCGGTTTAGCTGGTATTGGAATGCTTTTAGGAATCTTTATTTTCTGGGCTGGTCGCGCACGTTATGCAGATGCTCCAGGTCTTGAAATAACTGAGAAAGGACATCAAAATGCATTTGGACCAATTAAATGGTGGCAAGCTGTTGTAATGGGGTCACTCTTGCTAATTCCATTGTGTTATGTATTAATCGTAAATCACTATTTGCTTGATTATATCTTGCTCGGACTGTTTGTCTATATCGCATATAGTATGATTACAGCAGGAGCTAAAGCTGATAGGGAAGAAGGCACTGGTGTATGGCGAGATAGAATGATTGCCTTACTGGTATTTATGATTATAAATATTGGTTTCTGGGCATGTTTCGAGCAAGCTGGTACTTCGCTTACTCTGTTTGCAGATCGGAATGTGGACCGTGACATCTTTGGATGGACTATGCCTGCATCTATGACGCAATTCTTTAATCCAGCATTTATCATCATTTTTGGTTCTATCTTCTCCGTCATGTGGATTCGATTATCAGAAATAGGGAAAAACCCTGGTATTCCTATGAAGTTTGCCCTCGGGATGCTTCAGCTGGGTATCGGTTTCCTGATAACCCAAGTCGGATTACAATTTGTGAATGATGCTTATCAAGTACCACTTTTAACATTGGTTTTCTTATACCTTTT
>Ga0075479_10001492_pt1 | contig 10607 bp, 9 predicted proteins | sample DEB08_DNA_8_FD_76341 | JGI IMG/M metagenome (GOLD analysis project Ga0075479, IMG submission 76341) | Aqueous microbial communities from the Delaware River and Bay under freshwater to marine salinity gradient to study organic matter... | ecosystem: Environmental > Aquatic > Marine > Coastal ... | reverse complement strand
CCAAGTTTTTCAGCCAAAGCCCGCTGCCGCTTGGGGAATACCCCATGGAGTTCAAAAAACAGAAGTCGATAGGGCTTGCGAGGATGAAATAGCATTTTCACCGCTATAAAATTGGTTACCCAACCAATTACGGCACCGACAAGGGGAAGTACGAATAGGGGTAGGACTTCTGAATCGATATTAAAAAAAAGAAGAATGGTTTCCATAGCCTGCCCACGTTACACATCCTCTCTCCCTGTTTCAAGCGCTCTTTAAAATAGAGAACCCCTTTACATTGCAGAGTAAGCCATGGGTATTTATATCAAAATATTGAATCTCGAACTCCCGTAGTAGCAAAAAAGAGCGCACATACCATCGTCTTATTCACATTCCACTTCAGAGCTCGACCTCCTCTCTGACCATAATCAGAGACGCTATTATTGAACCTTGTATATTAGTCTCGGTTACCAGCAGAGCTCTCACACACGCCATGATTATAGATGAGGAGAACAAAATGGAGTCCTTAGTCATCGTCTCAGATAAGGATGTTCGTCTGAGATGTCAGCTTATAAATCAGCTTCAGGAGTTCATGGTAGACGTCATTTTCAAGGAGTTTTCATCAATCCAAGAAGCTCAAAAATTCTTGAATTCTCATAGCAGACCCATTCCTACCCTGTTGTTCACGACGGAGCTCCCACCTGAGAACATACGTCAAGAGTATGAGGATGGAGCAATTCAAGATATTGAATCAAGTATAGTGGTCATTTTCATCTCTGAGCAAAGCGTTACGACAACTGCCGAGAGCGACTTCGCAGCTCAACCGCTTTTTTTTATGAAAAGAGAAGAAATGCGTTCTCCGTTACTCAAGCCTTTTGTGTTACGTCTTGTTGATATTAGCCTTCACCGAAAACTTAAACTTTATCAAGATTCAGCTCGCTCTATTCGGAGTCACATGGGAACGCTACAACATGAGATCAACAATCCCATAGAAGTGCTATTAGGCGCCGCTTATCTGCTTCAAAACGGGGAGAGCATTACAGACCAACAACGGATCGCCGCTCGCATGGTTGAAAAGAGCGGACGGCGAATCAAGAAGGTTGTAGACACGATATGCACTGCTCTAGAGCAAGGTCGTCCCCTTGAGTCTGTCATCAAAGGAGGAATCTCACTCTTTCACATACCCGATGGACCTGAACAATCAGGAGACAGCCCCGCCAAGCGGAACTGTCAAGAAAAGTTGTAGCGTATCCCCTTCTACAGCTTGCTTAAGAGAGGCAGTAGAAGAGATATGAGGTAGGATTACGAGGCGTGTATTCTCGTCCTAGTTCATGTAAGGCATTAAACCGAGGCTCTGCGCTCTTTTGATCGCCTTTGCGACTTTCCTCTGGTTATATGCTGAAAGCCCAGTCATACGACGAGATAGAATCTTTCCTCTGTCACTAACAAACTTACCGAGGAGCGCAATATCGCGATAGTCTACCGACTTGGACGGATCTTCCATGAACGGGTCCAACTTCTTTTTGCGACGGAAGAGCTGCATCCTTTGAATTGGGGGAAGAAACTCTCGCTTCCTTTCGCTGCTTCCGCTCGCTGAAGGCGCTCGTGACGTCGCTCCGCCAGCTCCACCGCCCTTTCCTCGATCCTCACATACTCTGATCGGCCGACCATTAATCTCTCGCTCATTCAACTGATCGGTTGCGCGTTGAGCTGCGTCATCAGAACTCATCTCTACAAAAGCGAATCCCTTGGACCGTCCCGTCTCTCTCTCAGTTGCCAGGGTCAGACTGACTGGCTCTTCTATCTCTCGAAAAGCCTCAAGGAGTTGTTCTTCTGTTACACTAAAATCAAGATTACTGACGAATAGTTTCTTCTTCATGCTATCCTAGGTTGTTTTGCTATAATTGTTCTTCTTACTAACACTAAATTCTCACTTGGACTCTACTACCGCTGGTACTCAACCTCCAGCTTCCGCCCTAACTACAGCTTCCGCCCTTCAGCCCTCTCCATTCATTCGATCTGACCTCAGGCCAGCTCAACGAGGAGAAACGACTCGCACCGTCCAAAGGTCAGTAAGTTAGAGGTGTTAGTACTGAAAGTCAAATATCGGCCTCTAAAATTGTGACAAGTCCTTCTTGTAGCCTTTTCCTTTTCAGAAACCTCCCCAAGAGAGACTCATACTCTTAGTTTCACTAATGTTTCTCGTTTGTAGCCACTTTCCCATCCCTCCCCGTTCTAAAATAATAACTATCGTTTTATCAGCCAGAACAGGAGCAGACTTATCGGTCTTTTACGAGCCAATCTACTTAAAAAAAACAACTTTTTTATCCTTAGACTTGGATTTCTATTGACCCTTGAAAATCTACCGTTTATTAGCTTTAGGTGTATTAAACTAACGGAGTATTTCCTTAGTTATTACAATAGCTTTTAAGGATGTGTTGGCACACCATTTTGTAACTAGCTGACACTTCAGGATTTTTTTAAAGGAAGTTTCCTATGAGTAATTCCAACGCATTAAACCGGTTCCTAGCAGACTCAGACGAAGAAGAAGGAGAAAATCAATCCCCCGTCAAAGCTGAGAGAAATCTGTTAGCAGCCGTCCTTTCACGGGCGATCTGTGATGCGTTTGGAACAGCTCATTGCGAGCGACACGTCGTCAGAAGTGCACGTCAGTGGCTCTTCGGGAAGCTCGCTCCGAAAGAACCCTTTAGTTTTGCTTGGGTGGCTCTTCACCTCGATATGGATCCGGTCTCACTGCAACATACACTGCGAACCTATGAAGATGCTCCTGATGAAATTCAAGAGCGACTTGTTTTGCTTCGATAGAACTCGCGAACCTTTAGAAATCCATTGGCCTTTAGAAATCCATTGGCCTTTAGAAATCCATTGGTCGAGAATAGCGGGAACGCGCTGAAAGCGAAAAGGCTTCGAGCCTCTGGCTTAACAGTGGTCACTCAGCCCAATTCAATGCTGTTGCTGAACGCAGCTGTTGCTCAACCCAATGCTGTTCCGTGAGTACTGGGAGGGGTTCCTTAGAACTCTTCACCGAAACTTTTTAATCAAACTGGGGAGGGCGTTTCTCTTGAACCGCTCTAATGCCCTCAATAAATTGGTCACTGGCATAGTTTTCACTTTGACACTCTGCCTCTCTTAACAGTGCGACCTTCAGCTCCTCCTTATTACCACGAAGCGTATTCAACAACTGCTTCGTTGCCAGTGGCCCACATCCAACAATTTCGGTTGCAATACTCACGGCTCGTTTTACAACAACATCCGCAGGACAACACTCCCGTGCTAGACCGAAATCAATGACATCTTTTCCTTGAACAATTCTTCCCGTGAGTAACAGCTCCAGTGCCGCTGCTTCTCCTACCACCTTTTTTAGGAAAAAAGTTCCGCCCATTCCAGGATGCAGCCCCAAGCGAGTAAATGTCATACCGAGCTTAGCCGTATCTGAAATAACCCGAATATCACACGCCAAAGCCAGGCAAAGACCAGCACCAATAGCATGACCATTAACTGCAGCAATCAGCGGAATATCAAGATCTCGCACACACAGAAACTTATCGTAAAAATCGAGCATCCGAGCTTTATTCTCTTCAGATGACAACTTGGTTTTTGCCTCTAACATTTCCAGATTCCCACCCGCTGAAAAGGCACGCCCAGCCCCCGTAAGAATGAGTGCTCGAAGAGACTCTCCTTTCAATTCTTGCACTTTCTTCTGAAAAACAAGCGCCATGGCTTCATCCATGGCATTCAAAGCCGCTGGTTCTGCAAGGGTTAACACCCCTATTCCTTTCCTTACTTCTTCAAATATTACTTCTGGCATGAAACTACCCCTTAAAAGCCACTCGGTTGACTATAACATGGACTTGCCATGTTGAGCCAAGCCCAGAAGCTCTCTAAAAATCTTCTGCTACAGCAGCGCTGACACACTCGAAGAGAACTCCCTTGAAATAATCTAGGAATAGGGCGATACCTTTGGGAGGCTGAATCACGAGATGGCATAGGAACGCAGAGAATAGAACGCAAGCAATATGGTATCTGACCTTCAAGAATTTATTTCGATCCTTCGAGCTGAGGGCGACCTCTGTGAGATTACTGCACCCATATCACACGACCTAGAAGCTGCTGAAATCCATAGGCGAATCATTGAGCAAGGTGGTCCAGCGCTTCTCTTTCACAACATTCAAGGAGCCGCTTTTCCTCTCGTAACCAATCTGTTTGGCACAAAAAAACGAATTGAACTTGCCTTCGGAAAAAATCCAGAAGAGTTAATCTCGCGCATTGCTCAACTCCCGGAGACTCTCTTTCCTCCCTCGCTACAAGCTCTGTGGAATGAAAGAGATACTTTTTTTCAACTTGCTAAGGTAGGAATACGAAGGAAACAGTGGTCTCAATCATCTCTTATCGCAGATACTCCACCTCGCTTGAGTCGACTTCCCCTCCTAAAGACATGGCAGGAGGATGGCGGGGCTTTTATTACTCTCCCTCTGGTCTATACAGAGCATCCCGAAAAAGGAATCCCGAATCTCGGCATGTATCGAATGCAACGGTTTAATGATCATGAGACGGGCCTACATTGTCAGATTGGAAAAGGTGGGGGATTCCATCTTCACGTTGCTCGGGAACGTGGAGAAAGCCTTCCCGTCAACGTTTTTCTCGGTGGGCCGCCAGCACTCATTGTATCAGCTATAGCTCCGCTTCCGGAAAATGTTCCGGAACTTCTACTCTGTTCATTGTTGATGGGTAAAAAACTTAATCTTACGAAAACTCCCTTCTCATCTCTTCCAGCCGTGACCTCAGCCGAATTCACTCTTGTTGGAGAATGCAACCCGCTCGAAAGTCGGCCAGAAGGTCCTTTTGGAGACCACTATGGATATTACTCTCTCAAGCATGACTATCCAGTTTTTCGTTGCCATACGCTTATTCGGAAGAGAAATCCTATCTGTCCGGCAACTGTCGTCGGAAAGCCGAAACAAGAAGATTTTTACCTCGGTGATTATTTGCAAGAACTTTTAAGCCCAATATTCCCGCTCGTTATGCCCACCGTTCGTGATCTCTGGTCTTATGGCGAGACGGGATATCACTCCCTAGCAGCTGCTGTAGTGCACGATCGCTACAAACGAGAAGCAATGGTCTCTGCCTTTCGAATCCTCGGAGAGGGTCAGCTCTCGCTGACAAAATTCCTACTTGTCGTTGACCGGCCACAAGACCTGAAAAACTTTTCAACAGTACTTGAATATATTCTCGAGCGCGCTGACTTCCGTACTGATTTATACATATTTTCAAATCTCTCTATGGATACGCTCGACTATACTGGCCCTGAAGTAAATAAAGGAAGCAAGGGAGTCCTGTTAGGAGTTGGCGAGCCCATTCGCCGTTTACCGAGCCAGTTCTCTGGAGCATTACCAAAGGGCATCGAAAATGCTCTGGCATTCTGTCGTGGCTGCCTTGTATTGTCTGGAAACTCATACCAAAAGGAAAAAGACCTCGCTCAAAGAATTGCAGGATATGAAGGATTTTCAGAATGGCCCATGATTATTCTCGCGGACGATGCAGAAAAAACGGCGCAAAGCTCCAGTTATTTCTTATGGCAAAGTTTTACTCGTTTCGAGCCTGGAGCTGATATTTTCTGCCATAAGAAAGAAATTCACAGAAATCATCTCGGATATACAGCACCAATTGTCATTGATACGCGTATGAAGCCAGGCTATCCGGATGAGCTCATATGTGACCCCGATACCAGCGAACTCGTTGATTCACGATGGAGCGAGTACTTCTCTCAGTAGGTATAGCCTGCTATCCTTAATCTTATGATAGATTTTTCGGCTATTAAGGCAATCTTTTTCGATGCTGATGATACCCTTTTTGAAGTACGGGGAAGTATCGGAGAACATTATGCAAGCCATCTCAGTAATCATGGCCATAATATTACCGCCGCAGAGATTGATAGTGTCATCTTCCAAGCTTGGCAACGGATGTCTTCGAGCTATGACAATAGAGAAGAAGGCTATGTCACCGACCATGCACGGGACGATCACGTATGGCAAGAGTTTCTTTCAAATGTAATGCATGATGTCGGTGTACGAATGCCATCAGACGAATTACTTGCCGACATCTATGGAGCATTTGCAAAAGCGTCAAGTCGGCAACTCCTGCCTTATGCGGAGCAGCTTCTTGAAGCTCTTTCGCCACATGTAGCCCTAGGAATCCTCACCAATAATGATAGGCGCATTCATCAACTCATTCCAGAACTCGGATTGGCAAAGTATTTCCAACACATATTTTGTGCCAGTGATATAGGATACAAGAAACCTTCTCATAAAGTATTTATGGGGATTACGGAACAACTGGGAATCACAACACGAGAAATTCTCTATATCGGAGATTGTCCTAAAAATGATGTCGCAGGAGCAGTCAATGCCGACTGGAACGCCATCTGGTTAAATAGAGGCTTAAATCCGTTTAGTGAAAGCAAAGCGGAAGATTATCCTGAAACACAGGCCGTTCCAACGATTCATTGCTTTTCGGAGCTGCTGGAAAAACTCTATCAATTAAAAGAGCCTACTGAATAATCACCTCGCCAAACGCCAATCTCCTTGGGCTCTATAGGAAAAATACGAGATTGACTCTGGCTCAACTGAAACCGCAACATTTCTTCAAATTCAGTTCTTTGCACTTCATGCGCGCCGAAACTCGCCGTTAGTGGCGTCATGACTTGACAATCAATCCATGACACGGAATGAGAACGCAGATACGAAACAAGAAAACAAAAACATAACTTCGAGGCATTGTTACGGATATGAAACATTGACTCTCCCGCAAACATTACGCCAAGACTTACTCCATAGAGTCCACCGACAAGCTGACGTCCGTCATAACATTCAACGCTGTGAGCATACCCGGCTTCATGTAATCTTAGATATCCTTCTATGAGGTCGTCTGTAATCCATGTCCCAAGCTGTCCATCTCGATTCGTACTTTGCTGACAAGCAATAATGGTTGATTCAAAATCTCGATTTAAAAATATCTCAAGGTCATGTCGCTTCAAAAAACGACGCATGGAACGGGATAGAATGAACTGATCAATCTCTAGAATTGCTCTTACAGGTGGAGCAAACCAAGTCAGAACCTCCCCCTCTAGCGGCCATGGAAAAATTCCTGATCTGTAGGCCAGGAGCAGTGTTTCAAGGTCAACATCCCCACCAATGGCAAGCAGACCATTTTCATCCGCTAAATGACTCGGGGGAAAGCTTGTAACCACCATGAGACTGTTCCATCATCAAAACTACTTCTCGTAGAAGCATCCGTCAAAACTGGCGATTGCTCTCTACAACAGTGTACAATTAGTATAGAAGAAGACTCTCTCTTGGACTAGCGATAGAGAAGCGAGAGAAAAAACTAATTTGCCACAGCTGTAGGTATACCACAGAAGCTTTGGCGTAAACTGTTGTCTGGCATACACGGTTCTTATGACTTTGACGCCTACCTCGATGCACGATGAATATCACTTCACGGATACTGGTTCCTCAGAGGGGGGAATAGAGACTATTTCAGATATCCGTACCCGTCTAAAGAAGCCGAGACTCTACAAGGTGCTATTACTCAATGACGATTATACAACTATGGATTTTGTAGTGATGATTTTAGAGGGGATTTTTCTTAAATCTCCAACCGAAGCGGCTCGAATTATGTTAGAAGTACATCACAAAGGCTCGGGGCTCTGTGGTATCTATCCAAAGGAAATTGCTGAGGCAAAAATTGTAGCTGTTGAAGCCAGAGCACGAGAGGAAGAGTTTCCTCTCCGATGTGTTATGGAGGAAGAATAGTGTTTAGTACCGAACTTGGCTATACCCTCGAAGCTGCTTGGCGTGAGGCATCTACTCGCTTGCATGCCTATTTTACTCTAGAGCATCTGTTGTTAGCGCTCTTGGCAGATCCGGAGGTACATAAAATTCTGAAGAATTGTGGAGCTACTCTTCAGGAACTGAAAGCAGATCTAGAAGAATTTCTGGAGTCTCACGTAGAAACCGCCACTGGTTCAAGTGCTGAGCGTGCTGAGCCAGTTCAAACACCTGCCGTTCAAAGAGTATTACAAAGAGCGATCCTCCATATGCACTCCTCTGGCAAACAGTTTATCACTGCCTCTGAAGTGCTCGTTGCTACTTTTAGTGAGAATGATTCTCACGCCGTATTTTTTCTGAGAAAACAAGGACTAGAACGAATTCATATTCTTGACTACATATCGCACGGTATTGCTCGTGATACTGACTCTGATCTCCGCTATGAAGAAGATGACAGGTACTCAGAGGATGAATATATCGATGAGTACTCAACAGATGGAGATTTCTATCATGACGCTCCAGAGGCAAGACGACGATCTGCTCTCGAGACCTATACTGAGAATCTATCCCATGCAGCAGAATCTGGAGAGCTTGATCCCGTTATCGGAAGGGAGGCTGAAGTAGAAAGAGCTATACGGATCCTGAGTCGGAGACAGAAAAATAATCCCCTCTTCCTCGGTGCACCCGGTGTTGGCAAAACTGCTATGGCACATGCTATTGCGCTGCAAATTCTCTCTGGTCAGATACCTGAAGCATTGCGTAACGCACAAGTCTACTCTCTTCATATTGGTTCACTGATTGCTGGAACAAAGTTTCGAGGAGAGTTCGAAGATCGGATACGGAACATCACTCGTGAACTTCTGGAACAAGACAACGCTATTCTTTTTATTGATGAGATCCATACAATCGTTGGGGCGGGCTCCACGGGAACTGGTAGCGTTGATGCCTCAAATTTTCTTAAGCCGCTTCTCTCAAAAGGCACATTCCGCTGTATCGGAAGCACTACCGATGAGGATTACAAAAAATTCTTTGAAAAAGATCGGGCTCTCACCAGACGCTTCACCACTATTGAGCTTGAAGAGCCCTCCTCGGAGACCACCGTTAAGATTTTGGAGGGGCTCAAAGAACGCTTCGAGGAGCATCATGCAGTTAAGTTTTCTCGCTCTGCCCTGCGAGCTGCTGTAGAACTTTCCGCAAAGCACATCACAGATAAAGCATTACCAGATAAAGCTATCGACGTTCTCGATGAAGCCGGAGCAGCAAACTCTATTCGTCTGCCTTCAAAGCGAAAAAAACAAATCACCGATACAGATATTGCAGATGTGGTATCACGAATTGCAAAGGTACCAGTAAAAAAACTGAAAGGCACTGATGAACAGAAGCTTCAAGACTTAGAACATACCCTGAAAAGCAAGGTATTTGGTCAAGATGATGCTATACATGCGATCGTCCTCGCCATGAAGAGGGCTCGAGCCCTACTTCAATCAGAAGCAAAACCGATGGGAAGTTTTCTCTTTGCTGGCCCTACGGGAGTTGGAAAAACAGAATTAGCGAAAGTACTTGCTCAAGCTCTCGGCATCCACTTTCATCGGTTCGATATGAGTGAGTATATGGAAAAACACGCTATCTCACGACTTCTTGGAGCACCGCCAGGGTATGTCGGATACGAAGAAGGTGGTCAACTTACCGACCTGGTAAGGAAGCATCCCTATGCTGTTTTACTGCTTGATGAGATTGAAAAAGCACACCCAGACATATTCAATGTACTTCTCCAAGTAATGGACAATGCACAGGCAACGGACAATCAAGGAAGAAAAGCGGACTTCCGTAATATAATTCTCATCATGACCACTAATGCTGGATCGACTGCCGCGAAGGGCATTGGTTTTGGCAAACAGGAGAGTAACGATCATAGAGAAAAAGCAATTAAAGAACTTTTTCGTCCCGAATTTAGGAATCGCCTTGACGACACCATCCACTTCCATTCGCTTCCCCTGCCGGTGGTGCGGTCAGTAGTTCAAAAGTGTATCGATGAGTTAGAATCGCAGCTTTCCTCTCAGAAGGTTTTATTCACTCTTTCCCCTGAAGCTCTTGATTGGCTTGCAAAACATGGGTTTGACGAAGAGTTAGGAGCACGACCGATGGCACGGATAATTCAGAAAGAGATTAAAGACCAGCTTGTCGACGAGCTCCTGTTCGGAGAACTCCGAAAAGGAGGCACCGTCCTAGTGGATGAGAAGGAAGGAGCCCTTGTGCTGAGCATTCAGAAAGGCAGCTAACATTTTCTGACGAATAAATTGGTTCCGAATATACGATTGATATTCACTTCCCTGAAAACCTATGGTTCACTATCCTCCATGAGACAAAAACCATATCAATCCGTCCTAGAGCTTATCGGCAACACTCCAATGGTTCAGCTCCATTCATTTGATACGAATGGGTGTGAGCTCTATGTCAAGTTAGAGCAGATGAATCCAGGCGACTCGATTAAGGATCGCATTGCATTACGAATGATTGAGGATGCCGAGAAATCAGGAGCTCTAAAGCCCGGGGGCACAATTGTCGAGGCAACCTCTGGAAATACTGGACTGGGTTTAACACTTATCGGGAAACTAAAGGGATATCACGTCATACTCGTGATGCCAGATAAAATGAGTGTAGAGAAAATATCGCTACCAAAAGCATTTGGAGCAGAGGTACTACTCACCCGCTCTGATGTAGAAAAAGGTCACCCCGAATACTATCAAGAAGTAGCTGAGGCGAAGGCAAAAGAGCTTGACAACT
>Ga0075479_10001488_pt1 | contig 10624 bp, 8 predicted proteins | sample DEB08_DNA_8_FD_76341 | JGI IMG/M metagenome (GOLD analysis project Ga0075479, IMG submission 76341) | Aqueous microbial communities from the Delaware River and Bay under freshwater to marine salinity gradient to study organic matter... | ecosystem: Environmental > Aquatic > Marine > Coastal ... | reverse complement strand
GATGAACTTGTGGTGATGGACTCGCTGTCCTCGGACCGCACCGCCGAGGTGGCCGCGAACGCGGGAGCCCGCGTTCACTCGGTGGCGGATGTTCGGCCGGACCTCGGTGTTCACCCTGGCAAGGGTGAGGCGCTGTGGAAGTCACAGTTCGTCACGTCGACTGACGTGATCGCCTTCATTGATGCCGACCTGACCGAGTGGGGCACACATTTCGTCCTCGGGGTGGTCGGACCTCTACTCGCTGACCCTGAGGTTGTCCTGTGCCGCGGCTTTTACGACCGAGTCCTGGACATCGACGGTGATGTGACGCTCGAGGGCGGACGCGTCACCGAACTCGTGGCCCGTCCCTGGTTGACCCTCTTTCGTCCGGAGTTGGGCGCGATAGTGCAACCGCTTGCGGGAGAGTGGGCGATTCGGCGGAACGTGTTGGAGCAATTGCACGTGCCGACCGGATACGGAGTGGAGTTCTCCACGTTGCTGGATGTGTACGACGAGTGGGGGATCGACAGCATCGCTCAAGTGGATCTCGGGCGTCGCGCCCATCGTCATCAGAACATTCACGATCTGTCGGTGATGGCTGTGGAGATTCTGGCGACCGCCGAGCGCCGCCGCGCTCGGACGGCAGGACCCGGGGTCACCGATGCCTTCAGCGCCGATGTTCAACTGGCCCGCTTGTTGGAGGACCGGCAGTGGAGTTACCGAACGGTGCCTGTGACCGAGCGCCCTCCAGTCAGCACGCTGATCGGCCCGGCTGGCTGACCGACTATCGTCTGTGGGTTACAGGATCGACTGTCGGGACGCCGTCAGCATCCGAGGCCGCTGCCGACCAGGGGAGGGAAGCTGTGAAGTACCACCTTCCACTGACCCATCCTTTGCTTCAGACGGTCGACATCAGCGTCTCCTTTGGCGGACTGCAGATTCTCGACGACGTCAGTATCGGAATTCCTGAGGGTTCGGTTACCGGTCTTATCGGTCCCAACGGTGCAGGGAAGACGACCGTCTTCAACGTGATGACGGGCTTCGTCAAACCGGACTCTGGCAAGGTGAAGTACGAGGGCAACCGGCTCCGGCATGTGAAGACCCACCACCTGACCAAGATGGGAATCTCCCGAACTCTCCAGGGTGTCGGCCTGTTCCCCTCTTTGACGGCGCGCGAGAACGTCATGTTGGGAGCCTCGGGTCACGTGCGCTCAGGCATAGTCGCGGACGCACTCGCCATGCCATGGACCGACGCCGAGCAGCGACACGTTCGGGAGAAGGCCGAGGCGGCCATGGCGGAACTGGGTGTTCTCGCCGAGGCGGACCGCCTGCCCGGTGAGATGCCCTATCCGGTGCAAAAGCGTGTAGCGCTGGCCCGAGCTCTGGTGAGCGACCCGAAGGTTCTGCTGCTGGATGAGCCGGCGGGTGGCATTGGTGCCGCCGACATGCACGAGTTGGGCCGATTGATCCGCAGTTGGGTACCTGAGCGCACTGTCTTGCTGGTGGAACACCACATGGAACTCGTGATGGAGGTTTGCGACCTCATCTGGGTTATGGATGCGGGCAAGGTGATCGCCGCGGGGTCGCCGGAGGAAGTGCGCAACGACCCGGCCGTGTTGGCCGCCTACCTGGGCGAAGACGATCATGAGGACGATCACGAGGCGGTGATCTGATGCTGCGGATCGACGGCCTTTCGGTCAATTACGGAGCGGTGGAAGCCCTCAAGAACGTGTCGTTGGACGTACCGCCCGGACGAGTGACCGCTGTCATCGGCGCCAACGGTGCAGGGAAGTCGACGTTGATGCGGACACTCGCCGGTCTGGAGAAACCGCTGACGGGACGGGTTCTGTTCAACGACGAGGACATCACGGGGGGCAAGCCTGAGGACATCGTTCGCACGGGCATTGCTCTGGTGCCCGAGGGCCGCTCCACCATCCCCGATCTGACCGTGGAAGAAAATCTCAAACTGGGCGGCATGTGGCGAACGCACGCCCAGCGAGCAACGTCGTTGACTCGCGTCTACGCGCTGTTCCCCGTGCTAGGTGAGCGCCGAGACCTCGGAGCCGACACCCTGAGTGGGGGAGAGCGGCAGCAGTTGGCGATTGGTCGCGCCCTCATGACCGGGCCGCAGGCGCTGCTTCTCGATGAGCCCTCGCTCGGCCTCGCACCGCTGATCGTCACGCAGATCCTGGAACTCGTCGAGCTCATGGCTCGCGACTCGGGCCTGGCGGTACTGCTCGTGGAGCAGAACGCGGCCACGGCTCTTCGCGTGGCGAAGACCGGGATCGTTCTCAACCTGGGCGAGATCGTGAAGAGCGGACCGGCCCAGGAGATCGCACAAGACGAGGAGTTGCGTCATGCGTACCTCGGCTACTAGGCCTGGCAGGCCATTACGGCTCTCACTGCTAGTGACGTCTTGCGCCCCGAACGGGGGGATCGCGCTGTGATCGACTTCATCGACTATCTGCTGGGCGGTATCTCCTCCGGAGCAATTATCGCTTTGATGGCGTTGGCGCTTGTTCTGGTGTGGCGCTCGACCCGGGTGGTGAACTTCGCGCAACTCGGACAAGCGATGTTCACGACCTACATCGCGCTGACGGTCCGCGAGTTGACCGGATCGTGGTTCCTGGGGCTGATCATCGCGATGGCGGCCGGCCTCGTCGTGGGCGTGATCGTTCACTTCCTCGTTATTCGCCCGGTGAAGCGCCTGGACACCTCAGGCGCCATCATCGCGACCTTCGGCGTGCTGATTGCCCTCGAGGCGCTCGCGGCGATGGTGTGGGGAGGAGATCCTGAGGCCTTCCCTCCCCCCATCAACAATTCCGGTTACGAAGCCTTCGGACGCATCTGGCCGTTCTCGCCCTACGACCTCCTCGTGCTCACCTCCGTTGTGGTCTTGGTTCTTGCTCTGAGTGTGGTTTTCACCCGAACGAATGTCGGTCTCGCGATGCGGGCATCGGCGTTCAATCCGGAGGTCGCTCGACTGTCTGGTGTTCGCGTGAATCGGATGTTGGTGCTCGGATGGGCCATCGCCGGTCTGGTTGGAGCAGTTGCGGGCGTGCTGGTGGCACCGCTGTCCACGCTGTCGCCCACCAGTTTCGACATCTTCCTCGTCTTCGCGTTCACCGCCGCAGTCATCGGTGGCCTGGACAGCCTCGTCGGGGCCGTGGCCTTCGGTATCGGCACAGGTCTGGTGATCGCTTTGGTCTCTGGCTACAGCGATTCGAGCAACGCTCCGCTGGTTGCGCTGGTGCTTTTGGTGCTGAACCTGCTCTTCAAGCCCGAGGGAGTGTTCTCCCATCACAAGGCACGGGCGGTGTAGTCGGTGGAGGCTCTCGTCCAGCGATTCCCGGGTGCTCGCCTCGGGGTGAACGCTGTCACCGCATTGGTGATCTGGGGTCTGCTTACCTGGGTGAACCAGGTCATCGAGCCGTTGATGAGCTACTACCTGGCAACCGCTGCGATGTACGCCACGGCCATGTTCGGGATGACCATCCTGCTGGGCCTGTCCGGTCAGGTCTCGCTCGGAAATGGCGCGCTGATGGCCATCGGCGGCTACATCTTCGCGTTGACGTCCATGAACTGGCAGACAGTTCCGATCCTGGGAACCCCCTGGAATGCCGTGTGGTCGATGGTCTTCGCCGGATTCGGCGGCGTTGTCTTCGGCGCGGCTATCGGCGGGATCGCGGCCCGGCTGCGCGGGCCGTACCTCGCGGGCCTCACCCTCGGTATCGCCGTCGGAGTGCCCGCGATCGCCAATCGGTTCCCCGAACTTCTTGGCGGAGAAAACGGCCTGATGCTCCAGGTTCCGTATCCGGCGGGCGGCTACACCAGCGACGACACATCCGACGAAGCCGTGGACGACGGTGGCGAGGTGCCGCTAGGTGAGGAACCGGTGTACGAGGAGTTGCCGGACGATTTTGGTGATTTCGAGGAGGAGTTCACCGATGAGTTCGGCGATGAACTTGACAGTGACTCCGGTGATCTTTCCGACGACGACTTGCTCACCGAGGACGACCTGCTCAGTGAGGACGACTTCCTGAGTGATGACGATTTCCTGACCGATGAGGACTTCACCACCGAGGACGGCTTCGAGGCGGATATCGATTCTGATGCCGGTGCCGATCTCGACGCGGGCCTCGACGGCGGCAGCGAGGCGGGTGGGGGCGCGGATATCACTGATCCGGCGGCCGACCTCGATCTCGCCGGGGTCGATGCAGGGGTGGACGCCGGTTTCGTGATCGAGCAGTGGCAAGCATCCATGGCCATCGCCGTCGCCTGCGTGGTGGGCTTCATCGCCCTGAATCTTGTCCGCGGCCGACAGGGACGCGTGTGGCAGGCGGTACGAGACGACCCGATCGCGGCGGCGGTGTCGGGAATTTCCCCCGCAGGATCGAAGATCAGCGCTTTTGTGGTCAGCAGTCTGTTCGCAGCCCTCGCAGGAGCCGTGTTCGCGCAGATCCTGACCTATGTGGGTCCGGGCGCCTTCACTCTCGGGCTTTCGCTATCCCTTCTCGTCGGCATCGTTCTGGGAGGACGGAACTCCTTCATCGGAGCCATCATCGGAGCGGTGATCTTGGTGTGGCTTCCGGAATTCGTCCTCGACGTGTCCGCGGATCGCGGATGGCAGGACCAGATAACCAATAACGCGCCCAACTTCATCTACGGCCTGCTGGTGGTTCTGGTGGTCCTCGCGGCGCCGGGGGGAATCGTCGGGGGGATCCAGAGCCTCGCCGGACGACTCCGTGGGCAGGCCAAGTCCTCCTCGAGTCCCTGACCGCGGAGCCCGTCTCGTAGCGAAGGCGCCGTTTCGCCCCGGCGTGACCTCCTAGCGGGCGCCCCTAGGGAAGATCCCTTCGGGGAGGGGGCTTTGTTTCGGGAAAGGCGTTGCCCTCTGGGGCAGTTGTGACTACCCTCACGTCAACGTACGTTCACCTTGTATTTACATCGCACCGGCGACGTGAGGGTGACGTTCTTGAAGGGGAGGAATCCACGTGGGTAAGGCTTTCGCTACGCGAGCAATCGCCGTCGCCTCGATCACGGCGTTGGGTATTGCAGGCTCGATCAGTCCGGCTTCAGCGGCAGACCCGGGGGTGACGAAGTCCAAGATCACCATCGGTATGACGACGCCCCTCACGGGACCGGCGGCACCCGGCTACAAGGACATCGCCCCGGCCGCCAAGGCCTACTTTAAGTACGTCAACGCCAACGGTGGGATCAACGGCCGCAAAGTCGATCTCAAGGTGTACGACGACGCCTACAACCCCGCCAAGACCAAGGTGGGCACCAACCAGCTCATCAACCGCGACAAGATCTTCGCGATGTACGGAGCCCTCGGCACCCCGACGCACTCCGCGGTGGTCCAGGACCTCAATCGTCGCGGCATCCCCGATGTGTTCGTCAACACCGGTGGAGCAGCCTTCGACAACCCTCGCCGCTACCCGATGACATTCCCCTACTTCCCGTCCTACATCGTGGAAGCCAAGGCCATGGGGTACTACATCAGCAACACCTCCGAGCTCAAGGGCAAGCGTGCGTGCTTGATGTATCAGGACGGTGAATTCGGCCAGAACGCCAAGACAGGCTTCAAGGCTGCAGGCATTAACTTTGCCGAAGAGACGTCCTACTACTCCGGCCAGCAGTTGGCAGGCTTCCAGTCCCAGGTGACCACGCTCGCCCGTGCCAAGTGCGAACTGGTGGTCTTCTTCGGTGTGACCTCCGCCACCGCCGTGCTTCTGGGCACTGCGGCGAAGGCTGGCTTCAAGCCAACCTGGATGGTCACCTCCGTTGGGTCCGATCCGGACATCATTGGGGCGCTCGCCGGCTCGAAGGCGCTGCTGAACGACGTGTATGTCCCGAGCTGGATCGTTCCGATCCAGGACACGAGCAATGCGTACGTCAAGCAGATGAAGGTCATCGCCAACCGTGCGGGGCTCCCGTGGAACTTCTACACGTACTACGGAATTAACACCGCATATGTTCTGGCTCAGGCTCTTGAGTCAGCGGGACCGAACCTCACGCGTAAGGGCTTCGTGAAGGCACTGGAGAAGAACGCCAGCAAGTTCCGTTCAGCGGCCGTCGTTCCGATGCGTTTCAGCTCGTCGTCCCATCAGGGCTTGACCGGCTTCTACATGGGCCAGTACGACGCGGCTGGCAACGTTGATCGTCTCACCAAGTACATCATGGTTGCGACGAGCTCCAGCTCCGGCAAAGCCAAGAAGGCCGCATACCGGCCCGCTGGCCCGACCAAGAAGCTGCTGCCGTAAGCGGCGCGTAGCGGAAGAAAGGATTGACATGAAAATCTCTTTGTCTCGCCGCGTCACCGCGGTGGTAGCGGCCCTCGGACTAGCGCTCGTCGCTGTCCCGGCCGCCGCTCCGGCAGCCAACGCCGATGACCACTCGTGTGGTCTCGGTCAGGTCTGCACCGGTGCGCTGAGCGGCTCGCTCGGCGACAGCATGTATCAGATCAGGATGCCGGCGAAGTTCAACGGCACCGTGCTTTTGTACTCGCACGGCTACCGGATTGCTCAGCCGGTGCCGGCGCAGATCGGTACGGCCCTGGGCATGGATAAGGCGCCGTACTACTCCTCGACCACGGTGCCGGGTGTAGGTCCGGCGTACGTCGGGAACGGAATACCGCAGGTTGGTCCCAGCGCCGAGGTAATCGGTGCGCTGCTGAACCAGGGCTACGCACTGGCGGGCACTGGCTATGCGAATCAGGGCTGGGCCGTGGCTGAGGGCGTGGAGTCCAACGAGAACCTCATCAAGCTGATCAACAGCGGGGGAATCAAGGGCACCAAGCAAATCATGGCCTGGGGCGATTCGCTCGGGGCGGTGATCACCCAAGCGCTCGTGCAGCGAAACCCGGGCAAGATCGCGGGAACCATGCCGAGTTGTGGTGCTCTCGGCGGACTCGATGCCGCCATGGAGACGGCCATGACGGTGCTCTACACCTGGAAGACGCTCATTGATCCGTCCCTAGTTGCCGCCAACTACGCGCCCGGTGCTGCTGGGTACGCACAGGCGGTCGGAGATCTAGCCAAGGTGTTCGGCACGCTGAATGCCGTGGCCACCGGTCAGGCAAGCGTCTCCTCCGCGGGTTACCCGATCGCTCTGGCCAACCTGTTGGCTGGCCTGATGGCGGGTCTGCCCACCGTGTCGTCGACGTACGACGGCGTCACCGTCAACCCGGCAGTTGCCACCCTGGGAACAGGCGCAGCGCTGGCTGGTGGCTACACACCGGTGAGCTCCGGGCAGTCTGCGGCAGCCGCCATGCTCCAAAACGTTGGTGCAGCAGCAGCCCTGGGAGTGTTTGTTCGCTACGACATGGAGCAACGCGTCCGACTGATCGGTCAACTCGGGGCTGACCAGAGCGCCAACTTCACCAGCAATGTGGGCGTGAACTACAGCGCGCTGCTCTCACCCGAGCAGCGTGGACAGTTCGAAGACACGTTCGCAACCGTGCCTGGCTCCCTGGACGCGATGCTCGCGGCACTCGCAGCCGGAGACCGGTTCGCTGCGAACCCGGTCGCGCAGAAGATCGTCAGCAGCCTGCCGACGGCCGAGGCGACCTACAACAACAAGCCGATGGTCCTCCTGACGGATACCTACGACCCGGTGACGCCGGCCGGTAACGCCGGTGGCTTCTTCGACGGGGTGAAGATGTCCAAGAAGGGCAAGAAGGCCGAGAAGAAGGGCATGCTGAAGGCGGTTTCGTACTACGCGGTACCGCCGGCAGACGGCTGGACGTCCTTTGAGGAAGGCGCCAAGTCACCAAGCGCTGCGCTGTCGGCTCTCAAGCTCGGCGGCTCGGGCGTGGGTCACTGCGCCTTCACCACCGACCAGACGGTCGCGGCCGTGAAGGTCTTAGCGGCACTCGCAGACGCGAAGTCCGCTAAGAAGGTCGCAGCAGCCAAGCGCCTCGGCTACAAGGTGCCAGGAATCAACAAGGACCGGCAGTACGAGCCGCCGGCCTTGAAGAACCCTGCCGCTACCGTCGGCTAGAACGCACGACACCCGAGGGGGGCCGATCCATCAGGATCGGCCCCCCTCGCACGTCTCCAGGTGAGAGTCATCGGCGCCCCGGCAGATGTAGTCCTCGCTGCTACGACCCCGGTGGAGGAGCGAGGCGTCCGTGCCGTACTCTTCTGCACGCCGAAGACCGCAGGTTGCTCGATCACCCGATCGAGTCGAAGGCCCCGCAGAGGCGGGCGGCCCGCGCAGGTGAGTGTTGGCAGTTAGTTGCCGCTCGCGTGCGCATGCCGCGCCCCCCTCTTGGATCCTGAGTTCGGTCCGAACAAGGAGGGAGATCTGATGGCCCGGCAAGACAAGGTCGACACCGTCGCCGAGATCACCGATCGATTCCGATCCGCTGCCGCTGCCGTGCTCACCGATTACCGAGGACTGTCCGTTGCCCAGTTGAAGGAGCTTCGTCGCTCACTGGGTGGAGCGGTGACCTTCTCGGTCGTCAAGAACACGCTGACCAGGAGAGCGGCCGCCGAGGCAGGCATTGAGGGCTTCGAGGACTTGCTCGTAGGTCCCAGCGCCATCGCTTTCGTTGACGGCGATCCGGTCGAGGCAGCGAAGGGAATTCGCGATTTCGCCAAGGACAACCCGGATTTGGTCGTCAAGGGCGGCTACATGGACGGAGCGATCCTCACACCGCAAGATTTCGCGAAGTTCGCGGATCTGGAATCCCGTGAGGTGCTCCTGGCCAAACTGGCCGGCATGATGAAGGCGAAGCAGTCCCAGGCTGCATCCCTTTTCGCTGCCCCGCTCGCACAGGCAGCCCGAGCGCTCGGCGCACTCCAGGTCAAGGTCGAAGCCGACCCGTCGGCCTCAACGTCGACGGCCGAGGCTCCAGCCGCCGAGGCCCCGGCGTCGGAGGACGCATCCGCTGAAGGCCAGGACGTGGCTGACCAGCAGGACGCCGTTCAGGAAGACGCCGTTCAGGAAGACGGAACGTCGCACGACAGTTCACCAACCCCCGACGCACCGGAGGCCGACGCTGAGCCGGCCGCCGAGGCGGAGGAGACAACCGAGGGCTGATGCCCACCCGGCCCTCGGCCGGAATGACCGAAAGGACGCCACCATGGCGAAGATGAGTACCGAAGAAATGTTGGACGCATTCAAGGAGATGTCCCTGCTCGAACTCAGCGAGTTCGTCAAGGCCTTCGAAGAGACCTTCGAGGTCACTGCTGCCGCTCCGGTAGCAGTTGCTGCAGCCGCGGCCCCCGCGGCCGGCGGGGGAGACGCTGGAGCGGCCGCCGCTGAGGAGAAGGATGAGTTCGACGTCATCCTCGAAGCCGATGGCGGGAACAAGATCGCCGTCATCAAGGAGGTCCGCGGACTCACCAGCCTCGGACTCAAGGAGGCCAAGGACCTCGTGGAAGGCGCTCCGAAGCCCATCTTGGAGAAGGTCAACAAGGAGAAGGCCGAAGAGGCGAAGGCTGCCCTCGAAGGCGCCGGCGCGACGGTTTCCCTCGCGTAGATCTCTGCCGCACCTATCCCTCGACGGGGGGCCGAGGACAACTCGGCCCCCCGTTGTGTGTCCGGATTTAGGGGGAATTCGGTCACGGCCAGGACACAAATCCCCCGACCTGCCCCTTGCCTGCTTGACCTTTTGCCCGTATCGGGCCACCATCTAGGCACGCACACACCCGGTGCGGATCCGTCGGAACGAGGATCGAGTCGGGGCCCGCAGGGGAGCGGTTCGCTGTCACCCCTCATCAGGGACCGATCCGGTCGAGGGATCGTCGGGGTTCCCCCGGGTTAGACAGCGGCGTGCCCCGTGGGTATGCTGCTACTTCGCGCTGCCCTCACTACTCCCGGATTCCGGCTAATTGTTCGCACTCGCGTGTGGATTTGACAGGCTGGAACACGTAGACGTGCTCGGGGTCGGCGCGGACGACGCAGCAGCGCCCCGGAAGGAAACGTCTTGGCAGCAAAGACTTCGGTCAGCACCCCTTTGTCCCCGGGCTTAGCCCGGCACTCGTTCGCGAAAATTCGCGAGCCCCTCGCGGTTCCCGATCTACTCGCCTTGCAGAAGGCCAGCTTCGACTGGCTCTTAGGTCGCGAGGATTGGCAGGCGAAGGTCGCGGCGGAGATCGCCGCAGGCAATACCGAGATTCCTCAGATGTCCGGCCTCACCGAGATCTTCGAGGAGATCAGCCCCATCGAGGATCTTGCCGGAATGATGTCCCTATCGTTCCGCGATCATCGTTTCGAGCCTTCGAAGTACACCGTGGAACAGTGCAAGGACAAGGATTTCACCTACTCCGCGCCGCTGTTCGTGACCGCCGAGTTCATGAACAACGAGACCGGTGAGATCAAGTCCCAAACGGTCTTCATGGGTGACTTCCCTTTGATGACGGATAAAGGAACGTTTGTCATCAACGGCACCGAGCGCGTCGTTGTCTCGCAGCTCGTGCGCTCCCCCGGGGCCTACTTCGAGCGCTCCATTGACAAGGCGACGGACAAGGACGTCTTCACCGCCAAGATCATTCCCAGCCGCGGCGCGTGGCTCGAATTCGAGATCGACAAGAAGGATCTCGTTGCCGTTCGTGTCGACCGCAAGCGCAAGCAGCCGGTGTCGGTTTTGCTCAAGGCCCTGGGCATGACCACCGAGGAGATTCGCGAACGCTTT
>Ga0075479_10001487_pt1 | contig 10632 bp, 7 predicted proteins | sample DEB08_DNA_8_FD_76341 | JGI IMG/M metagenome (GOLD analysis project Ga0075479, IMG submission 76341) | Aqueous microbial communities from the Delaware River and Bay under freshwater to marine salinity gradient to study organic matter... | ecosystem: Environmental > Aquatic > Marine > Coastal ... | reverse complement strand
GGACGGGGTGGGTTCGTGGAACGATTTTTAGGGGAGATGGGGATCGTGGGGTTGATGGGGATCGTGGGATTGATGGGGATCGCACAGTTCCTGCGTGGAGACCGGGGCAGCTACTGGCGGTGACGTGGACCTATCAACCCGAAGAAGAATTGTTATTGATTCCCGAGTCGGCGGTGTTGTGGACGGGGGATGAATCGATCGTGTATACGATGGAAAAGCGTGGTACAGGGGTTGAATTTCGGGGTAAACGCGTGAAAATTGGGCAGAAATATGGGAATTTCAGGCATGTGATTGCCGGGTTAGAGGAGGGGGAGGAGGTTGTGAAAAATGGTGCTTTTCGCGTGGATAGCGAGTTTCAGTTGTCGGGCAGACCAGGAATGATTCGGTAGGATGGGAACGGTTCAGTAGGATGGGAACGGTTCGGTAGGATTTGCAGTGCTGGCAAGATTGGTTCAGCCCTCAATCTTCCTGGAAGACCTCTTCGATCGTTTTGCCGAAAAGGCGCGCGATGCGAAAAGCCAACGGCAGGCTTGGGTCGTATTTTTGCCGCTCGATGGCGTGAACGGTTTGGCGAGATACGTCGAGTTTTTCTGCAAGGTCGGATTGAGTCCAGTTTTGCTCGGTTCGTAGGTCTTTCACGCGATTCTTCATCGATACCTCCGGAGTGTGATCCAAAGGGTGGTGAGGTAGGTGAGACCCATGAAGAGAATGAGCACGGAGATTTCGGCGTCCTGGCGGATGAGATTGGTGGTGTCGAGCAGGGAGAAGGTGATGCCGGCCACGAGGCTGAGACCGAGCGTGATTCCCATCGCCTGGAGCTGCACTTTTTGCATGAATTCGTCCTGGAGTTTGAGAAATTGGACGTTGGTGAGGATCATGCCGAGCCCGATGAGTGCGTTGACAAGAACAGCCAGCAGGGTGAGCCATTGGGTGTCGCCCCAAAGAGCGATCGGCCCGAACGTGGCAAGTGCGGTGGTGAGGAGCCATCCGGCCGTCCAGTAGGCGAGATGAATGGTTTTTTGATGGGTGCGGGTTTTCCAGGTTTGGCCGGGCGTGTTTGGCTTATTCATTTTTTCGGGTTGATGGGTTGATGATTGTAAAGTGTCCTTTACACAAAGGTACGGTAACCAAACTCATAATGTCAAGCGTCCTTTACATTACCATTCTGCAATGAACGTTTTCTCTTTTCTTTTGATTTTTTGAGATGTGCTTTTTTAATTGCAAACACATACACTGACAATTTTTCCTATGGTAGTGCACATGGTTTAACACATAGTTTTGCAAATAGTATGCAATTCGATCGGTAGCCGTATTCGGTCGGGTCTGAAGGATTCTATACGCCATCGCCCACTCCACCCACTCCACCCACTTCACCCACTTCACCCCCCGCCCCCATGACCCTTGCCAAAAAAATCGCACCCGTCTTCGAGTGGTTTTTCAACGAAAAGCTTAAACATCAAGCCGAAAAACTAACCCTCTACATCGCCACTGTCGGATTCCTTGTGCACCTTATATGCGTATTTCTGCACACGCAGGGGATCATCACGGTACCACAGGAACTGCACAAACTGCTCGGAAACCCGGTGGCCGCCATCTACACGCCGTTTTCGTTTATCCTCATCTACGAGGTGTACCTGCTGATTTACTACCTGCCGCGCTCCTTCTCGATTTCGATCGCAAAGCAGTACGAGATTGTGTCGCTCATTCTTATTCGGCGGATTTTTAAAGACATTTCGTATCTCGACCTGGAGAAACAGGAGCTGTTTTCCGCCGCCAACCTGAACCTGCTCTACGATATCATCGGGTTTTTGCTGCTCTTTTTCCTGATTTTCGTGTTCCGATATCTGCTTGTCCATCGAAAATCGCATCACATCACCCCGAATATTCAAGGGTTTATTTTGTACAAAAAGGTGCTTTGTTTGGGTCTGATTCCCGTGTTTTTGGGGCTGGCGGTGTATAGTTTTTCCGATTGGGCGCTGGATATTGTGCAGCTAAGCCGGGGTGCTTCGGTGGTGCTCTCGGATTTTAACAGCATTTTTTACCACGAGTTTTTTACGGCGCTCATTATTGTGGATGTACTGATTTTGGTGGCGTCGTTTCGATATACGGATCGGTATAGCCTCATTATTCGGAATACCGGGTTCGTGATTACGACGGTGCTCATCCGGGTTTCGTTCTCGGCGACTGGCCTTGCGAATATTGCGTTGCTGGTGGCTGGGTTGTCCTTTGGCGTGATGGTGTTGTGGCTGTACTCGTTGTACGACAAGATCGATAAGGGCGACACAACGAAGGAGAGTTACGCGTATTTGTGATGGGTGAGTGAGTTGGTAGGCGCAGGTTGGAAGCAAAAAAAAGAGCCCGCCGGTAAGCGAGCCCTTGTCATCCTTCATCCAAAATTGGGTGTGACGAATGTGCTTATTTTTTTGTGATGTTTTTCGTTAGCATCCTGTAATGAAGATCATTTCACGTGTGTTATTTCACGAGCATCATCTGCCGGGTTTGGGTGAAGGAGCCGGCCGTGAGGCGGTACAAGTACACACCACTCGACAGGTTCGAGGCGTCGAAGCTTACTTCGTAGGTGCCGGCCGATTGACTGGTGTTTACGAGCGTGGCGATGCGCTGGCCGGTGATGTTGTACACCTCGAGTTGCACTTCGGAGGCTTCGGGTAACGCATAGCGGATGGATGTGCTCGGGTTGAATGGGTTCGGGTAGTTTTGGGCCAGGTCGAAGGTTTGCGGGAGCTCGCCTGCTGCACCGTCGATTCCGTTGCCGTTATTACCGTCCGTTCCATCGTCTCCTGAGGCTGATTCTTATGAAACAGCGCCCGGCTTAGCTCCTTGGCAACCTCGAGCACGGCGTTTGGGTCTCCTGTTTTTTCGGCTTGATGGAGCAGCTGCTCGAGGAAATGAACCGCCTCGTCAATCTCCAGCACGGTCGACTGCTGAAACTGAGCAAGCACCTGCAAAATCGCCTCGTCGTTGTCTTGCTGGCTTGTCAAAGTACGATCTGACTGGTTTACCACAACACGATCTGCCTGGCTTAGCAAACCACGATCTGCCCCCATGCAAAACCCCGCAACAACCCCATGTAACATCAAACCAAAAACGATCACCCGCATCCGAAAATCCCAAAACATCCCTTGATATTCACTATTACATTCACGTATACAGCACCTTAACAGAGAACCTAAAAAAGAAACAACATTATTGAACCGAATTTTTCACAATTATGTCCTCTTTTTTCGCCCTCTTTTTTTCGGGTTGATGTGATACCAGGAAGACAAAAAAGAACACCCGTCAGTGGTCAAACCAACGGGTGTTTATGTGTGTGGGTTGTGTAAGTAAAATTCTATGTGTAAAAAGGTATGTGTGCTCAAGCTATTGCATCACCAATCAAACACAAAAAAAGGTACTGCTCCTAGACGTCCGATGTATTCGAATTTCAGAATACTTTGTCCGATTTTGCAGAAAATGTGTCCTACTTTCGTGAAAATCGTTATATGCGTGCAAGGATAATCTTGCCACGGAACTCTACCACGGAACTTTTTTCAACATAACATCGAAAGGGGAAATTGTTTTTTGAAAACATATATCCCGATACACGCACTATTTAAAACACAAATACTTATCTAAAACACAAGAAATAGCATCTATACCTACAAGCGAAACTAAAATATTTATTTAGACCCAAAGTTCCAAATTAGATGGCTCATCCTTATTGGTTTGTTTCCATAAATATAGAAAAGGGGGACTCTCAACGAATCCCCCTTTCTTAAAATCTCATGATCATCACTTCACCAGCATCATCTGGCGTGTTTGTGTAAAGGCACCGGCCTTAATCCGGTACAAATATACGCCACTGGCCAGATTTGAAGCGTCGAACTGCACCTCATAGGTGCCGGCCGACTGGCTGGCGTTTACCAACGTGGCGATACGCTGACCAGTGATGTTATACACGGCAAGCTGCACGTCGGAGGCTTCCGGCAGGGCATAGCGGATGCTCGTGCTCGGGTTAAACGGGTTCGGATAGTTTTGTTCCAGCGCAAATACTTGTGGCAGTTCCCCTACTGCGCCGTCGATGCCATCGCCACCATCGGTTCCGCCACCATCGTTGCCATCGCCAATCGGACCGTTGGTAAGCTCGAATAGCAGGTTTTGGCCCTGCTGACCGATGATTTGCGCCTCGCGAATAGACAGTAACGGTTGCTCGTTACTCTCGACCAGAATCGTGAGTGCCACGCCAGAGGTTTGTAGCGGCAGGGTACCAGCAACACCACTGTTGCTAACAATGCTACTTAGTATCGCTGCGTCAATTTCCGCAACACCATCAATCATACGGCTTGTCGCAAATCCATGTTCCCCGGCAAACAGCTCGGCGCGCTCGACTCCAAGAATCGTTATGCCTCCGTTCGTGCCGTCTTGCTTTCCTTCATGCTCTGGGGACTCTTGGGACTCTTGGGACTCTTGGAAACCGTTAAAACGAACCTGCATCGCAGACACAGCAGACGTGTTGCCACCCAGCATCACCGGAACGGCGTAGAGAGTTTTGGACGATGTACCACTTGCTCCTGAAGTACCCACCGGCACAGCCTCACCCAACCAGAGGGTCAACGGCTTCTGCTCTGGCATTTCTTCCCCGGTCGGGAATTGTTGATTGGAATCATCCTGACCCGGTTCTGCATTTCGACTCAGCGACAGCGTATACCCCGTGGCAAACGTAACCAGATCACGGAAACTGATCTGTCCATCCGATACCGGCAAGGAATAGTAGTTGCCAACCGCGGCAGAACCAATATCGTACTTCAAGCGGTACGCCGCCGAGTCGGTCGTCGTAAAGTAGGCCGAGGCAAAGCCCGTTAGATCGGCAAAGTCGACCTTTCCGTCCGGTACGCCGGTCGCCCCGGTCGAACTTGTGTCGCCCGGATAAAACTCCACCGTAGCCGAATCGGCTGACGCTAGTGTTACACTTCCCGTCAAGTCACCATTCGGAAGGGTTTTGAACAGGTCGTAGTCCGTTACATCTACCTTCACTTTCGACGCTCCCGCCTTTTTCATCAAAAAGGACAAGCGAAGCAATGGATTACTCTCTCCGGTGACCGTGATATCCTGGAAATCCATAAATCGTGCAGCTCTCTCCGTATAGATGAAGAACCGAAATGTGGTAGGCGTTGTCAGATTCGTAAATCCCTCCAGATCAAACGACACACCTGCAAACCCAAAAGAAGTTCCATCGGGCGTCTCATTAGCATAGAGGTCGGATGCATAATTATCCAAACTGGATCGTACAAACCAACCCCGCGTACCAGAGGTGCCTCCCCGGCTCCACATCAGTGATATCGTATCCAAATCCATGGATGTGTTCGGGGTAAGGGTCAGATCAAAATACCAGTCATTATTGATCGCATCTTGTGCACTCGCTCCTGTAATATCCGTATTTGGCCCTGTTTTTAACAACTCCACAGACCCCGACCAGCTATTATCAGTATCCACACTAAATGTGCCAAGCCCCGGGCCGGGTGATAGGGTGGCGTTACTGAGGGTCGGATTTCTTAGGGATTGGAAGCCATTGCTCCCGTCGGATGAATTGTTTAGCGGAAAATTCACGACCCGTTCATCCGCTTTGTACAGTTGCGCATTCCCACTGATGGTTGAAGCGGTCACTTCCACCTTGCTGTATACGGTCCCTCCGATGGTTTCGTCGGGAAGCATCCGCGTGTTGTAGATTGGCCCCAGGGAACTGTTGCCATCGGTCTCTGCGCTGAAGAGTGTGCCCGGTTCGATCCCCTTTACATCCAGTGTACCTACACCCGAGTTGAGCTCCATCTGTGCCTTGTCGTACAGGAACACCAGGCGCGCACTATTCAAACTATCCTCATAGTTCGATGTTAGGGTTACATCGTAGCGAACAGCGAGCGAGTCGTAGGAGAAATCCACATCCGAGTCCGATACCTTCACAAACGATCCCGCTCCATTGTTGTACGCTGCTGCCAATGCCGCTGGAACCCGGCCATCCCCATCCGCAGGACGGAAGACAATTCCATCCGCACTGCCGTTCGCCGCACCTCCAGTCGAACCCACCATTGCCAGCTTTAACGTTACCTCTTTTGGCGGGACGGAAAAGGTGAATCCTTGAAAGCTCCCTGAAGGACTCCCGCCGGAACCTGTTACCGTAAATGATGTTACCGGAGCATTAAAGCGAAGAATCCCGCTTGCAAAGTTGGTCGTGCTCACATCCATCACAGAGCCCATCACCGAAAGACCGGTGAAACCATGTAGTACTGTAAATGGATGCGTAAAGTCGTAGGAAGCATAACCGGCTGCACTAAACGCCGGCCCTCGTAAGTAATACCCATAGTACATGAGATCCGTAACCGGCTCCTCAAACGTGATTGTGTAGCTGCCAACATTGTTAGGGTGCGTTACCACAGGTTGTGAACCCGCATTAGCCCAGTCGGACCCGTTAAGATTTTCATTCGAAACGGACGCTCCCGTAAGCCCGGTAATCGTGAACCCTACCCCATCCAGTGTGCCGGTGGTCGAGGAGGTGAAAACGGGGAATGTATCCTGCGCCATCACAGAGGCAGGTGCCATCAGACCGCTCGTCGCAATGCTCACGATCGCAATCATCAACATGTTTACGGTTTGATTTGTTACAGCATGAAATCCAGACTGAAGTATTTGCAGAGTTTTCATTGTTGTCATTTTTTAAAGGTGGTTTGATGAGAAAGTTGCACGAACCGATACAACGGAAAGAATTGCAATCATACTGAAAGAGTAGCAATCATAATTCGTTGTAATCATGCCGGAACGCACGCAGAATGTACACACAAAAATGATTCTCTGCTGTTCCGATTTCGGGAAAACATGTTCCGATTTCGGGAAAAAACTACCCTTATTACCAACCTAGGCTTATTACCAACCTAGGCTCTATATCGGCTCCGGCTCATGAACTGACTCGGCGACATCCCGGTCACCTTTCGAAAAGAATTGTAAAACGTCGTTCGTGAATTAAAACCACTCGCATCCATCACCTCTTGGATAGTACACTCCGGCTGAGCAACAATCATTTTTTTCGCCTCGTCCACCCGGTAATAATTAATTAGCGAACTCACATTCATCCCGCTGTTTTCTGCAATCGTCATAGAAACATATTTATCGTTGCTGTTTACCGACATCGATATATCACGCAAAGAAAGCATTGGGTTCAGATGAATCCGTTCCTTCCGGAATTTTTCAACAATTCGTTCATACAAAATTCGCTCTTCCGACTTCGCGTCAACAAATACCTCCAAATCCTGGGTGGTATCCTGGGCTATATCTTGGGCTGTACCATGAACTGCTCCATGGACCGTATCCTTAGCTGTACCCTCGCCGGCCGTTTTTGACGAACGTTTCCCCTCCACATGGTCCTGCGCTTGCGCCGCCTCCTCAGCCTCCTCCGAACGCATCAACTCGATATTCCGATCGTACAGATCCTGCAGGTAGCGATTCCTGCTCTGGTAGTAAAATACAGATGCCCCTAACATCAACCCGAGAAAACCAATCACTAACATCAACTGACGATTCCTCAGCCCTGCCACTTCGAGATCCTGCTCTTGCAATGCCAGCTGCTGATCCTTCAGCTCCGACTCGTACTTCTCCTCAATTTCGGCGATATTCCGGCGCTTCTCTTCATCATTCAACTCCTTAAACGCCTCGACATACTCCTTCCGATACTCCAGCGCCCGGCGATAATCCCCCTGCTCCTCATAGATGTCCGACATCATCCCGATCAAAGAGTTTTTCTCGCTCCGCAACCCGATCATATCCGCATAAAATACCGCGCTGTCGGCCATTTGCAGCGCCATTTCGAACTCGCGAAGATCTTTGTATGCGTTGGTGATGTTGATGTACCCCAGCGCCAGCCCATACGGTATCTGATTTTCACGGGTAATCTCCAGCACACGTTCATAATCTTCCACGGCCAGTTCCGGTTGGCCGACATCCACCTTAATATTCCCGATGTTGAGCAGGTTTTGAGCCATCCGAAGCGGGATGCCGGCCTCCTCGGAAAGTCGCAACCCCTCTTCGTAGATCTCAAGTGCATCATCGTACTGTTCGCGCTGCTTGTATACGACCCCGATATTGGAAAGAATCGTGATCTGCAGCATTGGGTCCTCGACTCCTTCGGCAACGTCTCTAGCCAGCAGATAATACTCGAGCGCTTTGTCCGGTTCCTCCATGCGAGTAAAAATCGAACCAATATTCAGATAGATCCCCGCAATTTTCAGATTGTTTTGCTGCTCTCGGTAGTAGTTTGTGGCCTGCAGGTGCAACTGAATTGCCGCTTCGAACTCGGCCCGATCCACTTTCGCATTGGCCCAGTTGGTCTGAATTACAGCACGTAGTCGCGGATCTTCCGTTGCGGAAAACAGACGCGCAAAGATCTCTTCCGCTTTGTCCAATTCGCGAAGCTCGTAGGCAAATAGCGCAATGTAGATCTCGGTCTCCACTCGATGAACCGGCGTAAGCTGCCGTTCATACTGGCGAAAACGACGTTCAAGCGCCACAATTCCTTCGCGGTACAGTCGCCGTTGGTTTAGGGATCCGTACAAAAATTCGAGCGTCTGGCCTATGAGCTCCGGTAGGTTTTCCCGTTCGGCCGTTTCCAGCAGTTGGTCGATTTCAAGCACGAGAGAATCCGGTGTCATGCCCTGTTGCCATCGGGAATTCAGCTCGGAAAGTCGCACCTGGCCCTGCTCGAGCGTGGTTATGGGTTCGGGTTGATGGGATTGCGCTTTGGGCTCTTGTTCCGGTGCCGGTGCTTGTGCCGGTTGCCGTGCTTGTTCCGATGCTTGTTCCTGTGCCTGTTCTGGTGCCTGTACCTGTGCCTTCAGAGGGCCCGCCCCCACCGCAAAAATTATCAACCCAATCAAAATCAAAGCTACACGTTGTTTCTCTGTCAATACACCGTACAGAGCCCGCCATGCCTCTCGCATCAACCCGAAAAGAAATGCACAATTCATCGCAAAGGTATTATTCTAACTTCCGTTTGGCACGTACATTGAGCCACGTTTATCGATCGACAAGTATACCATCATGCCTACACACTCTGATTCACACGAAGCCACATCAAACGCATTCTGTTTCACGTACAAAACAGGATGTAGATTCCATTCAGGCGCAAAATCATGGTTCTTACGACAGAGCACTTTACCAAAAGAAGATTACGTGAAATCCCCCTGTAAATCAAATCAAATTCACTATCTTTTGCGCTGGCGACTAACCCAAAGATTTTTTTATGGATTCACTGCTAAGCAATTTCGCGTCTCCCATTGTGATGGCATTCGCATTGGGGATTATTAGCCGGCTGATAAAGAGTGATCTCGAGCTGCCGCCCGCGCTCTACAAATCGATTTCGATCTATCTGTTGCTGGCGATTGGTCTGAAGGGCGGGGTGGAGCTGAGCAAAACTCCGTTCGATCAGGTTGTGTGGCCGGTGGCGGGCACTCTGTTTTTGGGGGTTTTGACACCGATTACGGCGTTTCTGGTGTTGCGGTATCTGGGGCGGTTCGATATGAGCAATGCGGCGGGGATTGCGGCGCATTACGGCTCGGTGTCGGTGGTTACGTTTATCGCGGCCATCTCGTATGTGGAGTCGCTCGGGCTGCAGCCGGAGGGATTTTTGCCCACGCTGGTGGCGCTCCTGGAGATTCCGGGGATTGTGGTGGCGCTGATGATTCCGCTTTTGGCGAAGAGTGGTGGCGGGTCGCTGAAAAAGGCGTTTCATGAGGTGTTTACAGGTAGCAGTATCGTGTTGTTGCTGGGTGGATTGTTGATCGGGTGGATCGCCGGTCCGGAAAAGTTTGTGTCGGTGGAGCCGTTTTTTGTGCATGGTTTTCAGGGGGCGCTGGTGCTCTTTTTGCTGGAGCTTGGAATTATTACGGCGAGCCGTCTGCAGGATTTGAAGAAAGCGGGGGTCTTTTTGATTTTTTTCGGGGTGATGGTCCCCATTTTGCATGGTGCAATCGCTGTGTTGGTGGGCCAGATGGCTGGGCTGAGTGTCGCCGGAACTTCGGTGTTTGCCGCGATGGTTTCGAGCGGGTCGTATATTGCTGCGCCGGCGGCGGTTCGGATTGCCCTGCCGAAAGCCAGTCCTTCGCTATACCTTACGGCTTCGTTGGGGATCACGTTTCCGTTTAACATCACGCTTGGCATCCCGTTGTATTACCTTATGGCGGAGTGGTCGGCGGGGTTGTGGTAGTGGTGGCTTTCCAATTCTGTACGCACTGCGTTCACAATTTATTTAGCCTATGAGCAAAAAGGGGAAGATAGAGCTTAGTATGGTAACAAACTTATTGATACCCTTTCTAAAGATTGAACAGCTGAATATGGCAAAGGGTTCAGCCGTTCTAATCTCAAAAATTTCAGGGCTTTTTATTTGACCTTTCCAATTGGTCAGACACTGTCTGGCGAATTGGAAAAAATACAGACACCGTCTGGACAATTCGGAATAAGTGAGACACTGTCTCACAAATTGACTTGGAGCCATTATGTAGAGTTACTAAAGATAGACGAAGACCTGGAGCGGCAGTTTTACATCAAACAAAGTGAACAACATAGAGATGAGAACCATATGGAAATGAAACGGGG
>Ga0075479_10001485_pt1 | contig 10633 bp, 16 predicted proteins | sample DEB08_DNA_8_FD_76341 | JGI IMG/M metagenome (GOLD analysis project Ga0075479, IMG submission 76341) | Aqueous microbial communities from the Delaware River and Bay under freshwater to marine salinity gradient to study organic matter... | ecosystem: Environmental > Aquatic > Marine > Coastal ... | reverse complement strand
CTTTGAATGTATGAGAAAGTTTTGGCATTGTGGAGAAGAACTCTTCAATTTCTTTGAATTGACTTGAGTTCAATCCATCCAACCAGGACAGAAGTTCTTTCTTGGTGCAATCTGCAGCAGACCAACACTCATCTGCATCAAAGATCATATCAATACAAGAAGCAATTACTTCAAATGATTTCTCAAGTGTAGACTCTTCATCACTGAAATCAAAATTATTTTGAATAAACTGATTCAATGATGGATACTTCATACGAAGAGTAAGGTTTCCATCAAGATTGATATCTGTTGAGTGCTTTGGATCTTTCTGTACAACAATTTCATCAATATAAACTTTGACTGGAACTGTAGTCTCTCCATCATCGGGACAGGTTACAACCAGATCAATTGATTCTCCAACCGACTTGCCACGTACATTCAAGAAAATATATTCAATATCAAACGTAGGGAGTTCATCAATTTTCACTCCTCTTGTTTGAATACAATCTTTCAGTGTTGTCTTGATTGCACTTGTGATCTGATCTGCATTCTCACTTTCCAATGCAAGAATCAGAATCTTTTCTTCTCTAACTAAAAATGGTCTGTATTTAATCTTCTTTCCAGATGAAGGCAATTCCAACTCATACGTTGGCGTAGAGATCTTTGGTAAAGGCATAATATCCTATAGGTTTTTTCAGGTATGATTATTTAGAGAGATTATTGAAGTGGTCCTACAAAGTCTCCTGCTGTTTTTATTTGACCTTTATATCCAGCATTATATAATTCATTCAATGTTTGTTGTGAATTGAGTGGAGTGCCTAAGAAAGTTTTTGCTGTTGGTGGTCCTTTTACATCATCTGGTGGAATTGGTTGATCTGGATTTGCCTTGTTCGTTTTGGGTGCTCCGCTAGAAGTTGTGGTTGGCGTATCAAAACCAGTCTTCTCTACAATGTACCTCATATAACTGAATGATGCAGTAACTTTTGTTATTGTGCTACCTTCGTATGAAAATGGAATCGCTACAATATTGACTGGGAATGAATCAATAAATGTATACTTAATTAATGATTGTGGTCTAAAACCAGAATTAGCAATACTTGGATTTGCCAGGAAATTTCTTTCAAACTTTACGATTGATATATTTCTTTTATAATCATCTGGGTACTTCAATCTATAAAAATTTTGGCGATCTAGATATCCAGTTTGACCAGAAGAAGATCCTTGGTAAACTCCACCAGATGAATTGATTGGATCAATATAATTCATCCACTCTTCAAGAAGACGAAGTGAATTGTAATCCTTATCTACATAGAAAGACAGATCAAAGTCTGCATAAATTCTTCTTGTCGCAAATCTCTCAAGCATCCCCTGACGACTACCACTCTCCTCAGACATATCAAATGTTGAACCAGGAAGAGTCGCATCCGAACAAAGGAAATCATATGACTTTGGATTAGTAAGTAATCCAGAATTTGTTAAGTGTTGATTGACACCTTGACCATTTGCTGCCAAATTTAGTTTCACCATAAACTGAGATGTCTGAGACAGTTCCCCAATGATTGAGGAAACTTCAGACATCTTTGCATAATAGAGTTCGGCGGACTCTGCCATCTAAATACTTGGAAACTACTTATATTATATGTATGTCATATCATGGACGCTATCTTCCAGAGAACCCAATAAAGTATAAAGGCGATCCTACAAACATCGTTTATCGTTCTTTGTGGGAAAGAAAGTTCATGAGGTATTGTGATCTAACGGAAGAAGTTGATCAATGGCAATCAGAAGAATTTTGGATTCCTTATATTTCACCAGTTGATAATAGAGTTCACCGTTACTTCCCAGACTTTTTCATCAAGTACAAAGATAAAACTGGAAAGTACAGAACAGTAGTTGTTGAAATCAAACCCAAAAGACAAGTAGAGATGCCACCGCAAAACCCCAAGAGAAGAACAAAGGCATGGGCCAATTCTGTCAAGACTTGGGTAGTTAATCAAGCAAAGTGGAAAGCAGCAAGAGAGTTCTGTGCTGATCGTAATTATGAATTCAAGATCATGACAGAAGACGACCTAGGAGTATAATGGCACAATCAAGATCCCTCATTGACAAACTTGCATCCACCATTCAGTATGGGAAAAGTCGTATCCCATTAGAACGACATGATACTTATGAATTGCAAGCGATAGCAAAGTATCTTGGTGTTCGTGGGTATACAAAATTAAATAAAGAAGACCTACTTTTAATCATCAGGTTAAATCCTAAGTATGATAAAAGTTATCATCCGAAATCTGTAAAAAGAATCAGGACACCTATTGAAGTAGAAGAACCTATTGAACTTGACGAGTTTGATGAGTATGATGAGTATGATGATGAAATAAAGACAACCATTGAAGAAAGAATTCGTCAACGTGCAATTAGAAGTCCAAACACAGATTCAGATTGGTATGCAAACCAATTATACATGGAACTCTCGGAGGTAGCAGAGCAAAGATTTCCTCGGATAGGAGAGTTTTGTTACTTTGGTTACAATGCTGCTTATCCAGATCGTTATGATTACTATGATCAGAGACCACTATCATACATATTAGAATATCAAGAAGATAAAATACTTGGTATCAATGTGCATTATCTAAATCCCAGTTATCGGGATTCCGTTGCAAGTTCCCTTCTAAATAAAGGTGGATCTGCGTATGCACCAAAGAAAACATTGCATAGTTATTTTATCAGCAACATGGATAACCTTTTTATAATTCCAGATAGAGAACTGGAAGGTGTTGCTAGATTGATAACTGAAAGATTCGTAGATCGTAATGGTGTTAAAGTAGAACTTCAAATGGTCTGGGATAGTTAAATGGCAGCATCAGATTCAGAATTATTTTTAGGAAATACAGTAAGAATAAATTCAAGTTTTGTAAAAGATTCTAATGGAAATTTATATGAACTGAGATATGATCCTGATGGATCAACAATAGTTGTTGGATATGAAAATGTAACCTCTGGTAGTGGTAGATATACGTATACAGAAAGAGTAACAAACACATTATATACATCTAGCCCAGGAACATCGGGTACTGTAACTGACAAAGGAAGTGCTGCATTGTCATCTGGATTAGTTTTGGTTAATAGTGATGGAACTGAAACTGCACTGACAGAAGAAACTTTTATAAACGAAGTTTCAACCACTTCTAATCGTGCACATGCTACATTACTTGGAAGATTTAACGCTCAAAAAAGAAAATCTGCAAATAGCAAACCACCAGTAGCACCAAATATCAATGCTCCAGAAGTTCCACCACCAGTAGAAGAAGATAGTCCAGAACAACCAAACAATGATGATGGCGGAGGTGGAAACAGTAGTGGAGAAAATCCTCTTGTTGACGCACCAAGTGGTGTACTAGATTCTGCTATTGATTTTGGAGTTAATCTATTTAACAAAGCATCTGATACAATAAAAAGTATTCCAGGAATTGAAAATCTTACATTGAATGAGGATTTAGCAAAAGAATTTGAATTTGGAAATAAAGATAAATCAACCATTGTAAATTATGCACAATATCCAATTGATGCATTATATGGAAGAGATAATGCTCAGCAGAATATGCAAGATCATGTTTCAATCTATCAATACTCATATAAACCACCAAAAAGTGATTTGATATTTGGTAAAAATGGAATTGAAACAATAACAGGAGGTACACCAAGGAAAAGTCCACTAAAAGATTTTATTGGATTGGTAAAATTGCCAATGCCAAATGACATATCAGATTCCAACAATATCAGTTGGGGTGAAGATGCAATGAATAACTTGTCGGCAGCAATGACAAGTGCAGTAGTTGGTAATCCAGTAGACGTTGGATTAAGCGCCGCTGCTCTTGGGGCGACCCTTGGTGCATTTGGTGTTCCTGGTGGAGCACAATTAGGAGCGCAAATTGCAATGTTATCTGGAGTGAGCGGTGGTGATATTAGACAGATACCAAGCGGTTTGGGTGGAATTCTTAATTTACCTGGAGGAAGAGCTCTTGCTGGTAGTGCAGTTGCTTCAAGACTTCTTGCATTGGGAGGAGTCCAAGTGTCACCAGAATCAATTCTTGCAAGAGGTTATGGGATTATTCCAAATAGCAATATGGAATTGCTATTTAATGCTCCCACATTAAGACAGTTCCAATTCAATTGGAAGATGACTGCAAGAAGTAAAGAAGAAGCATTTAAGATTCGTCAGATTATTAGATTCTTCAAACAAGGTATGGCGGCGAAAAAAATAACTGGTACTGCTGGTACTGCTGGTGCAGCATCTTTATTTTTGGGAACTCCCAATGTCTTCAAGTTAAAATACAAAACAACAGATGATCAAGATATTCAAGGTGTAAATAGATTAAAGGTGTGTGCAGTTACTGGATGCTCAGTTAACTATACTCCAGGTGGAAGTTGGTCTGCATATGAAGATGGTCAACCAGTGAGTACAATTATGACTCTAAGAATGCAAGAGTTAGAACCCATCTTTGATACTGATTACCAAGAAGTCATTGATGGTTTATTTGTGGGTGAAGAAAATAATACTGGAAACTTAGATTCTATTAGAGGAACTAGTACTAGTAGTATTGACAAACCTTACGACGTAGGTTACTAAAATGTCTTACTTTAGAGAACTACCAAACATATCTTATGTCTCTCGTTTGCCTGGTGCAAATAGAAGTGATGAAAGAATTGAAGTCAAAAACATATTCAAAAGGGCAAAACTAAGAACGGATGTTGATGCCTCAATTACAGCATTTGAATTTACCATCATTCCAGATGGGGAAAGACCAGATGTTGTTGCTCAACGAATATATGGTGACTCCGAATTGGATTGGGTGGTTTTAACAACTAATAATATCACAAATATAAGAGATCAATGGCCTCTTTCTAATAATGATTTTCATAACTTTGCTCTAGATAAGTATGGTTCTGATGAAAATCTCTATAGCATTTCCCATTATGAAACATTTGAAATCCGAGATGAATATAATAGAACAATTTTAGAACCTGGTCTTCAAGTGGATTCTGATTTCCAATTTACATACACTGCATTTGGTGGAACTAAAACAGTAAATCCAGTAAGTCCAATTACATACTATGAAGTAGAAACTAGAATAAACGAAGCAAAAAAAGTCATAAGAATATTAAAACCAGCATACTTATCTGCATTTGTAAGTGACATGAGAAACATGATGAGGCACCAAACCTCCTCACAATATGTAAACAGAACTATGAAGAGGTCTTATAATCCTAAGGATTCTGGGGTATAAAAAAACCCTCCTTTCGGAGGGTTACTGAATCAGGAGTTGACCAGTCGGGCGAAGTAGTTGAGGGAATCATCTTCTTCTTCCGAGTTTTCAGAATCATAACTCGGCAGTTCAGGTTCAGAACGAGAGACAGTTGGTTCAGAGTAGTCACCACGACGCTCACGCTCCCACTGTGCTTCCTCTTCTTGAACTTCAGGATCCATGGACTTAGGAACGCCACGGACACCAAGAGTGTAATCAAGACGCTTCTTCAGGTCATCATAGGACTTGAAGTTCTTAGGATCAAGGAACTCATTCAGGTCATGGAGATTGTTGTACACTTTCTCCAGTTTGTCATCGTCATCAAACAGAGCAGAAGGACGATCAAACTCAGACTTGTCGTAGTTCTGATAACCTTCAACCTTACGGATCTTCAGTTTGAAGTTTGCACCCTGCCAGAAGTCAAAGGGGTTGATGGGTTCTTCATCAGCGAACTCGGGTTTCATTGCTTCCATGATCTTATCAAAGATCTTCTTACCGAACTTAAACAGGAAGACTTTACCTTCGTTGTCAGGATTTGCGGGATCAGCGACAACGTAGATGTTGGAGTAATATGACAGTTTACGCTTTTGCTTACGTGCCTGTTCTTTGCCAGAGTCAGTACCATTGTTCCACAGAGTGGAGTTGTGCTCACAGACAGGACACTTTTGATCTTTGGTGGTGAGACATTGGTCAATCAACCAACCACCAGGTCCTTGGAATGCATGAGTATAGACTCGTGCCCAAGGAAGATCGCAACCCTCAGGTTCGGGGAGGAAACGAATGATGGCATAACCATTGCCAGACTTATCAACTGCTGGTTTCCAGATGCGCTCATCTGCACCACTGCTTCCCTTGTCGTTGAGTTTTTCAACAGACTTGATCAGTTTGTCGGTGAGGGAACCAGAGCGAGACTGCTTCTTGAGATTTGCGAAAGACATACGGATTAATTAGGATAGATTAGGATGTGTCGGATTTGACGACAGGTCTATTATAGGGCAAGTGCCCTTACCTGTCAAGGGATTTCTCCAGTTTTTTGATGGTGTAATCAAGTTGCTCAAAGAACTTATCCATGCCATCAATTTCATTGTAACCAAACATTTTTGCTGCGTCCATAACTCTTTGCTTAATCTCCAGTGCATCTGGATCATCAGAAAGAGAAATACGGAAGAAGAAAATCTTTTGCTTCTCTAAAAATGTTTTTAGAGTTTCTAAGTGTTCTCTCTTTTCTTCAGTGGAAAATGTGTGCATGTTCATCATCTCACTGTAGAGTTTTTGTTGAAGTTCTTCCAGTTCAAGAACTGACTCTCTTACTACTTCAGAATCAAAAAATCTGCTCATGCTACTTGCTCTTTGAGAATTGTTTTGTATTTGTCCACATCAATATTTAGAAATGGTTTATACTTTTTAATTTTAAAACTGACGGTTTCCCACACTGGATCATTCAGTTTTACATCAAAGTCTTTAACATAATCAAGAATCATGTCAAGGATAACCATTGTTTCAATAGACAAAGCATCCTGGAGATACTTCTTCAATATCTCAGGATGCGATTGACCTTTAATTGTGAATAATTCTTGAAAGGTTTCCTTATGCACAAAGACTTCTACCTCTGTCTTGAACAGGTAGGTAAGTCCTTGAAACCTCTTCAACCAGGAGGAGTGACTGTCATTACCAGTCTGAATGATCTCGCCAATCCATAAGCGATCGGGATCATCACACTCTATGAAATTGGCGAGAAAGAATTCTTTAATCTCTTCATCTGTTTTCTTCCGAGACATTCTCTCAAAGAAATAACGATCCTTACGATTGTTATATGCTTCAACAGATGCTCTGGACTTACCAGAATACTTAAAGTAATTATAACTTACTTTAGTGAAGTGATTCTTAAATGCAAGATAAGTCTTGTAAACATCAATCGGTGTCATCGTAAACATTTTCAAATTCTTCAATTTGTTCCGCCATCACTTCGTGTTCTCCTGCAATGAGATACCAGTGATGACCAGAACGTTCTCCAAGATATTTTAATTCAGAATCAATAAATGCATTTTCACGCATTGCTGCCTGAATTTTATAATGTATCAATTCACTTTTGGAAATCATAGCGGAAGTTTTGCTCTTGTGGTTTTCTTTAAGAAGTTCAGTTGAATTGCATCATACTTTAACTTCTCTTTCAGTGGTTTTGAAATCAGTTTAGACACGGATTCCATTTCAATCTTGTTTTCTTCACAGAATGTAAGAATTGCATCAATGTAATTGAAACCATTGTTCTTTACAAGACTTTCAATTTCCTGGGCAAACTTTGCTTGGCATAGAAATTTTTCTTTGATGAGATCTTCAACCTGATTCTCCATAGGTTCCTGTTTTGTAGTCAACAAATTTTCTGATGTACTCTGTGAGAAGTTTAATATAGTGACCCTTGTTGCGCTTTTCATAGACGACACATTCTCCATTTTCAGCTACCATAATAGTAATAAGTTTTTTCACTGGTATACCAGTCATTTCATAATACATGCAAGCGTATGCAGTTTCTTGCACAAAATAATTTTGAATCCATTCCTCTGGTTTTATTTTTGTTGCCGTCTTAAAGTCAATGACTGCGAGTTCGCCATCGTACTCTGCAATGCAGTCAACTCTACCTGCAAGACCAAGGTAGTCACTATACAGTGACTTCTCTAAAGCATGTATATTATTTATACGGTCCAAATAAGGTTTAGCCGCAAGGAGGAGAAACTTTGTTGAAGGAAGCATCTCAATCTCACTGATTGGAGTGTTCTTCATATAAAGTTCTACACAATCATGAAACTTTGTTCCACGAAAAGTAGATTCCCTGGTAATCTTGTTTGCCTTTTCTTCACCGACTTTCTTTCTCCATTGAACGAAGACTTCACGGTTGTAAAAACTTGTGACCGAAGTAATTGATGGATACATCTTTCCAGATGGGACTTTATAAAAACGAGTCCCATCTATATTCGTTGCTTCCAGATCAACTTCTTCTTTCAAATAATCTAAATGAACAAACATCAAATACCCAGTGCAATTTTAGTCATAATGTAATTACGGACGAATCCAGAGCGAACAATATCATTAACATCATACTCAACAGTCTCAAAGTCTTCTGTCATTGCCATGATAATCTTTTTGAAATCAAGAATACCATTTCTTTCATTAGTCTTCACAAGGTCAGACTGTGCGGCATCACCACAGAAAACGATCTTACAATTCTCACCCACACGAGTGATAATAGAATCAAGTTCGTGGAAGTTCAGGTTCTGCATTTCATCAACAATAATGATGCAGTTATCCATCGTAGTTCCACGAAGGAAAGAAGTAGACCAGAAACGAATCGTCTCTTGTGCTTTCAATGCACCGTAGAGCATTTCAAACTCATTATCATCTTGCATCTCAAACATGTACTTAACCATGTTCTTGTATGGAATCTGATAGAGAGAAGACTTATCTTCATGGTCTCCAGGAAGGAAACCAATCTCACGAGTTGCAACTAGAGAACGAACCACATAAACTTTTTCATATGGAGTCATTACATTCAGCACGTCTTTGAGTGCAAGGTAGAGTGCAATGAATGTCTTACCAGTTCCTGCTGCTCCATATGCAAAGAGGTTTTTACCTGCTTTATATGCATCAAAGAATTTTTTCTGGTTGTCAGTCAGTGGTTTGATATCAACCATTGTATCCGAATTAATCGGTTTCTTCCTCTTCATTTGTCGTGAACTCATGCTACCAATACCACTATTGGAGTCGTTCTTTCTTTTTCTTGCAGGCATACTTAGATTTTCTTTACTCGTGAACCAGGCATTTTGGATGCCCTATGTAAAACATCATTCCATCCAGGATTGCGGTTAATCAGTTTGTCTTTCCACTCACCAACCTCACCGAAAGATGGAGCATTATCTGGAGTGTAGTATCTCTCCCAATCGGGATTGTCATCACGCCACTGATCCCAGTCGTGAATACTCATCTTCACTTCTTTGATTTCACCAGTTTGTTTATTCTTAACAGGATACGTCGCCATTGTTATAAATTCAAGATAATTTATTTAGACCCACTCAAGGGCTTCTGCAACTGTGGGGAACTGTTCTTTGAATACTTCCCTACATGCATTTGCAACGTCCATGTGTTCCTTCTGAGTTCCATTTGCAGACCTCAGAGTGATGTAATGGATCCATGACCTACACGATCCCGACATGTAAATACGGGTAGGTGTGCAAAGAGGGAGGACATTGCGAGCACACTCTTTAGCAACACCTCTCTCAAGCATCTGCTGATAGAGTGCCATGGAAGAGTCAAACAAAGTTTGCATCTGCATTTCTAACTTTTGAACCACGAACGGATCCAAGTCATCAATACTGTTCTGACGATTCTTGGTGTCCTGACGACGGAGTTCTGGAAGAGGGATCGCCTTTGAGAGTAGGGAACTATCAGCATAGCGTTGTGAAAATTCTTGAAAGGTGAAACTACGGTGACGCAAGATCTGGGCTGCGATGGCACGAGTAGTTTCAACTTCAAGAGTCATGAACGATTGCTCAAACACACTCCAGTGATTGTGCTTAATGCAGTAACGCAAAAGTCCTGCATAGTTATCATTCTCTTGATTAGCAGGATTAGAAACCCTGGCAACATATGCCATTGTCTGCTCTGCGTCAGGAGTAACGCTTACAAGTTTAACAGTCATCAAAAGTCCTCGTTTAAATCGCTATCTTCAAATACTTCATCATACTCATGGAGATATGATGCCACTTCTTTGTAATCAGACTTACGTTTGTATGCATCAATATCGGAATAGATTTCTGCTTTGAGAGAATCTACTAACAACTCCAGATTCCGAATCATTAATTTTAGTTTGTCTCTGTCCATAAAATAGAGTTCTCTTTAGACATTATACACAAAAAAAGAGGGAGAGTCAATCCCCCTCAAACTTTAGTAGTTTATCAAACCACTCATCCAAATGAATGAGATAGCATGACCAGTAGTTGCAACCTCTGTATTTTAATTGATAACAGGCAGGTGGTCTGTTATCTTTATCCATATCATCATGATGATATGTGTAATTTTGCATTACTTACTTAGTAATAGTACTTCGGCATAAATTAAAAGCATGAATGCAGTAGAACCTAAAACGATTCCACCGATTAAACTAATCACTTTTTGCCTACCTGACAGTTACCTGCCATGCAGAGTTCTGCTTTGTGACGACGATCTTCTTTTTGCTTCTTCTCTTTAATGAGTTGAAGGAAATTGAGTTTCTGCATCACTTGTCCTCCTTGACAAACTTAATGCCACGATAGGATTCGTTGTGCTGTTGAGGTTGCTGTTGTGCTTGTCTTTGCTCACGA
>Ga0075479_10001477_pt1 | contig 10661 bp, 8 predicted proteins | sample DEB08_DNA_8_FD_76341 | JGI IMG/M metagenome (GOLD analysis project Ga0075479, IMG submission 76341) | Aqueous microbial communities from the Delaware River and Bay under freshwater to marine salinity gradient to study organic matter... | ecosystem: Environmental > Aquatic > Marine > Coastal ... | reverse complement strand
AAGCTCCGCGCAACCATCATGGATGAGAAAGAGATGGACCCTATTCTGGAGAAATTGCTGAATTTCCGCGAAGAATCGGAATTTGCCCCTACCTGCTAAGCTGCTAAGCAGATCCATTTCTTACAGTACTCTGATTGGGAGTGCGCTTGGGGTTCGACCCTAGAAGTGAACTCGGGGTGTGAGCTCGGAATTTGCACCTGGGTGTGAAATTAGGGGGGGTGACGAGGGCAGTCGGATGGTGTGGGGTGGGATTTTTCAGCGGTGAGCGTGTCCTGTCGCGCAGTTTCCCATCAAACCGAACCAATTATATCGGTACCCATTCGGCTTTTCAGTACTTCCGGTACATCTACCCTTCCATCTGGTCTTTGATATTGCTCGAGTAGAGCTGCCATAACTCGCGGCAATGCCAGACCGGAGCCGTTCAACGTGTGAAGCATTTCGGTTTTACCAGACTCAGTTCGATAGCGAAGCTTCATTCTCCGGGCCTGGAAGGAACCAAAGTTAGAGCAGGAACTGACTTCCAGCCATCGTTTCTGACCAGAGCTCCAAACTTCAAGATCGTATTTCTTGGTTTGCGTGAATCCCATATCACCGGTGCACATAAGCAGGGTTCGGAAGGGAATTTTCAGTGCTTTGAGTAGGGATTCTGCATGTTCGCGAAGTGATTCCAGCTCCTCGTCGGACTGGTCTGGGTGCACCATTTTCACGAGCTCTACCTTATCGAACTGATGCAAGCGGTTAAGGCCCTTCACATCTTTGCCGTAACTGCCAGCCTCCCGCCGCCAGCAAGGGGTGTGTGCCGCATAAAAAACCGGCAACTGATCGATCTCAAGAATTTCATCGCGATGAAAATTGGTGACTGGAACTTCCGCCGTTGGAATGGCAAAAAAACCATCCTTTGGGATGACATACATCATATCCTCCTTATCGGGAATTTGGCCGGTACCACGTGCCGAATCCTCATTCACAAATAGCGGTGCCTGTAATTCTGTATATCCGGCATCGACAGCAGAGTCCAGGAAAAAACTGATAAGGGAGCGTTGCAAGCGTGCCATCTCCCCCACGTAAAACGGGAAACCGGCGCCTGCCACCTTCACTCCGCGCTGAAAATCGAGCCAGTGATTCTGCTCTGCCAGTTCCCAATGTGGTTTCAGGTGGTCTTCATGACGCGGCGATCCCCATTCCGAATGAATGACGTTGTCGTCGGGGGTACTGCCCACGGGCACAGATGGATCGGGGACATTGGGGATCTGATATAGCACCTGGTCCAGTTCGTTTCGTAGTTCCGGAACGCTTTTATCGAGCTCCTTGATCTCCTCCTTTAACGTCTGAGTTTGCTGAATCAGCGTTTGTGCCTCCTCTTTTCGTCCGGATTTCATCATCGCGCCAACTTGTCCTGAAATCTGATTAAGCTCGGACCGGCTTCGATCTAACCGGGTCACTCCATCACGCCATTTTGCATCCAGTACCAGTGCTTGATCCACAAGCGACGTATCCTTCTCACCTTTATGTATCATGCCTTGTTTAACTGCGTCGGTGTTTTCTCTGATGTACGTGATGTCTAACATGATACTTTCCTGAGAGATTCGAATTTATAAAATGGTTCGGGTTGATGTCGAATTGACCGGCCAAAGATACCATCCTTGCGCTACGGAATAAAGTATGAGATACAGGTTTTGAATATGCGACTTTTCAGGAGGTGGATAAAAAAATCAGGTAATGGCCCTAGATATCCATTGCATTCCTTATAATGTTAGGTTATTTTCATTTTCAATTATAATTATAAGGCATAGGTTCGATATGAAGCATAACATTGATGAAATTGACATTCAAATCATCAACCATCTACAAAAAGACGGGCGTGCACAGCGCAACAAGATTGCGGAGATTGTACAACTATCCGTTCCCTCCGTGTCCGAGCGAATGAGGAAGCTGGAAGAGAAAGGTTTGATATCGGAATACTGTGCGATATTAAACCACAAAGAGTTTAATTACGATATCACTGCATTTATTTTTGTGGAGGTGGATAACTCTGAACTCTATCCGAATTTTGTAAAAAACATTTTAATACATCCAGAAGTACTTGAATGTCATTCAATTACAGGAGATGGTTCACATGTCTTAAAGGTGCGTTCCAGAAATACCGAGACCCTTGAAAAATTCCTTTCGTTGATTCAGTCGTGGAATGGTGTGAAAAAAACTCGCTCGAATATTGTTCTCTCAACGTTCAAAGAGACGCGCAGACTTACGATTGAAATGACCGAAGAATGAATCGATTTGAACGGATCGCCGGACTCCTGCTGATCTGCTTTTTTGGTTGCTTACTCTCGCTTGCTGAGGAGGCACATGCAAATGCGCCGGATATGGTTATAGTGCCGGAATTGGCTGTGGCGTCAGGCGGGATTATGAAGCCGGAATTGGTTGTGGCGCCAGGTATGATTTTGACGGAGGACAGGGCTGTGGCGCCAGGCGGGGCTTTGACGGTGGACAGGGCTATAGCGCCGGACGGAAAGTCAGACGAAACAACTTCTTCTTCTTCTGCTGATGATGTTATTGTCGCGGATGGTGCTAATGAAGTGGGTGGTGCCAACGGCGCAGATGGTGCTGATGACGCGGATGGTGCCAACAGCGCAGATGGTGCTGATGACGCGGATGGTGCCAACAGCGCAGATGGTGCTAATGACGCTGAACCAGAAATCGTACGGTTGTTCGATTTTGAGCAGGTTTTGAACAGTCTGGAGCATGAACTATCGCTTGGCTTTTACCTTGAGCGCGGTATTCATCTCTCTGCAGCGGATATGGACTTGTTGGATGAGATTGGATTTCAAGTACTCGAATGGAGTGATGATCAGTTGGACTCTGGGTTTGCTTCTTCATACTGGGAGAGAGTGTCAGAGAGGGGGGGGCGCCCGCTCTGGATGGTTCGGCTGGACAGGGTCGGATTTTTAACACCAGCATTGATGAAGCGGCCTGACAGAGCGGGCAAGCGGCCGCAACTGGGCGCATTAGAAGACGTGGTGTCTGCGGTTTCAGTGCTCGATTATCCGGACCTGCACGCCCCTGGGTTTGCGGCCGCGGCCGCCTCCCGCGCAGAACAGCTCGAGCTCGCTGGCAAAGCACTGTACATGCGTTCTCTCGGCCAAGCCACCCCGCAAACCGAGCGGGAGGCGGCGCCCCCCCCTCCTTTCCGCTTCTACTCCACAAGTCTGAATAGCCCCCCATCAGTCTTTCCATCCTCCTCCACATTTTATCACTTTACACCCGATCCAGATCAAGATCTCCATCAGACATTGCGTGACTTGGCAAACTTACTTGCCTACTTATCAAAGAGACCGCCTCAACCCAATCGCTCACAGCCCGAGACACAACAGCCAACAGATCCATCGACCCCAGGAGCCGGGCCTGCTACCCAACCTGCAACACAACAACAGCCAACAAATCCATCGACCCCAGGAGCCGGGCCTGCTACCCAACATGCAACACAACAACAGCCAACTGATCCACAGGCTCCAGGAGCCAGACCATCAACCCAACCAGCACCTCAGCAACAAACAGAACAGCAAGCTAAACCACCCAAAGACACCACCCTTTATTCAAACTCCGGTCAACAGGTTGTTTTGCTCATTCCTTATGGCTGGCTCCGGGATGCCTCAAAACGACTGCCGGATTTGATTCCTTACTTTTCAGAGTCACTATTTCATACGGATGTTCCGATGGTAAACGTTCAGCCCGATCATTCATCCAAACAGAGTAATTGGCAGTTGCTGTTTTTATTGTTGCTGGCCGGATCTTTTGTTGCCCATTATCGCTTGATCCCATCCTATGGGCTCTCTTTTTCCCGGTATTTTCTCAATCATCCGTTCTTTGTGACGGACGTTTCCGAACAACATATCCGCGATATCTTGCCGGGATTGATTCTAATTGTCCAATGGCTTGCAGCACAATTAATTTTGACCTTCACATTCGTAACACTTCTGCTGCAACCTGCACAACTTGGGTTGATTCACTCACTGGTTCAATCAGATACCTTTTTATCAAACCTTTTCCCGGCCACAGATTCAACGGTGGTATCTCTCACGCAGATAGCCTGGCAGTTTTCATTTTTGAACGCGCTATTGTGGGTGACTTTTCTGTTCTGCACTCTGTTAATTATCATCCAACTTTTCTGGCTTTATCTCCCCTACCGATCACAGCGGCATTTTCATCAAGTTTTGACACTTTTAAGTTGGCCACTTCAAGTTCCGGTTCTGATTGGATCACTGTTGGTATTGATCATAACCCTCATCCCTGAGATTGTAAGTCCTGCCTTTGTAGTTAGCGTGTTCATCCTATCCAATGTGATCCCATTTTTGATTGCATCGGCGGATCTTTCACAGATCATGCCAGTATCAAAATGGCCGTACCGCATCTCTACGGGGGCTCTATGGTTGTTTGTACTGATCCTTTTATGGGTGTTTTTAGCCTCGCAGCCAGATGCCTCTGAAGTGATCGGTTTCTTTTTCAGACTGGGGTGACACCAGGTAGATATAGGGTTGATACCAAACAGAACTGGGGTGAAACCTTGGACATACAAGGGTGACAGAGGGATAGAGAATTCCTCCACTGCCTCCAACTATCCGATCTGTTTTCGTAGCCGTGCAACCGGATAGTGCATCTGTTCTCGGTACTTTGTCACTGTTCTTCGTGCCACTTTGTATCCTTGTTCTGCGAGGCCGTCTGCCAATTTTTGATCACTCAACGGCGACGATTTATCTTCATCATCCATCATCTGCTGCAGAATTTTCTTCACCTCTCTGGTCGAAACATCCTCTCCATCTTCGGTTTCCAGCGATTCGCTAAAGAGATATTTCAATTCATAAACACCAAATCGGGTCTGTACATACTTTCCATTAACAACCCTGGATACAGTGGATATATCCATTTGAATAATCTCCGCCACATCTTTGAGGATCATCGGGCGAATGGGTTCTCCATATCGAAAGAAATCTTGCTGTAGTTGCACAATCGCCGACATAGTTTTACGCAGCGTGTTTTGCCGTTGCCGTATCGACTCAATGAACCACATGGCCGATTCCATTTTTTCTTTGATAAAAGCACGGGCCTGATCCTCTTCTCCCCTTCCCTTCGCTGATTGTGATGCCGTCTGCTTTCCCGCCGAGGGTTGGTTTGATGGTTGGTTAAGAGCGTCCCACATTTTTTTGTATTGGGGTGATATTCGAAGATCCGGCAGATTTTTGTGACTCATGAGGATCGTAAACTCGTCTTCATCTCCGGAGGCATCGGGATTCCAGATCACCTCAAATTCCGGTTCGATGTACTGCACTTCACTCTCTTCTGTATATCCGATGGAACCAGGTTTTGGATTTAAGGTCCGGATCCAATCGAGCAGTTCCCCCAGTTCCTGCTCATCGATGCCCATTCGCTTCTGAATGGTTTGGAAGTGTTTTTTTTCAAAGGCGTTCCAGTGATGCATGAGAAGGTCCCTGGCCAGTTGCTCCGTACGACTGGCGGAATCGTCGGAAGAGATTTGTGATAACAGGCAATCTCTCAGATCCCGCGAAGCGATCCCCGCTGGCTCCAAGCGCTGAATTTTCCTTCGAATGCGCTCGACATCATCGGCACTGACATCATAGTTATAATTGAACGCAATGTTGTCGGCTACAGCCACATTTTCACGCCGAAAATAACCGTTTTCATCTAGTGAACCCAGAATCTGATCGGCAATGATTTTTTCCGGATCGGTTAGATCAAGAAGGTTGACCTGATCCTCCAATTTTTCCAGCAGGGTTTGTCGGTAGGGATCCGGGATTTCATTCCACTCCTCAAGCTGTGCAACACTGTATCCCGTTGTACCTTCGTACTCGGTATTTTCAGCATATGTTTCCCAGTCAAACTCCTCGTTATCCAGTGTACTCTCGATGTCCGCATCACTTTCCGAGTTTGCATCACCTTTAGAATCCGAATCACCCTCAGAATCTGAGTCACCCATAAAATCCCCATCCGCTGCGACCTCTGTATCCCCTGAAATTTCTGTATCATTGCCGGACGCATCCAATGTATCCGCAATATCTGGAGCATCAAGGACGTCCGAAGCATCGCTCTCTTCGAGAACGGGATTGTTTTCCAGCTCCTGCTTCACACGTCTCTCGAGTCCGGCCAGCGGCAACTGAATCAGTTTGATAAACTGAATTTGCTGGGGCGAGAGTTTTTGCTGTCCCTCCAGCTTTTGCTTTTGGCTTTGCCGGCCTTCAAGTCGCTGCGCCATATCGCTCCCGAACGTTTGTACAGGCTTCCTGAAATTCCGCATACCAATCGGCTCCATATCGACGCGTGAGTGCGGATTGAAGAAAATCGGCCAGCCAGATCCCCTTTTTGGTACCGTGATCACAGGCCGTGGAGCACAATTCCGGCAGATATTCATAATTCACCAGATCCATACCGGAAACTCGACGCACTCGTAATGGGTACAGATGGCAACTGATCGGTTTTTCCCAGTCGGTTTCTCCCTTAAAATATGCATCCTGGATCGCGCAAATGGCTGCTCCCTCCTGGTTTCGGACAACAAAGATGCATTCGCCACTTTTCCGGCAGGAAATTTCGGCCTGACCTTCCGAATCAGTGATGGTGACTCCATCTGTAAGCGCGGTTTCAACGGAGTCGGGATGCAGTCGGTTTTTTAATTGTCGAAATGCCTTTTCAAGATGCGGGATCTCTTTTTTATGAACAGGAGCTCCTGCATCTCCCACAACACAACAAGCTCCCATGCAAAGATGGATTTGACATGCAAACCGCGCGGTTGCCACATCATCGGAAAGTAGAACGTCTTGAACTCGAAACATAGGATTGATCATTCGGTGGTATGGTGAGATCGGGAAGATCGATTTTTATCGATGTATGAAATATAGAAAGAATCACGGAATTCCTGAATGAGGCTCTGCTGTTTTGCCGCCTATCGAAGTTTAATTCTGTTTCCGGGACGTTGCTCAATCAGTTGATCCATCTCGAGGGAGATCAATCGGATCATCACATCATGAACCGAATAACCGGTAACTTCGGATAGATGGTCTAGCGTCATCGGTTCACTCACTTCCGATAAACACTGACAGATCATCCTGGAAATTTCGTCCATAGTACATTCCTCCCATCGACGTCGGAGGGAATGAGCACTGTCACCTGCACCCACCAAGGCCGCAGAACCCGCAATGCCTGCAACACCCGTACTCGCACCCGCGACACCTGTACCCGCACCCGCGTCACCTGAACCCGCAGAACCCGCAATGCCCGCAACACCCGTACTCGCAACACCCACATCCGATGCAAGCCACGGCAGCTCATCAAATAGATCCTGACGGGTTTGAATGAGTTTCCCTTCACCCCGCTTGAGTATGGAGTTACCGCCTTGCCCTTTCTCAAAGGTTAGGGCGTGTGGAATCACAAAGAGTTCCCGGCCCTCATCATTGGCACATCGCGCGGTAATCATGCTTCCACCCTTCAAGCCGCTCTCGATGATGATGACTCCGGCACTCAAGCCGCTTACAATTCGGTTTCGCTCCGGAAAATGATGCGAAAGGGGGTCTGATTCGGGTGGATATTCCGTTACAAGGGCTCCCCCAAGGTCGATCAATCTTCGAATCATGCTTCTGTTTTCCGAGGGATAGACGCGGTCGATGCCCGATCCCAGAACGGCGATGGTTATTTCCCTATGTCGAATTGCCGTTTTATGAACGATGGTATCGATGCCGCGTGCAAACCCACTAATGAATGTGAGTCCGAGTCCGGACAGTTGCTCAACCCAGTACTGAGCCATCTCTCTACCATAGGTGCTGGGGTTCCGTGTACCGACGAGGGCCAGACCGTTCATCGCCAGTGCTTCCGTATTCCCATGAACCCAGAGGAGCGGAGGCGGATCGTAGATGTGATACAATCGGTGCGGATACTCTTTATCACCCAATCCGATCATCGTACAGTTCAACTGCGTTGTCCGATCCAGTATATAATCGGTATGATCCCACCCATCAAAGTCCACAATCTTCTGGGCTAGTTCGGTTGTAAGACCCAGCGATTCGATCAGTTCATCCCTGGACTTCTCAAACAGGACGGAGCAGTTGTGGTCTGTTTGCTCACTCAGGTTCCTCGCTGTGTGTTTGCCAATCCCCTCGATCTGCATCAGGCTGATCAGGGCCCGGTGGTGCTGTTCTCTCTTTCTCATGTTGTATCATCTCCCAGATTCTCTCTTTTAATGTGTCCAGGTTGTAGCCGGTCGCCGCTGAGATCGGGATCACTTCGATCCCGCCAGGAAACTGGATCTCATCGGTTCGGTAGTTCTCTCTCAGGTCCATCTTTGTAATGGCCAGCAACCGTGGCTTTTCGAGCAAATCCGGTCTGTACGATTCCAGTTCATGCAGAAGTGCTCGGTACTCTGTCTCTATTTCGGTATCGGAGCTGATGGTAAAGAGCAAGATGCTGTTTCGCTCGATATGACGTAAAAATTGTAGACCCAGTCCTTTTCCGGTATGAGCCTCCTCGATGATTCCAGGGATATCTGCCATCACAAAACTACGGTAATCTCCGAAGGTGACCACTCCGAGATTCGGCTCCAGGGTGGTAAACGGATAGTCTGCCACTTTCGGACGCGCTTCGGATAGTGACGACAGCAGTGTACTCTTTCCCGCATTGGGAAACCCGACCAAACCAACGTCGGCCATCAGTTTAAGCTCCAGTTCAATCACTCTTTCCTCCCCTGGTTTTCCATGCTGTGCATGGTGCGGGGTTTGATTGGTGGCACTTTTGAAGTGCCAGTTTCCCAAGCCACCATCTCCTCCTCTGGCAACCAAGATCTGCTGACGGTCCTCAGTGATCTCTCCGATTCTCTCTTTTGTATCGGAATCGTAGATTACTGTACCAAGAGGCACATCCAAAAGCACATCTTCTCCGCTTCTACCTGTCTTCCTCGACTTATGGCCCGGAGCACCATGGTCTGCCTTGATGAACTTACGATAACGAAGATCCAGCAACGTGTGAAGCTGCCGGTTCCCCTTCAGAATGATATGACCGCCATGCCCACCATCACCGCCATCCGGCCCGCCTCTTGGTACATATTTCTCTCTTCGGAAATGAACCATCCCATCCCCTCCGTTTCCGGCTGTAAGGTAAATTTTGGCATAATCAGCAAAGCGCATTTAGGATGGTTCGTTTACGTCCAGCATCGACAGGATGCGGCCCAGTTTATTTTTTAGCTGCATTCTCGGAACAATCATGTCGATAAATCCGTGCTCGAGCAGGTATTCAGCGGTTTGGAATCCTTCCGGCAGGTCTCTACCGATAGTTTGGCGGATCACTCGGGGTCCTGCAAAACCGATGAGTGCCCCGGGTTCTGCGATCTGAATATCACCCAGCATAGCAAAACTCGCTGTGACACCGCCGGTCGTTGGATTGGTGAGTATGGAGATGTAGGGAACGCCCTTCTCTTCCAGTTCTGCCAATCCCGCTGACGTTTTTGCCAGTTGCATGAGACTCAGTACACTTTCCATCATACGGGCTCCACCAGACTGAGAAATGATGATCAAAGGAGCTTTGGTTTCACCGGCCAGCCGGATCGCCTGATACAGCCGCTCCCCTACCACGGATCCCATACTGCCGCCGATGAATGAAAAGTCCATGGCCGCGATCACTACCTCTCGTTTCTTGAGTGTCCCGGTGGCAACCCTGCAAGCGTCCGTCAGACGTGTTTTCTTTTGCGTTACTTCTAGTCGGTCGCTGTATTTCTTCCGGTCTTTGAACTTCAGACTGTCTACCGGCAGAATATCCTCGAATCGGAGTTCATACTGATGCATATCAAACAGTAGATGAAAATACTCTTTACTTCCGATTTTGAAGTGATATCCGCTCTTTTGATCGACCCAAAAGTTCTCCTCCAAATCTCGCCGGTGTACGGTATCCCCGGTGGTAGGAATCTTGATCCAGATTCCTTCGGGCATATCTTTTTTCTTGTCTGTTTGGATGTTGCTTTCTTTTCGCTTAAACCAGGACATAATGTGCTCGTTTGCTACTGTTGTGTGATTCAGAAAAATAGGGAAATTCTAATTGATGCAGAAGATACGGAACTAAATACGAACTTCCGGATGTGAAAGGCAATCAATGAGGTAACCTTTCCTCGAATCGGGTGGATGTTTCATGGTATGGGACCGGAATTCACCCAAAGGAAGATAGTATTCAAGGCATTATGCCGCCATTCAGGGTTCTGTGCCTCCATTCATGATTCTATGCCACCATTCATGATTCTATGCCACCATTCATAATTCTATGCCACCATTCATGGTTTTGCTCCCTCAATTTGGGTCATGGTTACGTATTCCGGTTCAAAATGGGCGATATCGCGTTTCAAAAACAGTGTGTCCCGGTTTGGCGCGTCCCATAGCCGAATTAGGTTTTCCGCCGAAATTGCATCCGCATCAACCTGAAACACTCCCTCTGATAGTTGCAAACGATGGATGCCCGTTCCTGCAACCCACTGCCCCGGCTGAATGGTTTTTGAGAGTGTATCGAGCGGTTCGACAGCAGGTTTTGAGATCGGGTTGATGAGGCCGCTGCTGAGCTCGAACGTCTGGCAGTAAAGATGCGAGCGCCGGGCGTCGATGAGTCCGTGTATGGTTACCGGGCCA
>Ga0075479_10001471_pt1 | contig 10687 bp, 7 predicted proteins | sample DEB08_DNA_8_FD_76341 | JGI IMG/M metagenome (GOLD analysis project Ga0075479, IMG submission 76341) | Aqueous microbial communities from the Delaware River and Bay under freshwater to marine salinity gradient to study organic matter... | ecosystem: Environmental > Aquatic > Marine > Coastal ... | reverse complement strand
AGACCGTGCCGCTTCGCACGCAGGATCGGCGACCCGCGAAACCGCTCGCGAAACCCCTGTGGGTCGAGCGTGAGCAGGTCTGCCAAGGGGAGCGTGGGCTCGCCATCACGAGCCATGAACGCACGTTCTTCCACCAACGGCGCATGCCGGTTCCAGGGGCAGACATCCTGGCAGACATCGCAGCCAAAGACCCAACTGCCGAGTCCGTCGCGGAGCTCGGCAGGCACAGGCCCGCGGTCTTCAATGGTCAGCGTGGCGATGCACTTCGTCGCGTCGAGTACCCTCGGCTCGGGAAACGCATCGGTCGGGCAGGCGTCGAGGCAGGCGGTGCAGGTGCCGCAGTGGTCTACCTCAAGCGGCATGTCCGCAGGCAGTTCCACACTCGTCAACAGAGCCGAGAGAAAAAAGAAGCTGCCTGACTGCGGGCTGATCAGCATCGTGTTTTTCCCGATCCAGCCCAGACCGGCGAGCCAGCCGAAGTCACGCTCAGCCAGCGGTGCCGAATCGACAACACCGCGGCTCGTGGAGCCAGGCACGGCCACTGTCAGCCAGTCGGCCAGCCGGTTGAGCCGCTCCCGCAACAGATCGTGGTAGTCGTCGCCCACCGCATACCGGGCCACGTGGCCCCGCCCTAGCGTTGCCGGTGCACCACCTGCGGGCTGGCCTGCGGCAGACAGCGAAGAGCTCTTCGCTCCCACGGCATGACGATCAGTGACGCACGGCCATGTGCTGTAGTCGGTCGCCAGCATCACGATGCTGCGAGCTTCCGACAGCACCATCCGCGGGTCGGCCCGCAGCGACTCGTGACGCGAGAGCCATGTCGCCATCGGGCCGGCAAAACCGTTCTGCAGCCAGGTCGCAAAGGCCTCCTGCCGCGGTGGCGTGGTGACCGGAGCAATCCCACAGCGAGCAAACCCGAGCGTCTGGGCCTGTTTCCGAACCGCGTGGGCGATCTCGGCAGGATGGGTAAAGCCATCTGGAGCCGCTGCCGTCGGCAGCTGTGCATCTCGTTCGGGCGTTCCCTGCGGAAACTGATCTGGACGCTCGCGTGTCACTCGCTATTTTCCCGACCTTGCTTGGTCAACCAGCCGCGACTCTCGGCAGGAGAATTTCTAATGGTGCCGTCGTCGACCCCACACCACTCGTCGCCATGGCCCGTCTTTGCAGCAGCGATTCTGGCTGTAATGGCCTCCGGCTGCCAGACACCTCAGACCAATCCCTACGCGACCACCGTCGCACCACCCGCCACAGGCATGGCTGGCCAGCCCGCTCCCTACGGCTACAACGCCGCGGTTCCACAGGGCTCAGGCTACCCAAGCTCAGCTCCGATGCCCGGCCCAGCGATGCAACCGCCGGCAGCTGGGCAGATGCCTCCACCCGGTCAGATTCCGCCCGCAGCGTCCACCGCCACGATGCCGCCGGCAGCGTCCACTGCCACCATGCAGCCCCCCGCCCTTCCACCAGGCTCACAGCCACAGGGCAGCTCGTGGAGTTGGGCTCAGACGAGCAACACGCCTCCCCCACCCACCTCGCTCCAGCAAGCTGGCGCACCGCCTCCGCAGAGCTTCACCGCCCAGGCTCAGCAGCAGGCCAACCAGTATCAGCAGCAGCTGGCGGGCCAAGCTCAGCAATATTCCAACCAGGCTCAGCAGGCCACCAACAACACGATCAACGGCTACCAGAACCAGCTGAACAACCAGTGGCAACAAGCCAACCAGCAGGTGCAAAACGGCATCCAGCAAGCTGTCCCACCGGCTGGCCAGCCGGTGCCACAACAGGCACAGTATCCGCCTCAGTCATCCACCAGCAGCTGGTGGCCCTTCGGCGACCCGAACCAGTTCCCTCCAGCCCGCGCCACGCCCGCACCACCCCCGAGCTACTAAGTTCCAAGTCGAGGTGCCGGCTGCGTGCCAAACTCGCCAGGACTCCTTCACGCTCCTTCAGCGAGGGGGAGCCCGATGCGGATCCGCCAGCGTTGGTCTGCAAACGAAGCCTGGAAGGCGAGAGTGAGCAACCTCGAGTGAGCGCAGGCAGGGAGGCCGAAGCGAACGCCCGGAGGAGACGCATCGGGCTCTCCCGAGCGCCCCACCAGGCGGGTGCCGGCTGCGGGGCGGCAGATGTCTCGTCGCTGGACTTTTTCGCCGTGGACTGTTGAGGTGATTCATCGCTCACCGAAGTGGCGAAAAACTCAAACGCTCCTCGAGCACCCGCCGTCCCCTCCGCCTCATCGGTTGATGCTGCGAGGCAATGACGCCTGCCAGACTCGCCAGGGTTCCTTCACGCTCCTTCAGCGAGGGGGAGCCCGATGCGGATCCACCGGCGTTGGTCTGCGAACGAAGCCTGGAAGGCGAGAGTGAGCAACCTCGAGTGAGCGCAGGCAGGGAGGCCGGAGCGAACGCCCGGAGGAGACGCATCGGGCTCCCCCGAGCGACCCCTAGCGACGGCTTTCAAGATGCACCAACACCAGCGCCAGGTCTGCCGGGGTAATCCCACTGACGCGGCCTGCCTGTCCGAGCGTACGCGGCTGCACTGTGGCGAGTTTCTCACGTGCTTCTGCACGGAGATGCCGCACGTTTCCGTAGTCGAAGCCGTCGGGGATTAGCCGCTCAGCATGCTGCCGTTGCCTGGCGATCCGCTGCCGTTCGAGTGCCAGATATCCCTCATAGCGAACGTCGGTGATGATCTGTGTGATCACATCATCAGCGACCTCGCCGAGCTCAGCCGCAACGGCCACGCAGTCGCTCCACTGCATCTCCGGACGTCGCAGCCGTTCAAGCAGGGGCACCCCTTCCATACGGTACGCTGCGAGCGTTGCACGAGCAGCTTCGATCGCCGCCTGCTTTGCGTTTAAGGCAGCCACACGATGAGGCTCAGCCAGCCCGACCGCAGCCGCACGCGGCGTCAGCCTGCGGTCGGCGTTGTCATGCCGCAAGGCGAGGCGATGCTCTGCACGACTCGTAAACATCCGATAGGGCTCATCAACGCCACGCGTGACGAGGTCGTCAATCAGCACGCCGATGTACGACTCCTCACGCGAGAGCGTGAACGGCTCGCGACCGGCCGCCAACAAGGCAGCATTGGCTCCAGCCACAAGCCCCTGAGCTGCCGCCTCTTCATAGCCGGTGGTGCCGTTGACCTGTCCGGCCATGAACAGCCCACAAACCCGTTTCGTCTCTAGGGAAAGCTGCAGCTGATTGGGCGGACAGTAGTCGTACTCGACCGCATAGCCATACCGCATGATCTCGGCACGCTCGAGGCCCGGGATCAGCCGTACCATGCCCTCCTGCACATCACGGGGCAGACTCGTTGAGATCCCGTTGACATAGATCTCCTGCGTGCGACGCCCCTCAGGCTCAAGAAACAGCTGGTGGCTCTCACGGTCAGCAAACCGCACGATCTTGTCTTCGATACTCGGGCAGTAGCGCGGACCACGCGAGGCAATCTGTCCTGAGTACATCGGTGAACGATGGAGGTTCGCCCGGATCAACGCATGCACCTCTGGCGTGGTGCGTGTGATCCAACAGACGAGCTGTTCGCCACGGATCGCGTCTGTCAGAAAGGAGAACGGCTGCGGTGAGGCATCACCCGGCTGAACCTCGAGGGCGGCAGTGTCGATCGTGGAAGCAGCCAGCCGGCAGGGCGTGCCGGTCTTAAATCGCTCAACGCCAAAGCCGAGCCTGGCCAGGGCACCACTGATGCCCGACGAGGTGCCCTCCCCGGCTCGTCCACCAGCCGTCTTCGCTTCTCCGGTATGCATCACCGCTTGCAGAAAGGTGCCCGTGGTGAGCACAACCGCTGCCGCGCGATACTCTGCCTCCCCTCGCACCCGCACACCGGCCACCCGCCACTGAGGCTGCTGGGCTGAGCCACCCGCCGCCTCTTCCACGATCAGGTTGTCCACCTGCTCCTGCTTGAGCACCACGCCTGGCGTGGCCTCGAGTTCTTCTTTGACCCACGACTGATACTGCCGCTTGTCAGCCTGGGCTCGTGGGCCGTGCATCGCCGGCCCTTTCGAGCGATTGAGCACGCGAAACTGCAGACCTGCTGCATCGATCGCTCGGCCCATCAGCCCACCAAGGGCGTCTACCTCACGGACCAGCTGCGCCTTGCCAACGCCGCCGATCGCGGGATTGCAGCTCATCTGGCCAACCGTATCGAGATTGGCTGTCAGCAGGGCCGTCTTCGCCCCGAGCCTCGCCGCTGCTGCTGCTGCTTCGGCCCCGGCATGACCGCCGCCGACAACCAGGACATCGTAGTGATAGACATTTCGCACGCTGTTTTTCTCCGCGGAGCGAGTGTAGCACCGAGTTGGAGTACGCCGAGGTCAGCTCTCCCTGATCGGCCATGGAGACGGCGAGCGTTTTCCGTACACTCAAGCACTTGCCCGCCCCTGTTTCCCCCAATGCCTACGAGGCCATGGACGACCTCACCTCCGTCGACGACTGGCCGTCCGGCCGTGTGCTCGTCGTGATGGCCACCTTCAACGAGTGCGACAATGTCTGCCCGTTGATCGAAGCGATCCTGGCCGCAGACGATCGTGTGCAGGTGCTGGTGGTGGATGACGAATCCCCTGACGGCACCGGGCAGCTTGCACTCGACACCGCAGCTCGCTCTCAGCGGGTCCACGCGCTGATCCGGCGGGGGCGGAAAGGGCTCGGCTCCGCAATCCTGGAGGGCTTTCAGCTGGCCGCCGCACACGGCTTTGAAATCGCGTTCAACATGGACGCCGACTTCAGTCACGACCCTGCCGACCTACCGCGGCTGCTGGCGGCGATGGAGCCAATCGGTGGCCGACCGCTCGACATGGTGATCGGCTCGCGCCGGGTGCCGGGAGGACGGGTGGTCGGCTGGCCACTCTCGCGGCATCTCTCCAGCCGTCTGGTTGGCTGGTTCACACGCCTGATCCTGCGAGTACCGATCCGCGATGGCTCAAGTGGCTACCGCGGCCTGCGGCTCGCCATGCTCGACCGTCTCTCCAAACGACCGATGTGCACGGGCTATGCCTTCCATGAAGACCTCGTCTGGCGGGTTCACCGTGCCGGAGGTCGAATGATGGAGGTGCCGATCTGCTTCACCGACCGAACGCGTGGTCGCAGCAAAGCCAACCTGCCCGCCGTGCTCGAGGGCATCCGCGACCTCTTCCGTCTCGGCTGGTGGAACCTCCGCAGCGAGTAGAGGCGAAGCCGCTCGACGGCTTTGTCTTCACTTTCATGCCGAGTCCCAGTTCTCGATCCTGAGCTCCCACATCTCAGCTGACTGCGTACCAGGTCACGATCAGCCCCAGCAGAGCCATGTAGGAGAGCGGGAAGGCCCAGCGGCAGGCGTGGTCGATCGTCTTCGCCCGCTCGTGCTCACCCCCACGCACAAGTCCATAGATGACGAGGCTCTGCGGAATCGTCAGTGACATCGTCACGAACGACGCCAGCAGCAGCATGTCGGTGAAGGTCAGATAGCTCATCCTCGGCATATTGTCGATCACGACAAACTGATACGCCACGATTGTCAACACACCGACAAAGGCCACATTCAATCGATCCCCGAGCGAATCGATGTCGATCCAGAAAATCGACCAGATCATCGACACGATGACGAGCAAAGGAAACAGCATCTGCCAGACGAGCTGCCAGCTGCGACGCTTCAGATGGATCGTGGCCGTCAGCCGCGAGATCTGTCGATCGATTGTGGTGCGATTCAGGAACGTGGTGTCGGTGCTAAACACAACCCGTTCGAGTTCCCATCCCGCGACGTTCACCGTTGAGTTTCGGCTGACAAAGTCTTCAGTCGCATCGGCATAGGTTTCGTTGACAGTGAGCACCACATCACTGGTGACATCGCCGAAGGGAACGAGCTGCACCTGCAGTTCCTGGGAGTCAAACGGATAGTCCTCAAGATTCATCGGTGTCTCAAGAACCGCATTGTGTTGATCGAGATAGCGGACATGCCCATCGGGATAGACCTCGATCTTGACGGCACTGGGATCCGCAGCCCCCACTTCATTGACGAGCAGAAGCTGCGGCCACCATCCGGTAAACACCTCCGCAAACTGAAAGTCACCCTGAAAAATCTTTCGATCCACACCCTCTGCCTCTGCGTCAAACGCAAGACGGGGATCATCCCACTCCGCCAACACGACAACCTCAGCCTCAAACGACTCGTTGACGTCATCGATGTCGATCACATCCAGAATCATCAGCCCGCAGGTCACCTCCGTGGGCGAGGCTGGGGGGTTTGGCATACCCGCCTCGATCGCTGAGGCCGGTTTGGCAAGGCAGACTGTCGCGAGGAGCCCGGCCAGTACCACCAGGCTCGTCAGGAAACGGCTCGACACACGGCCAGCCTGCAGGCACTCGGGGGCACAAAGTTTCTGGGGAGCAGTCATGACGGGTCCGTGTGCACTCAAGGAAAAAAACTCGGCAAGACAGCCCGTTCCGGCAGCTGCCTCCCCACTTCGGGGTGTGGAATATCGGCGTTGCGGCGGGTCTGTCAACGTACCATCATCGAAACGATCCTCTTTTTTCGGTTCGACTGGCTGCTCTCGCACCACAGTATCTTCCCCTCCCCGCAGGCTGGAAACGCATTCCCGCGAGCTTCACGCCGCGGCGGCGCGACGTGCAGGTGGCGGCAGGTTAAAGAGGCTGAAGAGTTCTTCCTGTGTGAACCCCTTCATCGACCGCTGGCTATCAAGAGCAAGCCCCTCGGCCGTGGAGAGAATCATCTCCGAGAGATCTCGCTTGCCGGCAAGCACTCGGTCAATCCGCTCCTCGATCGTGCCGGTGGCCAGAAAGCGTGTCACGGTCACGCCTCCCGTGCCGCCAATACGATGCGCCCTGTTGATCGCCTGATCCTCAATCGCCGGATTCCACCACCGGTCAAACAGAAACACGTACTCGGAAAACTGCAGGTTGAGCCCGACAGCCCCTGCTCCGTAGGAAAGCATCAGCACCGAGTGCTCAGACTTTTCACGGAACCGCTTGATGGCTTCATCCCGTGCTGAGGTCGGCATCCCACCGTGATACTCAAGAGGTCCGAAGCGGGCGAGACGTTTCGAGAGTTTGCCGAGCGTCTCCACCCACTGGCTAAAGACGAGCGCCTTGCGGCCACTGGCAGCGACTTCTTCCAGCTCCGCTTCCAGCCGATCAACCTTCGAGCTGACCTGCGTTGCCGGATCAAAGTTGCAGATCTGCTTCAGCCGCAGAACCAGCTCAAAGACATGCTGAATCGTCGCCCCGGGGCCCATTTCCGTGAGCCGAAACACGCCCTCTTCTTCAGCCAGGCGGTAGGCTTCGCGTTGCTCCGGTGAGAGTTCGAGTGTCGCGTCGCGATCGATCCGCGGCGGGAGATCTTTGAGCACCTTGTCTTTGCTTCGCCGCAGCACATGGTCTGACACCGCCTCTCCCAGCATTCGCGGCGTCATTCCGTCGTGCACCATGCCCGGCGACACAAACTCAAACAGGCCCACCAGGTCTGCCGCAGAGTTTTCGACGGGCGTGCCCGTCAACGCCCAGCTACGGCGTCGACGAAGCCCCCGCACCGCTTCACTGGTGCGGCTGCCGCGGTTCTTGATCCGCTGAGCCTCATCGAGCACCACCAGGTCGTAGGAGAGCTTCAGCTCTTCAACGAGGCGTTCATCCCGGACCAGCACCTCGTAGTTGGCCAGCGTGACTGGCACGTCTTCGAGCTTCCACTGCCAGCGACGACGGGCCGGCTCTCCTTCGATCACCGCCACCACAAGCTCTGGAGCCCATTCTGCGAGTTCTCGCTTCCAGTTGGAGACGAGTCCCTTCGGGCAGACCACCAACACCCGCCTCGCCTCGCCACTGCGAACCAACAGCCGAATCGTGGAGATGGCCTGCATCGATTTTCCAAGGCCCATCTCATCTGCGAGCACGGCCCCATGCCGAGGCGCGAGAAACGCCATCCCCTCGTACTGAAAGGGATACGGATCATGCGGGAAAACCAGTTCGCTCGTCTCGAGAATCGTCTCGAGATCGGGCTGCAGCAGGTAGAAGATTCGCTCCGAGAGCTTGACGACATCCCCGGGCGGCTTAATCCGCGCTCGTGGCCGAACGGGCTCGGCCGTCTCTGCCCCTTGATCTCCCTTCACTGTCGGCGGGGACGCAGCGGCAGCACGCGGCTGACGACTCGAAGGTGGAGCAGGTGGGAGATGGAAGGCGTAGCTGCGAACCGTCACGCGAGGCAGCGACACCGCCAGCGACATCTGCTCAACCTCAATCGGCTCAGGACGCAGACAGACCGGCACCGGCTGCGGCAGCGTGAGCCCATCCCAGGACAGCACCTGTGGCGATGCCGAGGAGGAGACAGTCTTCGGAAGTTCGAGTGGTGGAGTGGCCATCGCGGCAGAACTTTGCAAACGGGGAAGCAGAGTGGTGAGAGCTGTCGGCGTCAGCCATGCCGCTGCGCCTCAGCGATCGCCTCACGAATCCGTTCGAACGGCTCGCGTAGATCAATTTCTGGCAGCAGATCGCCAAACCGTTCCCGCAACGGCTGCTCGGAATCCACCACCGCTACCGGCAGGTCTGTCTCTTCCTGAAGCTGCATCATCTGCTGGCTCTCCACGAGCACCAGCCTCGGTTTCACGTTGCCGGCCTGCACCAGTGAGCCGCCGATCCGACGTCCATGCAGTTCGCCATAGAGCGTTGGGCCGTAGAGGATTTCCTGGGCTCGCGACACTCGCACCGGAGCAGTGCAGTGGAACTCCAGCGGCCTACCCACCTCGTCAACGAGGAGATAGCCCCCAAAGACCCCATGCGATGCCGACGCGACCGTTGTGAGAAAACCGATCGCTGCCCGTCCCTCTTCCGGCTGCTGCATGCTTGCCCTCCTTGGCTTGCCATTCCAGCCGCTGATGGCCATGCCAAAAGCGGTCCGCTGCGGTTCATCCATCGGGTGCCCAGCGAACCGACTTGAACGGTTGCCCCTTGATCTGCCGTCACTCGCCCGATCTGCACCGTTTCCTTGGCAAGGTGCGCAAGAAAATCTGGTGGTAACGAGAAAACCGCATGCCCGGCCCCCGATGGGTGAACGCTCAACGGGAGCGGGCTACACTAGAAGGAGTTGTTACCAAGGCAGATCACATGGCTGACAATCCGCACATCTACACGACCCAGGTCGACATCTCATCTGGCTCCGTTCCGCAGCCTGCGGCAGCGGAAAATGTCAGTGGTGACCAGACGGCTCTGCTGCGGGAGATGGTCATCCTGCAGAGGAAGACCTGCGAACTCCTTGGCGACCTGCTCACCCAGGTTTCCCAGCAGCAGCGGCAACGAGCCGCAGAACTGAAGGCCTGGAAAGAGTCGCATCCAGAACTGGCGCAGTCGTGCCGAAAAGCATCTGAAGCCCTCACCAAAGTGCACACGCAGTTTCTGGCCACGGTGGCCGAAGAGGCTGCCGAAAACTCTGAAGTCTTCGTCGATAGCGAGTATGCCTTGAGCGATTTTATTGACCGACACGGACCGCGAATCGCTCACTTCAACGGCGTGATGCAGCTCTTCGCTCAGCTCGGCAGCCCACCGGCCGTTCGAAAGGGCGATGACTGACTCCCCAGCGGCAGCCGTCGCGACAATAGTGTCTTTGTCCGGCGTGTGATCTCGCACCCTGCGAAACGAGCCATCGCAGTTTTTTCACCGTTCACGTTTCCACGCACCCCACGACCTTCTTTTTCTTCCCTGAGGAGTTCTTGCCGTATGGCCGAGACTGACAAGCCGGTGTTTGAGGTTGCTGACGACGCCTCTGTCAAAGCTGCCCGCGAAACCCTGGACGCCCACACCGTCGAAATGATGGCCTGGCATTTCCATCCCTCCACAGGCTGCCCTTTCTGGCTTGAATATGCCCAGTCGCTGCCGTTCGACCCGATCAAGGAGGTCCACTGCTACGACGACCTCAAGAAGTTTCCTCCGTTTCAAGATGAATGGCTACGTGGTGGCCCTGTTCGGCGTTGGGCCCCTAAGGGCTTCGAGGGGCAGCCGCTCTACGTGTTTGAGACCGGTGGCACCACAGGCGTCCCGAAGTCGCGAGTGAACTCCCGGGATTTTCGCACCGACTACGAGATGTTCAGCGACACCCTGCCAGAGGAATACTTTCCCAAGGGTGCCAACTGGCTGATGCTCGGCCCGTCAGGCCCTCGTCGCCTACGGCTTGCGATTGAGCATCTCGCTCAGTATCGCGGTGGCATCTGCTTCTGTGTCGACCTCGATCCACGCTGGGTCGTGAAGCTGATCAAGAAGGGCTGGATGGAGCACCTTGAGGCCTACAAGGAACACTGCATCGATCAGGCGATCACGATCCTTGAGGCGGGCCATGACATCCGCTGCATGTTCACCACTCCGAAGCTGCTTGAGTCGCTCGCCTTAGCTCTCGAAAAGCGGGGCAGCTCGATTCACAAAGCAGGCATCACTGGCATCTTCTCAGGGGGCACCGAGTTCACGCCGCAGTGGACACGGTTCGCGACTGAAGAACTGCTCGACGGTGCCTACATGACGCCCACCTATGGCAACACGCTGATGGGTCTGGCGGCGAGCCGTCCGGTCACCCCTGCGGACGGCTACACGATCGCCTACTATGCCCCTCAGCCGCGAGCGGTGATCGAACTGGTCGACTTCGACGACACCAACTCCGTGGTTCCCTACGGTGGCACGGGCCGCGTCAAGCTGACAACGCTGACCAAAGA
>Ga0075479_10001466_pt1 | contig 10704 bp, 7 predicted proteins | sample DEB08_DNA_8_FD_76341 | JGI IMG/M metagenome (GOLD analysis project Ga0075479, IMG submission 76341) | Aqueous microbial communities from the Delaware River and Bay under freshwater to marine salinity gradient to study organic matter... | ecosystem: Environmental > Aquatic > Marine > Coastal ... | reverse complement strand
CGATTTCCTGTTCCGGTTTCAGCAGCAGGTCTGCCGCAGCTGTGCCTTCCTGAGTGCAGAATCGCATATCCAGCGGACCGCCGGCGTCGAAGCCGAATCCGCGGCTGCGATCAGCCAGTTGGTCGGACGAAAGTCCGAGGTCCAGTATGACTCGGTCAACGCCGGTGATTCCGTGTTTCTGAAGAATCTCCGCGGCGTCGGTGTAGCTTGCTCGCTGCAGGAAGACATCGTCGCCGGAGAGTTTTGCAGAGGCGTGTGAGAGCATCATGGGGTCTCGATCTGTGCCGATCAGAGTACCGCCAGGGCGAATTCTGGGGAGGATCTGTGCACTGTGCCCGCCAGCACCGATCGTCCCGTCAAACACAATCATCCCGGGCTCGAGCTGAAGTGATTTGAGCACTTCGCGAGGCATCACGGGGATGTGGACAGGTGCTGACTGCAATGTCATGCGTATGACTAAGTGAACTGGGAAAGGGTGAGAACAGACGGGAGGAGCTGCTCTGCAGAACGCGCGAGCAGGGTGCGAGTTGAGCCTGTCCGGAAGCACCGAAGCAGGATCTGACCGAGTCTAGGAAATGATGCGGTTCTGCGGAAAGAGCAGTTTGGGTCTGTTTATGGGCAGGAACTGCGCGTCAGAGTGAATAAAAAAAGGCCGCCGGCAAGAAAGTCTCTCGCCGGCGGCCCTGAGGTGGTTGCTGATTTCAGGTTCTGAGATCAGTACATGTCCTCACCACTACCGTGTCCGCTGTCCCCCTTTGGCTTCTCTGCAATCAGAGCGTCGCTGGTGAGCAGCAGTGTTGAAACGCTGGCAGCGTTCTGCAGTGCGGTACGAGTCACCTTAGTTGGGTCAATGACCCCCGCCTTAACCATGTCTTCGTACTTGTCGGTTGCGGCGTTGTAGCCAAGGTTGCCTTCGCCTTCGCTCACTTTTTCGCAAACGACTCCGCCGTCAACACCGGCATTGTTTGCAATCTGCGTCAGCGGGGCACGGCAGGCACGAACGATAATGTCGTAGCCGACTTTCTCATCGTGAGAGAGCTTCCCTGGTTTTACATTCGTTGAAGCCCGCAGCATGGCAACACCACCGCCGGGAAGAATGCCTTCCTCCACTGCAGCACGGGTCGCATGCAAGGCGTCTTCAACACGGGCCTTCTTCTCCTTCATTTCGCTCTCGGTGGCTGCACCCACGTTGATCTGGGCAACACCGCCAGCCAGCTTGGCAATCCGCTCTTCCAGTTTCTCGCGGTCGTAGTCGCTGGTGCTGTTGTCCAGTTCGCGACGAATCTGCTCGACGCGAGCCTGAATGTCGCCCTTCTTGCCACCGCCCTCGACAATCGTCGTGTTGTCCTTGTCGACAACGATTTTTCGAGCCGTGCCCAGATCTTCCAGATCGATCGCATCGAGTTTAATCCCGAGGTCATCGAAGATCGCTGTTCCACCGACGGAAATGGCGATGTCCTGCAGCATGGCCTTACGGCGATCGCCGTATCCAGGTGCCTTCACTGCACAGATCTTGAATGTGCCACGAAGCTTGTTGATGACCAGTGTGGCCAGGGCCTCACCCTCAACGTCTTCAGCGATGATCAGCAGGCCCTTGCCGGAGTTGACGACCTTCTCCAGAACCGGTACCAGGTCCTTAATGTTGCTGATCTTCTTTTCATGAATCAGCACGTAGCAGTCTTCGAGGACAACTTCCATGCTTTCGGTATCGGTCGTGAAGTACGGGGAAAGGTAACCGCGGTCGAACTGCAGCCCTTCCACCACTTCGAAGCTGGTCTCGAGGCTCTTGCCCTCTTCGACAGTGATGACACCATCTTTGCCGACCTGATCCATTGCGTTGGCAAGGATGCTGCCAATCTCGCTGTCACCGTTAGCCGCGACCGTTCCCACCTGTGCAATTGCTTTGCGGGTACGACATTCAGAAGCCATAGACCGAAGGCTTTCGATGATGTCACCGACGGCCTTGTCCATGCCCCGCTTCATTTCCAGCGGACTGACACCAGCAACAACAGCCTTCAGGCCCTCGTTGTAAATCGCCTCAGCCATGACGGTGGCAGTTGTGGTTCCGTCACCGGCAACATCATTCGTCTTGCTGGCAACTTCGCGGACCATTCGAGCACCCATGTCCTCGAACTTGTCCGGTAACTCGACTTCACGAGCGACAGTGACGCCGTCTTTGGTGACGGTTGGGGAGCCGAAACTTTTCTCGATCACGACGTTACGACCGCGTGGGCCAAGTGTGACCTTGACCGCTCGAGCGAGCTTGGACACGCCACGTCGCATGGCTTCCTGAGCTTCCTGATCAAAGGCAATCATCTTTGCTGCCATTTATGCTCTCTCCGATTTATGGATTCGATCCGAACACAAAGTCCGAAATGTTGTGGTAAATGCCCCGGGGGCAGGCACCGCACTCGATGGCGGTACCATTTGGAATATCAGGCTGGAAACATCCGGGTGATTCGCTGATCTCTGTGACCGGGACGAACTGTGATCGATCCCGGAGACAACCAGTGCTGACCGCTGTCAGCAGCGATCTCCATCACCGATGATGCTTCCACAATGAAGCGGGGTCGCAGGACTGCTGTCCTCAAACCGTCGCAAGTATGTCGCTCTCACGCATCAACAGATATGTCTGATCGCCGACAGCGATCTCATCACCGGCGTAAGAACTGAAAATGACACGGTCGCCCTCTTTGACAGACAGCGGAACACGTTCGCCCTTGGAATTGACATGTCCGTCGCCGACTGCGACGACTTCTCCACGCTGTGGCTTTTCCTTCGCCGCATCGGGAAGCACGATTCCTCCAGCAGTCGTCTCTTCAGCCTCGGCCCGCTTCAGCACGACACGATCGCCTAGTGGTACAATTCGAGTCCCGCTCGCAGAAGCCTTTTTCGCCATGACCCTCTCCTGACCTTATCCAAGTCAAAAACATTCCAAACAGAAATTTGCTGAACTCTCAGCTACACGTCCCCCGCCCTGTTTGTGGCCAACACCGAGATAGAAATCCCGGTGGCGAATTGCCCGAACCAAGCGAACACCTGAGCAAAACAGCCCAATGTCCGCTTCGAAAGACCCTTCACACCCCAAATGGAACGACGGGGAAACGCCGTGTTAAAACCAACAATCGCTGCCTCGAACTTCCTTCCCAGCGTTTTCCATTGGAAAACACCTGCCCTGCTGGCCTCAAGCCACTGCGGTGGAAGCTCTGCATTACCGCAATTCAGGCAGATGCATCGACAGCCGTCGTGCCAATGTGCGAATCGCGTGCCGTGTTTTGGTGCGTTGCTGTAAGTTGTTTTGTTGTTTGTTTTTGTGGCGTATTGGCTGCGTCTTCTGAGCCGGTTGTTTTGGGTCTGACTGCCGTTTTGACAATTGGCGACGGACGTCGAAACAGAGCGGTTCGGTCGGATCTGGAAACATCGTCAGATCTCAGAATCAACGCTGCTCGCGGTCGGGAACACAAACGCTCGAAACTGCAAAATTAGAATAACCGTAAGATTCTGCTTTATCTGCCTTGCCAATACTGTCGCACCACGAATATCGTCCCTCTTCTCTTTCTCGAAGTGTACACCAGCCGTTACTTGAGCCGGCTTCCAGCACGTGTTTCGCAACTTCTCGCGTTGCGTTCGACTGCTTGGACGCCCCTGTTCTGGCTTTGCAAATGTCCCAGGCGATTTCGCTTTCCCCACTGACTGAACGTCTTCGATCGCGATGTATTTCCGAGTCGATCGACTGGCTTGCCCGAAATGGCATTTGCACGTGTGAACTGGAGCAACCCGTTCCCATCGCAGCCAACAGACGGATCGCTGGAAGTGCTGCTGCAGCCGAAGAGTTCGCCTCACACTCGGATGTCGTGACCGATCCTCCCGGAACGGTTGCTTCGATTCCTTCCAACCTTGATCCTGCTGATCATGTGGGGCGATTGCTCAGCTCCGGTGCGATTGTGGAGGCCGATCATCGGCTGCAACGAGCCATTCGGGACCATCAAGGCAGCGAAATTGGCATTGGCGGTCGTTCTGGTCTGCGGCCCTGGGATTGGTTGCTGCTCTCGCGGGTGCGTCTCCTCACCGGCGACATCGCCGGATGCAAATCTTTCAATACCCAACTGCTGAAGGCAACGCCGCAAATCCGTTCAGGGTGTGTGGCTCCGCCTGATCTGATCGTGTGTGTGCAGTTCGCTCTGCTGCTTGAAGGCGTGATTGCGTTGCAGGATCGGAGTTTTGGAGAGGCACTTGATGCACTGATGCAGGCCGAAGAGGTTGGTGCTCGGAGTGGAGGCGGTGCAGGCTCAAGCCGTTCCATTGGACGCGGGTTGCTGCTGCAGGCGATGATTCACCTGCAGCGAAACGACTTCTCCGAGGCGATGCACTGTTTTGGAGCGATCCGACTGCTTTCCGACAGTCACCCGCACGAATGCACGAATTGTCGTCCCTTCCAGGGGATCCCCGGAGGCAGCCGATACGGACTGATGTGTAGCCTGCAGGACGGCACACAGAATTAGGGCCGCATCAGTGCGATCGATCAGTCTCTCGGCGATTCTGTCGGCAATCCCTCGTTGAGCGCTGGTTTGGTGAGTTGTGGCGGTGGCTCAGACGTCATGGGGATGTCGGAAACGCTGAAGCCCGGCGGGGGAGGAATCTTCACAATCGGCAGGCGTCGCGTTTCAAACGACGCGCGTCGAGTGCGAATTTCAGCCTCATGCTCCGAGAAGAACATGACAAGACCCTGAAAAATTCGATCTGAAAAATCAGTTTCACCACATTCCAGAGCAAGGTCCGCCAGTTCCATCCGGCCGGTGACGTCGCCATAGGCGGGGGCGACCTCCTTCAGTTTCTCGAACATCCTGGTACGGATTTTCTCCAGCTCGTCCGCATTCTCCGTGGCTTTGGCGGCGATTTCTGTCTGTCCTGCCTGCAGAGCCAGGGTGGCCAGAGTACGCATCAGTTGGGCATCCCGCGGCGAAGTGATGCACGCTGTGTAGATTCGTGGCAGAGCGTCGAGGGCAAGCTCGGGCTTGTCGTAGGCGGCGATGATTCTGCCATAAACACCGGAGAGCATGGGAGTGTCGGCGGCCTGCATAACCGCTTCTTCGAGAGCAGCGAGGGCATCCTCCAGCTTCCCTTCAGAGAGTCGACGCAGGGCTTTAAAGTGATTCACCGAGACCGGGTTATCCAGGTTCTCTTCAATATCCCCCGTATCACTGAAATCCCCGATAAACGACCTGGCCTGAAGAAACTTCACCGACTTCTGGCTGAGGGCGGGGTCTGTTTTGTCAGCGGCGATCGATGCGGCCAGGTCGACTGCGGCCTCTTCGTATCGATGGGTGTCCATCATGATCTCAGCTCTCAGATAGAGCGTGCGTGCATCATCCGGTTTTTTTTCCAGCTGCAAGTTCAGCAATTCCAGTGCTTCATCATAGGCCTGCACTGAACTGAGCATGCCAGCGAGCGTGACACGGGCAGTCTCACCCATTTGGGGGTCGTCGACGACGGTTTTCAGGGTCGCGATGGATTCAGACAGCTTTCCAGATCTGCCGTAGGCGCGTCCAAGGTAGAGTGTCGCCTCTCCATAAAGCTCTGGCGTCTCTGCGGCCGACTTCAGCAGTGGAATGGCCTTCAAAGGCATACTGCGGCCGAGAAAAAGAACTGCCTCGAGAAACTGGACATGCCCGCTGTAATCCGGGAACGCGCGCAGCTGTTCGATTCTCTGCTGCACAATTTCCGGTTCCAGGCTGACGATCGCCGCCTTTGCTTCGCCAAACAGCTGTGCCGGGTCCTCCGGGATCAGGCTGCGAATGATTGAAAAGACGAGCACTGCGGCAAAGAGTATGACAGCAGCCCAAATCCACCAGGGCATTCCGGTGGCAACGCGGGGAACTGGTGGTCTGTTTCTTGTTGCAGTTGAGGACATGATGGAATCTGTTTCTGGAAAAAACCTGACCGATCTGTTGAGACCACAAAGTGAGAATGCCGACTTGAGAATCAGACCGAGGGAATTCTCACTTCTCTACTTTCCCCTGGAGGCGGAAGAGTACCAATCGAAGGGGTGGTCCGCCGGGAAATACCATCGCTTGTTATGCTTTGTCTTACGGCATTTTGGCCGCCACAGTGGGTTTTTTTTCCGGGAATTCAATTTGTAGGGGCTGGGGTCGCAGGGATACGATCGAAAGATTTTCTGCCAATTGCACGCCTGTGCTATTCTGACGTCATGAACGAAGTGCCTGATCCGGAAAAATCATCACGTCGGGAATTGCTCAACGGTCGCCGCCGGGACGCGACGCGTGACGAGAAGCTGTCCACGTCCAGAGATTCCCCGCCGGCCGGCAGCAGTACGATGCGGCTGTCAGCTCGCGCAATGGCCTGTGACTTTTCCGTGATTCTGAATCCCGGCAACTCAGCCGCGGTCGAGACGGCCGGAACCGGCCTCGAGATGATTGCCGCGGTCGAAGCGTGGCTAAGTCCCTATCGCACTTCCAGTGAACTGTCTCGCGTCAATCGGGAAGCAGCGGCCAGCCCCTGCCGGATTCGAGGGGACTTCTTTGAGTTGCTGCAGTTGGCTGAACAGCTCTGGAAGGCCACCGACGGTCACTTTGATTTTGCCTCGGGTGCGCTCGGGGCTGTTTGGCGAGCCGCTCGTAAAGAGGGAGAAATCCCGCAGGAGGAGGCTGTTCAACGGGCTCTGGAGATCAGCGGATTCCAGCATGTCGGGCTGAATGCAGAAACGTTAGAGGTCTCATTACTCAAACCGGGTGTGTGTCTTGATCCGGGTGCGATTGGGAAAGGATTTGCGCTGGATCAGGTGGCAGACTGGCTCAAGGAGCAGGACGATTTTCCGACGAGTTTCTTGCTGCATGGTGGCCACAGCAGTCTGCTTGCGAGTGGGAGGCATGCGGGCCACTTGGGCTGGCCTGTCGGGCTGGGGAATCCCCTGCTGACCGAGAAGCGGATGGCAACGGTTTTGCTGAATGAACAGGCTCTGGCAACTTCCGGTTCAAACATCCAGTTTTTCCGTCACCAGGGCCGCAGAATGGGCCACATCCTCGATCCGCGGACTGGTTGGCCAGTGGAGGGAATGCTGTCCGTGACCGTGTTGGCTGCTTCTGCCGCCACTGCGGACGCGCTTTCCACCGCTTTTTTTGCGATGGGGGTTGAAAAGGCAGTTGAATGTTGTCAACGGATGGCGGACATTGCTGCGATACTCGTTCCGTTTCCGGAGCGAGGGGTGCGGCTGCGACCTGTTGTGGTCGGCGGCTCGCAAATCGAGATCTGGTGGGATGACCAGCAGGTCGAGGTCGATTATAGTGTCGACAGGCGGTGACGATCGGGCAACTCACGGTGTGCAAGCCTTCTTCGGCATGAGTGCTTTGGCACGACCGTATAGGCTCTGTGTCGGGGCGTGCGCGACCACATGTTTCGTGGCGTCAACACCAGGAATCAGTCAAAAAAATCTCCCCGCAATGCCGCCATGCTGACGTACAATTTATTCAAGCGAACGGCGTTGGGCTTTTGCTTCACATGACAGGCACCAGTACGGCATACAGCCGGTAACAATTTGTGTCCTGGGACCAGGATTCGACAGGAGCGTTCATTCAGTGGCTCAATCGAAATCATATTCTCTCGCTGCCGTGATTTTTCTGGTGGTTCTGCGCGTCGGTATCGGCTGGCAGTTGTTGTACGAGGGGCTCTGGAAGATCAACTCGCTGGATTCACCATCACCGTGGTCGGCAGCAGGGTATCTCAAGAATTCCACGGGGCCAATGCGATCGGTGTTTCAAAGTCTTGCGGGCAACGTGAACAATCAGGACTGGCTTGACCGAGAATTGGTCGCGGAGCGTTGGGATCGCTGGGTAGATCGATTCATTCAGCACTATGAGCTGGACTCTCAAAAGGGCCGCATTCTGGCCATGCTGAACGGACCGGAGTTCTTCGCGGGTAAGGTCGCAAAGCTTCCGGAAGAGGTGGATTTCACCGCAATCGGCGTCCAGAACATTATCAAGCATGACGCGCAACGCGGATTGCTTCTGATCGATGGCAAGCGGCACATGCTGCCCGCAGAGAAAGTCAAGCTGGAAAGGCAAGTCGAAGGTCTGGAAGGCCCGCTGTACGATGCTTACCGACAGGGCCTGAACGAGGCCTTCACCCGTGCTTCCCGTCTTTCTCTCAAAGAACGTCTTGCTGCTCATTTAGACGGCAACCCGGAAAACTCGGGTGTCATCGATGGGCGGATTGACGAGATGTCGTTGTATCGAAAAATGACTGAGCGTCTGGAAAACAAGACCGTTACCGCCTCATTGTCTTACGAGTTTGATCACCTGCAGCGAACGACAACAGAGACTCGCGAGAAGGGAACGGAACTGGCCGGACCGGTGATTGCCCTGGACGACGAACTGCGGGAGCAGGCGATGAAGCTCGTTCCCTACCAGCAGTTCCTGGCCAAAGGGCCAATGCCGCAGGAATGGAATGCCCTGCGAATAATCGACCTGATGACCATCGGGGGGTTGACGGGCCTTGGTTTGTTGCTGATTCTCGGGCTGTTTTCGCGGCTCGCTGCTTTCGGTGCAGCCTGTATGATCTTCGGGTTTTACATGGCGATGCCCCCGCTTCCCGGTCTCCCGGAAGTTCCCGGTCCGGAGCATAGCTTTATTGTGAACAAGAATTTGATCGAGGTGATGTCGCTGGTCGCACTGGCGACCATCCCAACGGGGGTTTGGTTTGGACTGGATGCCATTCTGCCGAATTTCTTCCGTCGACGCCGGGCAAAGGCGGCCTGAGTCCGTTGGGGGATTCCTGCACGACGTTTTTGAACACCAGATGATCCCCGGGCAGTCTGAAAGACAGGCGGCCCGATGTCGTTACACCTGACTGAAAGATCAGCTGTCTGCCGGACAGTATGAGTTAACTGGAGAGCCAATAGATGGATATCACGCCGGAACAAACAGAGCTTGGCAAAGATAATTTTAACGAAGCAGTTGGTGTGACCCGCCGAAGCATGCTGAAAACAGCAGCGGCTGGTGGCGTGGGGCTTGGTGCCTTGTATTTCAACTATGAAAAGTTGAACGGAAAGCCTGTCCGTGCGGCCTTCATTGGCTGTGGAGACGAGGCCAACGTGCTGATGACCGAGCATCCTTCCGACTACATGGAACTGGTGGCGATCGCCGATCCGCGACCCGCGAATGTGGAACGCTCATTTACCGGTAGTCATCCGGAAGCGCGAATCGGTTTGAACAAGAAACTCGGGCAGGCTCGAGCCAGCGAAGTCAAGGTTTACTCGAGCCATCGTGAGCTGTTGAAGGATGCCCAGTCGCTGGGGCTGGAGATGGTGGTGATCGCCGTTCCTCTCAGCCAGCACGCTCCAATTGCTCTGGAGTGTCTTGATGCCGGCCTGCATGTGCTGACCGAAAAGCTGATGGCACACAATATCACCGAGTGCAAGCAGATGATTCGCAAGGCCGAGGAAAAGGGCCTGCTGCTGGCGGTCGGACATCAACGGCATTACAGCGTGCTGTACGACAACGCCAACTCGCTGATCCAGCAGAATCTTTTGGGGGACATCAAGTTTATTCGTGCTCAGTGGCACCGCAACAACAGTTTCCCCGGGCGTGACAGCTGGAAGAAGTGGGGACGCACTGCGGAAGCGAGGAAAGATCAGGAAGCACTTCTGAAAATGGAAAAGGATGGCTACCTGAAAGATCTTGGTTATGACAGCGCACAACAGCTGGTTGACTGGCGTCTGTACAATAAAACGGGCGGCGGACTGATGGCGGAACTGGGCAGTCATCAGATGGATGCTGCAAGTATTTTTCTTGGCAAAGTGCATCCGATTGCCGTACAAGGCTACGGTGGCCGGAACTTCTACGGTGTCAAAGGAGTGGGACCGGAAGAGAACTGGGCTGATGATCGCGACATCGATGATCATATCTACGTGACGCTGGAATTCCCGGGCCGATCCTTTGCTGAGGATCAGAACGATATCTCAATCGTGACGTACTCCTCAATTAACACGAATCGTCTCGAGTTTTACGGCGAAACCGTCTTTGGCAGCCGGGGAACTCTGATTATGAAGGAAGAAAAAGAAGCGCTGCTGTACAAGGAGCAAAGTCCCGGCAGCGGTGGTGGCCTGGAACAGCGGTTGTGGGTGATTGACAGCAGTGAGGGCGGTGGCCCGGTGCTGGATTCCTACAACACGTCGGCACCTTCTGCAGGCGGTGCACTGGCCAAAGGAGCTGTGGGAGACAAGATTAGTCGTGGCTACCGCGAAGAAATGGAGCATTTCTGCTACTGCGTTCGCAGCGGTCGCCCGAACTCGGAACTGCGTTGTAACGGCACCGTTGCCATGGCCGATGCAATCATGGCCCTGACTGCCAACCTCGCCATGAAACACAAGAAACGAATCGAATTCCGCGATGAGTGGTTCGATCCCGCCAGCGATGCTGTTCCGGAAACCGACGAACAGGTGATTGGCTGACCGATCTGCTGGCAGCTTGTGAAACGAAGAACAGCCCGACGGTCATCACCGTCGGGCTGTTCTTTTTCAGGAACCTGATTCTGCCGGGGCCTTCGGTGACTGTCGAATGCTCTCCAGAGGTTTGCCCTCAAGCAGGGCACCCACACCAGCTTCAAGGTCGACTGGTGTGATCCCGCCGGCGGCACGCCCGGATCGATCCACCAGCAGCATGGTTGGCAGAGAGACAATTCCGAAACCGA
>Ga0075479_10001462_pt1 | contig 10713 bp, 20 predicted proteins | sample DEB08_DNA_8_FD_76341 | JGI IMG/M metagenome (GOLD analysis project Ga0075479, IMG submission 76341) | Aqueous microbial communities from the Delaware River and Bay under freshwater to marine salinity gradient to study organic matter... | ecosystem: Environmental > Aquatic > Marine > Coastal ... | reverse complement strand
TGGTCTACTACAATATATGAGTTTTTAGATACATTGGTATGCAATCCTAAGACTTATAAGAAGATGCCTAAGTGGCATGAAGACTTTATGTTAATGCCAGTCGTTAACAGTTTATTTAGTGAGATTACTTAATACGTTTTAAGTGGGTAGGTTTACCAGGCTTACCGGTATAATTTGGACGTCCTTTATTGAAGTCCATATGATCATATCTATTATGGTTAGTACCGTAGTGTTTGTTTAAGTGGTCAGTTACATGTTGATGTGGTTCAGAGTCATCTGCTCCATGTTCTCCATGTTTTCTTAATACACCATCCATATGAGATCGTGCATCATGGTAGTTATCGTGATGCTTAGCCTTCTCTAAGTGATGATCTATCTCTTTCTCTACAAACTTATACGAGTTTTTATATTTTCCATGTGAATATAAATCGTACTTATTTTCTACAAACCATTTAAAACCTTTCATAGTATTATTTATCACAATTTATATTACCCACGGCACATCTGGTATACTTCGTTTGTCTAATATCATGGATTCAAACGTTACATGTATTCTTGGTTGTCCTGATAAATTAACAAACGTATGCATGGGTTGTGCGTTTATCTTGTATATGACCGTTTTATCTTGTAAAGTGATCATCTGCGGGCCATCCATCCTTTCAGGATAACAAAAGTAATTGCCGGGTTCTGATTGTAATACGATATGATACGTATACGGGTGGTTCCACCGGTATTGGTCGGTGTGTATGGAGTATCCACTAAACGGTTTAAGTATTCTTATACAACAAGAATTGACGTCATAGTTTTTAACCGTGTCTATGATCGTTTGCTTCGTATACCCTTCGGGTAACGTACATTTAAACCCGTCCCGGTATAATGTGTATGTGTCTTGGACGTCATCATGATTGGTAAACTCATACTTTAAGTTTTTGGTGTCTTTGATTATTTGCTCGTAATCAATGTTGTATTGGACGGTTGAAATCATAATAGGTTTAATATATAATATATATATGAAATTGGAACCAGTCTCAAAAGAATATCTACAACAACTAGCGTCTATTATTAATACCATGGCTAAAAGTCAAGAAGATATTAATGAAAGATTAAATGGGTTATGCACGGTAGTATGTGATATAGAAAACGAAATCATGCTCATTATGGAGATGGTTAAACGTTTAAATCTCAAAAACCAGGGATAGCTACATAGTTATGTAGTATGGGGCAGGGTCCAATATATAATAATGGAGAATTAATATTATGTTCAATTTGAATCATTTTAACGTATCAGTTGCCAAATCAGCTTTAAGAATACTAGCAGCAGGAATGTTAGCACAAGGCAACTTTATTGCCAGTGGTACTTTATTTGCAGTAGCTGAAGTATTAGGTGTCTTAGAAGAAATAGTCTAGTGTACCATAAACAAGTATTGCCTAATGTATGGGTGGTATATGATATCTTTAAAGATATAGATGTAGACCACAATACCTTGTTTACTGGTGAAAAACGTTTATTTAAATTTAAGAATGAACACGAACATTGTGAACTATGGCAATATGAGTTTGAAGATAAAGACAACCAATTTCAATACATACACCAATACATAAAAGATAACTTTATACATAAAGATTTTATAGTACGTAAAGGTGTACAAGAGATCTTACACAATAAATTCATACCACCACATTCTGATCAAGAGCATATTGGTGCAATTACTGTGTTTCTTAATAAAATTTGGGAGCCCCATTGGGGTGGTCATAATTGCACCGTGGATGATAACTGGGAAACAGTCCATACACAGAAACCCGTATATGGAACCGGTGTTTATATAGAGGCTCCTTGTCAGCATTTTACACTTCCAGTGTTTTCAGACTATAGAAGACGCACCTTACAGTTTTTTTACGATGAAATTACGTGATATAACCATAAACTACACATACTATAACAATAAAGAACTGTTCCTTATAGTTCAAGACTGGTATAGACCGTTTAAAGACAAGTTTAACTTCGTGGTTATTGATGATGGCAGTCAGGACGAGCCGATTTCACGTACTTTTGTTGAGGATTGGTGGAAAATACTAAGAATCGAAGAAGATTATGGTTGGGGTAATGAGGTTGCACGTAATTTATTGATGAAAAACAGTCCTACCGAGTGGAATTGCTTGATGGACCTGGATATTGTTATAGATCTACAGGATAAACTAACCCATCAATGGATGACCAAAGATTTTCTTAAATATTATGGTCAAACATATGGTGCATCTGTATGTTTTCAGTTTGAATTGGGTGCAAGAACGAATTATGGTGATCTCGATGAAAATCCCGACTATAAAAACCAAGGGCTTAACTCATTCATGGTGTCTAGAACAACTTTTATGCAAACCTACGGTTATGATATGAGTTTAGCATGGTTATACGGTTCTGATTTTACATTCTTTAGTCAATTATCAAAAGAATTAATAATACCCAACGCTAAACTTAAAAAACTCGCGGTGCAAGCGAGTCCTTCGGAAAAAAGATATGCCCCTGGTGATACAGAAGCGTATAATGAAGTGTTAAGACTAACACGTGAATGGGCCTCTAAGGGTTGGTTTAGTATGAGTGATGGTGTTTGGATTAATCATGATATGCACCAAAAACATTGTAAAGAATTTCCAGAAACAGTTGAACTCTAGATAAAAAGTTACTATAATAAAGACTTTAATATATTAATGGAGAATATAAATGTCAATTTTTGATAAAGTATATAATACATTAGTAGTAGAAGGCAACGAATTAACTGCCAAGCAAATGGCAAATTTTTTCGGTACTACCCCTGCAACAATCGTTGCAAGGATTGCTGATTTGAGAAATAGCGGTAACGCTGTTTATGCAAATAGGAAAACTAACTCTAAGGGTGTTACAAGAACATTCTACAGAGTTGGAACTCCAACCAAAGCTGTAGTTGCAGCTGGTTATAAAGCTTTGCGTCAAGCTAGAGCAGTAGCCTAAAACAACTAATAAAGGGACCTTCTATAGGTCCCTTTTTTTTCTTGATTATATGGAGGAAACAAGTTACAATAAATTATGTTTATTAATACTAGCCAATCATTAAGATACGATCAGCATGGTCGTAAACGTAAAACTAAATCTTTATCAACTTCTAAACGTAAGTATGATCGTAAAGACTTTAAACCTTACGTTAATAATAAAACTACTTTAGACGAACTAAGAGAAGCTCAAGCTAAGCAGTATAAGTCTGTCATGGAAGAAGCTATGAAAGATGGATCATGGATTAAGTTAGCAGGTGGTACTGGTAAAAGAGAGAGCCCTAAGTATACTGGTACGTTAGTTAAAGGTATAGCTACTATGCATAAGTCTAACGCAGTACCTGTTATTAACGATCAAGAGGCAAAAGATATTGCGAGAATGCGACGTGGTTGATAAACATTTTATCGATTACGGTTATCTTAAACTAGATCAGTTTATACCAAAGCGTCTAATAGACGATATGTTTAACTGGTATAATGATAATTTTTCAAGCTTTGTTTACACCAATGATTACCCTATGACGGGTACTACCTGGTGTTTAGATTCAGCTAAATGGGAAGACGCTGAACCATTTAATAGAACTCAAAATTATATTATTAATAAGATGCAAGAAATGTTTCATATGAGAGTGGTACCCACTTATAATATGGGACGTGTTTATACTAAAGATACAACTGGTATGGTTAAACATAGAGATAGATCACCTTGCGAAATTTCATTTACATTACCATTAGCTTATGATGGGTTAACATGGCCTATTAACGTGAGAACTTCAAAAGGACCTAGAGCTATAAATTTAAAAGTTGGTGATGCTCTTTTATATAAAGGTTGTGATGTTGATCATTGGAGAGATGATAACAGACATAGTAATGTTTTATATCAACATTATTTTCATTTTTATGATTTAGAATCAGAAACAGGATCATTTTTAGATTATTTTAATAACAAAGGTAGAGACTGGCCTGGTGCTTTTGATCGTATGGAACAACTTAATGATTTACCTCCTCTATCAGAAAATGATAGGGCCAAATACATTGAAAAAAACGGTTGATTTTTTTCGTATATATTATACAATATAATTTTATAGGAGAAAAAAAATGATGGATTTTTTAAATATACCAACTGATACTTGGAAACTTTCACCAGAAGAGCAAGCAGCATTAAAACATTATACTGTTAAAGTTATTCGTGGTACTAAAGTTATTAAAAGCGTTGATTGTTCTTTATATGATCAAGCATTAACTGAACTAGATAGATTTTCTAGTTATGGTGAGTCTGACACAAAAGATACAATTGTTTTGTGTCAGGGTGATAATAATAAAATTTTAAGATACTTTAAAAATGGAAAAACTTTCGTCAATGGAGTTGACTTCCATTCAAAAAGTTAATATAATTATTAAATAATAAATTAATAAGGAAATATATTATGGCACATATGGTAGAAACAATGGCTTATGCAGGAGAGGTACCTTGGCATGGGTTAGGAACTAGAGTACCTAATGATCTTTCACCAGAGCAGATGATGACATCTGCTGGACTTGATTGGTCAGTTGAAAAACAAACTTTAGTAACTCTTGAAGGTATAGAAGTACCTGAAAAGAAAGCTTTAGTTAGAAGTTCTGATAATAAAGTATTAGATATTGTCGGAAAAGATTGGAACCCTGTACAAAATATCGAAGCGTTTAAGTTTTTCGATGACTTCGTCAAATCAGGTGATATGATGATGGATACAGCTGGTTCTTTAAAAGGTGGTCAGATCGTTTGGGGTCTAGCTAAGATAAATGAATCGTTCGAATTGTTTGGCGGCGATCAAGTTGATTCATATTTACTGTTTAGTAACCCTCATAGATTTGGTCAATCTATTGATGTTAGATTTACACCTATTAGAGTTGTATGTAATAATACTTTAACCTTATCTTTATCTACTACTTCTGATAATGCAGTTAAGCTTAATCATAAGAGACCATTCGATGCAGATGAAGTTAAAAAGATGTTAGGTATTGCTAATCTTAAACTTACTAAGTATAAAGAAATGGCTGAGTTCTTAGGTAGCAAAAGATACGAGTTAGATACAGTTAGACATTATTTTAATGATCTATTTCCAACATACTCAAAGAAAGAGTCAGATGAGCTTATTGTATCTAGACCAGGTCAAAGATTAGAAGAACTGCTATCAACACAGCCTGGAGCAAATTATGCTAGAGGTTCATGGTGGTCAGCATTTAATGCAGTAACCTACTTTACCGATCATGAGAGAGGTACTGACACTGATGCAAGAATGCAATCAGCATGGTATGGTCAATCTAAAAACTTAAAGTTAAAGGCTCTTGAAAAAGCAATAGAGTATGCTGAAGCAGCCTGATTGGGTTTCCTCCGAAGAGTTGGTAAGTGCGGTCAATGATCGCACTCCACTCTTTATACCCAATGCATTAGATAATTTAGACTACAATTGGGATGATGTAATTGAATGTTTAAATATAGATAATGTACCACAAAAATGGATGCAATATGGTGGTTTTGTTTGTGAAAAATTAACTAATAGATTTATAACGATAGTTGAATTAGGTATGCTTTTAAAAGCTGCCTTTCCCCCTAGAACAAACGATATGACAATACATCTCTATGGATCATTCTCGCATCGTTCTGAGACCTTCGGTATGCATAGAGATACTGCTGATGTGTTTTTTATTCAAGGTAAGGGCAAGACTAAATTTGACTTTGAATTTAATAGAAGCTATAATTTAAGAATGGGAGATTGTTTATATATACCAAGAGGTGTTTATCATGACCCTAAACCAATAACCCCAAGGTTTGGTTTTTCAATAGGATTAGAAAACGGAAGATATGATTGAATTAACAGTATTTTTAATAATCGGTATAGGCATGATAGCTCAATATTATGGTTATAGAAAAGGACATAAAGCAGGTGCATCTTCAATGTATGATATGCTTTATAGTAAAGGTGAAAGGAAAGGTAAATTTGTAGTAATAAGACTAGCAATAGAACCAGATTTAGACTAATGGATATTATTTTTGACATAGATGGAACTTTAATGGATGTTAATCACAGACGTAAGTTTGTTGATGGCTCTATGGGTAAAAAAGACTGGAAAGGTTTTAATGATGCTATGAAAGATGATGCTAAACAAGAACAAGTATGGTTCTTAGCACAGACTTTAATTGATGCAGGTCATAGAATTATTATTATGACTGGTAGAAGCATGGACCAGCAAGCTATATCAAAAATACAACTAGCAGATCTTCAATATGATTTTATGCTTATGAGACCTAATGATGAGTTCTGCCCTGATGAGCAGCTTAAATCTGATATGTTAGATCATGTTAGAGGGTTAGGTTATGATCCTAAAATTGTTTTTGATGATAGAGATGCTGTTGTTGATATGTGGAGACAAAGAGGACTACTTTGTTGTCAAGTTCAAAGAGGTAATTTTTAATGGGACAATATGCTGATAAAGTTGAACAAAGAAGAATAGAAATAGAAGCGGAGGAATGGGCAAAGGGTATTAAAAGTATCCATGCTCATTCTATAAGTAGTATGTGGTATGATAATAGACCTCAGGATACTGATGGTAAAGGTGTTCTTGATATAGAATACAATAACGGGAAGGTTGTTAGAACATTAAAAAACGGTCAAAAGATTACTATGCATAAAGGTCTCGATAAAAAAGAGATTTTAAGGGAGTATGAAAGAAGTGGCAGTTTCCGTCAAATGTAACAAATTTAAAAATAGATTTTGGTTTAGTGCATGCCCTAAAACCGGTACTCAATCAATTGAAGCAATAATAAAAGAAAATTTTGAACACAGTTATTCATATACTGTTGAGTTTCATGAAAAAGTAGCTAAAATAATAACTCTTCCACAATTTTATAAAAGAGATGCCTTGTTTGGTACTATTAGAAATCCATGGGAAAGATTAGTTAGTAATTTTAATTATCAAAAAAAATCAGTTGATACAAAAATTGAGTACTTAGCAAAACCTGAAGAGTATGAAAAAGATTTTCCACGTAAACAATGGCACTATAAAAATGAAGACTGGGTAAATAGATTATATCTTGCTGCTGATCAAATATATAACACATTTGATAATTATATAAAATGGTGTAATAGATTTTCTGGGATGCATGTTTACCAAAAAGGCTATTTTAGAGATAATGTTATTAAACTTATTAATGATTTTGATACACCTGTAGGGTTTGGAATTAATACTCAAACGGAATGGTATGCAGGTAGAGATATTCATTTGCTATATTTACTTAAAATAGAAGAACCAGAACCAATTATTGATTTTTTTAGAGATGTTTTTGATACTAAAATAGAAGAGCTACCTTTTGTAAATGTTACTGGTAACGGAAAAGAATATAGAGATTATTTTACACCTAAATTAAGAAAAATGGTAGATATTTTAGAACAGCCTATAATATTATCTGGTAACTATAAATACTAATATGAAAATTATACAAAGAGGTGATGTTACATTTGTTGATGATTTATTCACAGAGAGTGAAATAAATCGTATGGATCAATATTTTTCTGAATATACTTTATGGGGGTTAGGGTATGATGAGCTTGATTATGGTGCATCTACCGCAACATTATGTAGATCATTAAAATGGGATCAATGGGTAGGTGTGCATCGTATATTTAATGATATTCAATTAGTAATGAAAAAAAGATTGCACCAATCTACAGAAATAAAAGTACCTCTTTTTTCTAGATGTCTTATTAACAATTTTAAATTTGGTGATTCACCTATGTTTCATAGAGACTCACCTAGCAGCCCTGAAGGTAGAACATTTATGGTTTACCCTAATAAGGTGTGGGATCATAATTGGGGTGGTTATACCGTTTTTGCAGATGATGATTTTGATGTTATTAATGTTGCTGCTCCGAAACCGGGTAGAATTGTTATATTCCCAGGCAAAATATTACATGCAGGTGTTGCACCTACTAAAATACATAAAGGGTATGGAAGATTTTCAATAGCTTATCAAGACCCAATAGGTAATCCAAAACAAGAAGATCTTAAACATTGTAAACCAAAAGATATTAATAAAACATCTATGGTTGAAATATACGGGGATAATTATTACGAATTAAACCCAACCAATTAATTATGAACGATTTTGAAGCTTTAGAAAAAATAAAAAATAAAAAAAATAAAAGACCCTTTTTTATAAGATGGTATATGAAATTAATTGCCAAATATAAATTGTGGAAAATGAAAAAAAACGACCCGTTTATATATGAGGAATAATTATGATTTATACTAATGGTTGTAGTTATACATATGGTATTGGATGTGCACAGCATGATTCTGCAGAAAATTGTAAAAAGTATTGCTGGCCAACTAAATTAAGTGAATTATTAAATGATTCAGTAATAAACGAATCTATACCAGGATCAAGTAATTTAAGAATAGCTAGGGATACAATAACAGCATTAGCTAAAGATGAATTTAAAATTGCTATTGTTATGTGGTCAGATACATGTAGAACAGAATTATTTAGACCAGGTGAAGGTGAATTTAGAAAAATTAGCATGGCACAAATCACCCCACAAAATGTAAGTAATATTAAATCTTTCTACCATAAGGAAGCTTTTGAAAGTTATTATGGTTTTATTAATTCAGATGAACGAGCTTTACTTGAATCGCTCACTTTAATGCTTGGGGTTAATGCAATGGCCAAAGCTAGAAATATACCCTTAATTAATTTACATTTTAAAAAGAACTTTAATCGATATTATAGACATGTTCTTAAGAAAGCTGAAAAAATGGAAGATATAACACATAAAACACTAATAGGTGATGTAAATAAATTAAAAAATGCTATTTTAGAAACTAATAATCATTTTTTTGGTTTTGATTCAGAATACGGTTCATTTGAATGGTTTGTTAGAGAAAATGATTTACCATTTTCTAATTTTTCTTTAGGTCATCCTGGTAGAGAAGCACATGAAGAGATGGCAAAATGGATTCACAATTATATTATAGAAAATGACTTGGTTAGTTAATGGTTGCAGTTTCACTTATGGTGATGAATTAGAAAATCATGAAGAAGAAAGGTGGTCTAATCATTTAAGTAAATTATTAAATGAAAAAATAATTAACATTGCTTTACCAGGCTCATCTAATAAACAAATATGGAGACGTACTATGGAGCGTCTCCATAATGAAGAATTTACTAATTGTTTTATATTATGGTCTGCCTTTGAACGCATTGAAACAATTGAATTTAATACGGGTGTAACTATAAAATCAGATGATGGTGTTGCATTATCTAACATTCATCCAGATTATTATGTTCAATGGTCCCCTGCTAGATTAAATACAACCCCATGGAGATATAAAAAAGACGAGTTTGAAAATTTTTATTCCAGAATTTATTCGTCTGAAACTGGTATAATGGATACCGCATTTTATATGTATGATTTGTATAATATTTGTAAATTAAAAAATATTAATTACTATCAAGGCTTTTTTCATCAAGGTAATAAATTTGTAATAGAAAGAACTTTTAGTGAAAATAGATTAATAAATTATGGTACAAGATTAGAAAGGGTAATAAATTCTTGGAATAAATTAATTAAAGAATTTACAGGCAATCAAAGAATTGGTTTTGATGAAAGGTCTTTATCATTTAATGAATTTACTGAAATAAATAATTACAATAAAATGCCAGAAGGACACCCAGGTCCAGAAGCCCATGAGGGGTATGCTAAATATTTATATGATAATTTTATAGTGAGGTAATTATGATTTTAGGATGGAGTGAAGGATTTCATGATGCAGCAGCCACAATATTAGATGATTATGGTAATATAGTCTTTGCATCACATTCAGAAAGATTTTCAGGTAAAAAGCACGAAAAGTTTATATCTAATGAGCTTAAAAAACACATTAATGATAATTTTGAAACACCAGTTAAAGCTTTTTTCGAAAAACCGTTATTAAAAAAATCTAGACAGCTGTATGCTGGTCAGTTTAAAACAGTTTTTTCAAAAAGACAGTTAGCTTGGAACCCCACAGTAACGTTTCATCATCATTTATCCCATGCTGCTGCAGCTTTTCAAACTTCAAATTATAATGAAGCAGCTGCTGTAGTTGTTGATTCTATTGGAGAATGGGACACAACGACAATATGGAAATGTTGGTATGAAGATGGAAAAGCAAAATATAAAAAAGCTTATTCAAAAAAATACCCTAACAGTATTGGTTTATGGTATACTGCATTAACACATCATGTCGGTCTTAAACCATTAGATGAAGAATATATTTTTATGGGTATGGCAGCTTATGGTAAGTTTAATAGAGAGCTATCAGAAAAGTTAAGCTTTTTATTTGATCATAACTTACATAAGGGTATATCAAAAGATTTATCTAAAATTTATTCATTAGGTAAATATAAACCAGTAGATATAGCATTTAATGCACAAGTAGTATTAGAATATAGATTAAAAAATTTATTTAAAGAAGCATTAAGAATTTCAGATAATGTGGTTTATGGTGGTGGTGTAGCATTAAATTGTGTAGCTAATTCCGAACTTTATAAACTATGTGAAGGGAATTTATGGATTATGCCTAATCCAGGTGATGCAGGGGGATCATTAGGTGCAGCTGCATTAGCATATGGTGGTAAAGTTAATTGGCAACACCCTTACTTAGGGT
>Ga0075479_10001455_pt1 | contig 10730 bp, 9 predicted proteins | sample DEB08_DNA_8_FD_76341 | JGI IMG/M metagenome (GOLD analysis project Ga0075479, IMG submission 76341) | Aqueous microbial communities from the Delaware River and Bay under freshwater to marine salinity gradient to study organic matter... | ecosystem: Environmental > Aquatic > Marine > Coastal ... | reverse complement strand
AACCAGGCTGACTTACCGAACGCGATTTCACTCTCCGCGGCTGGTATTCATGAATCCCGTCATCACGAAAACTGCGAGACGCCCGGCTGAAAAAACTTAATCCGGATCCCCGGTTGCCCCCCCAACGCTGCAGAACAGTCACCAACAGCAGAAGTACCGCCGGGCCACCGGCAATTCCCCCAACCAGCCACAACGAATCCGGCGCTAAAGCCGCCGTGGCAATCAGACAGAAAATCGTTCCCGGAACGATGATCAGCACTGATGCCAGCAGACTTCCTGAATCATCTCGCGAACCGCGAAATCGCCGCGCCATAACTTGATGCCTGTTTGTCCATACCAGCAACCACATTCAGCAACCTGCTGCAGTGTGGTCAGACTCGCGACTTGCATGCCGCAGGGATTTTAGCGGGCGATCTCAGTTGAGTCGACGGCCCCGATGCGGCGCCAGCTCCATTTCCAGTCGAACCGCATCCGTGCTGCTGCGGCTGAGTTGCAGTTGCTTTCCCAGGCTCACTGGACACCCTGCAACGGACTCGACAAACTCCAGTGTGTCCCCCACTCCGGATCACCCGTCATCCCTGCAATCGCCCCCCAAAGTCCTGCTCATGCGATTCTATCTGCATCTGGTCATCCTGTTCGCTCGAACAGCACTCATCCGGGAACTCATGTTTCCGGCAAACTTCTGCATTCAGGTGGTCACTCGCATCTTTTGGTTCAGCGCTCGTGTTGCTCTGTTTCATCTTATCTATGGCGAAGTCAATAACATCCAGGAGTGGACGCGACACCAGTATTTCACATTCATGGCCACCGGAATGCTGATCAACGGGATCGTTGAAATGATCTTCATGCCCAGCTGTGCCGCGTTCTGCGAGAGTATTCGCACCGGCCGACTTGACCTCTCGCTGACCCGCCCCATCGACGTTCAGTTCCTCGTTTCCCTGCAACGCATGAATCCGGCAATGCTCAGCCAGATCATGCTCGCACTGACGCTGCTGACTTACTCCGTCTTCAGCCTCAACCAGCCGGTGTCACCGATTGCGATCGGGCTGTATTGCTTCTACGTCACCATCGCTGTCGCATTCTTCTACTCGCTGATGATCGCCACGGCCTGCACCAGTATCTGGTTCGGACGCAATCAGGGTCTGTACGATTTCTGGTTCTATCTCACCATTTTTGCTCAGTATCCACGCAGCATCTACAATCGCTCGTCCGCGGCCGCGGAATTTGAGGCGGGGGAAATGCTGCAATTCACGTTTTCATGGGTGGTGCCCATCCTGCTGGTTGTCACCGTCCCCGCACGCACGCTGGCCGGGATGGCAGTCGACTGGCGGTTTGCTGCGGCGACTCTCGTCTCGACACTGCTTTGCATCGCTGCCTCCCGCATGGTCTTCCGCTTCGCACTCTCGCACTATCGCGGGGCCAGCAGTTGACCGGCTCAACGCGTGTCTGCCAGCGGCGATCGAACAGCCCGCCACCATCACTCAGCGGGAAACTCGCAGTCGCGAAATCATCTGAATCAGCTTGCGTGAGAATTCCTCGTCAGAAACCGACAGAGCCTCCATCAACTGCTGCACGCGTTCCTCAGCAGTTCGGACCTGCAGCGGACGCAGTTGCTGAGTCGATTTCACATACGTCGCAAAACTCTGCGGCTGCCGACGAATCAGGTAAGACATCACAGCCCAGCTTTCCGCGTATGCAATCCCCGCCGTCTCACCGCTGCTGAACAGACCATCCAGAGCACACAAATCCTGCAGCGAAATGGGCAGGGTCCCCCCCTGCGTACGGGCTTTAAAGGTCGGATGGTGGCGCGCGTTTACGAGGCCCGGACGGATCCAGAGCAGGGTGGAGCGAACGGATGTTTGCTCAAAATACAGAGCCAGCCCTTCCGAAAACCAAACTGGGTTATCGGCAAAGCGGACCTGTAATCCACTGTTGAAGGCCAGTTGATGCACCGTCTCGTGCACCATGGTCGCAACCTGCAACGGCTGTTTCGCCAGCATGCCACGGATCGCAGCCTGTCCTTTCAGGCTGCTGTCCCGCGTCAAGTCCTGCAACAGCACCTGATTGTCACGCACGGTGTAAAAACCCGGCGTGTCCGAAAAGTCCACCTCCGGGTGAATCGCTGCAGCATGCGACTGAAATCGCGCTGCACTGGAAAAGATGAGCACCGGCAGCAGGCCCGCCGGCTCACTCACAGAAATCTCAAGCTCCTGCATCAGTTCGTAGAATTCTGCGTACACTTTCTCCAGCAGGCGACCGCAGAATTCGTTGTAGTCATCACTGCAGTCGGAACAGATCAGGAAGTGATCCGTGGCCGTCACCAGAAAGTTTGCACCTGCACTTTCTGTCAGCACCACCCCCAGTTCTTCCCGCCCCAAGGCTTTCCACTGACTGTCCAGTTGCCGACTTCCACGAATCGCGTCGGCAGGAATCTGCGTCAGCCTTCCGGCCTGATCCTCCAGCAGCCAGCCGGATGCCCCCTCAGCCAGCAGGCGGCCCGTCAGCTCGACCGGACCAGCCTGTGTTTCGGCAGTGACAACGGTCAGCTGATCAGATGGCGACAGACCGCAAACACCGCCACCAGCGGCTGGCGATAATGCCGCAAACAGCACCATGGCCTGCACAACAGTACGAGGAAATCGTCGCGCCCGCACGACACAGGCGGGTATCGGCTGTTGGACCGAATTCTGCAGCATCGTCAAACAACCCTCCATTTCTGACAGCCCTGCCGTGATCCCTGATTGCCTCGGTTTTGTCAGCACCGGCCGAATTCCGAACCGCACAGCTTTCCGAACCGCACAGCTTTCAGGACCGCACAGCTTTCAGGACCGCACAATGCCACTCATCGGTCGCTGCCTGTCGCCGCGACCTGGAGATCGTTGTCACGTATTTCCGCGAGCTTCTGCCGCAGCTGATTCCTGAAATCCTCAACGACGGTTCTGAACTCCGCCTTCCCTGCGAGGTTCGTAAACTGCCCGGGGTCCTTTTTCATATCAAACAACTCGACGCCGTTCCCGCCATCCTCGCCGTACTGGATACAGGCCCAGCGATCGTTTCGCAGCAGGAATCCTTTTCTCATTGGCGCCACGCTGAATGCGGTTGTCCGAACTTCAGCCTGCGGATTTTCCAGCAGCTCGGAAATATCCCGCCCCTGCAAACGTCCCGGGACCGGCATCCCGCACAAACTCAGGGTGGTGGGAAACAGGTCCAGCAGTTCCACAAACGAATGGCACACCGCAGGGTTTCGTCCCGGCACACTGACAAGCAGCGGAACCATTGCAGATTCATCTCGCAGACTCACTTTGGCCCAAAAATCATGCTCTCCCAAATGATAGCCATGATCGCTGGTAAAAATCACAACCGTGTTGTCCGCCTGCCCCGTTTCTTCCAGGGCATCCAGAACTTTGCCCACCTGCGCATCCATATAACGAACAGATGCATAATATCCGGCAACAGCTTTCTTTTGCCGACGAAGATCCATCTTCATGTTCACGCTGGTTTTGTAATTAATGCCCGGCTTCGGAATATCATCCCAGTCGCCCGGCAACTTTTCCGGTAACCGCATCGAAGAGAAGGGGCGGAATGGTTCGTAGTAGTTCGTCGGTGCAACGAACGGAACATGCGGGCGCACAAACCCCACTCCCAGAAAGAATGGCTTGTCGGCGTGCGTTCTCAACAGTTCGACTGCTTTGTCCGCAGTCCGCCCGTCAGAATGCACCAGATCATCGCCGTCCGCTTCGACCACAACAAACGTGTTTCCGCCCACAACAGGACGTTTGCCGTCAGGGTTCCCCTCCAGCGTCTCACCGGCTCCGGGAGCTTGCCATTCCGGTCCCTGGCTGTTGAAGCGTTCCGTCCACGAAGCCGCGTCATCCGCACCGTCAGTGCCCGCCTCAATGCCGCCGGGAACGCCCATGTGAAAGATCTTGCTGACTCGTGCTGAGTAGTAGCCCGCATTGCGGAATGCCTGAGCCCATGTTTCCCGGTTTCCGATCTGAGGCCGAGGACTGGTGTATCCCAGCACTCCCGTCGCATGCGGGTAATAGCCCGACATCAGTGATGCTCGCGATGGCCCGCAATAGGTCCCCTGGCAGTAGGCCCGGGTGAAGCGAGTCCCGCGCGCTGCGATCCGGTCGATGTTGGGGGTGATGCAGACCTCATTCCCGTAGCAGGACAGTGCAGTGGACGTCAGGTCATCCGAAATAATGAACAGAATATTCCACTCACGATCCGCAGCCTGCATCCGCGTCGAACTGAACACCAGCAGCGTCAGGATCCACTGAACAACCAGCAGTCTCTTCATCACCAAATCCTCTCCGGGCAGTCTCCTGCATTGTTATTGCGAGCCGGATTGATACCGCCGCATCTGTTTCCGGATCCTAACGTCTCCCCGCCTCGGACTCCAACACACCATTCCCCGGTCTCTTCGTTGTCCTTCTCAATTGGCCCCTGTCAGTTGCCAAAGATCGGCCAAACGGTAACCTAGTGCAGTCGTGTTGCACTGCGGTCAACCCGCTGTTACTGAAATGCTGCAAGTTGCCCGTTGAAAGCCGAATATCGGACCTGTCAACAGGTGCGAACAGGCACTGGCCACTCGTGGTCAACGAACGCCGCTCAGGAGAAAACACCGTGTCAGAACTCCCCGACTACTTCGAAATCGAATGGCACGAGAACACCGTGATTGTCTCTCCGTCCGCCGGCATTGAAGATCTCAGCTGGGACGTTGTCGAACGGGCTGCCGATGTGATTATGCAGCCACTTGAAGACCAGCAGGCTCCCGACGTTATTGTGGACCTCAGCAAAGTGAATTACTTCGGCTCGGTCTTCCTCGCTCTGCTGCTGCGATGCCACAAATTCGTACGCAGGAAGAGTGGCGAGCTGGTGCTCTGCGGTGCTAATAAGCTCGCACTGGATCTGCTTCGAATCACCGCCCTGGATACAATCTGGGCCATCTACGACAACCGACAGGAAGCCATTCAGGCTCTGTCCTGAACATATCCGCGCTTCGGAATGCGCCAGACAGCTGCACAGTTTGTGACAATGAACGCCGGTACACGCGGGCGCCGTTCCGGTTCAACCGATCAGGCTGCGCAGAATCAACATTGAACAATCTGCACCGCAATCCAATAATGGGACAGACTGGGAAAGCCACATGTCCGCGTGACTCACGCAGATCAGACAGATGATCGCCTGAACCTGCGGAGCATTTCTGCAATCGACAGCACTACGAGGAAGATAGTCATGCTCAGGCGACAGGCACTGGAAACACTCACCGGATTCGCAGCTTGTGCATGGGTTTCCAGTCCGGCAACGGCTTCTGTAGTGGCTGGCGGGGCGATCTCGCAAAACCACCTGGCTGCTGTCAGTCAGGTCCTGGAACAGCAGCGACACCTGCATGGGGTCCATGCTGTTCAACTCCGCGACACGGTTGCTCTTTGCAGAACCGCTGGACAACTTCAGGATACCGCCCGTTCTGCTGGTCCTGCCTTCTGGCAGTCCGTCTGCGATTCGCTCAGTCGAGTCAGCGCGATGGCAGAGGCCGGCCAATTGCGGCTCAGCTCAACCTCCTCTCCGGAATCCCGCGAAATCCTTTCCGCAGCCGCTCGCTGTGCAGACTCGCAGTTGCGACAGGCTCTCTGCAGCTAAGCAGACAACAGAACTGCGTCAGGAGATAAGAAGAGTGAGGGCCGGCCATGGCTCGCTTCACTGGCCGTTTGGTAACGCAGGCTGATCTTGCGCTGGCACTTCAGCTGGATATTCGGTCAGCCCAAAAGCGTCTTCTGCTGGCTGTTGCGAATCCGGATACCGTGTCGTTTCCGTCTCGGCGCGCAGACTACGTGGGTAACTCTGCACATCTTCCGTCAGGATTCCATGAGGCCCCACGGCGCCGAACTGTTCTTCCGAGAATCGTACACCATGGGTATCGAGGATCGTGGCGGTTGATAATTCCAGTCGCGCCAACTCCGTGTTGTATGCCGTGAGAGCCTGAGCTTCCGATGCGACGGTGTTGGCCCAGTCCGTGATCGCCAGCAGCTCATTCAGCAGAATCGACCGTCCACTGGTTCGTTCCGCCCGCTGCAGTTCGACATTGATCCACGCCGCCTCGCGCGCCGCGTGAAAGGCGTCATATTGAGCAAGGTTCTGCTCAATGCTTCGCAGGACTGTTGCCAGGTCATGCTCCAGACGATGCAGCTGCTGCTGAATCGCAGCCCGATCCCGGGCCAGAATCAACTCCTGCGATCTCACTGCGGCTCGGGATTCCCTCAGTGACAGCGGAACGGAAAAACTGATTCCCAAAGACCAGTTGGTATTGTCTCCCAGGCCGGGATCCCGAATCCGACCACCGCCGACCAGCTTCCCGCTCAATCCATTCCAGCCGTAGACAGCATCCGCACTCAGGGAAGGTCGAGCCACATTCCTGCGTTGGACCAGACGTTCCTGATCCGCTCTCAGGACCAGGTTCAATTCCACCAATTCCGGATCCAGTGACTGGGCAGTGCTGACAATATCATCCCAGTCAAAGTTGATTCGTTGCATTGTCGGGGGAGTGGACGGAACCAGGCGTCGTTCGTCCTCCGGCGGCAGCCCAATGATGTTTCGCAGGGCAGCTTCGGCCTGGAGAACGGCGGCGCGAGCACTCACCAAAGTCGCTCTGGCAATTGACAGCGATGCCTGAGCCTGGGCGGTTGAGGCCCCACGCTCCATCCCGACTTCCGCCCGGACTTTCTGGCTCTGCAGCGAGACTTCCAGCCGTTCCACCTGCTGTTCGCGAGCCCACAGTTCGGTACGTGCGCGGACCAGTTGCCAGTACGCAGAGATCACTCCAAAAACCAAATTCTGCATCGAAGACTTATAGCGAAAGAACGACTGCTCCAGTCGCAGTCTCGCAATCACAATGGCTGTTCGATTGGCACGCAGACCGGCCCCTGCGAGCAGCGGCTGTGAATAACTCAGTTCAATTCGCGGTCGATTTCTGGTGGTGAATCCCTCACCGTCCGTTGGTTCAAACGTGTTTCCGGTCGACAGGGCAGCCTGACCGCCGGTCTGATTTCGGTCCAGTAACGTGACGCCTGCGTCATTCACGGAAGCCGCAGTGCCGGTCAGATCATTCCCGGCCTGATTCAGGAAAGGAAACTCCGAATGTCGGTATGCTGAGTTCGCCTGCAGGACCGGATCGAATTGCGCTTTGGCAATATCGATGTCTCCTACCGCAATCGCCGTGTCATAGACGGTGGTCCCCGATGAAACAGCACCGTTTCCGGTCAGTACTCGGATCACTTCAGAATTTTGCAACGCCAGGCGAATCGCCTCATTCAGCGGCAAAAACTGCTGGTCTGCCGGAGGCTCTTCCGTTGCCACAGTCTCGGGGCGAATCCCCGGTGGCCGCCGCACCAGCGATCGTTTTTCAGCCGAAGTCCAGCGAATTCGCTGCTCATCCGCAGGGATCCACTGCGCGTAAACCTCTCCGGTCCGGAGCAACAGCCCGGAAAACACAACGATGCTCAGTAGTGCAGACCACAGTTTCATGTGGTCGATATCGACTCAAATTTGCTGATTACGCCAACAAATCCGAATGTTTCGGTCAGGGAAAACAGAGAATCTAGTCAGCCTCTTCGGCTGCGGGCGTCTGGTCTTCTGCAACACTGTCCTCTGCCGTCTCGTCCTCGGCAGTATGCAGGACGTGAAACGCCTCTTCGTAGTCTGTGGTATCGGTGACAATCCTGCCGTCACGCAGAACCAGCATTCTGCGGGCGTTGCGGGCAACGTTCAGGTCATGCGTGACCAGAATCACAGTGATTCCCTGTTCCTCATTCAACTTGCGAAACAACTCAATGACTTCGCGGCTGGTTTTGGAATCCAGATTCCCGGTTGGTTCATCGCCCATCAGAATCGACGGATCGGTGACCAAAGCCCTGGCAATCGCCACACGCTGCTGCTGACCGCCGGACAACTGACCGGGATGGTGGTCCAGGCGATCCTCCAGTCCCACCAGGCCCAGCATCTCCCGTGCACGTTGTTTTCGTTTGCGCCCCACGGCGCCAGCACCATAAAGCAATGGCAGTTCCACATTCTCGGCCGCTGATGTTCGCGCCAACAAATTGAAATTCTGGAACACAAAACCAATATGTTTGTTGCGAATGCGGGCACGCTCATTTCGCGACATCGTGGCGATCTCGCGGCTGTCCAGCTTGTAACTTCCCGATGTGGGACGATCCAGACAGCCCAGCGTATTCATCAGTGTCGACTTGCCGGATCCCGAAGGCCCCAGCAACGCAACGTACTCGCCACGCTCAATTTCCAGCGAAGTCGGGCGGAGTGCATGAACACGCACTTCCCCCAGATCGTAGGTCCGACAGATATCCTTGAGTTCGATCAGGGCCATGGATTCCGCTGTCTGTCGAAGTGTTCTGAACTGCCTTGGTGATGGTCCACTAGGACCGTGCGTTCGTGTACAACTGAAGGAATGATTCCGTATCCATCTTTCGCGGATTGAAGGTTCCTGTCCACTGCTGGGCGGCGTCTTCGGCCAGCTCGCGGATCACCTGATCGGTGACTGATTCCGCAGACACCTCCGCGACCGTTGTTGGCATGCCAGCTTTCAGCAGCAGTTCAGTAAACCCTGCGGCCAGTGTATCCCCGGCTGTTCCGGCAGAACTCCAGCCAGACACCGCAGCCAGATCTGCATACAAATTGTCAACGTCAGCAGCATTCCAGCGAATCACATGTGGCAGCATCAGCCCAACTGCATGGCCGTGAGTCGTGCCGAAACGAGCGGTCAATGGATTGGCGGTGGCGTGAGCAGCGCCCAGCATACTGTTCTCAATGGCGGCCCCCGCAAGAAAGGCCCCCACCTGCATCCCGCCGCGAGCATCGAGGTGGTCCGGCTGTTCCAGTACCGTTCCAAAAGAATGACTCAGCAACTGCCACGCACGGTGCGCAAACATCTGCGAAATGGAGTTTCGTTTTGTGGAAACATAACTTTCGATCGCGTGAGTCATCGCGTCGATCCCGGTGGCTGCGGTGACCCCCCGCGGCATGGTCAGGGTGAGTTCGGGATCCAGGATCGCAGCCAGACAGGCTGCCTTCACATCTCCGCAGGCCATCTTCAAGTGGGTCTCTGCATCAGCGATCACGGCAAATGACTGAGCCTCGCTGCCCGTACCGGATGTCGTCGGGATTGCCAGCATCGGCAGCATCGGTTTTGCAGCCCGCCCGATTCCCTTGTAATCATGAATCCGCCCGCCGTTGGTCAGCAGGAAATTCGCTCCTTTGGCACAATCGAGGCTGCTGCCGCCACCAAGGCCGATCAGCATGTCGATGCCCAGTGGGCGAGCAAACTGCGTTAACGCGTCCACATGCGAGGAATCAGGATTCTCTTCCACCCGGTCATAGACATGACAAGTGACGCCCGCATCTTTCAGAACCCGTTCCGCCCGTTCGCCGTGGCCAACGCGCTGTAAACCCGCATCCGTAACCAGCAAGACCGTGCTGCCACCGTATTCGCGAACCAGTTCAGGAAGCTGCTGCAGCGAACCGGGACCGTAAACCAGCCGGGTTCGCTGATGAAAATCAAAGGCAGGCAAAGACACAGTGCCGCTCATAACTATCTGCTGCTTCTTGTGAGGTCTCAGGGAGGGGCTGGTGCCGGAAAGTTTGCCCGACATCCAGGCGTCAGGTGGGAAAACCAACTGGTCACCGTCTTCAAGCGTGGGGATTCAGCCTGATGAATAATAAGGCGACAACAATGCCGGTTCCATGCCGGGCACATCTCCACTGCCCGCTCCCTCATTCCAGGAAGTTGAGCCGCACACCCGACTTGCCGAATTACGCGGTGTTCCCCCCGGGCAGCGGTTCACTGATCGGAATCTCGGTCAGACAATCAGGCTGTTCATGAGCCGGACGATTCATCGCCTTCCCTACGCATCGAAAACACAGTGATTCCCCCTCCCACGGCTGCAGTAATTCCTGCAATTGCCCAACGGAACTCTGATCGCCCAGCCACAAATCCCAATGTTCGGGCGAAAGAATCACCGGCATCCGATCGTGCAGTCGCGACATCTGCGAATTTGCCTCGGTGGTGAGAATCGTGAATGTGGAGACCAGATCCGAACGACCGGCCCCAGGCTTCCGCTGCTCCTCCGGTGGTGCCCACGTTTCCCATAATCCCGCTGCAGCAAAAGGCTGCTCATCCTCGAAGTGCATCCACCATGGCTGCTTCGTACCGTCGCTCAGTTTTTGCCATTCGTAAAAACCGTCCAGCGGCACCAGACAGCGATGCTTGCGAAAAGCGGATCGGAATGATGGCTTCGAAGCGGCAGTTTCTGATCGCGCGTTGATCATGCGGGAACCGATCGACAGATCATCGGCCCACGAAGGGACCAGCCCCCACCGCATCATCACCGCTTCACGCACTCGAGGATTGTGCCGGTTTCCACGAACCACCGGAATCTGCTGCGTGGGGGCAATGTTGTAGCGAGCTGACGCCTCGCCGGGCCAGGCCGTATGAAACATCTGCATCAAAACGTCCGCAGGTGTTTTCAGTGTATATCGCCCACACATAACGCATTGCCTCTGCTGAAAAACACAGCGAGCACCGTGTTTGCGGCACCACAGTTGCTTTGTCCGGCGAGTTGACTCAGCTGCATAACTTACTGTCCCCGGCAACATCGACCAATCCAGCGCGGCAAAACAACCAGACCGTGGCGAAACAGAGACTGCTGCCAAATTCC
>Ga0075479_10001452_pt1 | contig 10737 bp, 9 predicted proteins | sample DEB08_DNA_8_FD_76341 | JGI IMG/M metagenome (GOLD analysis project Ga0075479, IMG submission 76341) | Aqueous microbial communities from the Delaware River and Bay under freshwater to marine salinity gradient to study organic matter... | ecosystem: Environmental > Aquatic > Marine > Coastal ... | reverse complement strand
AAAGGGCAGCAGCTTGTAATGCACTTAGAAGGTATCGGCAAACACCTGCGAGGTAACATTAGCAAGCTGCGCCCAAACAGGACGCAACCTACCTTTGCCTTCTACCTCTGAATAATTGCCGATTTTTCTTTGCTGCCTCAAAGGGTTGATTCTGTTATTGAATTTCTTAAGTCCAGAGGAAACAGCAAACCCAGGAAAATCACTACTCTTAAGAATTCCATTAACAATTTATTCTTAATTAAAGAAAATTGAAGACAAAGACCTGGAAGACATCATACAAAGCCTCCTAAAGAAAAAGGTTGGCGGCACATGGTGAAGGAGTCATATTTTTAGACTTCAACTTTGCATAAATAAATTGATCAATAAAGCTCGCATTTCACTCTGGTAAATCAGCCTTCGGAGGGACAGAACTTTTTGCTTTAGTAAATGCCCAGTGAGCTTCATACTTAGCCCCCAGCTCAATCCACTCTTTTATCAACGCAATCTCTTCAGGCTTCATCTTTTTCTTAGACTCCGGCGGTGGCATGAGATCATCTTCGTCGTCTGTAATCATACGCAGATAAACATGACTTTTATCGGCATCTCTAGGGAAGATTCCATGCCTGTCTTTGCGAACTCTGTATGCGCCTTCTTTACCTGTTTCTAAATCCAGGCGCGTAATCTGCCTTTGCGATCTTGTTCATCTGGTCCGTGGCAGTGGAAGCAATATTCTTAAGGAATTGGCCGAATCTGGCTATTAAAATCTATTTCTTTACTCTCAAGTAAGATTGAGAATAGAAAGAGATATATCACTGTTTGTCTAATCATAAGTCCTCTAATTTTATAATTGTGTAGTTTTTTTATGAAAAATGATTTAGCTTTTTCGCAAGCCGGATATTATTCCATTACTATCTCCAAACTGGTCAATTTTTAGGCCAGAACTCTGTAACAATGTCAGCCAAAGGTTACAAAGTCGAGTATCCTTTTGGGGGATAACTCGGTGTTGTCCCTGAATCAGGCTGTTAGTGTTACCGGCAACGATAGTCGGACAGTTGTCGAGATAGTGAATTGAGCGAATATTACTGCCATAGATAATTGTCGTGTTACTCAAAAGCGCTTCACCATTGACAGTTTTTAAAGCCTTCAGTTTATCCAGTAAGTATGCCAGCAATTCGCTATTTTTGTTATCGCGCATCTGAGACGCTTCTTTTCGGGGGCCTGGAGTATAGTGACTCATGTCGTGAGCCGCAACTTTGATCCCCATGCTCCGTAATAAAGTTTGAGTCGGTAAACGGTAAGTAATAACCCGGGTACTGTCAGTTTGAAAAGCTGCGACCATCAGATCATACATGATTTTAATTTCTTCTTTACCAAGCAGGGTAGCGGATGGTTTTTTAATAGTGGCTTGGGGTTTCGGTTTGTGTAACCAGGATTCTTCTTTTGCCAGGCGTAGTTCTATTTCACGCACTGACTGCAGGTACTCATTTAACTTGTCTTTATCCGCTTTATTGATAATTCGCTCGACACTTTTAAGATCAGAGAGGGCGGCATCCATAGCGCTGCGCTTATCGATTATCATCTGCTGTTTTTTTTCGATAGGAATATCTGATGCACCGAATAAAGCATTGTAAAATTTTAGCGGTGTATTATAGCCAGCCATGGGTTTACCATATGCATTCCATGACATGGACAGACCGTCACCATGTCCTGCCGTTCCTTTTGTATCCAGCTGAATAGACGTATAACGGGTTTCCTGACCCCATTCGGTAGCGGCTACCTGATCAAGTGATATACTGTTATGGAAACTGCTACCGGCTTTGGCATAACGATTAGCTCCGGTCAGATAAAACGTGCTGCCCCAATGAGCTTCGACGCTGAATTGATGAGTTAAATTTTGAAAAACTGTAAAATCTTTTTTATGTCTTTCAAGAGGCTTTAAACCTTCTGGCAGTGCATAATTTGTACCTTTTTGCTTAATATCCGGAAACCAGGTGTCGTTGGTCACTCCATAGCCCATGCCAAGACAAATCATACGCTTTGCAGCCAGTTGCTTCTTTTCTTCAGCACGACTGTTAATGAGAGATGACATGTAGGGTAGAGCGAAGATCGAACTACCGGCTCTTATAAAGTTTCTTCTGCTAAAGTTACTCATAGATTCACCTCAAATTATTTTTTGCTTCTGAAGGCTTCAGAATTCACAATTGCTATTATTAGAGCCTGCAGACTGTTGCCTTGTTTTTTCATATCTTTAAAAACTTCGTCGATCAGTTGTTGATCGGTAAAGCCGACTTTACGGCCGAGGGCATACTCAAGCATGGCCTTGGCCATCCCCTTGTTAAAATCATCTACTTTGGAGGCAACTATGTTGCGTAGTTCAAAATAAGTTTTAAAGGAAGGACCATTGTGAAATTTTCCTGATGGATTCACAGGAATTTTCTTCTTGTTGCGATCATCCATGGTACGCCAGCGACCTACGGCATCGAAATTCTCCAACCCGAAGCCAAGAGGGTCAATTTTGCGGTGGCAGTGAGCACACTGAGCGTCTTCCTGATGAGCTTCGATTAATTGTCTGATATTCAAGTTTTTACCTTCAAGACGACTGAGCTGGGGGACATTTGCCGGTGCCGGTGGAGGAGGGTCATTGAGTAACATGCGCAAAATCCAGGCACCGCGCTCTACTGGTGAGGTGTGTTCTCCATTTGAGCCCATGGCGAGTATGGCAACCATTCCCAGAAAACCACCGCGAGGCGAGTCTTTAGGTAGTTTGATTTGCTGAAATTTGTCCCCTTGTACCCCTTTGAGACCATAGTAATCTGCCATGAGAGCATCAACCACTACAAAGTCGCTCTTTAAAAGATTTTTGGAATCCAGATTCTTAAGCAGTATTGTTTTAAATGTCTCATAGACTTCGTTGCGGGCTGCGGCTTTTAAACTTTCGTCAAAGAATGGGTATTTTACTATATCAAATTGAAAGAAATCGAGACGATCCATATGTAACCACTGATGCAAAAAGCTCTTCACAAAATTATCCAGTTGAGGACTCTGCATCATGCGCTTAACTTCCTCGCTTAAATCCTCGTGGTTGACATTTTGCAGCAGCTGTTTATCGGGAGGAGAACTCCAGAGAAAAGAGGCCAGCTTGACTGCCAATTCACGTTTCTCCAATAGTTTTTTCTTTTGTCCAGTATGGGTTTCCGGCATGTAAAGAAAGCTTGGAGAAGAAAGTACGACAGCCAGGGTCTCTTCCAAAGCTTTGGCTTTGTTTTTGCCGTTTTTCAGCTGTTGTCTAAAAATCTTGATGAGTTTATCGATATATTCAGTTGATGGCTGACGACCTTTGAAAGCCTGGCGGGCAAAGTAGGTGAACGCTGCATTTAGTTGTTTGGTATCGCCCTTGTAAGTATTTACTAATTTTTGCAACCGAGTAGACAAAACTGTCTGACGTTTAAAAGGGCCTTCCCACTCAACCCAGTCAATCCAAACTGAAGGGGCGGGGGATTTTCCGGTAATTATTTTAGATCTCTGAATAATTCTTTGAACTGCTTTTGGATTCGATCTCGGCTTAAAAGTGATGACGCGATCAGTTTCTTTGGTGATGTTGTGATCAACTTCAATTATCATTGGCTTGGAAGCCGGTGAACTTACATGAAAAGTCTTAACTAACTTACCATCGATATGCATTTCTATAAATGAGTTTTCCGGTGTTGCTTCTGGAGTTGTACCGACCCGCAAACGCAGTTTATAAAGTCCAAACGGGGTATTTATTTTAGGCTTGTGTTTACTTTCCTGGAATTGCCTTATTTCAAGAGTCTCTTCATTTGTTTTGGTGTTATTGTCTATAGTTAGAAGTATACCGCTTTGAGTCAATGGATGAGTCGTGTAATAAACGTAGTCGCCGATATTGAGACGCCACTGAGTTTGAACTCTGAATTTCGCTTCGTTTTCATCAGGCAGACCAAACTGCGTAGCCTTGACCTTTTTGTTTTTAGAGTGCCGAAAAAAATACTCAGTACCCGCGGTGTAACCTTTGAGGTAATAATTTCTCCATAGTTTACGAATTTGCTTATTTGCTTCAATTTCAACTTCACGACGGAGTCTTAGTGGAGTCTTAAAAGTACCTGTCAAAGCATTGAAGACAGCTTTCTTGGCTAGTTCCCTATAGACTTCAATCTGTCCAGATGACATAAAAAGAGAAGCACCATCCGTATCAAAGCCTGAACCTTTATCACTTGGCAGATCAGCAGCATCGACATCTACTCCTAAAAGATTTTTCATTGTCTGCTGATATTCTCGTCTATTCATACGACGCATGACAGTTTTACCACCACTGTCAGAGAGCATAGATCTGGCTTCTACAAGTTTTTTAGAAAGGGTTTCGAGGAAATCCGCTTTATCAATTTCAGGGACTTGCGGCTCATCTTCTGGAGGCATTTCTTTAGAATTCATCGCTTCCAGAATTTTATGCCACTTATCGGCATCCTGAATTGATTTTATTTCAAAAGAGAATCCTGCTTTATCAAGGCGTACTTTGCCTTTTTTCTTTTTAGCATTGTGACAATCAAGGCAGTAAGTATCAAATAGTTTTTGGTACTTTTGCGGCATGGAGACACTTTGCTCTGAAGCTAAAACCTGTAAAAGCATCAATAGGCTAATAAGGACGGTTAATTTCATCTTCCACCTTTGTTGACTTATATTTTGAAGACATCTATTAAAATTCATATTCTTTAAAGTTACTCGTGACAATGCTTTGCTATAAAAGGTAATGATAAGGATCATTGTAGTAAAAATGAATATTGTTTGAATAAAATTCCTTATTTACTCTACTTCCCTCTCATAAAACGATCTCAAAACCAGATTAAGAGTGTTTTGCTTATTTAGGTGTTTTCCAGGGCCAGTCATCAGTTCGAAATGGATAGGTTGAAAAGCCTTCTTTATTGTAGAGGTTTGACAATGGAAAGTTGCCCCAAGCATAACGTACAGCAATTGGAGTTTTCACTTCAGGATGTGATAAGACAATTGTATTGCCATCTCTTATTTCCGCTTTAGCTGGATAGAAACGTCGTTTTGCGTCAGCCAGTTCAAAGCCCACAATTTGATTTGCAGACAATTTATAATTGTCTAATACAACAGTTTTTGCTTCCAAGCCTTTACCCGTTGATGAAAAAGTAAGTATTGCTTTTCCCTCGACAGCCTGCCATGATTTTAAAACCGGGCCGTGGCAAATAGTATTCTTACCGTAAACTTTAGCTAAAGCCATGGCAGCAAAACGATCAGCAGGGATCTCCTTGTAGCGTGGATGAATATCAGCTTGTTCACCGCCATCTGTGATAGTAATTGTCCAGGCATTGCCAGCAATTGTGGCTGCTTTAGCCAGTGTTTCGCCAAAACGACTGCGAGCACTGTCATGTGGAATTGCTTGATGTTTATTAAACGGTGCCAACTCTGTCATGATAAAAGGCAGGTCGGGTTGATTCCATAATTTACGCCAGGATTGAATGAGGCCGATCATCATTTTATCGTAGGAAGAAAACTGCCATACATTACCCTCTCCCTGATACCACAGTACACCTTTTAAGGGATAAGATACCAAAGGATCGATCATACCGTCGAATAATTGAGAAGGAACTTTCCAGATCTTGGGGTCAACAGGTACCTTCAGCTTTTTTTCTCCCTTCAGTTGACGTGTTTTATTTTCAGAGATAAGTGCTTCTTTTGTCGGATAGAGCTTATTAAATTCACCCAGGACCTGAGGGTATTCGATGACTGCTTTTTTATATTTTTTTACAAATGCTTCGCAAGCTGGTAGCTCAGTAAGTTTTTCATTAGGCAACCACTGTTCAATATAACTGCCCCCAACAGCACTTTGGATGATGCCAACTGGAACATCTACTTCTCGTTGAATTTGCACTCCAAAAAGAAAACCAATGGCTGAGAAAGATTTGGCTGTCGTAGGATCAGCAGACTTCCAAGTAAAGTCGTCATTATGCTTATTTTCGCCGTAATTGGACTTCGCTTTTATACCCAGTCGCAGAAACTTATTATCAACCTTTTCAAGTCGCTGCCTTAGCTTTGGATGCGAACGCACACAATAACCTATACTCAAAACCATATTGGATTGACCTGAGCAAAGCCAGACATCTCCCACAAGAATATTATCAATGCGCAATTCTTTTGATTCACTAGAGTTAACCAACAATGTTTGGGGGACTTTACTTGCTTCCTGAGCATCGAGTATAACTCGCCATTCACCGTTTTTGTTCGTTATACAGTTTTTCGTTTGATTTGCAAAAGAAACAGTAATTTTAGAGCCAGGTGTAGCTGAACCCCAAACTGGTAAAGGCATATTGCGCTGTAAAACTGCATTATGACTAAAGACCCCGCTTATCTTTAGCTCTGCCTGTTTCGTCTGCTCGGCATAGCCAGAAGTTATCAGAGCTAGAGGCTGTAGAATAAGTACTAGGAAAATTAAGAATTTTTGAGTGTTCATAAAGCTTTTCATTTTTCCCTTTATTCAAGATCCCATTTATCGTTAGTCGCATGGATTAGGATCATTTGACTCGTACCACTGACATGTCCGTCAACCCAGAGAATATTTCCAGCATCAAGATGCCTTGGATGAATAGGTGCTGCCCAACCGGCTTTATTATTGATTATGTAACCAGCTGCTCCTGCCGGGCGAGTATTCCAAACATGAGTTTCTCCTACATGCCCACTGTCAGCTGTCAAAACAGTTTCCGTTGGATCCTGCACAAGAGAAGGATTTATTTCTTGTAAATACCAATAATTGAATCCATAAGAAACCTCCCAGCCGAAAGCAAAATTTTTATCACTTGGACACTTAAGAGGAGTGCCGTCCTGAGCTAAATCGATGTAAAGTCTTTTCTGCCAGGTCCAGGCAACAGGATTTCCTGTAACTGAGTTTGGTATGGTCAAAGAAGGGAAAACATCTTCCTCATCAGTATAAAGATGCATAGCAATAGACTGCTGTTTTAAGTTATTTTTACATACGGCACTTAGGCCTTTTTCCCTGGCTTTTGAAAGGGATGGTAGCAGAATTGAAGAAAGAATGCCGATTATGGCAATGACTACTAGCAATTCTATCAAGGTAAATTTCTTCATTTTCTTTCCTTAACACACAACTTAGTTATTCAATCATAGCTACATTTGGGAGATCTTATGTTTAAGTTGTTCTTATTTAATATTTTGGCAAAAATGTTATAAAATGTGCTTATTTGGTTATATGAGGGCCATATTACGCAAATTATTGAAACATACAGTGCTTTTCATATTATCTCTGACTTTGGATAAATTTGGTAAAAGTATACTGCAAAGTATACCAATAATTGCAATGACCACCAATAATTCGATGAGCGTAAAATCCGCTCGTTTTTTGTTAACTTTCTTCACTTCAACACCACACTTTTCTGATTTTAATTTCTTAATTTAATATACAATTGTCTGTTAATTATTTTAATTTAGCTACACAGATTTGATCAATTCTTGCAGGGCCTTTAGCTACAGCCCAGCGGATGTTATCTATAGGCCAGTTTATGTAGTCATGCGTAACTGTTAAAGCCGCAGGATTTTTGCCATTAAGAACTCTCGCCGTCAGCTGATTATCTTTAAGCTCGACTAGGACTTTATAGTTTTTCTTTATAGAATGTTTCTGTTGTCGGGTCTCATAGACTGGTGTAGGTTTGCAGTCGCTCTGAACTCTCAGGAAAGTTGTATTGAAGACAAGACGGCAAATATGACCTTTTCCTTTGCCCTTACCATTTAGAGTAACGATAACATTTTTTGCCTGGTGCAGTTGAACTTCGAAGTAGATCAGAGCGCGCTTACCAATATTCAGGTCCATGCCGGATGTCGAGACGTGATTTTCTTCGGCAATCTGTTGTCCCTCCAGTTTACCATCGACGACCTGATATTTTCCTTTAATTGGAATCCACCTGGGCTTAAGGTCTTCATAAGTTGTATTCTCAAAGTCGAAATCACAAAGGATTTCGTATTCCAGTCCCCGTTTGTTAAGATCTTCCTGTAGTTCAGGAGGAACTGCCATGGCAATTAGGCTAAACAGATTGAGGAAAAGACAGCTTAGTAAGGGTTTTTTCATAATAATTCCTTATTCAAGATCCCATTTATCATTTGTTGCATGGATTTGTACCATCTGACTTGTGGCACTGACATGTCCGTCAACCCAGAGAATATTTCCGGACTTAAGGTGACGCGGTCCAATAGGACCAGCCCAGCCTGCTTTATTATTTATGATGTAACCTGCAGGCGTTCGATTATTCCACACATGTTCATCCCCTTTATGGCCACTGTCTGCAGTTAAGATGGTTTCTGTAGAGTCTGCAACATTGGCCGGATTTTCATTGCTTAAGTACCAATAATTTAATCCGTAGGAGATTTCCCAAGTATGTGGATTATATCTATCGTCACTCGGACACTTGAATGGCGTATTCAGTCCATTCTGGTCAAAGTCTATGTAGACTCTACTTGGCCTTGCCCAGTATTTTTTACTTCCTGGGCTTCCTGTTACTAAGGAAGGATAAACATCTTCCTCGTCGATATACAGTTGCATAGCCAGCATCTGAGTTTTTAAGTTATTTTTACATACGGCACTTAGGCCTTTTCCCCTGGCTTTTGAAAGGGTTGGTAGCAGAATTGAATAAAGAATGCCGATTATGGCAATGACTACTAGCAATTCTATCAAGGTAAATTTCTTCATTTTCTTTCCTTAACACACAACTTAGTTATTCAATCATAGCTACATTTGGGAGATCTTATGTGTAAGTTATTCTTATTTAATATTTTGACAAAAATGTTATCAAATATGCTTATTTGGTTATATGAGGGCCATATTACGCAAATTATTGAAACATACAGTGCTTTTCATGTTATCTCTGACTTTGGATAAACTTGGTAAGAGTATACTGCAAAGTATACCAATAATTGCAATGACCACCAATAATTCGATGAGCGTAAAGCCCGCTTGTTTTTTGTTGATTTTATTCACTTTCACACCTCACATTTCAGATTTTAATTTCTTAGTTCAATACACAATTGCCTGTTGATTATTTTAATTTTGCAACACAAATTTGGTCTATCCTTGCAGGGCCTTGAGCCACTGCCCAGCGGATCTTATCTATAGGCTCTTGCAATTCATCATGATAAATCAATTAAAGCTCTCCTGAAAAATTTATGTAGTGTTTTTTGAAAGAAAGAAATTCTTATAGGCTTAGGAATAATGGCATCAAATTCATTTATACCTTCAGAGTCAGGCTTTGCAGTCACTGTAATTACTGGAATTTTTGAGATGTAACTATCTTTGTGATTTTTAATTTTGTTTAAAGCTTCAAAACCATCCATTACCGGCATGAAAAGGTCCATCAAAACAAGATCATATTTTACATATTCAATCATTTCTAAAGCAATTTTACCATTTTCAGCCAAATCATGAGAGTAGTTCATTTTATTCAGAATACATGACATTAATAATCTATTAGCACTATTGTCATCAACAACTAAAAGCCTGTAATTCATATATTGGGTTCCTTTTTGTGATATATGATAATGACAAATGTCATCTATTTCAATATTTTGGGATGACATATGTCATTGAAACTTTACATAAAATACTCAATTCAGAACTTAGGGTGAACATAAATCACCCAGCAATAACGAACATCGACCTATGGTGCCAATTGGTTACAAAGTAATGGAGCGATTAGCTGACCATGATGGTATCCAACTGTTAATATCCGAGTATTAAGTTTTCACTTATTGGACAAATCTTCCGCTCAAGGTTCAGGATATAATTACACTTTATCAAGATCATAGTACAAGTGAACAGTTTAATAGTGAGCTTAAAAGCAATATGAATGTTGAGTATCTGCATCAAGTAAATTAAAAACGAATTAAAATTATCTTCATTGTACAATGTTGGCTTTCAATATTTTGCGAATATTGGGTCAATTGTTAATCGAGAATAAACATTTAGCATCAGTAAAAATCAAAGGAAAGCGAAGACGATTAAGGACCGTTGTACGAGACCTTATTTTACTGGCTTGTAAACTATTAAGCACTCAGTCAATGAAATATTGAAGTTTGATCGCTATTCTTCATGGTTTGAGGTTTATAAGAGATTCTCTAGAAGTATTTAAAGATTAACTATCAAAGGGTATCTAATAAACAATGCAGAAACGTGCAGATATGTATTGATTGGGTGAATATATGCTTAAAATAATGATTTCTTCTGCTAAAAGGCATCTACCAAAAATTTTAAAATTAAATACTTGAATCGAGTACTCAAATGACTACAGCAAGTACTAAAAAATCACGCTACTATTAAAAATAGTAATGACAAATGTCATTGCTTCTCCTTGAAATAGATGACAAGTATAACTATCCTGAATTTAGTACTATTAAAGGAAGTACTATGCCAAAAGAACTCCCAGCTTTAAGTAAGGCAAAAACATGAGATTATGAAAGTCATCTGGGAAACTCAGGGAATGACCAATCGCCTGTTTCCAAGAGATTATTTAAGTGGTAAATTCTGCGCATAGACAAGGAGAACTCATGGACTCAAACTTCTTTCAAAATCTGGACATTAAACCGTTTATCGCTGACTTTTTTGATAATGCTCCTGACCTCTATGCATTTGCAAAAGATGCCGATTTTAGATTCACCATGATGAACAAAGCCTTATTAAAAAGGATTGGATTAAGCTCAGAATCTGAGGTTTTAGGAAAAAGT
>Ga0075479_10001450_pt1 | contig 10746 bp, 8 predicted proteins | sample DEB08_DNA_8_FD_76341 | JGI IMG/M metagenome (GOLD analysis project Ga0075479, IMG submission 76341) | Aqueous microbial communities from the Delaware River and Bay under freshwater to marine salinity gradient to study organic matter... | ecosystem: Environmental > Aquatic > Marine > Coastal ... | reverse complement strand
TATTCCTCATCACCTGAGATCAAAACGATCGTCTTACCTTTGCCAGGGCCGTCCTTTCCTTTGAATTCCAATACATGATCATTTGCCATTGAGGCAAGCCCCACAAAAAGGCTTAATAGAACGATAAATAATCGCATCCTTTCTCCAAATTATTGGTTAAATAAATAATAAGTTTTTACAAGTAATGATTAATAACTCAGCGACGATCTTTTAGGACAAAAAGTTTATAGGAAGGAAATTTGCAATAGATTCCAGATTAAAACCCAGGGCCAGATAACAAAACCTTTTCAAGGCTTATCATTATTTTTTCTTTTTCCCTGCTTCCTTTTTTGCCTGATCCTGCATCGCTTGTAATTGTTTATTTCAGGGTATTGATCTATGACATTATTCCTCTGCCCCAAATCTTTCTTGATATTATAAAAAGCGTACTTTGCTGTCACCTTAGTATCCCCTCTTGCTTTGAGATAATCTTCTTTGAATTTCATCTTATCAAGATCTTCTAAGTAAACCCAATCTCCATGACGTATACCCCAATATCTATTATTAATGACCAATGATTTTCGAAAATGATTTTGCTTTCCAGAGATCACTGGCATAAGGTCAAGACTATCCTCAGCCTGACCCTCCTCGATATCATAACCTATTGCCTTAGCAATTGTTGCCATAATATCAATTTGACTGATCAGGGCATCGCTGACACTGCCGGGCGAAGTGATGAAAATATCTCAAATTTTAGGTGATTAAAGTTAAAAAGCCGCATGGATCTCCGCTTAAGGTTTATAATGCAGCGTTCTATCTTTAGCAGGGTCATCAAATTTACCTGGTGGAATTTCATAAGAATTTAAATCTGTACCAACTCCCACATATGCCATTGGATGACGTCCACCACTAAAATAATTGTCAATGGCAAACCTTAATGAAGGCAAGTTGCCCGCCGGGTCCAAAACACTCAAGGCAATGATGTACTTTCCTTGTTTTAGAGTAACGGGAAATTTAAACCGCCCCTGCACGTGATATTTCTCACAAGGAATTTCATATTTCTGAGTTTTAGCAGACCATTTATCACCTGGCATCCATTGACTAGGATCTGCGTTTTTAAAGTTTTTCTTCCAAACCACTTTTTTAGTTTTTGCGTCGAGTAAACTAAGCTCCACTGGCCATTTTGCATAAAAAGGAGAAGAGCCCGTGTTACGTAGTGTAAAAGACACATCTATGGTCTCATTTGCATTTATAGAAACTGGATACTTGAATTCATCGATCACGAAACGATAACCAAAAGTCTTCTGCACTTCTTCTGCAGCTTTTCTGATTTCAGGGTCGTTTTGGTTATACTCAGCCAACCAACCTAAGTTGTTGCCGTGCAAGTTTCTTATGCTATTGATCATAGGTATACGATGTTTGGGGTCTTTTAAGGTGTCATCAGGATTGTCTCCCGGTTGAATTTTGTACTTCCCCCAATCGTATGCGGCTTCGCCACCTATGGGATGTGTTTTCCAGAGATCCTTTAATTTGAAAATTTGAACAGCTTCAGTCTTCATGCGGGAATGGTGCCCCCATGAATCCCAGTAAATGCCAAATTTATAATCCGAAAACTGACCGGGGTTACGAATGGTCACTTTTTTGTTCTTGAACGCCTTGGTAAAGGCATCACCAAGCAATTTTTCCATTTCTGGTGTAATTCCAGGGCCATGATGCTCTCCCCACTTACCAATCAGCCCCATTTGAACCCAGGCTACTCTGGGGTCGTTATCCCAACACTCTCCAAGCCTGGCGATCAACCGAACTAAACGTTTTTTAAACTGATTGCTCGTATAATCACCGGTCTTCATATCAGAAGGCCAATACTTGCCTTTGTCTGGCCACTCCAGGTAAACACGTGGAATCACCTTAACATTATGTTTTTCAACATCCTTCCACTGAAGGTCAGATTGTTTTTTGATTTTATCGATGCCATCAGATTTCTTATTCTCTAAATCACTCCACTTCATATAACAACGATACAAAGAGCCGTAATCATGGGTGAATAAACGCCTTATACGTGGTCGAAAACCTTTAAGTGGATTGCGCAGAGCATGCTTATATTCTGTAGGTTTTATGGTAACAAAATTCTCATTCTTGGTATTTGTATTATCTGATGAATAGGCGTGAAAATGTAAAATAATAATTAGAAATAAAGTAGATGCTCTAAGCCCTCGTTTTTCTTTAATATTAAAATTACTAAATCTCATTTTTTATTCTCCATTGACTATTTATCCCTTGTTTCAAATTATTTTTAATCATTGTCATCTTGTGAAATTTATTTATATTTTTAAGGAAGTTCTTTTGGGGCCTCACCCGGCATATCAGGACAAATTTAAAATAAAATCTTTCTTTTTTAAGTTATTGTATAAAGACTAATAGCACCTGGTCTGGGATTTAGGACAAAATTTCATTTCGCAACTCTTCTAAGCTCGTTTATTCAGCTTAATCTATTGGAGTAAAGATCCACGCTCATAGGACGTGGCTTTGAAAAACTCCCTAAAAGGGAGCTCTATAAAGCCCCAAAGTAGCCGATTCTACTCAGCGCTCTCTGCGTGAGATCTTTTTCAGTTCATCACGCAGAGAACACAAAGAATCGCAGAGGGAAAAACACATTGAAGAAAATAATTCAAACGGCAAAGCCTACGGTTTATGACCACGCCCACAGGACGTGGTTTTGTAAAGACTAATAAAACACTTATGGCCTTCCATCTCTTGCTGGTTCTTTGCCAGTTATAAGTGCATGAGCCTGGCGAGCGAAGCGTTGACCTAAAACGACGTAACCTTTTTTGCTATAATGAATGTCATTTTTCAACACATCGTTCACTTCTATGTTATTTAAATCATCTGTATCAATCCATGCTCCATGGGGATCTTCATTAGCAATTTCAACTTGGACTCGACGAATTTTAACACATTCCTTGTTATCCAATGCATAATCTGCTATGCGCCCGATAACGACATTCATATCCGGACGTTTTAAATCACGGCGAAAATTAGAAATTAATAACTTAAGAGAATCCTTGTAAGCGGCAGAAACACGACCCTGCGCATCACTCTCTCCCTGCATCCAACAGAAAGTGACTGACGCTGGTTTTGGGTATTTTTTTAGAAGTTCTTTATATTGATCAAGGATTGGCTGATAATATAAGACCTTGCCATCTCTGAGAATTCTTTTTCTATGCTTTTCCTCCAAACCTTTGCTTTTCGCAATCTCGTCCCACTCTTTCAACCAGCGGTGAATATACTGACTACCCATTGATTTTTTTATATAGACAATTTTTTCATCTTTAAAAAGATTTTGAGCTTCGGGTATAAAGCCTGTTTTGGGGTTCATCCTGACCATATTAGATTGCCCTGAGAGAATAAATAGATGAACAGGTTTGTCATCGGCCGTAAGGCATTGAATACTTAAAATAAACAGTATTGAAAATAATAGTCTAAGTTTGATCATCATAAGTCCTAAGTTTTTCTAATTTTATATTTTGATAACTAATAACACAAGATCTGAGTATTTAGACAATTTGAGTCTTTAGGATAAATTTAAAATTTAAGTTTACTTCTCTTCTATTTTTATGATAAAAAGTTTATTTGAAGGAAATCTGTATATGCTGGATAGTATATTTTTCACGGTCTTAATCCTTTGATCTACTATTGATTACTTTACAGAGCTAATAACGCGAAACTGTTAATTTAGGACAATCTTAATTAATATAAAAAATTATTTTCACGTCAAAAACAACTGCAGACAAAATGCTGAAGATTCTATCTTACAATTATTTACCAAGCTTTTGAATGTATTCGACCAAGTCAGCAAATTCCTGCAAAGTCAGGCTGTCAGTCAAATGCATCAGCATCATGCCTGGACCAGGCTCCGTTGATTTTATATCTGCTTTTTTAATACTTGTCTTTACTCCGGCAATATTGGAAATTGTCACTTCACCTTTACTGCTTTTTAATAGAGTTCCGGTATGTTCGGCACCGTTCTTCAAACCAAGCTTGGGCCATCTTCTCTGCACCTTGTTTGTTTGGGTGAACTTTGTCCGCAACTGCATCTTGTTTCCAATTAAAGTTACGGCCAACATTCACAGCCATAATATAAGGTTCAATTGATAGTTTCTTGATCTCTAAATTGAGATCGGGAATATATGAATACTTTGGTAGTTTACCGGATGGAATCACCTGAGCTATCAAGATAATTGCTTTGGGATTAATTTTCTGAATTTCTTTAATCATTAGTTTTGTATTGCTAATTTTTTTTCCAACTGGTTTATCTTTTGCAAAACTATTGTGACCTGAATGAAGAAGTACAAAATCCGCTGGATTCTTAGTGTAAATTTCTTTAATATTGTCTTTCAGAAACTGAGTATTTTTACCACCATAACCATTATGTTTGAGCGTGACCCCATCTTGAGAATTCTCTTTAGATCCGACAAATTTATACTTAAACCCGGCATCTTTGAGAAGTTTATTTAAGGGAAATCTGTAAACTTTAAAGGACTTTCCACCTTCTGTTATTGAATCTCCTACACATAGTATTGTAGATTCTGCGTAAATTGGTATAAAAAGTAGGTAGATTAGAGTAAAACAAAATTTAATCATGGTACCGTTGACCAAAGATATAGGCCACCTGCTGCTCCAATCTGAGTCATGCCAGATAAGCGAACAAATTTTGTATGCCCATCCCCATATGAAATATTTGCACCGTACGGAGTTGCATCTCTAGTAAATACATAACCCGGCGAGTTTTTATAGGCATTAACTTCTTGGTAAACCTTCCATTCGCTTGCCTCTGAATGATTACTCCGCCAATACCCTTTATACTTGTAGACTAAATCCTGAACCATGACAGTATCACTGTTTTGCTTTGACATCTTAATATCTGAAAAGTTTTCACCACCATAGATAATATCTACTCCAGCTATATGAGGATGATTGGTATGATCTGAAGTATATATTGGTCTATCATCAAACATTGGACATCCCCAAGCTTGATAAATAGCATCACTATATGGCTGGTAGGCATCCCAAATCCTTCTATTGTCGGCACCTTTTGTAAGAGTGAATGCTCCACTTTTGATGTCGTAAAGAGTAAAGGAGTTATCTTGCCCGTACATGTACATGATTTTGCCGCTTTGGTTTAGATGAGCTTTACAAACAGCTCTTTTAGCGGAAACTCTAGCTCGTGATAAACTTGGATGTAACAATGATGCCAAAATCCCAATAATGGCAACTACAATCAGAAGTTCAATCAGGGTAAATTTATGTCTCATATTTATAACCTTTCCATTTCTCAACACATCAAAAACTCAATAATTCAGGGATCTATACCTGTAAATTCTGAGTATTAATTTCTTTCAGTTATTATTCTTGCGCTTTAAAAGTCTGACTTTTCACCAGGTCAATGATGAGATCCTGAAAACCTTCCTTATTTTTAAGGTTCTTTTGAACAATAGATTTAATTTCCGCTTGTTCACGGTAATTAGGAGCACGTCCTAAAGCATAAGTCATAAGCTTTTCTGCGAGGCACTGGCCAAACATATCAATGTTTTTAACCAGCCATTTTTTCATATCTGCATGACCTGCAATTTGAGTGCCATCAAACAACTTACTTCTGGGGTCAATTTTGATATTGTATTTTGGCCATTTGTCTCTCCAAACACCCACTGCATTAAAGTTTTCAAAAGCAAAACCAAAGGGATCAATCATTTGATGACAACCAGAACACTTCGGATCATTAGTGTGTCTAATGACTTTATCTCTGGGACTTTGTGAGCCTTTGGTATCCGGTGGAATAGAAGGTACTTCAGAAGGTGGTGCTGGAGTTGGACGACCAATAATATTCTCTATAAACCAAACACCGCGCAGTACAGCCTCGGTATCCACGCCATTTGCTGTGGCCGTCATAATCGATGACATCCCCAGTAAGCCACCATGACGATGACCGCGCGGCATAGTCATTTTTTTGAGGTACCTTCCCTTCTCGACTGTTTTAAGCCCATAGAACTTCTTCGCAAAACTCGGCTTGGTGAAACAAAAATCAGGATCAATAAACTCTTTGAGTTGAAGGTTTTTTTTGAGGATTTCTAAAAAGAAGTAATGAAGTTCTAAGCGGGCCGTTTTTACATCATCATCGGAGAACTTTAGGCCCGCGTCGGGCATGATATGTTTTAACTTATGAGTATTTAGCCACTGCTCTGGAAAACTTTGAACAAAAGAATCATCAATACGCTTTGGCAATAAACGTTTAACTTGAGCTTCCAGTTCAGCATCAGTCATGATGGATTTATTTGCCACGGCTTTCATCAGTTTAGCATCCGGCGGTCCACTGCTAAGAAAATAAGAAAGACGTGACGCCAGATTATATTCGGTTGATCCTCCATTAAGGTCTCGGAAAATAAAACGAGGGGATTTGATAATCGCTCTCAGTACAAAGTGCATTGACTCATCAAAGGAAGTCCCCTTTTTCAATTGCTGCTCAGCCATTTCATTGTAATATTCCAGCATTTCAGGCTCTATTTGAGTATTATAGGCTTTGGGTAGAAAACGGGCAATAAAACGTTTCGCATAAGCCAAATCACTTTCATTGTCTTTTCTTTCACCAAGAAGTTCTAATCTTCGTTTTGTCTGTGCAACTTTTCTAAGTGAATCCACTACCTTAGTCGGACCAGTAACTTTTAAGCCATGAACTTGCAAAGAAGGACCATTTTCAAATATGTAATGTGCCCAGGTATCGCAATAGTTTAACTGTGAATTTCCACCATGTTTTAAATGAGTAAAGAAATCTTTTGTCCTAGTAGAATCAATTTGTGCATCTGAGACGTTTAAATCCTTTTTTTTGTAGGCTTCTGCAATCTTCAAATGACCATTAAGGCCACGTAACTTTGACTTACTAGACCCTTTAATTTTAGTTCCTTTGGGAAAGGCAACTTCTAGCCACGCAGCCAGGTAGCGTGGATCTTTTTTAAACTTATCTGTAGCCACTTTAATTAGGGCCTCAGGTGTGTGGTCAAACTCTGAATTTGCCCAGCGAAACATTATCGTCTCACCCTCGTGGAGAATAACTGAGGCTTTAAAAGTTTCTGGTGAAGTTTTATTGACTTCAAAAGTCGTGAGAATCCTAAATTTATGAGCGTATGTACGATCGCTAGATTCACGAGAACGAGCGCGTAACTCCAAAACCATCGGCTTGTTATCTTTAGGTTTAAACGTTGAGGAAGACACCTCAATATTGTACTCCCCAGATGTTTTAATTTCTAAGTCAGAAGACCACGAGCAAGCACGGAAAACTGAACCAGCATGCCGAGAAGCGAGGCGCAATGTTTTACCATTGTCTCTTACTTCAGAGGAAGAAAAAGTTTGGGTCATCTTACTTGGCCCCCCATAATAATCCAAAGCTTGATGAGGCTTATTTTCATGGTAAAAATACCAATCAGCCAGGCTATTGGCTGTATCCACATAAGCATGCATAAGTGGAGCAGATATTTGTAAGCTTTTAGCTTGGTTGTCAAATCCATGATACAAGTGATCGGCAGGAAAGCCGTCTTTCAACTTAAATTCGGGGTAGTTAAAAATAGTCTGAATTTTCTTTTGATATTCACGATTACTCAAACGTCTTACCGAGGCTTTACCAAACTTGGTATTAGCGATTAGTTTTTTATCTAGATAAGCTATAAGTTCACTTCTTTCTTTAAGGCTCGGTTGATCTTTATCCAAGGGAGGCATGATCCCATCCTTGGTAACTTTCAGGACCTTGAGCCATAAATCGCGATGTTTCTCTTTTGTCCAATCAATGGATTTCATATCCAGATTAATATTGGCTTCTGCAAACACGTCATCGTGACAATCACTACATTTATCATAGATCATGTCGGCCAGGAGTGGAGGGATAGTCTCGGGATCAGCCATCGCAATTACAGTCGAGACTAAGTACAAAAATAAAATACTTTTTTTCATTAGAGAACGACCTCATTTAGATTCCCCGTAGAATTGGAGAATTGGGTTGAATTCATCCCGAGTTGATTCTGTAGGGACACATATAGATTTCCTAAGAGGACATTGCCCTTTCGATCAAATTTGTGATACTTGCCATGTTTCAAGCCACCACCGACAACTAAGGTAGGCAGATCTTTGTTGTCGTGTACAGAGGCATTACCCATACCTGTACCAGCTACAACTATTGTTTCGTCCAGTAGATTTTTACCTGTCACGGAACCTTGAGTGGATTCCAGCTTTTCCAGGAATCTTGCTAAACAAGCCATATGAGCTTTTTCAATAGAAACAAGATCTCTAATCATATTTGGGTCATTCCCATGGTGAGATAGACCGTGATAACCTGAACCTAATTTTCTACCATCCAATGAAAACACCTGACCTAAACCATCAAGAAGCAAAGTGGCCACTCGGGTTGAATCAGATTGCAGGGCTAGAACCAGCAAGTCATAAAGCATATTCGAGGCTTCGATTTGTAAGCTGGGACTGATGGGGTCAGAATCTGGAGCCGTGGCACCTGAAGGTGCCTTAATCTCTACATTAACGTTTTTGAGATGCTTGGCCATGTCTTTTTCCACGGTACGAATAGCATCGTAATACTCAGATAGTTTTTCTTTATCTTTAGAAGACAGGTCTTTTTGAATCGTTTGTGTCATCACAAGCACATCGTCAAGTACGCTGGTACCCGTTGAAAGTAAATACTCTGCTCTTTTACGATCAGAGGCGGTTGGAAATAATTTTCGGTAAAGCACGGTTGGACGTGCAATCATTGGCAGAGACGTGCCATTTTTTGAAAAAGATATAGCTTTTATGGCACTGGGTTCACCGGAACCAGCTATTAGCTGTAATGATGAGAAACGTGACTCCTGACCAATCTCGGCCGCAATCATTTGGTCGAGCGAATAAGCTCCTGGTTTGCGACCACACATATAGTTTGCCCAAGCATTGTGACCATTTGGTGCTCTGTGATCTAATCCTGAAAAAATTGACATCTTGCTAGCAAATTTCTCCAGAGGCTTAGTGGTAGTTGGAAGCTCCTTAATCGCACCTTCTGTTTTAGGGTAAAAAGACTCTCTGTGCCAGCCGAGGTAAGTCCCCATGGCAACAAAGTTTCTTGCGCCCGCTACTTTCTCATTTTTTTTATCGGCAAATGTTTCCAGGTTGGGCAAGGCAATGGCTGCACCTAAGCCCTTCAAAAATTGTCGTCTGTCAATGCCTTTAAAAGGTGAGATGTAAATATTTTTATTCATATTTGCTGATACCTTTTCGTTCAAGCTTAAAATCAACTACTTGTCTGTAGGTTTTTAGTAACAGTATTTTTAAATATATGTATATTCAAGTGATAAAACTTATCCAACTTACCCAAAAAGTTAACCTTTTGACTCATCCCCCATTACATTAAAAGATTACATTATCGACTGTTGTTCCTTAAATCTTTATAAGCTCTGGGTGACATACCACTAAGCTTTTTAAACCATCGTGAAAAATGAGATAAGTGATTAAAACCTAATGCATAAGCCGTATCTTTTATCCTTGAGTCAGGTACATTGAGACGTTCTTTGGCGTATTCTATTCGAATATTTTCGTAATACTGTGCCGGACTTTGTTTTAAATCTTTATGAAACAGTCGAATCAAATGGGTTTTACTCAAAAAAACAGCTTCAGCTAAAGAATTAATATCGAGCTTATCTCGCAGGTTTTTAGAGTACAAAATCCGTATAGCCTCAAGAACCCTGTCATCCACACGAAATTGCCCAGTATGCTGTACACCTTTAGATGCCAGTGACTTCTGAAGTTCAAGTAGCCAGGCATAAAGCAATGACTGAATTTGTATGTATTTTGAGAAAGAGACCAATGAACTTCTGGTATCCCAGCTTTCCGGAGCAAATTCAGTGGCCATGTCTATGACCGGTTTGGCTTTATTTTCTAATTCGGGATGATTTACACCCTCCAGGATTAAGGGCAGGCCATGCTCAAATAAATGAGAGCCATCGGGCCAGGTAGCCTTAAAGGATATTGAAATCAATTCAGTTCCCTTAGCAAAACTCTGGATTCTATTTTCTGGTTTTAGAACCATCCATTGGCCTTCTTTGGCAATGATTTCGCCATTTGCATAAACAACTTTGGCCCAGCCTTTTCTAATATACCAGGCGCCACTATTCTCATAGTGCGTGAAGATTAAGGGATGATCATCCGAGTAGATTCCTCTGGCAATAATATCATCATAACACCAGAGCAAGTGTATGCTCAAATTCAGCCAGTCTTTATAGACTATGTCATTATTTATCAGTGTGGACATTTATAAACTTTCTCAGTATTTATCTTAGTAACAATGGATTTATTTGGTAAGTTTTTGTATAAATTAAATAAGAACACAGATTTGATTGTTTCATATGTAAATACTAAAATTATTTATAATTTTATTAAAATAGACACATTATTTTTATTTAGTTCTGAAAGCAACGCAAATTAAGAGTCATGTGGTTTAGACTTAGGATACTTATATGAAGCAAGACATTTTACGGGGCGTCTTTCCTGTTATTCCCACCTTATTTACTCAAGATAACAAAATCGATGTAGAGGCTCAAAAACAGGTTATTCAGTTTGCCTTAAAAAATGGAGCATCAGCTGTAGTATGCCCTGCTGTAGCTAGTGAATACAATTTCTTAAGCCTCGAAGAGCGCAGCAAATTAGTTTCACTCGTTGTTGAAGAGGTTGACGGACAAGTTCCTATGA
>Ga0075479_10001442_pt1 | contig 10764 bp, 10 predicted proteins | sample DEB08_DNA_8_FD_76341 | JGI IMG/M metagenome (GOLD analysis project Ga0075479, IMG submission 76341) | Aqueous microbial communities from the Delaware River and Bay under freshwater to marine salinity gradient to study organic matter... | ecosystem: Environmental > Aquatic > Marine > Coastal ... | reverse complement strand
GCCTGATCTATCTGTCCGGCGGCAACCCCAAACATCTCACCCGAACACTGATCGACACTCCGGTGTGGGATGCCATTCATGGAGCCTGGAGGCAAGGAGCGTCTCTCGCGGGTTGCTCCGCCGGCGCCATGGCCCTCAGCGGCTACGTGCCGGATATTCGACACCCCCGCTCCGGCGGTCAAGACGGCCTCGGCCTCGTTCCCGAACTGCGGGTTCTTCCCCACTTCGACGTGTACGGCAAGTGGATTCCGGACATCGTCATGCGGCCTCTCCTGAGCGAATCCACGACAGTTATCGGCATCGACGAGCAGACGGCGTTTCGTGCCGAACCTCCCGAGGACCTCGAGCAGCCGTGGTCCTTTCGGGGTGTGGGGCGGGGATCGTGTTGGCGCATCGAAAGTGACCGCAAGTACCGCGTCAACTCACCCATGGAGCTATCGGTCATGTAGTGGACGACTCGCGTCGGCGATTTTCGACCCACCCTTCGCGCATCCGAGGCCCGTGGCGCATTTCCCCGAACTTTGCGCCATCTACGACGCTTCCCGCCCTCCATCCGCTACCCGGGCAAGTTGCGCGCACTGGTCCCGCGCCACCGCCTGGGTGTACTTCGCAAAATCCCACTCCTCATCCGGCACCGCCGCTATCTCCTCGGCACTCAGCGTTTCCAGGGTTACCGCGAAAGCGGCTGTTTCCGACAGGGCCTCGACAAGCGAGGCGAACCGATCGTCCGCCGCGAACACCCGCCGCGCTGCCTCGAGGCGAACCTGTGCCCGCTCGGCGTACTCCGCACGCTGATCGGGCGAGGCTTCGAGCGCCGACACCACCGGCTCGCCCTCCTCGTTCCATCCGCAGGCGAGAGCTGCGTCTTCCTCGATCGATGCCGAGGAGCAAGCGCCGATGGCCAACACAGACACCATTGCGAGAGCAATTGCTGTCCGACGCATGTGGCTACCGTAGGTTCCTTGGTCGTCATGGGCCACACTGACGACGTGTCGACCCCCATCCTGCGTCCGGGGATAAAGACGTTCAAACCACGACGCAGCCGAATCACGCCCCGCCAGCAGCAGGCGCTCGCCCACGCAGGCCCCTGCTTACTGACCGAGGAGACGCTTGACGACGCGTGGGCTTCCGACTCACCGGTCATTGTGGACATCGGATTCGGATCAGGTGAACCGGTTGCAGCCATGGCACGCACCTTCCCCGAGCAGATCATCCTGGCCGTCGACGTGCACACACCCGGCATCGGGGACCTGCTCGATCGCTGTCGAGTCGAGGACATCGACAACGTCTTCGTCATTGAAGCCGATGCCCTCGAACTCTTGCCTGCCATTCCCGGCCCGGTATCGGGTGTGCGGACCTATTTCCCTGACCCGTGGCCGAAGTCCCGACACCACAAGAGACGCCTCGTGCAAGCCCCGGTCATCGACGCCGTCGCCGAACGTGTCATCGAAGGTGGCTTCTGGCACCTGGCGACGGACTGGGCCGAGTATGCGGAATCCATCCGCGCGGCATTCGACGAGCACACTGCATGGCAGGGCGGAGTGATCCCTCGCCCCGATTGGCGTCCGGTGACGCACTACGAGCGTCGAGCGATTCGCGAGGGAAGGGCCGTGGTCGACATGTGGTTCACCCGAATCTGACTTACCGTGCCCGCATGCGCTTCGTCTTTCCTTTCCTTGCAGCCGCCCTCCTCTCGGCATGCGTGACGGGCTCAACCACCGGTGGGCAGGAAAGCGCGCAGACACCAGCACAGACCCCCACGCAGACCCCCGCGCAGACGCAAGAACCGTCGTCTACCCCATCACCGTCCAACGAGCCCGCGCCATCGCAGACAGCGCAACCCGAGCAGACACCAACCCAGAATCCGAGCCAGCCGGACGTTCAAGTCGCTGAATGCACACAGGAAACATTCGATGCGACTCGTCAAACAATCGATGACCAACAAGAGGCTTTTGCGACAGGTGACTTCGCGACGGCCCGATCCTTTGCATCGCAGTCGTTCCAAAGCTCGGTGAGCGTTGAACAGTTCCAGGAAATCATCGTCGGCACCTACCCGTTCTTGATCGACAGCCCGGAACTCGCTTTCCTTGAGTGCCAACGTGAAACAGACACCGTACTGATGAGGGTCGAGGTAGACGGCTCACCATCAGTCATCATGATCTATCGGCTCGTTCTCGAAGATGACGGCTGGTTCATCGATGGAGCGTCCATTGCGGGAACCCGCGAAGACGTCGATGTCTGAGGCAATCCAGCCAAACTGCGCCATCGCCGGCTCGGGCGCTTAGGTCCGCAGCGTTGATTCGATCGCCCGATGCGCTTGACGTAGTGCCTCCCGCTCATCGTCGGCGACCTCGGTGCTTACCGTCTGCGACCACCCGACCGGGCTGAGTAACACGGGGACGGCCAACGGTCCTCGAAAGTTGTCGAACTCGCCATCGAGGATCACCTGCGCGGGGATGGCCACCTGCTCTCCATGCACGAGAAAGCCCACGACGTCGACTACTGCGTGCGCCGTGGCGAGTTCTGTCGTGCGACCGGCGGTGAAGTGGGTGAAGAACGGCTTGACGGCCGCCCGAATGTCCGGAGGTTGCCCCTGGATGAACTCGAAGGCTCCGTGCACGTTGTGAGCATTCACCAACTCCAGTGCGCGCGATCGAACCTCGGGTATTTCACTACTCAGGTCCGCAAGTGATCGTCCTTCGCGCGCCCGCCCGATGATGTCGGCCAGCTTCTGCTCGCTTACCCCGCGGGCATGGATCCCCGACCAGATCGGTACCAGGTGGTCCCCGTGCTGCCCCCACATCTGGGCGGACACCATGGGCCGACGTACCCCCAGGTCGGCGGCAAGCTCACGCCGGAAGCGCAGGGAATCAGACCAGGCCGCGGCGCCGATCAATCGATGTCGAGGGACGACGGATGCGAACGACTGCACGGCCAGTTCGACGGGGTTCGATTGCACGACGACAGTGACGTCACCGGTCATTCGCCCAACACCGGTAGCGACATCGTCAAAGATCCGGTGATTCGTCGCCGCCAAGGCAGCACGGTCGGTGGTCTCACGTGTAACCGTGGCGCCAGCCATCATGACGACAACATCAGCCCCTGTATCACCGACATCGGTGCTCACGTGAATCGTCGGAGCCGCGTCGGCGAACGCGTCGTACAGGTCCGCCCGCAATCCCCACAGTTCCGACTCGTGGGCGCCACCCGCGTGACCCACGAGGTGGAGGTTCGCGTCTTCGGACAGCAAGGACCGCTCGACCATCTGGGCAGCGACCTGGCGACCGCAACTGCCCGTCGCGCCGACGATGGCGACGTTCATACGCGCAGACTAAAGGTGCGTCGTCGGGCGGAGCGGAAGTCCGGCGGCGGAGTAGCAAGCGTCGATGAATTCGGCCTGCATAACCGCGTCGTCCGCGTCGCTGAAGATGGGCGTCCCGTTTCGGAGGTAATCGGCGAAGGCTTCGAGTTGATAGGTGTAGCTCGTCTTCGTCCCCAACTCCTCGACACGCTGGACTCCATCGACAGTGACCGTGATGCGGTCATCGAAGGAGGCAACGCAGAAGTTGTGGGCGAATGCCTCACCTGAGGTGCCCGTGATTCTCATGGTGAAGTCCATCTCGGGAACGACAAAGCTCGACTCGAAACGCGCCGTGAGTCCCGAGGGATAGCTGATGGTGGCTTCTAGTTGCTCGTCCACACCACCAGAGCCCGGGCGCTCGACAGCCCTCGCTGACACCAGTGATGGCTCTCCGCCACCCACGTTGCGCAGGCTTCTAAGCCCGTGGATCGCGTAACAGCCCACATCCATCGTGGCCCCGCCGGCGAGGTCGAAGTCCCAGCGTGGGTCGGTTGGATCGGTGTTTGGGAAAGACATGTGAACGTCGATGTTCGTCAGCTCACCCAATTCACCCGAGCTCGCCAACTCGAGCATGCGCTTCATGACGGGGTGGTACCGGTAGTGGAATGCCTCCATGAACTTCACACCAGAGGCGTTCACGGCGTCTCGAACATCACGGGCCTCGGCGGCATTGCTGGCCGAGGGTTTTTCGCTCAAAACGTGCTTGCCGGCCGCGATCGCTCGAAGGTTCCACGGCCCATGCAGTCCGTTCGGAAGAGGGTTGTAGATGGCCTCGACCTCCGGGTCGTCGATCACTTCCTGATAGGAGTCCACGACTCGTTCGATATTTCCGTCCTGGGCGAACTGTTCGGCTCGGTTCCGATCGCGGGCGGCGACCGCTACCAATCGGTGCCCGGTGTTGCGTGCAGGTTCGATGATGGCCTTGTCGCTGATGCGCGCGGCTCCTAGAACTCCGATTCGTAATGGCTTCATGGGGTGAACCTTAAACTTGCCGCCACAGCTCGCGACCGCGGCAGCTGTCATGTCGAACTACCCAGGCAGATTGGCCAGCGTCGTTTGATTCGACCTTTCCAAGGCCGAGGAGGACACGTGCCCAGATGATGGACATGTAGCCAACGCGATTTAACGAGCTCAGAGTCACCCATCAAGGTGGAGTCGTTGCACACCGGTAGCTGTGACAATGAAGGCGGAGTTTCGTGAAGCGGCGATAGCTTCCGCCGCGCCCACAGATCCGGCCTGCTGCCACTCGCGACCGTCGAGTGTTCGATGAACGGCGCCGTCTGGATCCACCCGCCACAGGGCCGATCCGTCATCAGCCGTGGCAAGCAGAGCGCCTTTCTCCCCCACGGGCTCAATCGCATTCGCGTCGCGATTCCACATGGCGAGCCCCACGTCGGGAATGGCCAACCACAACTGCTCCATGAACAAGGCCACCGAATACGCAGTCGTCACCGGACCGGGCAGCCAACTGTCTCCCTCGTCCTCCGACCACAACAGCGCGCCCGTGGTTGCCCACCCCGCAATAGCCGTCTCATCCGCAGCCAAGGAGTGGAAATCGGCCTCTCCACCGAGTGATATTTCCGACCAGGCACGCCCAGCGTCGTCACTTCGAATGAGCCCCATCGGCTCGCTGAAAGGCGATCCGGGTCCCGCGTGACCGCTTGCGAACAAGGCTCCCGTCGGGTCCTGGGCGAAAGCCATCAGATCATCGCGTGAGTCCCCCACCGACTCAGTTACCCCCGTAACCACGTCCACACTCGTCAAGCCGTCGTGGGTAGCAACGAGGAGGCTCCGGTCGCGTAGCACTGCCCCGTGCACATGCGCCACAGCAGATTCGAAGGTCAATGTGTCCGGCAGACCCACGGTCCAGTCCGTCCCATTTGAGGTGCCTGGAGTCTCTTGCGACGATAACGGCTCGGTCGACTCGACAGACTCGGACGAGTCAGCGACTCCCTCGGCGACGTCAGCCGGGGACTCAATGTTGGGGGGAGCATCAGCGGGTTGGGCTGCAGCACCGCCATTAGTGTTTCCCGACGAACAACCGACAAGTACGGAAGCGGCAAAGATCGTCATCGCTGTGGCCCAGGGGGACTTTCGCACGAATGCGCACCTTGCCTTTCCGCTCAACAGGCTGCCGCAACGCGTGCACGCAATCAGCCACATCATCCGACTACCGGCTGGTGCGTGCAGCTTCCTTAGCTGTGGTGGAGGTGCCGGGAATCGAACCCGGGTCCGTGCAGGATCTTTCCGTTCTTCTACGTGCGTAGCCGTGCTGTCGCTGTCTCGGCCCCCGCGCTTTGTACGGCACTTCGCGGTGGCGGCCCAGTCACTGTTTGGTTTTCCGCCCGCTCCCGTGACCGGAGCGATTGGTGAGTCCCCTAACGACGTCAGGCCCCAATTCGGGGACGCATTGGGCTGACGGCAGATTTAAAACTTAGGCCGCGAGGGCGTAAGCGTCTGCAGACTGCGTCTTTTTGGCAGTTATTTGTTTCCCAGGATGTTTAACGAGATCACCTGAGCTTCTCGGCACGCTTCTCCGGGCAGAGCGACTGTCCGTCGAAACCTGTCACCCCCTGTTGAGTTGTCACACCAGTGTACGCGGTTTGCCACGCGCTCTTTCCTACGCCTTGTTCACCACATGGGACTCGCCAGAGGCGTCCGGTTCGCTGTGCTGCGGTAGCCGGACGATGAAAGTCGCGAACATGACTACTGTGGGAACGATGATGCTGACCAGCAAAACCGCGGTGTAGTCGCCCGTGATGTCGTGAATCAGTGAGAAGACCAGCGGTCCGACGGCAGCGCCGGCGATACCCACCGATGTCACCACGCCCCGGATTGCTCCGATGTGCGAGGTGCCGAAATAGCGGGGAAGTTCGGTGGCCTCGACCACCCGCATGGCTCCGCCCGATGCGCCGATCAGCATGCCGAACGAGATCGCTACGAAACCTGGAGTTACCGCCGTTCCCAGAGCCAATCCCCCCGCCAACATGACCATGGACGTCGCCAGGACGACGCGGGGAGAGAAGCGATCGGCCAAAGCGCCTATCCCCAGCGTGGCGATCAAGGTTGCCACGGTTTGTGGGATGAAGTTCGCCGCGGCTTCGGTCGGCGTCAGACCTCGACTTCCCAGCAGGTCGATTTGATGAAACACCACGGCGGTGGTGATGGCCGAGATGGTGGCGACCGCTGCGGTGACCAACCAGAAGAAGCCCGTCCGAAGAGCCTCACTGCGCTTAACGCCCCAGACATCGTCACTGCCGTCGACCGGGGCCGGGTCGCCGTCGACGTATTGACCCACATCACTCGGGCGATTGCGGATGCCGAAGATGGCTATCGGTAGAACCAGCGCCCACACGACAAGACCTTCGATCACCCATGTTTGGCGCCAGCCGTAGTCGGCGATCAGGAATTCACCAAGCACCGGCACCAGGGTCATTCCCACAGCACCGACAGCGGTGACGATACCCATCGCAAGCCCGCGCTTGCGGGTGAACCACAACGCCACTGATGTTGTCGCCGTCAGATTCAAGGCGCCCTGGCCCATCATGCGAATGCCGATGAAGCCTGCGGTCAGACCGACGATGCCGGACACGAAGGACATAGCGATCAAGAAGGCACCGAAGAGCGCACCGACGATGATCATGACGCGACGCACTCCGTACCGATCGATCGCCTGCCCGATCCATGGCAACGCAAGCGCGCCTACAAGGGTGCCGATCAGGTACGACGTCGTCATCGTGGTTCGCGAGATGCCGAGATCGTCGATCATCGGATTCACAAAGACCGAGACGCCGAACGTTTGGCCGGGTCCGGTCAGGGCGAGAGCGATGCTGGCGTAGACAACCACGCGCCAGCCGTAGAAACCTCGATGAGGGGCGGGAATGAACCCGGTCCCCGACAGTCGTCTCACCCCCTACTCGATTCCCTTGTCTCGACGACCGATGGCTCGTTGCGCTTCACGTTTGGCCTCACGTTCGGCAATCGCCTGACGCTTGTCGTGGCTCTTCCGGCCACGAGCAACGGCCAACTCGACTTTGGCAAAACCATCCTTGAAATACAGCGACAGCGGCACGAGTGTGATTCCGGTGTCCTTGACCTTCCCTGCGATGCGACGGATCTCTTCTTTGTGCAGCAGGAGTTTGCGCGACCGACGCGGCTCGTGGTTGGTCCAGGTTCCGAGGTCGTATTCGGGAATGTGCACTCCCTTCAACCACAACTCGGTCCCATCGAAGTAGCCGTACCCGTCCGTGATGGTGGCCCGTCCCGCCCGCAGGCTCTTCACCTCGGTTCCCGTCAACTGGATTCCCGCCTCATACACGTCATCGATCGAGTAGTCGTGCCGAGCTTTCCGGTTTTGGGCTATGACCTTCTTCCCTGTTTCGCGAGGCACGTCACGCGCCCGCCTTCTCGATGCACGCGATGTGAGTAACGATTACTGCGGTAGGGAAGCTTCGCATGGTCGCATCCCTTCTATGAAGCCACTGCGGTAGCCGATGGGTCTTCTAGCAATACACCCGTGTTCGCGATCCGCCGAACCAGCCGCGAGGATCATACGGCGCGCCATCAATCCTTACTTCGAAGTGCAGATGCGGTCCGGTCGACCATCCTGTGGAGCCGACCCCACCAATGGTTTGACCTTTGGTCACCACTTGGCCGACCGAGACGTTCACCGATGACAAGTGGGCGTAGAACGTGATCAAGCCTCCGCCGTGCGCGAGCATCACGGCGTTCCCGTAGGCCCCGCCTCGACTGATGGTGGCCACGGATCCGTTATCTGCCGCGACAACGGGGGTGCCCGTCGGAGCCGCCAGGTCCCAGCCGGTGTGGCAGGACTTGCGCTTAAAAATCGGGTGGATTCGCGGCCCGGGGTTTGACGAGGGCCTCCCGGCAACGGGCATCATCAACGATCCTGTCGCCGTGAAGGTCGGTGAGGCCGGCGGAGGGGGCTCTTCTCCTCGCTGGCGGGCCTCCTCGGCAGCCTTGCGGGCTGCCTCTTCCGCCGCTTTACGTCGTCGCTCTTCCTCGGCTGCCGCCTTTCGTGCCGCCGCCGCCAGACGTTGCTGCTCGGCCACCAGGTCCTCGTAGCGCTTCTTGACCTTCGACTTGAACGCTTGCGCCTGACCCAGCGCCGCGCGTCGTTCCTTTCGAAGGGCGCTGACCTTCTCTTGCTTGTCCCGAGCCTTGCGCAGCGCGACGCGCGCCTCGGCGAGGGCTTGCTCAGCTTTTGCGTCTTCGGCCTCCGCCTCCAGACGAAGCGCCTCCAAGCGCACGCCTTGCATCACGAGGTCGGCTTCGGTCTGTGTCAGCGATTGCTGCACCCCGGCCTGCATGCGGCTCACGGTGTCGACGCTGGCCAGTCGCGCCTGGAAGTCGCCCGGACTGCTCGCGTCGAGGATGACCTCTATCTCGGCGAGAGGGCCACGGGTGTAGACGGCACGTGCCATGTCGTCCATCTGTCCGTGGATGTCGTCGAGCTTCCCTTCGACGACGACCTTCTGCTCCTGCGCAACCCTCAACGCCTGACGAGCGCGCATGGCGCGCGCTTCGGACGCTTGCGCTTCTTCGCGAGCCGCGCGCGCCTCATCCAGAGCTTCCCGGCGTGCCTCTTTCGCTGCTTCCCACCGGGCGTTGACCTCTTCGAAGGTAGCGACGGCCTTCTTGACCTTCTTGCCCGCCTTGGCGAGCGCGTCCTCGGTCGCCTCGATGTCGCTCTCGACATCCCGCTTCTCGGCCCTGAGTTCGGAACTGGACTTCCCGTGGTCGTCACCGGCCGGGAGAAGGGCCTGGGCTGGGCCCCAGGGGCCGGCGAGCACGGATGCGACAACACCAAATCCCGCCACCATCAGGGCAGGGGTCATCACACGGCGGGGAAGCACCCCTTCAGGATAACCCCAGAAACCCCAGAAACCTCAGTTGTCACACGCGGAGGTACTTGCGCAGCGTGAAGAAAGCCGCCACGGAGGCTAGGGCGATACCGGTCACGAGCAGGATCGGGGCGATGGCCACGACGGCATCCCAGCCCACGAAGGCCGTGAATTGGAAGGACGGGGCCAAGACGCGGTCGATGACGAAGCTCTTGACTGCCACCAGGCCGACGACGGCGAGACCCGCGCCGAGCGCGGCCGCCACCGCCGCCTCGAGCAAGAACGGCAGCTGGATATAGAAGTTCGAGGCTCCGACCAGCCTCATGATGCCGGTTTCTCGACGGCGGCTGAACGCGGCCACTCGCATCGTGTTGACGATCAGCAGCACCGTCACTACGAGCATCACGACGGCGATGATCAGCGCGACCGCCTGCAACCCGTTCAGCAGGGCGAAGAACTTGTCGAGAATCTGGCGTTGATCGTTGACTTGCTCGATGCCTGGACGACCAGTGAAGGCAGAGGCGACCACGTCGTATTGCGTGGGATCAGCGAGTTTGACGCGGAACGACTCCGGCAACGCCTCGGCTGTCACATTCTCCACGATCGGTGAATTAGCGAACTGTTCCCGAAAACGGTCGTACGCCTCTTCTTTCGATTCGTAGTAGACCTCTTCCACAAGCGGGCGAAGCGACTCAAGGTCGGCTCGTATCTGATCGCGCTGTGCGGCGGTCACGGCTCCGCTGGCGCACGATGCCGCGTCACTCCCTCGTGCACAAAGGAAGATCGACACCTCAACTTTGTCGTACCAGAAGTCCTGCATCGTGGTGACCTGGGCGCGAACGAGCAGACTCACCCCGAAGAGTGCGAGCGACACCGCAACGGTGATGATCACCGCGAAGGTCATGGTCAGGTTGCGTCGAAGGCCCGCACCGACCTCACTGGTGACGAACGTGGCGCGCATCAGCGAGCGTATCCGTACACGCCACGTGATTGGTCACGCACGAGATGGCCGGTCTCGAGTTCGATCACACGGCGGCGCATCTGATCCACGATCTGAGAGTCGTGGGTCGACATGATCACTGTTGTTCCCAACCTGTTGATGCGGTCGAGCAATTTCATGATGCCGACGGACGTATTCGGGTCCAGGTTTCCGGTCGGCTCGTCGGCGATGAGCAGCATCGGTCGATTGACGAAGGCGCGAGCAATGGCAACGCGCTGTTGCTCGCCACCGGACAACTCATCAGGTCGCCGCTCCATCTTGTCCTCAAGGCCAACGACTTCGAGGACTTCCGGCACGACTTTCCTGATGTGTGATCGAGGCTTTCCGATCACCTCGAGTGCGAAAGCGACATTCTCAAAAACACTCTTGTTGGGCAGTAGTCGAAAGTCTTGGAAGACGGTTCCGATCTGTCGACGGAGCGATGGAATCTTCCAATTCGACAGGCGATTGAGTTCCTTGCCCAGCACCCAGACCTGCCCAGAGTTCGGCCGCTCTTCACGCAGGACCAACCGCAGGAACGTGGATTTCCCGGAGCCAGA
>Ga0075479_10001441_pt1 | contig 10766 bp, 9 predicted proteins | sample DEB08_DNA_8_FD_76341 | JGI IMG/M metagenome (GOLD analysis project Ga0075479, IMG submission 76341) | Aqueous microbial communities from the Delaware River and Bay under freshwater to marine salinity gradient to study organic matter... | ecosystem: Environmental > Aquatic > Marine > Coastal ... | reverse complement strand
GTATTTAGCCTTTAAGCTCTTTCGCCTTGAAACCCACGAAAGCATCTTGGTTACCGGGGGGACGGCTATTTGTGGTGGTACTGCCGTCGTCACCCTGTCACCCATCGTCAAGGCTCAGCCAGCGGAGACCGGTGCAATCCTGGGTCTCATCTTTGCGATGAATGGGATGGCGTTACTGACATTCCCTTGGATTGGAGCGCATCTCGAATTAACCCAGACGCAATTTGGTATTTGGGCAGCGCTGGCAATCCATGACACAGCGTCAGTTGTCGCAACGGCACAAATCTATGGCCAACAAGCGGCTGAAATAGCGACCACCCTCAAGTTAGGTCGAACCCTCTGGTTAATCCCAACCGTGCTTCTCTTTGCCCTGGTCTACCGTGGCAGCGCTGACGGCGCCCGACTGCCCACCTTTGTATTGCTTTTTGTCCTGGCCAGCTTAGGGGGGTCTGTCATCGATCTACCGGCAGCTGCCCAAGAAGCCATCGGTTTTTTATCCAAAAGCTGCCTGATTCTCGCACTGTTAATGATTGGACTTGGTACGTCTGTCCAGACCCTCAGAACCATTCCATTAAGACTGGCGGTTTTCGCAATCGGATTATGGAGCCTCCTTGCACCGGCCACCCTCTGGCTCGTTATAGGTTATGTAACCTGAGTACCCAGCCGCGCAAATAATAGATCCAGGTAAACTAAGCTTAGGAAAATACAGTATTTCAGTCACGCGGCGGCTTTAGTTACCCTTCGAACATGACTAAAGACAAGAAGAAGCCGTCCATTCAAAACCTCGCCGCGGTTTTGGTTTTTTTCGTCTACCTTGTTGTAGGTTTCACGCCACTTTTGAGTTAGCGCTCCTTCCGGTTCGCCCGATTTATGAGCCCCATAAAGCATTAGCAGGGTGACACTTCGGACGATATTGCCCTGTTTGCGCCGTCTGTGCGAACATCCCCGGAAACACAGATCTCGCGCCTATGAAAATTTTTACAGGTGTGCCTGCCGAAGCGCTCCAAGCGATACCTGGCAAGGCCACAGCGATCGATGATGCTGGCTTTTCGGGCATTTCGACCCAAGAAAACCGCCACAACCCCTTCCTGCCACTTGCCGTTGCCGCTGTTCACACAAAACGTGTCGAGTTAAGAACCAACGTAGCGATTGCCTTCGCCCGAAGTCCAATGGTCTCGGCCGGACTTGCTTGGGATTTGCAACTGGCCTCCAAGGGCCGATTTGTATTGGGGCTTGGCAGTCAAGTCAAAGGGCATAACGTTCGGCGTTTTAGCGTGCCTTGGTCAGCGCCAGCGCCCCGACTTAGAGACTATGTCTCGGCTATAAAAGCGATCTGGGCATGCTGGCGAGACGGAACCCCACTCGACTATGAGGGTCCTCATTACTCCTTCAGTCTGATGACCCCTAATTTTACACCAGAGCCACTGACCTCGGCACTTCCAGGGATTCAGATCGCTGCAGTGGGACCAGCAATGATGAACGTTGCAGCTGACCTTTGTGATGGCATTATGTTGCATGCCTTCTGCACCCCAACCTATCTTCGTAGTGAAATACTTCCGCGTTTGAGGGCTGGGCTAGAAAAACGACAGCTCGCCCGAGCAGATTTCGAGATATCAGGCGGCGGCTTTGTTGTGACAGGTGCCAACCAAGAAACCGTGGATAAGCAGTTTGAGTGGGTACGTGCCCGAATCGGCTTTTATGGATCGACACCGGCCTATTGGCCTGTACTTGAGGCCCATGGTGCGGGCGCGCTGGGCCAGGAACTCAATGCTTTGTCCAAACAAGGTCGCTGGCAAGATATGACGAGGTTGATCTCAGATGACCTCGTACATGAGTTCGCAGCCGTCGGCAAACATGACGAAATCAAGACCAACGTTGCCGCTCATTTCGACGGGCTTGTTGATTGCGTTAGCCTACCTGCTGACACACCTTCTGACCTCATTGAAGATCTGAAGTCGCTGCCAACGCCTCAAAATCTAGGTATCAAATGAATATCGGTGTTATTGGCGGTGGCAGCTGGGGGACCACCATCGCGCATCTTTTGTCTCGCCGCTTTAATGTCTGGCTCTGGGCAAGAAATGATCAGATTATCACCAACATCAATCAACAACATCAAAACCCACGTTATCTTCCAGGGGCTGAACTATCCCCGAAGCTTCAGGCCAGCGGTGATCTTGCCCAGGTCGCAAGCACTGCCGACCTGCTGGTCATCGCCATTCCTGCCCAAAACTTCAGGCAAGTGCTATCGGCAGCACAGTCTTACTTACAATCTGACATTCCAGTAGTATCTCTGAGTAAAGGCTTAGAGCTTGATACCGGCGCACGAATGACTGAAATCATTGGTGAGCTCTGCCCCAATCAGATCCCAGCGCTCCTAACAGGGCCCAACCTTGCACAGGAGATTATGGCTGGGTTTGCCGCCGCCGGCGTCATTGCCTGTAACGATCAGGCAACTGGGCAACAACTCCAAGAAATTTTCCATTCTCCGCTGTTTAGAGCCTATACCAACGACGATGTTATCGGCTGCGAACTCGGTGGCGTGCTCAAGAATATCGTGGCGATTGCGGCAGGCATGAGTGATGGACTCGGCGCTGGCGACAACACGCGGTCAGCCATCATTACCAGAGGTTTAGCGGAAATGACGCGGCTTGGCGTGGCCATGGGCGCTCGGAAGGAGACCTTCGCAGGCTTAGCCGGTTTAGGCGACTTGATTGCAACCTGCACCAGCGCTAAATCGAGAAACCACACGGTTGGCTTTAGGCTAGGACAAGGTTTTAGCATTCAAGACATCATCGACGACATGTTTATGGTCGCTGAGGGGGTTAAAAGTGCCTCTGCCGTCATGGCCCTTGCAAAGCAATACCAGATTGAAATGCCGATTGCCGCGGAGGTTACTCTTTTAGTCAACGGTCAAAAAGATATTCAACAAAGCTTTAAAGCGTTGCTCAGGGCTGGTGTCGGTCGCGAAGACGAACCTTTTTAGTCGGTCAACCCTGCAAGCGGGGTAAAGCGTCCGAAATCCTACCGCGCTGCAATCACTTCCCAACACGACAAGGCGATATCATCAGCCTCCAACGACCTTGCAGAAGCATCAGGGACTCAAGCGCAAGCGGCGTCGGCGATCTGCCGCTCCTACCCGCCTCTAAATGACTTAAATCTAAAGGCGTCCGCCTGGAAGGGTTCCTTAGTCAACCTAATTATGATCACTTGATCTAAAACAGCGCCCCCACCCGGCGAACATGCAGATACCCGTTTGGTAAACATTGTCGTATCTAGCGCAAACCGCTATCGAGGCGGTAATAAAATGGTTGCTGAGGCTCGCTTTCAGCCATCGAGCATTTAACTGCCTGCAGGTTGTCCGGCAACACATTTCTACTCAAATGCAATTGATAATGATTCTTATTTAGATTAGCATCTGAGCCCTGCCTAAGCCTTCGGGATGATTATGCTGCCCAAATTTGAGCTAAACGCCGTTTCAGGTTTACCGCGATTGATCATCGTGGTTTGCCTTATGGCGTCCGCTGCTGCCCATTCAGAGACGATTGAGGAGATCGTCGTGAAAGGCAAGGTGCTTTACGCCAACCAAGTTACTGCTTTAAAAACGCCAATACCCATCAAAGATGTGCCGCAGTCGCTGTCGATCACCACGGAAGCAGATATGCTAAGGCAAGGCTTTCGGGCCATCGGCGATATTGTAAACTACACCCCAGGAATTAATACCTCTCAAGGAGAGGGCCATCGAGACGCTGTGGTCTTCCGAGGCGTTCGTTCCACAGCTGACTTTTATATCGACGGTGTACGAGACGACGTCGAGTATTTTCGGTCACTTTACAATCTCGACCAAGTTGAAATCCTTAGGGGCCCAAACGCTTTGCTCTTTGGACGCGGTGGCACCGGCGGCGTGATCAATCGGGTGGCGAAAAAGGGAGACATTGGCCAAACCTTTGGCGCAATGAACCTATCTTCAGACTCTTTTGGCGCCTTCGATATTGCAGCCGATTTTAACTATCCAACCAGCGACCGTTCGGCACTGCGGTTAAATGTTCACAGAGATGCCCTAGACAATCACCGCGACCATTTTGGTGGTACTCGTTATGGGATCAACCCCAGCTTGCGCATCACTTTCAACCCTGCCACCACCCTCGACTTATCCTACGAGTTTGCCGATCATGCTCAGGTGGTGGATCGGGGCATTCCTACGCTTTTGGGCAGACCGGACGCAGGGGTAAAAGACATTACCTTTGGTACTTCTAAAACCAATCAAACAACCCTCGAAGCCCAAAGTTACCGAGCTTATCTTTCCCATGTTTTTTCTCCCACAAGCAAGGGTAACTTTACGTTACAAACCAGTGATTTCGACAAGTTCTACAAGAACTTGTATCCAAGCGACTATACGGGCGAAACCGTCGAGGTCGATGGTTATGCCGACACGACCGAGAGACAGCAAGTCGTTGCTGGCGGCAATTTAGTTAACGAGTTTCAAACAGGCTCCGTTGAACACACCATACTCACAGGTCTTGAATGGATCACAACAAAAAACGCTAATTTTCGCTACGACAATCTTTGGTCAGACTCTCAGCAAGACAAGTCGCTATTTACCGTAGCCCGCCCTATGGACTTTTCTGTTACTGCTAACGGACGTCCAACGGAGCTGGACTTCACTACCGCACCTGAGCATCACACGCGCTCAGATATCGACGTCAAGTCGGCTTATGTTCAAAATCAAATGCGCCTTTCAAGAACCCTCAGAATGATGCTTGGGGGAAGAATAGAGCATTTTGACATCATAGTGACAGACGTTCATCGCGGCCAAGCACAGTCTCGTAAAGACCAAGTTTTTTCTCCACGAGCTGGGCTTATTTACAAACCTCAGGATTCAGTGTCGATCTATCTGAGCTATAGCGAGTCCTTCTTGCCGAGATCAGGTGAGCAATTCAAATCCCTATCGGCTTCGGCAGCTAGACTTGACCCTGACGTGTTTGAAAGTCGAGAGCTCGGCTTGAAGTGGGATTTTATCGATGCCCTGAGCCTGACCCTCGCTGCATTTAAGAGCGAGCAAGTTCAGGCAGTGCGAGATAGTGTTTCTGGGGAAAATTCTGAAGTTATCGGCCTACAGGTTCAGGGTTTCGAGGTTGAAATCAAGGGGCAATTTACTGATCAACTCTATATCGCCGCCGGCTATAGCCGACTTGACGGTGAGACCAGCACTGGCGGTGAGCCGCGAGAAGTTCCGGACTATACCGCGTCACTGTGGGTTAACTTCCAAGTTAACCCTCTTTTGAGCCTTGGTCTGGGCGCAACCAGCCAAGGAAAATCCTATATCGCTAACGATCGCCCAAACCTAGTGTTGCCAAGCTATACCCGCCTTGATTTAAGTGCTGCGTTCGACTTTTCACCCTCTTTGACCTTGCAACTTCACCTTGAAAACGCGTTAGATGAGCTCTACTTCCCCAATGCTCATAGCATCCACCAAGCGACCGTAGGACGACCCTTAAATGCGCGTGTCATGATGCGTAAAACCCTGTAAGCCCGATGGGTTATACGGGTTCTGGTAAACCAGCAAACAAATTTGACTTCAGCGCCTTTCGCATCTGCGAGCACCTTTTTGATCAAACTCTGATAGTGGATGCACTCATTGGGTCTGGTTGACACACAGACAACCTTCCAAAGCCAGGGATGAAGGGATTCATCAAGGCTACGACAGATTTAGATCAGAGCGCTTTGTGTATCCTCTTGCATTTCTACTACCAAATCCCGAGCCTCAAGACCTCGCCCAAAACTAGGCTAATGGGCTGATTCTCAGCTGCAAATTGCGACTGAGGATCGATAACAAGACGCAAAAAAAGCCGCTCAAATAGCAGCACGTTGGAACTTTCGAGGCGGGGATTTCAATACGATAGAGATTGAGATAGCGATAGATAGATAGATAGATAGATAGATAGACAGCAATTAAAGCCTAAAATCTCATCGCCGAACTTCACCGATAAATTCAGACCGCGACCCCTCCGCGAACTCGATATCGGGGCGCTTGGTCAGATCAATCGCGCTTTTGATATAAATAATGTGCCACGAACCAAGTTTCGCCGCCCTGATAAGCAAACAGTTCTTGGCAGGCCATAACAAACATGCGCCACCGTTGCCATTGAATGACGCCAGCATCTGGATGTTCGGAATCATCAAGTGCATCGATAATTGCTCGGCGATTGTCATCTAAATTTGCAAGCCAGTCCCGACAGGTACGAGCATAATGCTGGCCATTGACCTGCCAAAAATCACGCTCGATGAGCGCACCCTCAAAGTGACGGGGTAAATCTAACGAAGGCATCAGCCCACCCGTAAAAAAGTGTTTCGCCATCCAGTCATCGTCGGACTGTTCTTCGAAAAAGTAGGGTTGTTCTCGGTGACAAAAAATATGAAAGAACAATAATCCATCGGGTTTTAACCAAGACCCGATACGCTCGAACAAGGCTTCGTAGTTTCTCATGTGTTCGAACATCTCGATAGAGACGACACGATCAAACCCTGATGCACTTTCAAATGCATTCATGTCCTCGGTTATGACCGTTAAATTCTTGTAACCCAGCAGCGCTGCCTTGGCGTCAATATAGGCTTTTTGAGATGCCGAATTGCTCACCGCGGTAATCTGACTATTCGGGAATTGCGCTGCCATATACAGCGTCAGAGAACCCCAACCACATCCTAGCTCTAATATTTGCTGGCCCTCGGCTAACTGGGCTCTTTCAACACTCAAAGCCAACATCGCGTCCTCTGCTTCAGCCAAAGTTGCATCCTCTGAGCTATACAGGGAGGCGCTATATTTTAATCTTGGACCTAACATATGCTCGAAAACCGCAGTAGGAACTTCATAGTGCTGATCATTGGCATCATCAGTCGCGACCGCAAGGGGGGAGCGGCGCATTTCTTCAACAAATCGCGCCTTACCAGCTTTCGTTGCGTTTACCCGATCTTGGACTAACCGTTTTTTCAGCAATCGCCGCATAGCGATTCGCAACAAACCATCTGGGATCCAGCCCTTTTCCGCAGCATCAATTAATTTACTCATTATCAAGCAGCTCGAAAGTGAAATCGGGCAGGTGAAATTGCATCTGCACACAGCCTATTGCTCGTTGACGAAAACCTGCTTCGCAGTAGCAAAAGTAGTAACGCCACATGCGCAAAAAGGTATCCGACATACCGAGGGCTGTAATAGGTTCTAGATTCCGTTCGAACATGGCCCGCCACCTCGCCATCGTCAAAGCATAGTGCGGGGTGATGTCCTCTAAGTCATAGACCCTAAGCCCTGGGCCGGCTCCTGCACTCACCCTTGTTAACTCCGCTACGCTCGCAAGGGCGCCACCAGGAAAGATGTAACGCTGAATAAAATCAACTGATCGCTTTGCCGCCTCGAATCGCTGCTCTGCGATGGTAATTGCCTGTAGTAACATCGCTCCGCCGGGCTTAAGTAAGCGAGCGCAGACCTCAAAGAATTGGGGGAGATACGAAAGCCCTACCGCTTCGATCATTTCGATGGATACCAATTTATCGAAGCGCCCTTCAAGGCGTCTGTAGTCTTGCTTCAATATGGTCACTCGGTCCTGGAGACCAAGGGCCTCAACCCTTTCCTGAGTTCGTTCAAACTGCGCCTCTGATATCGTTGTGGTGGTAACTTTGCAGCCATACTTGTGGGCCGCATGACACGCAAATCCACCCCACCCGCTGCCAATTTCAATAACGTGATCGTCTTTCGATAGACGCAGTTTCTGACAAATCAAATCCAATTTTCTAACTGAGGCTTCCCGCATAGATGCCTCAGGATTTGAAAAGTAGCCGGAGGAATACATCATCGTCTCATCTAAAAACTTCTCAAAGAAGGCGTTACCCAGATCGTAATGCTTTGCAATGTTACGCTTACTCTGGGCTTCGGTGTCGCGATTCATCCAATGCTGAAATTGCAACATCGGTTTTCGCAACCAAACCCAGCCCGAGCCTAACGCCTCAAGTACTTGGCGATTACGAAGAAAAAGCTCCAATACCAGCAGCAAGTCAGGGCTCTCCCAATCGCCATCCATATAAGCTTCTGCTGCACCAATTGCTCCGCCCAACGCAATCGCCCGATAAGTCGCCTCGGATATTACATTGACGCGTGCAGCTTGTTCATTTTCGTCTTGCCCTACCTCTAGCAGCAAATGCTCATGTTCGTAGAACTGCAATCGGCCAACCTGAATCTGTGCCAAAGTCTTCAATACTTGTCGCCGCCAAAACCCTTGGGAAGCTAATGAAGTGCGAAATATAGATTGGGTTTGTTGCCTTTCGACTTTCATAGCGATGCTTTCGTGCTCTTCTGGGGATGAGAATAAAATGGCACGCGCTTCAACCATAACACCAACGCCTGCCAATATATCTTGCCAACGACTCGAGCTGCCATCAAGGGATAGCTGAGCGCAAACCGTCGAAGGTTATCGGCTGTCATCGGCTCAGAGCATAGCTGCAATCCAGCACTAAAAACCACAGCCTCATCTTTCAGTGACTGTATCACCACTTTGCACTCCTGATCAGGCTGAGGTAGTTCAAAGTGATACACCATTTCCATCGGCATAAAAGGTGAAACATGAAACGCCTTGTCTGCTGCTAGCGGCGATTGACAATCTAGCACGTAAACATGACGTTCATTCCAAGGTGTATTGTGCACCTCCACGACAACAAACTGCAGATCGTTTTCCTCGCTACAATAAAACAAAGTGATGGGATTCATAACAATGCCGAACGAGCGCCAGTTTGCCAGGAGGCAAATTCGTCCGGCAAAGCGTTTGCCAGTCTGTTGAAAAATCAGCTCTATCACGGTGTCTCGCAACGGGCGTTCACTCGGCAGGTAATCTGAGCGATAGAAACTAATGGCATTAAAAGCCCCCTCAGATACCCATTTAGAGCGCTGACAGACCTCTGAGATCAATGCTAAATCGCAATAGAACATCGCATGTTCAAAACCGAACCGATGTTCTACCGTCAGCTGACGACGATGCCATAATTGGCCTCTATAAATACCGTCTCGAATCACAAGCGATGTTCCAACGCTTCCACCACGCGAAGGCCACTCAACACACCGTCCTCATGGAAGCCATATCGCCAATAGGCCCCGCAGTAATGGGTTCTATTGATACCCGATATCTCTTGGTGACGGCCTTGAGCCTCGACCATGCCCACATCAAAGATCGGGTGCTGATAAACCAGCCGCTTGATAATTCTATTCTCTGCAATATCACCCAAATCATTTAGGGTCACGAGAACGGGTAGCTCTGATGCAAAGCCTTGCAAACGATTCATGTAGTAGGTCAGCGCGGTCTTGCTGCCTCCTGCCAGTCCATGATAATTCCAGCTAGCCCAAGCTGCTAAATGTCGCGGCATAACATGGACATCCTGATGCAGCGTCACAGTGTTTTCACAAAACCGCATTGCACCGAGTACTGATTTTTCTTGTGGGGAAGGATCTTTGAGCATCGCCAACGCCTCCGGGCTATGACAAGCAATAATCACCTCATCAAAGTTTTCTGTTTGCCCTGCGACAGTCACTTCCACGCGATCTGGCATGCGACTGACAGCTGTAACCTCAGCGTTTAGCCGAACCGTCTGTAATTGTCGTTCGAGCAGCTGTACATAGCGGTTGGACCCTCCTTTGATGACATACCATTGAGGTCTATCTTTTAAATCCAAAAGACCATGGTGATGAAAAAATTGGGCCAGCATCCCGATTGGAAAGGAGCGAATCTGCGCATCACCCGTAGACCAAATTGCGGCTGCCATGGGTATTAAGTAATCTTCGATAAAGCCCACACCAAAACCACAGCGCGCGACAAAATCACCAAGGGATTCCTGGCTTGACGAATCTATGGATTTCGCCAATCGATTAAATCGCACAATATCAAAAAGCATTCGCCAGAACTTTGGTCTCAAGACATTGCGTTTTTGCGCAAACAGTGTTCGCAAATTGTGTCCGTTGTATTCGAACCCTGGGCGCTTCAGGCTGAAGCTCATCTCTGTAGGTTGGCCTTCACAACCGAGTGACGCTAATAAGGCCTCAAAATTTGGATAAGTGCGATCGTTGTAAACGATAAATCCCGTATCCACCGCAACTATTTTATTGTCTACGAAAATCTCATGGGTTTGGGTGTGGCCGCCCAGATAATCATTGGCTTCGAACACAGTGACCTGACACCGATTTCTTAGGTAATAGGCCGCCGTAAGTCCGGCGATGCCCCCTCCTATCACTGCTACTCGCTTCATGCCTCAAACAACCTATCAATCCAGCATCATTGGTTTGGTCGTCCCGCTCACTTGCCCGCCCTTCCTCAGCCTAAAGGGACAATGAACAAACCGCAATCTAGAATCTGAAAAACTCGAACCTCAAAAACGGCCAATATCAGTCACCTTGACCCCAACAGGCTGATCTCTATACTGCGCCTATGGATTATCTGAGCCCAACGCAATTAGCCGAGGTCACCCAACGTCGGGACAGCGAAGCTTGGTGGATTGTGTTTAGCGACTGGGCGCTGATTGCCTTTTCCCTCGGGCTTGCTGGTCTGGCCCCTAACCCTCTTACCATCGTCCTCGCGCTTTTTGTTGTTGGCTGTCGACAGCTAAGCCTCGGTATCATCGTTCATGAGACAGGGCACCAAACCTTTTTCCACTCCAAAGCAGTCAATGATTTTGTCGGTCGTTGGCTCTCTGGCTATTGGGTTTTTTCAAGTAAATCTCTCTACATGGCAGGTCAT
>Ga0075479_10001432_pt1 | contig 10800 bp, 11 predicted proteins | sample DEB08_DNA_8_FD_76341 | JGI IMG/M metagenome (GOLD analysis project Ga0075479, IMG submission 76341) | Aqueous microbial communities from the Delaware River and Bay under freshwater to marine salinity gradient to study organic matter... | ecosystem: Environmental > Aquatic > Marine > Coastal ... | reverse complement strand
TGGAATCCATTGTGTACTGTCTGCAGGGTTACACATTACACAGGCTAAATCACATTTATTACCTAATTTCATATCAACATAATGAACACCATATGGCATATTACCATTTTCATCTACTGTTGCTAGTACTTCATCGAAATTAATTCTATTTTGCCATTCTTCATTTTCCCATTGACGTTTGCTTTTATATCCTAATGCTTCTTCTTTATAGCATTGTAAACAACTTCTAGGATATTTGCCATTAATCATATCTTTACGAACATTGGTCATAAAGTCTGTGTTCCAATACTTTTCAGCACTGTGAACTTTTAAATTAACTATTTGATTATCGTCAGTTCTATTACAACCAGGGGCACGATTCTCAGGCGTACTACTGCTATTAGCATGACAGCATATTTGCATACTACCGTCAGTTCTAGTGCTTAAATGAATAAAAGGTAATATACAAAAACCTTTTTCGCCTTTTAATTTATTCGTCATCTATATCTAATACACTGCTATCAACACCATCTACACTTTTATGACTGCCTGGGCCAATACCTGTTCCACCTTGATGCTTAAAGCGTCCGGTTTTTTGTCCTTTAGGTGCAGTTTGCAGTTCCATACCTTTACTAATACCTGTATCGTGTATTTCACTTAAATCTTTATATTCACCTGTTTTTAAGTTCTGTTCATTACGACGCATGGCTTCAAATATACCTTTACCTAAATCAGTATGGCACATTTGTTGACACTTGCGTGGTTGCATTTCTGCACTGTGTTTCCAGTCTTCTTCCAGCAAATATTCATAAAATGGATGCTCTAGTATACTTCTTACAGGATTTTCATCATCAATAAAGTTATATAAACTGTTCCATTGATCATCTATACCATACTTTTTATAACTAGGTAGAGGCCAATGATCTGATTTATTTTCATAAAATTCAATTCCACCTAACCAATTACAGGGCCATACTTTACCAGTAGCATCAACATATATACGTGGGTCACCTATGTTTTGACATATAATATTATGCTTCTTTTCCCAGAACTTATACTGTTCACTACCATGTTCATGTATACCTTTAATCTTTTCTCTATACGGATGTCTATTAGCAGGGTTAACACTGGGTTGGACCGGCGATTCGGTGAGACCACCCTGTTTAGCGGCTCGGCTCGAAGAGACGCCAGAAACGTCAGTAAGCAAATTTTTTTCATCATTAGAAAAATGCGTACTAAAGTCCGTAGTTACACGTTCACGTAACTGCTTTTGCTCTGCACTTCTATCTTGCAACATAGCCCATTCGGCATCTTCGGCTAGTTTTTCTGCTTCACGACGGCTCATTTTAATAGGAGTATATCTAAAACTAACTTTTTCAATAAACTCACTAAAGCCTATGTCTTTGGCAAACTTTTTAGCAGTTTCTAACTGGTGTTCATTATGGTTCATCATAATCCATTGCCAACGAGCTCTGCCTCCAGCATTAATAAATGCAGTTACGTTTTCTACAATACGATCCCATTTTGCACCTATACGATATAAATGGTTAGTATCAGCCAATCCGTCAATGCTAAAGGTAACTCTACCGCCGTAGTAATTTTTAATATTGTCACGGCTTCCACCTGGTCCATTGATAATAGAGGCTAGTTCTGCCCACCATTCTGGACTTCTTGATGCTCCGTTACTTGATATTGATACGTTCTTACAACCGTTATCTCTAAAGTAGCGTAGTATGTCTAGTGTTTCAGGGTGTGCTGTGGGATCACCATAATTACCGCAACTTAAAAAATAATGTAATTGTTTAACAAATTCAGGTGGGAAAAACTTTTTAATGTCTTTAAGCATAATCAATTTTTTACCTGCTTTTTCTAATTGTGGATTAAATGTACGTCCACAACCTCCACAGTATAAGAAACAAGTGTTGTTGAATTCCAATTCTAAACGCTTAACACGTTCATATTGAAACATAGTGTAGCCTTCAGCATCTTTCCATTTGTTGCTTTTGCGTTGTTCTAGTTCAGTAGCATTTAATGGTGTAGTGGGATCACTAGTGAATTGTGTTTTATCGTACATATTGTTGAGTTATCCTTATATCGTAGTAGGCGGTTTTTACAGTACAGTTAATAGTAGTTATATGAATAATTCTAATAAACTGCTAATAACTAACATAGTAAGGAATAGTACTACTAGTAGTACTATGGGTTCTACTACAAAGTCTTTTATGTATGCTATTAATAAGTTGAATTTATCCATAATAAATGATTAATTAATTAAATGATTAAGTGCGTATATTATTATTTATTCCAATTAAATATCATTTATTATACAATGAATACAGTGAAAAGTCAATTAAATCCATTTATTTGTGAATGTTAGACAAGGGTGAAAATTTTTCTAAATGGTCGGTTGCCGTCGCTCGCACTGCTCTTTTTTAGCCTGCAGATATATAGCCTAATCGCCCATTACACCACCGTATAACCAGATTGTTCAATAAACTCCACCGTTTGAGCTTCTAAATATTCATTATAACACCTATTTCTCATGGTGTCAAACGTCTTTAGCGTAGTAACCATGTTATCTAATCTATCTTTATACGCTGGTTCACCTTTGTCTATTAACTGTTTGATATAGTTAATTAAAGTTTTATTATTATCATTTAATACTATACGGTCCACAGCATACTGTAATATATGCTTGGGCACTATATCCAAACTATTCCATATACCATCTGGGTGTATATAATTGTTTAAATATAAATCCTCACCTAGTTCTTGCTGTAGTAGGTGTAGGTTTTCTATATTAAGTAATTGTGGTACTGCTGTATAACTACACTGTATATCATATTGTTTTATTTCATCTATTCTAGCCAACCATTTATCCCAAATAAATGGATATCTAATATAGTCATATACTGTACCATATCCATCTACACTTATGTTTAATTTAACTCTAGCAAATTCACTTAATTTGTCAAGTAATCTTTTATTAAATTTGGTAGCATTTGTAGTTAAATTTAATTCTATTTGTTTGCTGTAACCATTTGATATTGCTGTATCTAATACTGTTAATACTTCAGGCTGTATAGCAGGTTCTCCGCCTGTGAATTTTAATACTTTTACTTGAGGTAATAGTTGATTTATTTCATCAATACTAGGCGACTTTATTAGTGTATCTGTTGGACCGCCTGTGTAGTTTACAGGTACTGGTAAACCTTGCTGTTGCATTTGCTGTGCTTCATCGCCGATTCTATTACTGTCACTGGGACTACACATCATGCACTGTAGATTGCATTGGTTAGTTAGTTTAAGATCCAAGTACTTTATTTGGGGGCGGTCCACATCAGTTATTGAAGCATACTTTTGATTCATTCTGGTTCTTATGCTGTGTCCACTGCGATCTTCATCTTGCCAACAGCGTGTACATAAATCATTACGGCGGCCCTCTAACATATCCTGCCTTAACTGTTGCATTTCCGGTCCCGTAAACCAAGACGCTAGTGTATAGTCGCTGTTGCGTGTAGTGTGTTTGCTGTTACTACCATATGCATTACAGCAGGGTTTGAATGTACCGCCTGCACTCATATGGCTGTGTATAAATGGTAATGTACAATATGTATCTTTTGTCATAGTTCACTCATGGTGGTGCTTATGTATATAATAGCATATCTAGGCAGTATGTCAAGCATTAAATTCGCCTTATATTTCAATAGTTTAGTGGGGGTTGACAGGGATTCATATATGTGTTATAATAAGATATCTAGGCTGGGATCACGGACCTGGCCCCACCTCCTAATTATATGTGTATTTATTCGGTTGACAATTCGGCAGAATATGTTAATATTATAATAACAAAGGAGGCCCAATGGCTAAATTCAATAACGAAACATTAAAGACTATGCATGATATGATGGCATCTGGTAAATCATATAAGGATGTTCATGCATGGTATACTAGTAATCACGGTTCATGTAGCATACACTATATGGCTCTTAATCTGAGACAATATAAAAAGGCTAATGCAACTGTAGTACCTGGTAATGTAGCAGTTGAATCTGACTCTATAGATACCAAAGTATTAGATAAAACACCGGCATAATTCGGTTGACAAATTCATGCCATGTGTTATTATATATTAGTAAGTTAACAAAAGGAGTAATACATGGCATTTGAATCTCAAGCAATTAAATCAATTACACAAGCATTTGATAAAGAGAATTTAACTGCTCCCCCTATGCATTGGGAGTATGGTACACTATGGGTAGATACTAATAGTGAAGAGGATATGGATCTAGTGGCTACTACACTAGAGTCAGACGTATTAAGTAGTGAGTTCAAAGTAGATATGAACTGTTTAAAAGCAACAGAGACTGAGCCCTGGGATCAATGGGCAGTTGATATAGTAGAAGCATAGTATACCCACTGTACGGGCTTGTATAGGGTTTATGGGTACAATCTATACAGTAATAGGAGATTCAATATAATCTGATTTGGTGATGAAATTCTGACCCCAGGAGGCTGTGTTTTGGCCCCAGGCTGATTCCTTACCCTGGCGCAATCAAACCGCCCAGCAGAATTTTTGAGGTTTTTGTGTGACCCTTTTCTCAACTATACAAAAGGTTGAAACTATCACACACTAGGGTTGGTACCCAAATATACCCGCGTACACCTATGGTTAGTGTACACCTATAACGCCTAAAGGTATGATTAGTATATACCTTTATCACCTTTTAAACCGCAACTATAGTATAACAGTGAATAACTGTACATACACTCACATATTACGGTTAACAACTAATAACTCAAATGTATACACTAGTGTTAATCAATAGCATAAGAATACTATGCATAAATGATAAGTATTAAACAAATGGCGAGATCAAAACATTTGTTATCAAGCGAGTATGCTAGTTATCAGAAAAACAATCCTTTAACACAATACGTTGAAAGAGTATGCGGTATCAATACAAAACCTGATGCTGATACAAAACGTGTGCGTAAACTATCAAAAAAGAAATACCTGGGCAAATAAAAATTTTTGCTACAGAATTTTTTATGGTTTTTACAGTACCCTGGTTATTACTATATCAATGGGTTGGTGTATACTCTTTATCACCTTTAGAAAATTGCTTTAACCGACGTCTTCGTCAGACAGACCAGCAGTTTATTCGCGGGGCCAACGGAATTCGTCCGGGTTATTCTGTTGCCATTGTCGTTCTTTGTACCATGCATATACAAAATGATACACTATTGCTAGTGCAAGTATACCTAATACAAGTAATACAAAGTCTAATATCATTTAAGTGAATCGAATATGTGTGTCATGTCTGGAAATGCTTCTGCAAACACTTGTCCACGATGTTGTTCTAAACGTTCTACCCATTCTTTCATTTCAGGTAATCGTTGACTCCAGTCTTCTGCGTTCATAAAGTTAATGATGTTTTCAAAACGTTTAACTCCATATGTACTTGCTAACCAAGTATCGTAGTCTACGTTGTTTTCTTTTACGCCTGTACACTGTTGCCAGTTTTCTTTTAACCAAGGAATAAAGTCTTCACGATATTTGCGTGTTACTTCCTGTTTAAAGTCTTTGGGTAATACTTTAACGTTTAGTTGTGGTGGCCAATAAGCAAAGTGCATATTAATACTGCCTGCTCCTAAGGGCCAACTGTTAATCTTTTTAAAGTTCTGTGACAGTTTCCATTTAACAAACTCTGGGATATAATAAACATTTAGTGCCATAATAGTAGTAGCAGTAGTTACTTCTACATTAGGTCCTGTGTTATCCAATACGTGGAACTGCTTTTCCTGATGTTCCCATACGCTAGGATAACGTATATAATCATTTTGTTTGCCATGTGCGTCAATACTGTAGTGGAATCGTACACGTTTAAATTCGTCCCAAAGGTCAAAAAGGCGTTGTGGCATTTCTACACCATTTGAGTTATAACGCAATTCAATTTGTTTTGCGTATCCACGTTTTACTACTTCTTCCAATAGTGTATAGTGTTCTTCGATTACAGTACTTTCACCGCCTGCAAAGTACAACTGATACATATGAGGTATTTGTTCATACAGTTCGTCCCAAAACTCTGGATTGTTTTTGTGCCAATTGTAACTAGCACCATCTACTTGTCCTTTGTTATACCACTGCATACTTTCTTGCAGTTTAGGATTCTCTAATGTAGGATATATCTTTTGCCAGTCTTTAACCCAACCACTTGAATCATGTGGACTACACATAACACAACCTAGTTGACACTTGCTACCCATACGCAAATCTATATAACGTATCTTAGGAGGTACTGATCCATCTGCTTGAGTTTCTTTTACGATCTCTTCTAAGTCGAATCTATTACCCCAATACTCTGTTTCCCACATACGTTTACTGGCGTGTCCGGCATCTTCTTCTTTGTAACACTTTAAACAACTAGCAGGCTTTTCACCTTTTAGCATTTGCAGTCTTACTGATTTCATATATGTATTGTTCCAAGCATCAGTTAAGTTAGTAGTGTTAAAGTTAGCAGGTGCACCATCATCATTCTTTAGTACGCCTACTTCTCCACCGCCTACTTTTTTACTACTGTCTGGGTCTTGTACACTACTGGCATTTGCAGTACAACATACTCGCATATGTCCATTAGGACGACTTGATAAGTGCATCCAAGGTAAAGCACAAAATGTTTTTGAAGGGAGAGGTTTTTTCATTGTTATCCTATACTGTATTTATTTTGTTAATTTACTTCTGTTTTATTATTTAAATATACTGCATTATTGCCACAACTTTTAATACATCTAAATAAATGAGTTGGATTAGATCCTTTCCAACGTTGTGTTAGTGTTGAATAAAACTCCGTTGATAATATATCATCTAATTTATATTTCTTTAAACTGTTAAAATCTTTGTTAATACTTTCCGGTATAACACTGCTGTTTGGTTTTGTATTTTCATCATAAAGAAAACAACAAGGCCATAGTGTTAAGTCTGCACCAATGTATGCTTCTGGTGTATTCAAATGTTTACACTTTACAGTATCAGCAATCTTATCTAAAAAGTCTATATCTTTATCTTTGTGTGCTTGAATTGTTTTATGCACCAATTGTAAATCTTTGTGTGGTAATTTTTTACTGTTACCTAAATCAACTGCTGATCCTTTTCTTGGTTGATGTCTTTTCTTTTTACTAATTTCGTTTCTACCACTAGTTCTTTTTACAAAACTTAACCCTAGTTCTTTTGCAAGAGTTTTGGCTTTTTCGTAATCATCTTCGTTGTGTGCGAAAGGAATAAACACCCAAGTTCCTATTCCTTCGGCATCTGTGTATGCTTTCATATTACGCACTAAAGTTTTCCAATTAACATTTACTCTGTAAATATGATTCGTATTTTCGTAACCATCAACACTAAAGTCTACTCTTACGTTTGGAATCTTTGCTAACTTTGTCCACCAGTCTGCGGTATTCATTCCTCCGTTAGTACTTAATACTATTCTTCTAGCACCTTTGCTACTTAAGAAATCACATATCTCAATACATTCAGGATTTAATATTGGGTCTCCTAATACTCCACATAGTTTAAACCTTTTGCCATCAATATATTCATCTTTGTAAAAAATACTTTTTAAATCGTCAAGTGATATATTATTGTTTCCTCGTAAAGGCATTTTCAAATGAGTACGTTGACACAAAGGACATTGTGCATTACAGTCGCTTGATATCTCTAATTCGTATTCGTCAATGTCGATTGGATTCATTAGTATAACTTTTCACCTATTAATGGTTGTAATCCTGTAACAGTATTTTTAAATAAATCTTTAATATCGTCATCATCTCTTGCTTTACTTAAACACATACCACAACCACACACTTTTTTAGAACAAACTATAACTGGCATATGACCAGTAGCAAGTTGGTTTTTCAATTTATCAATTATAACATCAGACTCGGCTATTGTTCCAATCGAACCTCTATTAGTATTAAAAGTTGCTTGGCAAGTTTGATGGTGATATACTTCATCTGTTTGCTGTTCTATATGTAACCAATGCCAATTGACTAAACACTTCCAACCTTTGAATTGGGTATTAGGAACATATATGGCTTTTTCTACTTTTTGATTTGTGTCTTTAGTACAAAAAGAACGTCCGCCACAGCAAGGTCTACCTAGATTAATCGCTTTCGTATCTACATTTTTTTTTGAAATGTCATGCGATTGTTCTTCTACATCTTTAATTGCTTTGTATTCGATTGGTTTTATTTTAGAATCACCTTTTCGATATCCTTCTTCTTTTGATACTTTAGCAATATTATTTCTTGCTTTCCAGAATTCTTTTAAAATTTGAAATTGTTCTTTTGTATAACTGTGGGCGTAAGGATACGTTGAACCTCCTTCGCCAATAATACGAGGAAAAAACCAAATTCCATCTTTTATAAAACGATTTGCTAAATCAACACACTCTCTAAAATAATCTTCACGGGCATGAAACATTAAATTAATTTTTGGCTTTCTTTTTTTTCTTTCATTTAATTGATAAATTCTGTCAACAATTTTGTTTTTTAATTTTGCATCTGCTTCACAATGATAACTTAATGTAACGCCAATATCCATTTTAGTTAATTCGTCACAGTATTTTGCATTAAAGGTTCCGTTAGTCGTAATACTAATATGCTGATTTATTTGTTCGTCATATGTTTTCATATGTTTAAATAAATTTAAAAGATTTGGATTATTAGTTGGTTCTCCTCCGGTCAAACTAAAACTGAGCCTTTGATCTATTTTAGTATAACTGTTAACAATTTCAAAATACTCTCTAACAAAGTCATATGTTTTAACTAGTTTATCATATGATGCGTGAGGACTAACGTTATCATGTCTATGTGGTGGACAATATGTACAATCATAATTACATCTACGACCAACGTCCCAAGTAACTTGAAATGACTTTTCAGTTGTATTATCTATTTTAATAATTTCTTCACTCATTACTTAAACTGTTCTCCATATGGATCAAACTCTGATCCGCATTTCATTGCACATACTTTTAGTTTGCCATCAGCACAACTAGACTTTGTCCAACTGTTTGCTATATCGTCAAATACACCAGTTGCAAATACTTTGTCTAGTCCGTGTTTTGCATTAATAGAATCTTTACCGCCTGCACGTTCTATAAAATCCCAAATAGGTTCTTCCTTTTTAGGATCTTTATGCCACCATTTATACATACGACCAGCGGTCCAACAACAAGGAAGTGCGAGCCCTTCCGCACTAATATAAAGACTTTTTGTAGTATCGTTAGATACTTTACATCTAATTGATGCACTATCGTAATAGGCATCCATACTACCGTGTCTGTTGACTAATTCTTCTTGTTGTTGTAATGCTTTGTTTAAATATTTGGTGTCCGGCTTTTTGAGCTCTGTACTGTCTTTACCTTTACGGTCTTTTGCTTGATGAGATTCTTTTGCTTCAGTATTAGCAGTAACAAAACGCCCTGTCTTCTTACTAACAAAACTTTCAAAGCCTAGTTCATCTGCTAGTGCTTTTGCTTCATCTACTTGATGTTGATTATGTTCGAATATTAAGAAGTCCCAACGAGCTCTTCCACCACCTTTAATAAAGGCTCGCATACTTCTTTCTACATTGTCCCATACTACACCTTGTCTATATAAATGATTAGTATCTCGCAAACCATCTACACTAAAAATAACGTGTCCGTGTTTGCCATATACTTGTGCTAGTTTAATCCACCAGTCTTCTTTTTGTGCACCAGCATTTGTGTTCATACTTAAATGAATGGTCGGATTGTTTTGTCGAAAGTATTCAAATATTTCTAATGTATCTGTAGCAACAATAGGATCACCTAAATTACCACACATATACATTGACTTTAATTGTTTAATAAAGTCTGGTGTAAAGATATCTTTACAATCTTGTAGGGTTAGTTCATCTAAATTAATATGCGGATTGATACCTTGTCCATTCATATTTCTATCACACATAGGACAAGCCGCTTGACACTTCTGCGTAACTTCTAAATGGATTGTATCTATATCAGTTATCTTATACATCACAAACTCTTTTTCTAAGATCGCTAGTACTGAACCTATGATCTCTTTTATTAAAGTAAAGTTCTATTCCTCTTTTACGACATATGTCTTTACCTGTAAAGTCTTTGTCTCTGTATTCTTCGCCTAGTATACGAATGTTAATAGGCAGTGTTTCTAGTATGTCTTCTAAGTCTCTTTCAGTTTGATAAGGAACAACTTCGTCTACATACTGAACTGCCTTGAGTTGCAAATATCTTTCAAACATAGTTTGTATTGGACGATTCTTTGTGTCAGGTCTATCTATTGTAGGATCACTTTGTAAGCCTACAATCAAATAATCACATTGGTCTTTTGCTTCACGCAACATAGCAACGTGTCCGGCGTGTAGCAAATCAAATGTACTAAATGTTATTCCTACTTTTTTCATTTAATGATTTCTTTTACCATCAAACACACAAACAAAATAACAACCTTGTTCACTTGCATGAACTCTGTGAAAGTGTCCATCTTCAATTAATACAACTGAGCCTGGTTCAACTTTGTGAACTGTCTTTACTCCGTTAGTATCTATTAGTTCCATTGTACCGTAACCTTTTACAAAATAATAAACTTCTTCCTGCCCTACATGAGCATGGCCTCTAGTACTCATATTAGGTTTTAAGTCTGTACTGCTTAATACCAGGTTGTTTAATGTTTTGTTATCTTTTAGCAGATACGTTTCGTTATCCTTAACTACTTCTCCGCCAATATCTGTTATAGTATATTTCATTTTGCTATCCAATA
>Ga0075479_10001430_pt1 | contig 10808 bp, 8 predicted proteins | sample DEB08_DNA_8_FD_76341 | JGI IMG/M metagenome (GOLD analysis project Ga0075479, IMG submission 76341) | Aqueous microbial communities from the Delaware River and Bay under freshwater to marine salinity gradient to study organic matter... | ecosystem: Environmental > Aquatic > Marine > Coastal ... | reverse complement strand
TGCAGGCAGCCGCCTGGAAGAACTGCGACGTCGCATTCAGGAAAAACATGGAAGCATCGATGAAGAGACGGCCATGTGGCTGATGAGTCGCCCTGTAGCAATGAAGTCCAATCTTCATAACGTGCTGTTTGTTCCAGAATCAGGCGTGCTCTGGGTTGCCAACGCGAGTCATCATCGTCCGGCGGCAGAAATGCCATACGTGCGGATCGAACTGAGCGGGTCACGGAAAATTCGTGAAACAAGTGCCAGTTCCGCCGGAGATTTGTTCAAAAGTAACTGCACCGGAATTAGTGATGTCCCGGCACGGTGACAATTCCCCGGGCGAGATGGCACCACTGCGGATCGGCGATCTCAAACTGGAGCTGCCGGTGATTCAGGCCGCGCTCAGTGGCTACAGTGACTGGCCAATGCGCGCCATTGCACGGGAAATGGGCGCTCCCTATTCAATCGCTGAAGTTGCCATTGATACGTTTGTCAACAGTCTTCGCAATCGCCAGCGTACGCAGCATCATCTGCTGGTCCGTGAGGACGATCATCCGGTGGGAGCTCAGCTGACAGGCACGGACCCGATTCAATTTGCTGAAGCTGCAAGGTGTCTGTCGGATGCCGGATTCGACGTGATCGATATTAATTTCGGCTGCCCGGCGAAACGCGCTGCGGGGCGTTGTCGTGGTGGATATCATCTGGGAGACCCGGAGAAAGCGATCAGGATTCTTGGTGCGGTTCGTGAGGCTGTTCCGGCCGAAATTCCGGTGACGGTCAAAATGCGCAGGGGCGTTGATGACACTGACGTGAGTCGTGCACGGTTCTTCAGAATCCTGCAGGCCGCTCAGTCGCTGGGGCTTGCTGCCGCAACTGTGCACTGCAGGACTGTTGAGCAGAAGTACGTCGGGCCGGCTCGGTGGGAGTTTCTCTCGGAGGTTCGGGATCGATTTCCGGAGCTGACTCTGCTGGGCAGCGGAGACCTGTTTACCGCACAGGACTGCGTACGCATGATTCGCGAAACCGGTGTCAATGGTGTCACTGCGGCTCGGGGAGCTATCGGGAATCCGTGGATCTATGGGCACTGTCGTCAACTGCTGCAAGGGAAATCCAATGCAGCTCCACCGCGAATCTCTGAACAGCGGCAGGTGATCAATCGCCATTTCGAACTTGCCCGTCAGGTACTGCCGGCGGCTCAGTATTTGCGTCAGGTCAGAAAGTTCTGCCTGTTCTACGCGGCGTGGCATCCCGCTGACAACGCTGTACGGGATGACTTTCTGCGGGTGCGTACTTCTGACGACTGGGAAGACGTTCTCAACCGCTGGTACTCAATGGACGGTGCAGGTCAATTTCCCCAGAATCCCGGGCACCTGAATCGTCGCTCAACAACGCTCACAGATGTTGCCGGCACATCAGGTCGAGAAACTGTTGCTGAATAAATCAATTGAGCTGCTCAGGCAGACTCGCCACAGCATGCCTGCTGCGAGAGAGTGACGATCGGATAGTTCTTTATGCATGAATCTGGTCACGATTCAGAACCCCGGCTCCCGGATACGGTAACTGCGGCAGTGGATGAAACATGCAGGAGTGCCTCCGACACAGCCGGTGTGCAACATCGCTGGTCCCCCGAGTTCAGTGCTGCGCGATTTCTGGCAGGTGCTCATCGGCAAACGCTGTGGGGAACGATGGTTTCCCGGGCGACCTCCGTGCCGGGAACTCGCCAGCGGCAACTCAGACTTGCGAATGGTGACCAGCTGCTGATTTGCGACAACCGTCCACTGGACTGGGAAGCAGGGCAGCATGTGGCGGTCCTGTTGCATGGGCTCGCGGGATCTTCTGAATCCGGCTATCTCCGCAGGCTGGCTGGAAAGCTGCTTGTTCGAGGAGTGCGGGTGATCCGTCTGAACCATCGTGGTTGCGGGGGCGGAATCGAGCTGGCAGACGAGCCCTTCCATGCCGGACGAACTGAGGATGTGGTTGCAACGATCAAGCTTGTGGAGTCGCTGTGCCCGGGTTCGCCGATTTCAATAGTTGGTTTTTCAGTGAGCGGCAATACGCTGCTGAAGTATCTTGGTGAGGATGCTGACGCGTTACCGTTGTCTCTGTTTCGAGCGGTTGCAGTTTGTCCACCGGTGGATTTGCAGTACTGCGTGGATCAGCTTGCGTTGTCACGGGGAGGACGTTTCTACAGCAGATATTTCTGCAGAAAGTTGTATCAGCAACTTCAGGGAAGCCGGCTCTGGAAGGGTAACTTGCCGCTGGTCGTCAGCGGGAAATGTCCGGTCCGTCTGGTGGACTTTGATGAACAGTTCACAGCTCCGGCGTCCGGTTTTCGCTCTGCCGCGGACTACTACCAACAGGCATCTTGCGCTCGATTTATTTCCAAAATCCGGGTGCATACAACAATTCTTGCTGCTGCGGACGATCCGGTCGTCAGCGTCAGGCCATTGCAGAAACTGCGACTTCCTCCCAACGTCAACCTGCATCTGACCACTGCCGGAGGACATCTTGGCTACATCGCCCGACCGGGTGATGATCCGGACAACCGCTGGATGGACTGGCGAATTCTGGAGTGGCTTCTGGAGTAACGGCGAAAAGAGCAAACGCTGGCCGGAATTGCGGACCGGTTTCACTGCAGCACATGGGACGCCTCCCTCGCCCGTTTGATGGCTTAACGCGGATTCTGGTCCGGTGCAAGTTGGGAAAGGCTGTCCAGCAGTCCCCCACCTTCTTCCTTTCGCTTGACGGAGTGGATCAGCAATTCCGCCAGCCGAAAATCTTCTGCGGTTGTCAGCTTGATGTTTCGAGGCCAGCCATCAATCACCCGGATCGGATGCCCGAGCTGTTCGACCAGCGAAGCTTCATCGGTGGCCTGTTTTGGGTTGCTGCATTTCGCGTAGGCCTGTTCCAGGAGTTCGCGTCGAAAAACCTGCGGCGTTTGAGCCTGTACCAGACTGCTGCGATCCACTGTTTTTTCGATCAGTCCAAGGTGATTCACCTGCTTCACCGTGCTGGTAATTTTCAATCCGGGAATTGCCGCTCCGGTCTGAATCGCTGCTGCGAAAATCTGATCCACCCAGGCGGTTGTCAGGAGTGGTCTGGCGGCATCATGTACCGCCAAAAAATCGGCCTCAGGGCCAACTGCGCGAATACCGTTGAGGACGCTTTCAGCCCGTGTGGCACCGCCGGTGCAGAGCTGGAGTTCCATGAACGCCAGGTTCGCTCGAAAAGTTTCGCGAAACCAATCGAGTTCTGCAGCCGGGACAACAAGAATGACTTCACTGACATCGTCACGTTTCAGAAACACTTCAGCGGTTCGGACCCAGACCGGGCGTCCTTTGAGTTCGGTGAATGGTTTCTTTCGCTGCATTCCTTTCATACGTGTGCTTTGACCGGCAGCAGGAAGGATTACGGCAAAGCGATTCATGGCAGAACCTGACTGGGCTGTACGGGAGTAAAGGTCGTGCGACTGACAGTGGACGCGGATTCAACGTTTCGCAAAGCCTGCTGTTGGAATTCCTGCTGGCAGCGGATTCGCCTTTTCTGGCCTGGTTTGGGAACAGCATTCCGGTGTTGCGGTGGCGAATAGCAACCGTCAGTTGTCAGCTCGCGTCCCCGGATCGTGTCCTGAAACGCAGTACGCAAAATGCTCAAAGCCCGTTTGCGGCAACTCGGGTCAAGCAGCGGAATGAGTAATTCCACTCGTCGATCGAGATTTCGGGGCATCCAGTCAGCACTGGAAATAAACACGCGTTCATCGCCACCATGGTGGAAGTACAGGATGCGGGCGTGTTCGAGGAAGCGGTCGATAATACTGACGATACGGATGTTTTCACTGTGGCCCGGGACACCTGGTTTGAGGCAGCAGATTCCGCGGATATTCAGACTCACTTTCACACCGGCCTGCGAAGCCTCGCAGAGTGCCTGAATCATTTCAGGGTCTGCCAGCGAATTGAGTTTGAGGAGGATTTGTGCGCGATCGCCGTTGCGGGCTCGTTCAGTCTCGACCCGGATCATTTGCAGCAACTTTTCCCGCAGCCCGATCGGGGCAGACTCGAGATGGGAAAACTGCTGCACCTGTGATGCTCCGGTAACGGCGTTAAACCATGCGATGGCATCATTACCCAGATCACGATTACAGGTCAGCAGACTGAGGTCCGTGTAAAATCGGGCAGTCTGTTCATTGTAGTTCCCGGTTCCGAAGTGACAGTAGCGCTGAAATCCGTGCGGTTCGCGGCGAACGACAATACAGCATTTGGCATGTGTCTTCAGTCCACGGACTCCGTAGATGACATGGGCACCGCTGTATTCAAGCTGCTTTGCCCAGCCGATATTTCGCGCTTCATCAAACCTGGCCTTGAGTTCCACAATTACCGTGACATTCTTGCCGTTCTCGGCTGCCCGAATCAGCGATTTCACGATTGGGCTGCTGCGACTGGTGCGATACAGAGTCTGTTTGATGGCGACGACATCTCGATCATCAGCGGCCTCAGACAGGAGTCTGAGCATGGGGTCGAAGGATTCGTACGGGTGGTGAAGCAGTCGGTCGCCACTCCGAATCGTCTCAAATACGGATTCGGATGCGTCAAACTCGGGCGGGTCACAGGGCTTCCACTCCGGATAGGTCAATTCCTCCCGGCCGCTGTATTCGGCCAGTTCGTGTAAATCACTCAGCCCAATCGGTCCAGGGCAAAGGCAGGTTTCGTTGTCACCGATTTTGAGCAGGGACCGCAGAAACTGCTGCAGCGGTTCGGTGACGTTTTCGGCCACCTCAAGTCGGGTGACGAAGCTGTCTTTGCGGTCCTCCAGCACATCCACCATTTCCTCCAGCAAATCCGCTCCATCATCTTCGGAGACTGCCATGTCCGCGTTTCGTGTAATGCGGAACGGAGCGGCTGCTGCAATTGTCTGTCCGGGAAAAAACCTGGCTGCAAACATTCCCACGACTTCTTCAGTGAGAATGAATTCATACCCGCCATCAGAGGGCAGGGTGATCACTCGCTGAGCAAATCGGCCAAAGGGAATCACCGCAAAACGCCACGGAGCATCATCGGAATCGTTTCGGAGTTGCACAGCAACATTCAGGGTTCTGCCCATCAGCAGTGGAAATCGGTTGGGGTCATGGACGGCAACCGGTGTCAGGATTGCCTCCAGCTGCTCCGAAAAGATTTGGGTCAGAAACTCCCGCTGTTCATTACTCAGCTGCTCCGGGAGACGATGTCGAATCCCGGCCGCATCCAACTCGGGTTCTATTTCGGAAAGGTAGATCCGGTACTGGTCCTCCGACATACGGCGAGTTCGTTTGCGGACATCTCGCAACTGTTCCAGCGGTGACATTTCGGAAGGGTCAGGAGTGGACTTGCCGGCGCGAATACTGCCAAGCAGGCTGCCCACTCGAACCATGAAAAATTCATCAAGATTTGACGCGGTGATGGCGAGAAATTTGAGCCGTTCCACGAGTGGAACCGTTCCGTCTGCGGCTTCGTCAAGAACACGCTGATTGAACTCAAGCCAGCTGAGTTCGCGATTCATATAGAAGGGTTTGAGTGATGACATCCGAAGGTCCAGAGTTTGAGATGAATGACGAAGTCGTGTCCTGTCGTCTGGTGTCGATGATGCTGCAGGAAAGTGCCAAAATGTGATTACCGTGAAAATGCCTGACGCCCCGACTCTCGCAGCATGACTTCGAGCCCAAAGGTGTCTTCGAACAGTCCGACTTGTCTCCGCAGTTCCATTCGTTCAAGCGAAAGATCTCCCGCCACTCGTTTAGGGGTGACCGTGAGTCGGTTGTTTTCGATCGTGCATTCAATATCCGAAATTCGTTGAGTACCGGTGTGATCAAGGGCGTCGGCGATGCGGAGAATTGCAGCCAGTCGCGTCACGATCACCCGACTCTCCCGGTCCAGTCGAGCAAATGCTTCATGTGACGGACGTGGTGTGGCACGACGGTGATACCGCGCCACCAGTGCAACCAGGGTCTGGTCAAGTGAATTCAGTCCGAACAGCTCGCTGTGCTGGATCAGATAGAAGGAGTGCTTGTGATAGCCTGAGATTCCAACAAACATTCCAACGCGACTCAGCAAAGCTGCCGTGTAAAGCAGCGTTTCGCAGCGAGAGTCCATGGAGTGATGCGCGTGAAGTCCCTGAAAGATCTTTACTGAAAGGTTGGCCACGTGGATGGCCTGAGGCAGATCAACCTGACACCTCCTGGCCAGTTCCAGAGAGGAGTTGACAATTTGGTTGCGAAAATCGGGAGACCACTGGCTACTTCCCAGCATGCCCCTCAGCAGAGCATCGCGCAGGTTAAAGCCTGTTATCCGAAGCTGTTCGACCTGCAGTAATTCTGCCAGTTTGAGATTGGTAAGGAGAGTGGGGATCAGCGTTTCAGCCTGTGACAATTCAATGTGGAATTCCTGCATGATCCAGTCGACAGGCATCGGTAAAAGACGCTCCAGCATGGACTGCAGCTGGCTGATCGGAATACTGCGAAGACCTTCTCTGCCGGCTTCGACATTCAGCAGAGAAGCGGTGAAACGCATGTCACCACCGAGAGTAATGATCTGGACATTCGATCCACTGGGGATGATGTCCAGCAACGGCTCCAGTGACCGCTGAATCTGGCCGGACATGATCCTCGAGAACTCGCTGCGGGGAGCTGCAGTGGTTGAAAACTGCTGCTGCAGTCTCAGTGATCCCAGTCTGCATGGCTGGGAATACAGGATATCCTTGCCTCGCAGTACCAGGACTTCCGTGCTTCCGCCGCCAACTTCGACCACTACGGTGGTATCGTTGCTCTCAACCACCTGCTCGTTCAGCAGCGGTCGAATGCCCTGGTAAGTGACACGTGCAATTTCGGCATCATCAATCACCTCAACCACCAGACCGGTCGCAATGTAGATGCGATCGAGTACAGCAAGACGGTTGGAGGATTCACGGATTGCACTGGTTGCGATCACGCGAATAGAACGAGGGTCGTTACACTGGTACTCCGTAAGTTTGCGACGGTAGCCACGCAACACTCGAATACACTCCTGCATCGTTTTCCGTTGAATTTCACCGCCGGTATAGGTGTCTTTTCCCAGGCTGACCCCGTGTACCAGCTGTTCCAGTACGCGCAATTCGCTGCGCCCGTCAGACTCGCCAACGGTCATTCGGATGGCGGTGGTGCCAAGCTCAATAACGGCCAGTGGAAAGAACGGACGACCGCTGTTGGGGTCTGCGGTACCGGGGGCCGGGCCAGTTTGGATGCGAGGTGATTGTTTGGCGTCGCTCATTTTGCCGCCTTTGCTGTTGACGGCTGATGTCCCACGTTGGCTGCGGTGGTGATCCCCGGCGAATCGCTGACCTGCTGTCGCACCATCCCGGCAGCACCCACAACAGCCGCAAGATCCCCCAGACTGCTGATGACAATTTCGGAATAGTCTTTCAGAGAGGGAAGCACGTTTCGTTTCACGCCTTTTTTTACATGTTCCACGTAGAGTTTCGGCATCGCCTCAACCAGGCCTCCTCCAAGCACGACTTTGTCCGGAGCGAGCACATTGATCAGAGATCCAATGCCTCTTCCTACCTGTTCCGCTGCGCGGGCAACAATCTTCCTGACCGCTTCGTCACCATGAGCGATTGATTCTTTCAGTGCTGAACTGCGGATCTTTGAAATGTCATTCCCGGTCAGACTCTGCAGGTGAGGGGCCTGACCGCGATAGGCAGCCTTGGCCGCTTCAGCAGCGATCGTCAATCGACTGGCCAGCCCTTCCAGTGTGCCTTCCGGCCCAACTCCCGCTGCCGAACCTTCAGTCGCCAGCTGCAGATAACCCACCTCCATACATGTTGATCGGGATCCCTGAAAAATGCGTCCCTCATAGACAAATCCCCCGCCGATGCCGGTGCCCGGAAAGACACCCAGCAGAGAACGGCAGCCCACACCGGCACCTTGCAGATACTCTCCAAGAACCCCTGCATCCACATCATTTGCGACTGCCACTGGAATTCCGTAGTGCTCACGAAGTCGCTCTAAGAGTGGCATCTCTTTCCAGCCCAGATTGGACGCTTCCAGGACAACTCCTGTTCCCGGATTGAGCGGTCCGGGGACTCCAATTCCAATCCCGGCGACCTGACTAAGGGGGATCTGATTCAGCTCAATTGCGTCGGCGATTGTCTCCTGAATTCGTTTCAGTGTGACAGGTCCGCCATTCCTCGGGTGCGTGCGACGACGTCTGCGGGCAACCTCCTTCAGCTGGTCGTTGAATACGACCGCCATCATCTTGGTGCCACCAAGATCGAAGCCGATCCAGTATTTCTTTGTGTTTGACGGGTCCATTTTGTGGTGCCGGGGTTGGAGGAATGAAACAGGGGCTGCCGAAGGGTTGCCGGATGCTGTACGGAAAGTAGTATTCCCTGCGAAATACTAACAGAAAAGAATCACTGTTGAATTTTTTTCGCCGGCGAAACTGTTACTGGAAAGGGCGGCTGTCGCACACCACGGCAAGTCGGCATCATGGCCAGGATGTGAACGTCCGTCCGTGTTTCACCGGACAGTACAGAGGCAGCCGCGGCGTCAGAATTCCAGTGAATCATTTGTGGACTGCGGTTCTGACCGCATCAGCCCAACCAGCCAGGGAGTTTCCAGTGCCCGACCAGCAGTTGCTTCGTGAACTTCAGACGCCACTGAAAGAGCTGTACGCTCGTCAGGGTGATGCGGCAGTCATCGTGTTGTCAGCGGAGGGAGAGGTGGATTTCGAGCGTATTGGCTGCCGCGTCCCTTTGCTTCAGAACGACGGAAAATCACTGCACGCGGGTCTGCATCCTGCAGCGGCGGGGAACGGATTGATGGCCTGCTCCGGTGAACTGCTGCTGCAGTCCCTGATTACCTGTGCCGGCACGACGGTGGCGGCTGTGGCAACTGCAATGGGGTTCCGGATCGATCGCTGCGAGATTCTTGCCAAAGGGACCATGGACTTTCGGGGGACCATGGGAGTTGATCGAAACGTGCCTGTTGGGATTCAACAGGTCGACTTGCTTTTTCGCATGACCACGAGCATTGACGCGGAGCAGGCAGGCAAACTGGTATCGCTGACGGAGCGATACTGTGTGGTCTATCAAACGCTGGCTGCGAGTGTGGCTGTGAGTACCGATCTGGAACTTCTGCCAGCCGCCGTCTGACAGCACCAGTTTGCGAGCCGCCAGGGGCTCGTCTCAGATACCACCGCCGGTTGATCCTCTGACGGCAGAGTAGAATTCACGCATCAGGGTGTTGACAGACTTCACCGCTTCGCGAAGGCGTTCTTCGATGCTGCGGTTGTCGGCGGTTTCTGACTCAGCCAGCGGATTGACTGCTTTTCGCCAGCCAGCATTTACTGCATGTTGCTGCAGCTCATTGTACACACTGGTGGTCAGTTGAAGGAGAATGTCGGGCTGAGAACTCTCTGTGCTTCGATACGGTGACATCGGCAGAAATGAAGAACGCAGCAGGCTGCATGAATCGAGATGTGGTCTGGAATCCTGGGAAACTTCCGGAGCAGGTTTCGGCAGCGGGTGTTTCACTTTTTTTCTGGGTTTGCGAAACAGCAGAGGCAGTGAAATCATCGCCGTGACAGCCAGTACTCCGGAAGCAGCGTTCAGGCCCTGTTGGAAGGCAACAGCCGCACCAGCGGCAAACACGCCTGGCGGAATGAGTCTCAGCAGCGGCAGCAGCCGCTGTGCTACTGTGGGCGGTGGAGGTGCTGGAGGTGACGGTTCGATAAAGACTGTGTCGGCGACAGTTCCACTAACGGCCGGATATTCTTCCACACGGACGACAATCACAGTGCTGTTGTCGCTGCCACCTCGACAATTGGCGAGGTTGATCAGGAACCGCGCCGACTCGGTCACTGGCAGGTCAGACACAGCACGTCCAATCTCTGCATCGTCTACGTGATTTGTGAGGCCGTCAGAGCAAAGCACAAAGACATCGCCGGCAACCGCAGAAAATGGTCCTTCGATATCGATGGCAACATTGAGATCCGGACCAAGGCAGCGGGTAATGACGTTGCGGGGATGTTCTTTTTCCACATTTTCCGCAGTGGATCGGCCAAGGCGAATCATCTCCCACTGCAGGCTGTGATCGAAGGTCAGTTGTTGCAGCAGTCCGTGCCGCAGACGATAAACACGGCTGTCTCCAACATGCCCGATCAGGGCGCCTTTCGCAGACAGGTTCAGTACGCTGCAGGTTGTGCCCATGCCCTGAAACTCGGGATTGCGGACCGCTCGATCATTGATCGCCTTATTGGACGCTTGAATTGCAGCCTGCAAACGTTGAGCCGGTTCGTCAGGGTCTGACTTTGCCCACGCCTGCGGAAGCGTTTCGGTGGCAATCCTGCTGGCAAGATCACCAACAGCATGCCCCCCCATTCCATCGGCTACAACGAACAGGTGTCCGTCACAAGCCCAGGCGTTAAAGTCCGAGCTGAGCCGCACAGCGAGGGCATCCTGATTGGTCGCTCTGCGCATACCGACATCTGTCAGCGACGCATATCTCACAATCGGAAGATCGGACATCAATTTTGACTTCTGAGCGTAAAGATCAACTGCAGTCGGCTGCAGCTTCTACTGAGGTGGATTCGACGATCGTGAATTCTGCCCACGGTTCAGGTTCGCGATTTTCCGTTCGCACCTGTCATCAAACGGGTGAGCAGATTTCCTGGTCGTGCAGTGCTCACCGAATGATACGACCGCGTGACCTGGTGGAGAGCGATTGGTCGCTGAACAATTCCAACTCTTCCGCCCGCAGCAACTGCTGCTTCAGACTGCTTTCTGAGGCGACGAACAGCGCCTCAGGATGGATTTGAACA
>Ga0075479_10001423_pt1 | contig 10816 bp, 9 predicted proteins | sample DEB08_DNA_8_FD_76341 | JGI IMG/M metagenome (GOLD analysis project Ga0075479, IMG submission 76341) | Aqueous microbial communities from the Delaware River and Bay under freshwater to marine salinity gradient to study organic matter... | ecosystem: Environmental > Aquatic > Marine > Coastal ... | reverse complement strand
TCTGCATCCGCTTCGTACATTGCACGAATCTCCAACACCTCAACTTCAATTAGTCAATCAAGCCAATCTCCATCTAGTGCTGATGTTCGTATCTTCGGTGGTGGATCTGGCGGAGAAGCGCTTGAGGCACCATTTGATGGACGCCTCTCCTTTTACTCCATTGGCGAATCTTTAGACCTTGCGCTCCTCGATACTCGCGTCACAACACTGATGAGCGATCTCGCGGCAGCGATACCTTAACCCGCCCTCGTAGTGTCCCCGACTAATGCAGGCTAGAATTCATTTGTTTCCGCCCTGCCTCGGCATCGGGCCTGCTATTGCTGATGGCATTCACCGAGAATTTAGACGTCTTCTTTTCAACCGGGGGTTTCGGTTTGGCCGTTACCGCTGGTAGTGATACTGGTGTGGGCATTCTCGACATGCCTTCCGAAATCATTGCCGACGGTGTTGTCCTAACCACCGATTACAAGCTTCTGGTGAAAACAGAAGACTTCACCTCAGTTACTCGGGGATCAGCAGTGACCGTTGATGGCACGGCTTACACCGCGCGTGAGGTGATGCTGCTCGATGACGGCAAGATCACCCAAATCATGTTGATGAAAGACTGATGCCTGAGATTTACGGAAGCTGGGCCTCACGTCGCGAGAACATTGTAACCCTTGGCACACTCACTTCAATTGCCGCAACTGATGCTGTCGAAGTCAGTGGCATCAACTTTACGTTCGTTCATGAAGTCACAGGCGGGAGCGTCACCGTCGTCGACGAGGGCAGTATTGACGGGACAAACTGGTTCTCCCTAGACGAAGTCAAGTCTCACAACGAATCCGGGGTTGACGCGCATTTCTACCCCAATCGAGTGGTGCGCTACGTCCGTTCCCGCACCACTGCAATCGGCGCTGGCGAATCCATCACCATTTCCATGGCCTGCGACTAGAACCATTCGCTAAATCCACGCCCATAATGCGGACATGGATAAGCACACCCGTGAAAACTGGAAAAAAGTTCGGGAGGCCCTAGAACGCGCCGGAAAGACTGACTGTTTGATTTACCGTAGAGCTCTAGCTATCACCACTGGTGGCAAGGATCCTGGTCCCTTCGGCACAAACGTCTAATGACTACCAAGCGCGAAACAATCCTTGCCGCAATCAAGACCACTCTTACTGGCACCACTGGCGTCGGCACTCGCATCTACAGAAGCCGGGTCGAGCCGATGGCGCGGGACGAGGCTCCGGCTTTAGTAATTGAGCCTCTTTACGACACTCCAGTTCAGAACACCAGTCTGCCAACTTTGGACTGGACGTTTCGCGTGCGAATCAGCGTCATTGTGCGCGGCGCCATTCCGGATCAAAGCGCAGATGCAGTCATTGAAAGCTTGCACTCAAAACTGATGGCAGACCTGACGCTTGGCGGCGAGGCCATTGATATCGAGCCGGCACAAACGAGCTTCAATTTTTTTGAAGCGGATCAACCAGCAGGAGTTGTTTTCTGCGAATACGAAGTGCGCTACCGCACTCAAGTTGCTGATCTGACCCAATAACCAGTCAACCTAGACTTGGGCCTAACAAGTCACTCGACTTACCATGACTGATGAACACCGTGGTGAAGGCGGGAGTTACCTGCTGGACCCGGAAACGGGCGAGCGCAAGTTAATCCGGCGCACGCTTCCCCCAACACCATCTGAGGCAAACACTCATGGCTCTGCTACTGCGGAAACGCCTGATTCTGATCGAGACGGAGTCGAGCTACGGGACGGACGCAACTCCCGACGGGGCCGACGCCGTACTGGTTCGGGATCTGAACATCACTCCCCAGCAGAGTGACGTTGTCAACCGCGACCTGGTCCGCCCCTATCTCGGTGCATCCGAGCAACTGCTGGCCAATACCCGCGTTGAATGCACCTTCAGCGTTGAGCTGACTGGTTCCGGCACCGCCGGCACTGCTCCTGCTTATGGCAAAGCTCTTCAAGCTTGCGGCCTTAGCGAGACGATCGTTGCTGCCACCAGCGTCACCTACGCCCCGGTGAGCGCAAGTTTCGACAGCGTCACTATCTACTACAACATTGATGGTCTGCGTCACAAGGTGACCGGTGCTCGCGGCACCTGTTCCATTAACGCTTCTGTGGGAGAAATTCCTTCCATCGATTTCAGCTTTACCGGCGTGTACAACGCTCCTGATGACAGCGCTCTGCCTACCGCAACCTACGCGAACCAAGCTACCCCGCTGATCTTCAAGAACGGCAATACCAGCAGCTTCCAGCTGCTCTCTTACGCTGGTGCGCTCCAGACCTTCAGCTTTGACCTAGGTAACTCCCTGGCCTATCGCGAACTGGTTGGTGGCACCAAAGAGGTGCTGCTTACAGACCGCGCTTCCACCGGTTCCACCACCTTGGAAGCAATCAGCATTGCAACGAAGGACTACTTCGCTGCTGCGCTGAGCGACACCACCTTGGGGAACCTGGACTTTACCCATGGCACGGCTGCCGGCAACATCGTCGACTTCGCCTCCACTCGCGTGGACATTGGCGACGTCAGCTACGGCGATCAGGACGGCATTGCAATGCTGACCATCCCCTATACCTGCGTGCCGAGCACTGCAGGCAACGACGAGTTCGAGCTGGTGTACAGCTAAGCAAAGAGCTCACGTTGACTTCGGGGGCCGCTGATGCGGCCTCTTTTTTTTTGTGCCTGTAAGATGAAGCAGAACTACTACTCGTTTTTATGGCGTTCGTTCGCAAAAAGGTAAAAACCTTTAAGTGGCCTGTGACCGTTACGGAGCCCAGCAGCGAGAAGCCCGGAGAATTTGAAGAGTCAACCTTTACTGCAGTTTTCAAGCGAGTCAAGATGTCTCAGCTTGAGAAGATGGCGGAAACCAATGGCGCAAGCTTTCTTAGCAAGGTCTTGGTCGGCTGGGAAGGAATCGAAGATGAGGATGGCTCAGAGCTGAAATTTTCCGAATCTGCACTGGAAGAATTTGCCGATGATGCCGATTGGACGCGCGCAGTTTTAAGCGCGTATACCGCCACATACGCAGAGGCAGAAGCAAAAAACTAAGAGAAGCTGCGATTTACTGGGTTACTGGCGGCAAGATAGTCGAAGACAAAACCCAGGAGGACGCAGCTGCTTTTGGCATACAAATAGAGAAACCTAAGCCCCAAGAGCCAGATCACTTCGAGGTCTGGGAAGAAAACTGGCCTGCAGTGGAAATGTTTCTACGCATGCAGACTCAGTGGAGCGTCTCAATGGGCGGACTCATTGGCTTCAAATACGAAGTTTTGCTTTGTTCTGGGGGCTTGTTTGACCTATACAATGTGGAGGATCGAAAGGATGTGCTTGAGCGTCTTCAGGTCATGGAGGCGACAGCCTTGACTGAATTGAGGAAGCGCTCTGATGGCTCAGGTTGAAGATCTCAAGATCCTTCTCAAGGTCAAGGATGCTGGTGGCACCCAGGTCATTGAGAAAATCCAGAATCAATTAAGAGGCTTGCAACGCGCTGCCAATAAGGCCAGCACCTCTGGAATTGACGAGGTCGCTCGTAGCGTTCGCAGCTTTGATGGCTCCGGCAAGAAAAACATTGAGACTCTTCGGTCTCAAGTAACTGCGATGAAAGCCCTGCGTGAGCAGGCAATCATTGGTAGTACGCAGTTCAAGGTCTTAACGGCCGATATCAATAGATATTCAGCAGCTCTTGACAAGGCCGAAGGCGGAAGACCAAAAGGCGGAAGGCTTGCAAATCTTGCCAAAGGCGCTGGAGCTATTGCAGCGGGTGGCGTTTTTGGTGGACCCGAAGGCGCAATTGGTGGCGCAGCGGGCTTAGCGCTTGGCGGCCCCGCAGGCGCTGCAGCTGGCGCTGCGATTGGTGCGCAAGTTGGAATGTTCCGTCAGCAGCTTGGTGCCTTGGCTGAATATTCAGCCGATTTGGCAAAACAGCGATTAGCGCTGCAGCTTGTGACTAAAGACTCTGACGAATATCAGCGCGCTTTAGCTTTTATTTCAAAAACCAGCAAAGAGCTTGCAATACCGCAAGACATTCTTACTCGTCAATTCACAAAGCTTTCGGCCTCTGTTATTGGCGCAGGCGGAAGTGTTCAAGACGCAGAAACAGCGTTTATTGGTGTCGCCTCTGGCATTAGAGGTACAGGCGGAAGCCTTCAGGATCTTGAATCCGCGCTCGTGGCCACATCTCAGGTCTTCAGCAAAGGCAAGGTGTCTGCTGAGGAGCTGCGACAGCAAATTGGTGAACGCCTGCCTGGCGCGTTCACTTTATTTGCAGCGTCGCTGGACATGACGCCTGCGCAACTAGATAAAGCTCTTGAAAAGGGTCAAGTCAGTCTGCAGGACTTCCAAAAATTTGCGGTCAAGCTGTTTAAAGAATATGGAGTATCGGCTCAAGTTCTAGCTGACAGCCCGATGGCGGCTGGTGACAGGCTGCAAACCGCGTTAAAAGATTTATCCAGCACCGTTGGAAGCCTGCTTGCTCCTATCGGTGCCGCCTTTCAGTCGACTTTTGCAGACATCGCCAATGCAATAAATGGCGCGGCGCAGGCTTTTATTAATTTCTTTGGCCTAACGAAGGCTGGGCAGATGGAACGCCTGACTCAGCGCATTGGTGTGACAGTAGAAAGACTTACCGCATTTGACGAGCGCAGAAGAAAACTGGTAGAGCGTGGAGTTGACACTACCGTCATAGATTCACAAATCAAAACCTTCAGAGATCGACTAAATAAGCTCACTGACGAATACTATTCGCTGCAAAAAATTGAAAATGCAATAGCAGCAGGTCAAGGGACAAAGCCAGCAGGTGGCTTGCCAGATGTTGATAGAACAAAAACAGGAGGAGACGGCTCAAGCAAGCGCATTCCTGCATCTCAAAAGTTAGTTGAGTTGCAAACCTTGTTGGCTGAGCGCACGGGCAAGGTTGGCAAAGAAGAGCTTGCAACCTTGAACTACATGATTGCAAGGCAAAAGATCCTTGACAACAATCTTTTGCCCGCAACAGACAAAGAAACCAGGCTACAGGCGGCACTAGCAGCATTCAGAAACACGATATTTGGCCTCCGGGAAAAAGAAACAAAAGAAATTGAAAAGCAGCTTGAAAAACAGCAACAAATGCAGGACAGTTTTAATAAAGAGATTGAAGATAGAAAATACAATTTAGGACTCATAAGTGATGATGAATACAATGAGCTACTGATCAAGCGCGAGCGCGAGCGCCTAAGGGATGCCTATCCCGACCTCAGCGAGGGCAAGCGGGAAGAGATGGTTCAGCTCAAGCGCCAAGAGATCGACCCCACGCTTGGCGAGGGCATTAAGCAGCGTGCTGGCCAAGTGAAACGCGAGCTTAAGGATCTAGTCGATAAGACCAACCAAGTCGCCGGCGCGGCCAACGCGATCGGCAGTGCATTCAGTAAGTCCTTCGTCGACGTGCTTAGAGGTAGTAAAACCGCCAAGGAAGCACTGGCCGATTTCTTCAAGAACGTTGCTGAGTATTTCCTTGATATGGCGGAAAAGATCATCTCCAAGATGATCGTGATGGCCATATTGAACACGCTTGCCAAGGTGCTTCCGACGGGTGGCGACAAAAACTCCGTCCCGCAGACACCAGGATCTATTGGTGGAGCATCTACTACTGGAATAGTTACGCCTGAGGGACTAAGCCCCGACCTGTTTAGAGGTGCAGCCAAAGACGGCGCTTACTGGCAAGGCGGCTTCAACGCCTTTGCGAACGGCGGTATCGTGAGCAAGCCAACTCTCGGTCTAGTTGGTGAGGGCGGTGAGTCCGAGTACATCATTCCCGCCTCCAAGATGCTTGGTGCAATGAAGCGGTACTCCGCTGGAGCGCGCGGTGCAAGCGTCATTCCGGGTGGCCGCGAGCAGCCCGGCGGAGTTGAAGGCGCCATGGCAACTGGCACGCCAATTGATGTTCGCTACACGGTGGAACGCATCAACGAAGTCGATTACGTCACCGCCGATCAGTTCCGCAGCGGAATGCAGCAAGCGGCAGAGCAAGGTGCCCGCCGAGGCGAACAGCGCACGCTTGCCAACCTCCGCCAAAATACGACCACTAGGAGGAAGCTGGGTCTGTGAGCCACGAAATTGCCTTCGCCCAGTACATGACGCTGCGGAATGAATCCGGCAACGTCCAGTACTACTTCCAGAACTACTGGGTCAACGAGGACGCTCCATACGATGGCTCGACCTACGGGTTCATGCCGTTTGCTTTTTCTGGTCTGACGGTGGCAAAGACTGGCGACAACCAGCCCGCCACTTTGATGTTCCCTAATAACAGCCTTAGTCGGGGTTGGGCTGAGACTGCGATTACGGAGCGATGGATCGCCAAGGTCAGCACAGTTGTCGTCAATCCCGATGACAAAACGGACTACACACCAATTAGCACTTATGAATCCCAGATTGTCAGCGGCAGCTGGGATCCAACCAAGCTCGAACTCCAGACAGCTTCAGTACTAGACGCCGTGGGTTCTGACGTACCACGCAAGCGCCTGACTAAACGGCTTGTCGGTAATTTGCCTGTTACGGCCAGCGTGCGCGTGCAGTGATTGACCTGATCGGCAGGCCGTATCGCTGGGGTGCAGACGGCACCGACCCGGACGGCGCAATTGACTGCATCAACCTTGTGTTTACGGTGTTGGATCGCCTTGGCCTGGAAAGGCCCCAGCGGCGTCAACAGTGGTACGACGGCAATAAGTATGCAATTGGTCGCGACCTGCTGAGCTGGTGCAACAGGGTAGATCGGCTTGAGTACGATGGTGACGTGCTATTGCTACCGCAAAGTTCAACGGCCTTTGCGGTTTACTGGAGTCGGGGATGCCTCTACATCAACCAGAAGCTGGAAGCGGTGGCATGGTGCCCTATCGACATCTGGCCGACCTGCCGTTACTTCCGTTTGAAAAGCGTTTAATCAGCGAGCTGGGTCTTAGCGAAGAGGAATATAAGGCGTTTGCACGTGAAGTTCGTACCCGTAGTTATGAGCGACCTGCTGAATACGCAGGCGTTCCCGACGTTCAAAACACTTGGTCATTAGGCCTTGCAATCGCCAGCCTTGTCATCGGCTTGGCATCGACTGCGGCATCAATCTTCCTGGCGCCAAAACCACGACAGCCGCAACAAAGCCAAGCGCAGCGCCCGCAGTTCACCTCACAAGATCTTGGCAGTGTCCAGGGCTCGGACATTTTCACGCCGTCCTACGGCTTCAACTCTCTACAGGAGCTTGCTGCTTACGGCAATATCGTTCCAATCGTCTTCACCAAGCGCCAAACAAACTACGACGATCGCGGTGAATTTCAAAGTGGTGGTGTAGTCATTTCACCGACCTTGGTGTGGTCTCGCGTCAAGAGCTGGGGCACCTACCAAATCAGTGAAATCGTTGCGATTGCCGGTCAAGGCCCAATGGCACGCCCTGAGCTGGGCGGCATTTTCCTGGGCAATAACGCGCTCGACAACATTTTCAACGCTTACTTTGACTTCTACTGGAACGGCGGGTACGAAGAGCTCGGGGCGGGCAGTCGCCTTCGGATGTATAACCTGCGCTATGGCGACCTGAGTATTGACGACGGACGCGGCGACGAAGAACAGGCGTTCTATGCACCAATCAAGGGCGCGGCTAATCAACCTGCATTTAGCGGTGCATTTACGCCGTCCAACCAAGTCCGTTTTGGGGTTTACTCCGGTATTGCCAATGGCACGCCTGTTCGCCCTGATTGGGAGGTCATTTCTGTACTTAAAGACTGGGAATATGACCGTAAATTCCGCGCTTTGGCTCAGCAGCTTAAATACGTTGACCTGTATTTACGTCTTAACCACGAATGGGGCGGTGACTACCAGCGCAACGGAATTACAGAGAACGCTGGTATGCCTGGCACTGGCGTCAACTATGCACGTCGCATTGGCGTCATTGAGCATAAAAATGGCTCTACTGGCGCAGTGACTTATGGACCAACTATCACAAAAACTCTCGAACCTTACGACACGGAATCTTGGTCAAATTTAACCCGTGAAGTCGAAGTCAATAAAGGTGATGAGATTGTCATTCTGTTGGGCAAAGGCCGTCAAGATGTTGATCCGTTTGCTGGGGTCGTTGGCACAGACGTTCCCAAGGTTGAGGATGTCAGATCAACTGTCGATGCCGACGTACAACGTGCCGATGCACTAATGGCACTTGGGGCGACCTTCATGATCGGTCGATCTAGCTGGATCGTTATTGACCGTCCCAACAAAACGTATGATCCCGCTGACTCGAGCGACTCCACTTCCGGCTTCCGCATTCGCCTTAAATGTATTGAGGCGTGGAGCAACAATCAGCGCAAAATCGGCTTAGTTGCGGAGGAGGCGATAACAGTTGCCAGGTTCATGCCGTATTCAGACATTGATGAAGCTTTTTATCCAATTCTTCGTTTTGAGCTAGGCAGTTTCCAGAACAACCGCCGCTGCGATGTAACCGAAATCGGCATCAAGTCCCAAGTATGGGCGCGTCTAAACGGCATCACTAACTTCAACACGCTGCTATCACCCTTTGGCGTGGCGCAGCAAAATCGCGGCAACAACAGCCTGCGGTCGGGCAAAATTACGCAATATGTCCAGCGGCTATCAACATTTGCGCTTGATGTTCGACCCACAAACTCTGACGCCGTTCGTGACTACAACCGCAACGAAGGCTGGGTCAACATTGGTCCGTATTTGTTTGGCGTAATTGGCGATTCCCCTGTTGACATCTATTCGTTCATTCGCATAACGCATCCTGGCCGTTCGCAACTTGAGTTCCGCCTGCGTCCGTTCAACAGCGCAGTATTTACACAGCAAAGCGGCGGTACTGAGCTGATCTTCGTTTTGGATGGTGCTCGCACCGGTTACCAAGACTGGACCTTTAACACCTACATGGGCACATTTACGGTGGGTGGCCGTGGGCACTTTGTTCAGCCGCGTGACTACTTCACTCACAGACAGATGGCAGTTGTGCCAGAGCTTGTTGATGATGTTGTTTATGGACGTTGGGTTTCTGACACCAGCACAATCGGCGTCATTCCGGGCAGCATTACCTGCACCGAACCTGGCATTGGTTACAACGTTGGCGACGCCATCAACTTCAACACTCTTAGCAACATCTTTTCGATTGCTTTGGGCATTGATCCTTACTTCGACAACTTGCCAGATGGCTCACGCCGCACGCTGACCGGCTGGGACTACAGCCGCGACGCCTCAGTGCGAACCATCACGATGTCCGTTGAACTGGAGTCATACCAACGAGATATTCCAGGTACAGCCCGCAACAAGTGGTGGCGCATAATTGCAACCGGCGTAACAGGTTTCACTGGCCCTTGGAATAATGGCGACGTATTCACCAAACACGCCCGCAACGCAAACGGCGTTCAATTTGCCTTTAGTTATACCGTTACCACAGGCCTTGTTTACGAAGAGTACGACGAACCGAGATCAGCAACTCGCCTGTTCCAGCAGTACAGCGGTATTGCCGAAGTCTCCCACTACGGCGAACTGATTAGCCGGAGCTGCGACGGCAACCCCGAACACGAGGTTGTCTATGTCAACGAATGCTTGGCTGAGGACAACGTGCCGGAATACCAAAACTGTGCAGTTGCTGGCTTGAAGCTTCGCTCTAGTGACAACTTCCAGCAGCTCGATCAACTCCGCTGCTACATCCAAAGCGGCATTGAAGTGGAACGTCTGATTGATGGCGATACCGGCTCTAGCAACCTCCTGACTGATTTGCTCTGGTACTTGGCAACTGACACCGATACTGGAGCAGGCAGCATCGTCAACAGCGGCTTGGTTGACCGCACCACGCTGACCGAAACCGGGCGTTTCCTTCGCGCAAACAACCTGTTTTATGACGACGCCATTGCAGAGTCGATCAACATCCGTGGCTGGCTAGCTGAGATTGCCCCAAGCGTCCTCTGCTTCATGACGCTGAAAAACGGCAAGTTGGCAATCGAGCCTGCCTTGCCTTACGACAGCAACTACAAGATCGCGCCAGATCAAGCCCTGCAAATCCGGGGCATGTTCACCGACGGCAACATCATTGAAGATTCGCTCAAGCTTGAGTGGATTGACCTTGAGGATCGCAAGCTGTTCCAAGCCGCAATTCTCTACAAGTGGGCAGGCACTAACAAGATGCCCGAGCAGCAAAGCGTTTTGGTCCGCTACGACGAGGCTGGCGCTGCAGATCTACCACTTGAAAACTTCGAGCTGTCCCACATCACTGGTGACATTCACGCCCTTTTGGCTGCTCGCTACTTCCTCGCCGTCCGTAAGCACGTCACTCACAGCGTCACATTCCAAACCCTGCCCTGGGGCTTGTCCCTTGCTCCCGGTGATTACATCCGCGTTGCCACCGAGGTCAGCCCCTATAGCCCAACCAACAACGGCATCGTCAAGGAAGATGGCACGGTCATCTCTGTGACCGACCTGGCCGACGGCAGCTACAACGTTTATTACTGGGACCGCACCCAAACCGAAGTCTTTTCCGGTGTGCTGGAAATCAGTGGCGGCGTGGCGCAGGATCTGAGGGATTCGGTGTTCTCTGTCATCGGCTCGAACGTCAGTTCGCAGGTGTATCAAATCGAAGCGCTCGACGTGAACACTGACGGCATCGTGACGATTAAGGCAAGCAACCACCCAGTAAACTCAAGTGGACAGAGCCTGATTGCCCACGACGTGATGGACGTTGACGGCAATTTTGAGATCGTTGAGGGGCCAACACTCGAATGAGCTACCCAGCATTAAAACCCAGTTCCCGTAATTTCAACGCTGGAAATTATTCCTATAAAACCTTCAAGTCTCAAAACGGG
>Ga0075479_10001422_pt1 | contig 10817 bp, 9 predicted proteins | sample DEB08_DNA_8_FD_76341 | JGI IMG/M metagenome (GOLD analysis project Ga0075479, IMG submission 76341) | Aqueous microbial communities from the Delaware River and Bay under freshwater to marine salinity gradient to study organic matter... | ecosystem: Environmental > Aquatic > Marine > Coastal ... | reverse complement strand
ATGATGCTGTAATAGCATCTATAGCTGCTTGACCTTCTGTTAATATACCTGCAACTCTATCGTTTTGGTCATCTATGTGACTTGCAACAACTGCCATTCTGACAATCGTTCCCGATGTATGTTCCGGTAAAGAAGTAGCAGCGTATCTGCCTTCTATATCTCTACCAACATTTGTGATAGTAGTTCCCGAACTTGCTTTAACAACAATAACTTCACGACTACCCGCAGTATCCGGTGCTACAACTAAGTAGTACCAGGTATCTTCATTACCTAGTGTTGCACTAATAGAAGAAGAACCATCTGTAGTGGGTGCCTGTGCAAGTGTTGTTCCAGTACCACTAGCTCCAATTAAACTGGATGCAAGTGTACTCTCGTAAAAGTTTACAATTTGTGTTGCTCTATCGGCCATTATGCTCCATACCTCATTATACCAAACGCTGATATACCTGGTGTCATAACTGATGTTATATCAGAAATAACTGGTTGTCTAGTACCTCGAACAGTAATTATAGCATACTGCATGACACTTCCCACTTCTGTATCTGCTTGTATTGGATAACTAATTCTCTCTACTACACCCTTTATAATTTCTCCAGGATTAAATATTTCTAATGTAACTGATGTACCTTCTAGATTTCTAAGTGAAGCATACATAGTATCTCCTAGACCTTTTACCTTTAGAGGTTTTCTATTAGGCCTTTCTACTCTATCAGATATGTTTATAGGTATTTGTGCAACTACAAGTTCCGGTCTTGCTAATGCACGAAACTGTACTGATTTAATTTTTGGTGTGTCTACACCATCATCTGATTTTAAAACTAACTTACCTATAATGTATCTAGACACTTCAGCTATTTGTTTTTCTTCATCTCCTATACCGGATGACTGTGTTAAAGCTCTTACGAAAGAAGCATCATTAGCATTGTCTAATGCTTCAAATTTTGTTGAGTAAAATAATTCTGCAGTTACAGCGTTAGTCATATCGAATGTAGATATCTCTGCACCAACAAACTGCTTACTCTCTGCAGTAAAGAAATCTGCTGCCGACATCATAATATATCCTTCACTCTCATATACAGATGTCTCTCTATATATATCTTCACCTGCAACAGAGATAACAAATTTACCATCAGCTTGTGTAATTCCTGTTATAAAACCCGATGCTCCTATTTCTAAATCTCTAGCAAATCCTGCAGTAGGCAAGTAATATCTCCATAGATAACTTTCACTAGCACTTTCTTTTATGCCACAGTAAACACTATCCCTGGATACAAACATGTGTTTAGGTGTTGTATCTACTCCTGTAATAACCCATTCTTTTACCAACTGTCTGTTAGCTAATACATATAAGTCATCTGCAACTGTTAAGTCTGCTCTGTAAAATCTACCTACACCTCTTGACTTTTCTTTAGTACCAAAAAATACTATGCCTTCAGAAGCAGCTATACAATGTACTTCTTCAAAAGGTATATTTGTTTGTCCTTTAAGTGTCATAGTTCCTGCAACATCTTTAATAGAATATATATCACCATTTGTAGAGGCAGCTAAAACAACTGCTCCTGCATCTACAACTTGTGACACATGATGGCTATCTTCAAATGTAAGTATTGCATCAGCTTCTGCTAAGTCTGATGAAGTCCAACTCTTATTAAAAGGGCTAACTGCCCATAAATATTCTACAGTTCCATCGTCTCCGGATATAAATACCTGTCCTTTAGCGAACCAAATTCCTGTAAGTCCTGCATTAGAAGATTGGTCTGTTGGATTTTCAGTCCATGTAGTTCCATCATATTGTATAAGTTCAGAGTTAGTAGTTCCATTAGCAGTAGTAAAATATACTTGGTCACCGACTGCTGCTGCTCCTGTAAAGTTATAATCTATTGTAAGTCCTGTAGTAACTGCAGCCCAGGTATCACCATTATCAGTAGATTTATATATTACTGCTTGGTCTGTTACATACATATCACCATTAGTAGTTTGTGCTAAGTAGTTATTTGTACCACTGAAACTAATGCTTTCTGATGCTGTTGTGTGTAGCAAATGTACATTGTAAGAATTTTCATCATCTCCATGAAATACATCTACACCTTTACTATCCCAAAACCTTGTTGTATCTTTAGGAGTACCATTAGCCCTATGTGCTGTATCTAGTCCCTGGCCACCACTAAAATTATTTCTAGAATATATACGACCTAAGTTAGAAGTAAAGTCTTCTGCATTTTGTTTAACATTTATATTCCCCTCTTCAACATTAGAAGATTGTATGGTCATTTCTCTACCAGGTCCTACTGCTGTTCTGTATAAGTTTAAGTCCAGGCGAATATCATATCCTAATCTCTTAGGATTATTTACACTAAGGGTTGTAGCTACTCTAGGCACTAGGATATACCACGCTGTTTAAACTGACAGGCTCCGGATATCTAGCTCTTAAATCTTTTCTTGCTTGATTAATGAGTACTTGTTGATATTGCAATAAAGAATTTCTTATATTACTAGATGAGTTAACTGGGTAATTAGTTACAGCCATTTGTTCTGTAATGTAGTCTGATGTATAAGTAGGTATATCTTTACCTGCTATCATCTGTGCAGCAACTCCTGCCATAATAATAGGTTCATACTCTGTCTCTAATCCTATATCAGCAAGTGTTGTTGTCTCTAAAGAGACTTCTCCAAATTTCTTTTTAAAAGTACAGTGAACATTTACACCAGTACTTACGCCACTAAACTGTACAACTTTACCGGATGCAGTTACAGAAGTTGGTACATCTATAAGCTCCATAGCAACTCCTCTAAACTGTACTGTGGTTTGATTACCTGCGTCTAGCTCTTGGTATTGTGATACTGCTTTAAGTGGTGCAACAATTCTATTATCATCTGCACCTTCTAAGGCTACATAACCAACTGCACTAGATATTGTTTGTGTCTCTACTGCATATAGTGTTGGATATAAATTTTCTATTTGGTCTTTAACAGCGTTAAAAACATTTACTCTAGGAAATTGTGGAGTAATTTTTATTACATCTCCTGCATCATGTGTTGTTGCAGTAGTTCCCCTTGCTGCTCTAGTTACAGTAATACTGTTTGTAACAGCATTTAGTTCTGTACAAATCATAAGCTCTTGGCCTATTTCAATTATTGTTCCTGCATCTAAGGCATCTTCTTCTTCTATAGAAAGCAAATCTCCATTAAAACCAACTGAGGTATCGCTAGCTGACAAAGCTCCACTTAAAACTGTATAGCTAACCATGTCTTCCATAGGTTCAAGGTACTCTCTAAAAGTCCTATCTATGAGGTTTTCTATAGTTGTACTCATCTTACTCCTTTATGCTGAGTGGAATACTAAATTTAATTTTCTGTCTGCTGTTTCTGTAGCATCTGATATTACTTTGATAGCTCCTACTCCGGCCCATCCGCTAGGGTCAATCCTAACATGAGCATCAGCAGTAACTGTATAAGTTACATCTGTTCCATCGGTTTCTTTTAATGCTTTAAAATTACCTCCGGTGTTTGTTGAAGCTACTTGAAAAGTAAGAGCAGTTCCTGTCATAGCGGCAGGGAATATAATTCCCGATAACAATAATCCATCTGTATCTACAGCAGTCGATGTTGTAGCATTTTCAGATATATCTATTAATACACCTTTTGTTTTATATAAACTTTTACCTGCAACTGGCATTTAATCTCCTAAATCTTTTTTTATTATTCTAACAGAAGAAAAGGGTGGAGGTGGAATTCCACCCCAATCTTCAAATATTTATCTTTAGCTTACGCCATTGATAACTGCGTGATACTCGGCAGGTCCTTTATCAAGACCAATTTCCATGTAGACACGCTTTGATACTGCGGCTGCATCATCATTGTCTGTATCCTCTACGAATACTCCGCCTTTTCCTGGGATGTTTAAGAAACAAACATCTAGGTAAGACATATCCAATACGAATGCTTGGTCAGCAGGAACATATTCGTTCACTGCAAGTCCAATATTTCCGAATGGAGTTATGATTGTGTCAATGTTTACGCCTGCAACATTTCTATCTCTTGGCAAGATTGCCATTTGATTAGAACCACTCTTAACAAGGTTTTGGTTCAAGTCTAAGATTGAACCTGGTCTTGCGAAGAGTACAGGGTTTGCCATTGGTGCGCCTGCATCATACATTAATTTCAATGTTTCGGCGATAGCATCAAAGTCAAGACCTTGTGCTGTACCTCCTCCATCTCCATCTGTATCGTGTGCGTAGGCTGATGAACCATTTCCGCTAGCTACCCATTCAGCGATGCCACGCATCTCTCTTGGGTTACCATCTGTTCCATCATTGAAAGTAGCATTAAAGAATTCGTACTCAACTTCTCTTGCGATTTTGCTAAGTAGTTCTTCTAATTGAAATGCCATTTCGTCATTAATTGGGTTAGTACCTTCAAATGCTTTGGTTCCAGTTTCCATAGCTTGTGAGTTCAAATAGCCTGTAGATGCCATTGCGGAATAGGTAAGTTTAATACCTTGGTTCCAAATTTGCACACAGTCTATTGCAGAACTTCTGCTTCTACCAAAGTAAGCAGGTGTTCCACCTTCAGCAACTGCTGTATAAGAGTTGACTGTAGGTGTATCTACTTTTTGGGTTTGGAAAACAGGAGAGTTAAGAAGTTTACCACCACTTAAACCACCCACCATGGATAGTAAAGGGGTTCTTCTCGCACCAACTTTGAAAAGTTCACCTGTAAAGTTGTTGATTTCAGATACTGAAATCGGGTCTGGTGAGCCTATAGCTGCCATTTTTTTCTCCTAATTCTGTTTAGGAGATTTTCTCCTAAACTACTTTTCTTTTAGCTCGTCTAGAGCTTTCATTTTTGAAGCAATACTATCTCTAACTCTGCCGGATTTCTGAGCTTCAGCTATCTGTTCTTGTACGCTTATGTTAGCATTTACAGCTTGTGCTTGGCTAGCTAGATTATCTAATCTCTCTTGGCCTGCATTGACTGTATTACGAAAACTGTCTTGCTGTCCAAATACTTCTTCTCCGAACTCTTCAGTCACAAATGCTTTTAATGCATCTGCAGCTAAATCGCCTTCGTACATTTGGTCTGCTGCTTTACCGATACCTTTAGTCCTGTCTAATCCAATCTCTTGGAATAGTGTATCTCTCTCTTTGATTTGAAACTGTGCTAGTTCTTCTTTCAGAGCTTTGTTCTCTTCTCGAATTGCTTTCCAGTTCTTATCTTCCGAGGTAGATTGAACATCGGTTTCGTTAGTTATTTCTTCAGACATGTATTGTCTCCTTTTCTATAAATAATATTTAAGCAAGTGCCATCTATGTAATGCACTGATTTCTGCTACATGTTATTTATTTTGCGTGTCTTGTATGTAGGCATCAAGACAGTTCTCGTATCCTAGGTCTAGTTTAACCGCCCGGCCTTAGTAGAGCGTCAATAGTTATTATATCATGTAATTTTAAAATGCAAGCTGTTTAAACAAGTAGTTATTCTTCAATTAATCCGGTGACTTGTCCTGCTTGTGTTGTTGCAGCACCTGCTTGTACAGAAGATTGTGAAGCTGACCTAGCTTCTGCACTCTTTATTAAACTTAATTGTTCCGGGCTAAGGCCTGCTAAACCACTAGCAATGTCCTCTTCTGATAAGTCTTGGCCCATTTGTGCAGCTACACCAGTCAATCCACTTAGTTGTTCTGTCTCTCTAAACAATCCTCTAGCTTGTTCTTGTGATATACCTGCAGATATAAATTCTTGTACTGTAGATTTACCTAATGTTATGTCAGCAACTTCTGCTTCAGCTAGTATTTGTGATACTAATATTTGATTTTCTAAAACTGATGTTGCAATCTCCGGTGAAATAAACATAGCGAATAGAGCTTCTTCTGTTAAATCCATACCATACTCTGCTCTATATACTTCAAGTACAATATCTCTATTGTTTATTAATTGTTCATAACCGAATTGCAATCTACCTTGAAACTCTTTTATATCTACATCTCCTTGTATCGCATCAATAATTTCATTTTGGAATATGTCCGGATTTAAATTGTAGTTTCTTAAACTATCTTTCATAGCATCTTTAAGTTCTAGATACTGTATCTCTGTCATCCTTAATGAACCATCTTCTCTTTTAATACCAGGGAATGTTTTAGCGTAGTCTTCTGATGCTCTACCTTGTGCAATAGCCAAGTCAATACTTCCACTATCCACCCAACTATCTAAGATAATCTTTAAAATGTTACCTGGAAAGTATGGGAATAATGCTTGTGCATCACTAAGTGTAGGAGTGTAAGACTGTGTTTCTGTTTCGAAAGAAGGTCCACTAGCTCCTCCTCCTCCTGGAGGTGGATATTGATTTGATTGGTTATTTAAAGCGTCTAATAATTCTTGAATTCTTTTTGCTGCTGCTGCTTCAGCCTCTTTTAATGCTTGTTCTGCTGCACTTAAAGCATCAGATGTTTCATTATCATTACTCTCTACAGGTGCATTGTTAGTTGCAGGTTGAGCATCTGAACCATATACCAGTCCAGTTGTTCCTGCTATATCACCAAACTTTTCTGATTGTGCTTGTGCTTCAGCAATAGATACAGAACCTTGTATCTTTGCAGCTGCTGCAGCTCTAGTTTGTGGTCCAATGATACCATCGGGTGTTACACCTAGTTCATTTTGTAATGCAATAATCTCTTGTTTTGTCATCTTAGAATACTCCCGAATATGATTGTGGTATCTTTCTTGCAATATCATTTAAGAATGCATTCTTAACACCAGGGCTATTTATATATTTAGCTCTTACTAACTTATCAAACTCCTGGAAGTTACCACCTGCATCTATAATTAACTGATTAACCTCTTCTTGTTGTTCATTAGTTAATGACACAATCTGATTACCGGATGTACCATTAATAAGTTTTGATGCTCTATTTGAATACTGTGGGTTCCAAGTAGACCAGGAAGAACCTGCAAATGATGGATACAATGTATCATGTATCTGTTGCAACTCTGCTCTTATACCTGCTTCATTTCCTGCTTTAACTTGTGCAGCCATCTTTACAAACTCTCCACTTTGTTTGTAACTTTCTAGTGCAGACGCACCAAGTTTGCTTGTAATAAGATTAGCTGTTGTAGCTTGTCCTGCATTGACACCGGTAAACTTTCCTACAAATTTTTGTAAGTTATCCGGTAACAAGTCCGGGCCACCTAGTAAATCTAAGTATGTACTGTCATCAATGAAGTCAATGTACATATCTACTTCTTCAATAGTCTTAAATGTTTTTGTTGTTAGGCCATAAGCTAATGCTTTAGCTAGTTCGTTAACAGGCCCTTTCATATCTTTAGATAGTAAAGTCTCTCGAATGTTTATTATGTTCTGTGCTATCTCTTCTTCTATAGCATTAGGGTCTGCATAATATCTAACCATGTAGTCCCTTTGTTCTTGTGTAGTACTTTGATACCACTCTGTATCTGCTAAATCATCTGTTGATATTGGTACACCAGTAAGAGTTGCAGCTAAAAATGCAGCTTGTACATCACCATCTAGTAACCATTGCATGCCATTTTCTGTAGCTCTTTGTTCTAATAAGTTTTCTTGTACATCCATAATGCTTCTGTAATCTTTTTGTTCTGCACCAGTTTGTATCTCTGATACCAGTAAATCTTCGTGTCCTCTAAATACATAACCAAATGTTTGTACAAATTTTTGGTCATCCATCTGTTCAATGTTTGCACCTGTTTGGATAAATGATTTGCTATCCACTTTAGCTAGTATTGGAAAATCACCTAGTTCTTCATCTGTGTCAAAGAAGACAGCGTATATAGTCCCATCTATTTCGATGAGCCTTTCGGGTTGAAATATGAATTGATTAGTAAGCATTACCTATTGAAAGAAAATAATATTTCTTCATCCTGTCCTTCTGTAGTCAAATCGTCATTTAAGCTATCTAGTATTATATCATACACAGGTTTACTTATTTTGTAAGCTATTGAATACTTATCAGACAGCTCACCAAAGTTATCCCAAAAACCTTCGTCAGTTGTCTGCATCTTATTGTATGCTTGTGCTGCATCTGTAAGTAATATTGAAATCTCATAAGCTCCATAAGCTATTGCTGCTCCTGGTGCCGCTGAAGCTAGGCCTAATGCAGGTAGACCTTTAGCTATTGCTTTAGTTATTACCTGGTCACCTATGTCTAACTTCTCTAGTACATTGAATACTTTTCTAAAAAAGCCAGGGTTCTTTTGCATAATCTCTTTAGATTTGTTTAGATTATCTACACCATCTGACTGAGATATTACTTCATCTAAATCTACTACATTTGTAGGTGTGTCTGTAATTTCTTCAGTGTAATATTTGTAGTATTGGTTTAATGTTTTGTCATACTCATCCATGCCTTGTATGTTTTTTCTTGGGTCAATAGGTTCAACTTTATTTCCTTGTTCATCTAATACCCAATCCCAATCTTCCATTTCTGCTAAAGCCATATCTTCAAAAGGAGTAGGTTCTGTCCAACCATCAAAAACAATAGCCATGTCCTCTGTTTTTTTTGTCGTATATAAATCATCATTAAATGCTATTACATCATAAAAAACATCTTGATTAACAGCACCTAGTATTCTGGACTTAACTGTTTGGTCTATTATGCCTTCAGATAATTTATCGTATTTTCTGTATCTTGATAACAAACCTTCTTTTATATGTGGATTATCTATTTGTTCTATAAAATTATCTAAACTTTTTCTAAATTCTTCAGGAGTTACTCCTTCTTTTAACTGATAACCTGTGCCATTTTGTTCTCTTAACCAATCATCAGGAGTTAATGTGTTACCTGTTCCTTCATAAAAAGGTATTGGACCAAGTTCTTCAACAGGATAGTTTTTGATAAATTCATCATAAGAAATACTATCGGGTCTTTCTCGAATATTTTGACTAAATAATTGAGAATTTTTTTCTACTGGTAATTCACCAATTACATTTTTGTCTAAATTTTTAAATGCTTTTACTTGATTTTCGTAGCCAATCATAGTTGATTTTATTTCATCTACAACATTTGTAGGTGTGCTTTTTATTTTTATATCAAGTTCTTCTGCAAAGTCTTCTATTGATAAATCATACCTATCAACATAATCTACTGTAGCGTTGACATCTTTAATACCTCTATTGTTTATTATCTGTGTACCTATAATCTCGTTGTAGGCTTGCATATAACCTTTATCAATTTGATATGGAAAGTCATCTGCAGTTACTCCTTGAAAAGACTTTACACTATTTAAAAGTTGAGTAGGTTCTACAGCATTTTGTAAAAAAAGATTTATATTAGATTTTATAGCAATTCCTACATCAGTAGCTACTTGGTCTGTTGCACTATAAAAATCCATCATTTGTCCACCATCGTAGAATGTATTATCAACAGAACTAAAATTAACATATCCTGTTTGTTGTCTTCCTAATTGTTCTAGATAGTACTTAATGACATTCTTTACAGCTTTAGCTTGACTGTTATTAGGATTATCATACGCTCTTAAATAATCACTAGGGCCTTCTTTCAGACTTAAACTATCTGCTATATCAACATACAATTCGTTTATAAGTTCTTCCGGTAAGTTTTCTATTTGGTTATAAACTTCTACAAGCTGCACAGTAAAAGGTCTCATTACTTCTGTTGAAGACCATGCAGAGTACATAGAACCAATCTCAAAATATTTCATTTCGTCAAGAGTTCTTATTTGCATATCTAAAGCAAGAGGAATGTCTTGTACTTTTATATTGCTACCTTGTAGTTGTTCAGTCATCTCTCTTGTTACATCGTATATATCTTGGTTTGTATCTATTTCAAAATCAAAATTTTCATTAAGTTCATTTGCTATATCTAATACTGCTTCCGATGTTTCATCGTATCCTGTCCACATTTGTGCAGGTTCTGTCAAATCATCTAAAGCCTCCATTTCAACTAAGACTTCTAAGTTTGCAAATGCATAATTCATCATTGTGCTTAAATTTAATTGTCCAAAAGTATTTTCTAAAGGTTCAAAGGCTTCTTCAAGAGTATTGATATGTGTTGTGTAATAATTGTCGGGTCTACCTTGAAGTAAAGTATTTAGTATTTGTTGACGAAATTCACTTGCACCACCATTAATTAGTTCGTCATAAATTTCTTTTAAAGCATCCTGGATAATTCCAATTTCTCTATTGCCATATTCCGCCATAGATTAGTTTGCTTTCTGTCTCTTAGCTCTTTGTTCCTGTATTGCTTTAGATGCTTCTTCTTTAAGCAACTCTAATTTTGTCTTACTCATTTTTATTTTCCGGCAAACTTTCTTTTATGCTAGGTTTATCTCTAAGCATTTGCATTACTTCTAGTAAGGATGGTGTTTTCTCTGCAGTTTCCTGTATGTTTTCAACACCTTCTTTTACTTTATCTGCAACTGCTCCTGGAGTATCAGCAATTAACTTACCAGTTTCAGCTAAACCTCCACCTATATTTTGTACAGTACTCTTACCAACTTGTGTAATCATCTTTAACAATTGATAATATCTTTTAGCAGGTGCGACTGTACTGTTGTAGAATGCTTTTTCAAATCCAGGTAAACCATCTCTAATTTTTTGTGTTACTGGTCCTACTGGTTGATTAGCAAAAAACTCATTGCCTTTATCTACAAGGCTTTTATCACCTTGTTTAAACACGCTGTCATCAGCCTGTGTTTGTGGCCTTTGTTCAAATTTAGTATTAGGGGCCTGTACTTTATCTTCTTCCATTAGTTACCTCCTAGTTCTATAGCACCCATAGATGCTTCAAATAAATTAGTTGAGTATTTAATATCTTGTAAGTCTTCATT
>Ga0075479_10001419_pt1 | contig 10822 bp, 10 predicted proteins | sample DEB08_DNA_8_FD_76341 | JGI IMG/M metagenome (GOLD analysis project Ga0075479, IMG submission 76341) | Aqueous microbial communities from the Delaware River and Bay under freshwater to marine salinity gradient to study organic matter... | ecosystem: Environmental > Aquatic > Marine > Coastal ... | reverse complement strand
CGACGAACCGGCAGGCACCACCTCGATCTACTGCTGCGCACTGGGTGATGCGGCGGTCTGCGGTCTGCAAGGGCCGTTTGAGGGCAGGTATGGCATTGCGGGGCGTGATTTCGGGGAGGTGCATGACGCACCGGTGTTCCGCACGCGGGTGGATTGGTACGTGGGCTTTGCCGTCTGCAATCGCAAGGCTGCCGCACGGCTTTACAACGTGGCGCCCATGCCGCTGGTGGTGCCCAAAGCGCCAGCCTCAACCCAGGAGGACTGCCCAGAACAACTCATTCATTCCCCACAGGAGCCCTATCAATGACCACCCAAGCCACCCGGCTGCGATGCCCAGACGGTGCTCGTCGGCTGGATCAACCACTCGGCAACCGACTGCTACGAACACAGCCGCAGCAGCGGCGATGTCATCAATCTCGCCACCGACCTCGATGCCTCCTGCTCCTTTGTGCTGGTGGCCTCCCACCCCGGCCACAGCGACGCGGTGACCGTGACGCTGGAGCTAGCGCCGTTGCTGACTGATGGCACCGCCGGCAGCTGGATAACTGCTGTTGCCGTCGCAATTCCCGCCGCTGGCGGCAAGGTGGAGGCGAGCATCAGCGGTGCTGCCCTGCTGCTGAATCCAGCCGACAGCGAACTAGTTGTGCCGCCCTGCCTGCGGCTGGCGCGCGCTGTGATCTCACCGAGCACACCGGTAGGGATGTGTGTAGCGCTAACCGCCAACCAGGGGCTTTGAGGTGAGTGCCATGAGTAACCCACTGGAGTCACTGACCCAGGCGGTGGGTTCTGAGTCCCTGCTGCTGGAGCTGCTGCAACCCCTCGACAGCAACAACCCTGCCTCCACGCCTGTGCGCCTCTCGGGCCCGGAGCAGCGGCTCACCGTCAACCAGGATCCAGGTGTGGGCGATGAATCCCTGCTGTCGCCTAGCCAGCTGCTGATCAGTAAGGACGGCGAGAGCCGCTCGATCTGGCCGGTGCACCTGGCCGGCTGGCAGGTATTGGGCTGGCAGCTACATACGCAGCCGGCAGAAGCTGCGCCCGAGCCGGAACAACCAGAGCCCGATCAGGGAGCAGGCCCGGATGGCGAACCAGAGCCAGAACCTGTCCTTGAGCCAGCCCTAGAGCGGGAGCCAGCCGCCACCACTGAACTGGAGCCCCCCACTGAAACCGCCACTGGCGGCGCTGCCAGCAGGGCGTCGACTACTGATCGGCTGTCCATGGCGTGGACCTCGATAGCAGCCAGACCAAGGCGGAGCTGATTGAGCAGGCCACGGCACTGGAAACCCAGGACGGCGGTTCCCCTGAACCACCCCCGGAGGGGGCGTTAGTTCGGTGGAAGCTTTGGCGCCGCTGGTGAGTGCCACTGCCGGCAATGGCGTGGTGGTGATCGCGCTGGACCTGCGCTTGCTCAGCCCTCTGCCGCTTTGACCCGAGCACTGGTCTCCCAACCCTTTTCCTTTACTGATCGCCATGGCCACCACCATCGATAGCCGCACTACCGCCGGCCGTTCCCTCCCACAGGCATCCGACCTGCTGCTGGTGCAGCGCGGCAGCACCCCCTACCGGGCCACGGCTGATGAGGTCAAGGCGTTCATGCTCAGCCCCGCCACTGCGGCCGCGATAGGTGCGATCAAACCGGGCACCAACTTCAGCGTGGACAGCGACGGCACCCTCCATGCCGCCACCTCCGGTGCCCTCACCTACCGAGGTGGGATTGACCCCACCACCACTGAGGCTCCGGCTGGGGCTGCTGTGGGCGATGTGCTGGGCCCCGATGGCGCCGGCGTGATCCGCATCCAGGTGGCCACAGCCCAGCCGGCCGGCGACCACATGTCGCTGGATCTGAGCACCCTGCCTGCAGCTGCACTGGCGGAACTGCTGAACCCGCCGCAAGTGATGGCTATCAGCGGTGTGTTTTGGTCAACTGTGCGCTGAGCGGCAGACAACAGCTGGCAGGCGATCTGCTGGTCACCGGAGCTGGGGCTCTACGCCTGCGTAGCGGCAGCGCTAACCGGGTGATGACCTCAAGCGATGGCATCCGCTGGAGCCCCCAACCATCAGCAGCGGATCAGAACTGGGTGGCGCTCTGCTGGGCTGCGGAGCTGGGGCTGTTTGTTGCCGTCAGCGACAGCGGAATCGGGAATCGGGTGATGACCTCAGCGGATGGGCGCAGCTGGAGCCTGCGCCAGACGCCAGCCAATAACAACTGGACCTGGGTCTGCTGGGCACCAGAGCTTGGCCTGTTGGTGGCGGTCGCCAGCAGTGGCACGGGCAACCGGGTTATGACCAGCAGCGATGCCCTCACCTGGACAGCCCGCCAGGCTGACGCGGATCAGGAGTGGCGCTCCAGCCGCCAGGTACCTTCTCGGATGCCAGCACCACTTCCCCCTGCAACCGCCAGGCCTTCCTCCAGTTGTAGAGGGTGACCACGTGAATGCCCAGCTCTGCTGAAATCTGGGCCACGCTCTGCCGCTGTGGCGGACTCATTCGCCTTCTCACATCAGCTTTGACGGCTTCGCTGTAGCGACGCATAGCTCTGCTCCATCAAGCCCCCTTGGTGATCGAAATGGAGAGGTGTCAACTTTCCTGGCAGAGGGGGTCCAAGCCAACAAACACTGACCCCAAGAGCACACCCAGAAATCCAGCCAAGGACAGGATGCGCGCCAAGCCAGTCAATGCCATAATCGTGGGATCCCTGATAGTGTCGGAATGACTGCCCCAGCACTCTTCAGCCGCAAATCCGTCGAGCAGTCCTACTGGAAAGCCCGGCGCCAATTACTAAATTCTGACAGCTTTCATACAAAAACCTGCGCCTGTAGCGAATGCAAATCTCCGACCAATCTAGATAGCGCTGAAAGCGGGGCCACAAATCTGCAAAGCGGATCAGAATTCAATGACGAGATTTTATCAGCTCAACCTTTGGAGATATAACAAAAGATTATATCGATTGGCCAAACAATGATACATTAACTTACACAATATGGGACAAAGAAAGAGATACAAATCTCGTTACAACTAACGAACATAGCAATGAAGCGGAACAACATATTAACGATACTTTTAATGAAGTCGATGATGCAATTGAGCTTGATTTTGAAACTACAGATAACGTAAAAGATGCGGAAATTGTAATTGTTTCTGTTGATCGCTACGCTCCATGGGGTCCGTCACGGCTTGAAGTCGTCGGCCAAGTTGTTGAAACTGAAAATCGTTGGTTCGTGCTCTGGAAAGACACGTCACCTGGAACAGATGAGTTAAACGATTTCGATCAAAATACAATCACTCATGAAATTGGTCATGCATTGGGCCTTTCTCACCCAGAAGAAAATCCTAATAATCCTAATTACAATACCGTAGAAGATACTATTATGTCTTACAACAGCCTTGGCGGCGAATGGGGAACTGAGTTTACTGAAAACGATTACGATGCCTTTGAACTTATTTGGGGCGCTGAAACTGTATTATAACAAATGTTGCACTCTAAACTTAGTTAATTTAAAAAGAACCTCTAATTAATATTATTTTAAGTAGGCTTATATCTATCCATAATTTTTAAAGTAAAATATCACTAATATAATTAACAATTTCAAAAATTAATAATTTTATATAGCTACAACAGTGGCTACTTAATATTGCTTACTTTCATGCCAGCACAGCAGCTTAATAATTAGTTTTTAAGTACTTCACAAACGCACTCTCAAGTGTTTGCTCATCTGTGGATCAAATCAATCACGCTGATCACCAGACCAACGGTGATCACCGGCGGCGAAATCCAGCGCAGCATCACCAGCAGAAAGCGCTGCAGCCAGATCGGACTCCCCGAATGACTGAGCTCCTTCTGAAAACGGGCGGGGAGCACCCAACCCAGCAACAGGGCCAGGAGCAAGCCCCCCAGGATCAGCATCAGGCCCCCAAACACGGAGTCCATCCAGCCGAGAACCTCCATGGAGGTGGACGCTGGAAGACCGGCCACAAAGATCAAGGCAGTGGACAACCAGACGGCCCGGGAGCGGCTCCACCCCAGGCGATCGATCAAACAGGCCACCGGCACCTCCAACAGTGACACCGCTGAGGTGATCGCTGCAATCAGGGCCAGAGCAAAAAAGAGCACCGCCACCAGCTGACCTGTGGCGCCCAGCGAGCCCAGGCCCGTGGGCAGCGCGATGAAGATCGTGCCCAGGGTGGAGCCACTGATCACATCCTCGAGGCCAAAGCTCATCACCACGGGGAAGGTGACCATGCCGGCCAGCAAGCCCACAGCGGTGTCCATCCCCACCACTGCCACGGCTTCCCGGGGCAGGTGGGCGCGCCGGCTCAGGTAGGCCGAATAGGCCAGGATGCAGCCGATGCCCGTGCCAATCGAGAAGAAGGCCTGGGTGAAGGCTCCGCCAGCGGCCAGCAGCACCGCTTCCGGCGCGGCAATGTCCCAGTCTTTGGGGGAGGTGCGGCCCGAAAGGGAGACATACAAATCGGTTTCGCCCCGCAGGATCGCGCCAACCTTGCCGCCTACGCTCCCGCGGGCGAGGCCCTGGGCCACTCCAAGTGAGCCCATCAGCGGCTCCTGGCGATCATCACGGTGGCTGCGGCTGATGACCGGGATCAACTCAGGCAAGCGTGCCCTGCTGCTGAAACGCACCGGCTGACGCTCCCCAGTCGGCGACTCGCACCAGGCCTGGGAATCACCAGGCTCGGCAGCGACCAGCCCGAACCAGAGCTGATCGAGCTACGGAAGCAGCACCACCCCGAGGACGGGGCGCTGCTGGTGGATCAGGGCGAGGTGAACGGCGTATTCGCCGGTGCCCTGCAGGAAATCCATGGTGCCATCAAGAGGATCAAGGATCCAGAGCCACTCGGCATCGACGTTGCGCATCATGGCCAGGATCGATGCTCTCTACCTGGAGGATCCCTGCAGCGGTAGCCGCCGGCTGGTCGAGTACCTGGCCAGGGAAGGCATCCCGATTAGCCGCGATCGGGTGCGAAACCTCATGCGCTCCCAAGGTTTAAGGCGCGATTGACCAAAAACCCCGCACCACCGTGCCAGGCGAACCATCCGAGCGATTTCCCTGTCTGGTGGACCTCAAGCAGGTCAGTGCAGCGGACCAGTTCTGGGCGACAGATATCACCTACATCCCGCTGCAGAAAGGATTCCTCTACCTGGTGGCGATCGTGGATCTGTTCTCCAGAAACGTGCTCAGCTGGAAGCTCTCGAACGCCTTGACACGGAGTTCTGTTTCGATGCCCTGGAGATGGCATTGGCAGGTGGTCGCAAGCCAAAGATCTTCCACTCCGATCAGGGCTGCCAATTCACCTCTTCTGACTTTGTGGCGAGACTGCAAGCAGAGAACATCAAGATCAGCTGGTCAGGTAGGAATCGCTGCTACTACAACATCCTGTTGGAACGGCTGTGGCGCATAGTCAAGTACGAGGAGGTGTATCTGCATGCATACAGCGATGTCTGGGAGGCTGAGATCAGCCTGGCCCGATTCCTCTGGAGGTACTGCCATGTAAGGTCACACAGCTCTCTGGGAGGCAGAACTCCCCATGAGGTCTACATTGAAATCGAACCCTGTTTCTCCCGCCCAGAGTTAACGATGTCAGGGACCAGAACTGTCCAATAAAAGTCACCTACCACAGTGAGGGTAGTGATCGCCGCAGTAGTCGCGGTGTGGAAGCAGGGATGAGACCACCATCAAAACTTTAAGCAGGTGGAGCGCCTCAGTTTCTTGAAGCACCAAGATCAGCGATCGCCGGATACGATGCTGCATTTACAGCCACGGAGTCGTAACACTCACACGAAGGTTAGATCAGCGCCGCATCGTTCTCCCGAATCGCTTGGCTGTTGCTTATATACCTCTTTCGAAAGGAGATCAGCTTGCAGATGTCGACGCCGGCTATGTGCCGGCAGTAAAAATCTTCCCTGAGTGCGCTACGCTCTTCCAACTCCCTGAAGGCGGTTCAGGCTCATTTTGCTTTGAAATCGTTATTAACTGTATCAGAAGCTCCCAACAACGATAGATCCGTACACGCTGCACTGGCAAGCCAGACGGGCCTGGAGATCGCCGTCGGCCAGGACATCAAGCATGATCGCTTCACTTTCCGTCGGGGGTGAGAGTTTTTCTCCGCCGGAGGTGATCCGCACCAGGCAGGTGCCGCAGGAGGCCGAGCGGCAGCCCATCAGCACGGGAGTGTTGAATTCATCGCAAATCTCCATGAAGGTGCGGCCGACACTGGTGGTTACCACCAGGCCGGTGTCTTCGAAGGTGATAGTGATGGGTGACGTGGTGGCCATAAAAGTAGTTTAAACCTTGGCTTCAAGCAAGGATAAAGGCCTCAGTGAGGTTTTCCTGCTTGAGGATATCCTTGTAGCGATGTAACAGATTGCCAAGGTTAGCGACGTCATACTCGATGCCGATCGCCTGTCGAATGCGCTCGTATTGCTGAGAAATGTAGCGCCAGCGCTTCTGCGTCAGCAGGCCGGCGTCGAAAGGGGGTAACTTCTTGGGCCATTCCATCTGGGCCCAGGATGAAAATAGGTCATCAATATTATTCAGCTTATCGGAAAACTCTTGATGCGACATTGCCATCTCTAGGGTTTGCTTGCAAAGATAAAAGGGGAGGGTCAAACATCCTTTGCTGTACGCCTCTAACATTTCTGGAAAGACGAGAAATTGGCCCTTAATGTAGTCCTCCATGGTCATCCTCACTAGCTCACGTATGAACGCTTGCGCTTCAGGACGTGCCGCCTGGTAAAGCGTAAGGCCGATATCGAAAGATGTGGTGTAGTGGCGGGCCTCATCATGGAGGTGGCCCTGATTGATATTGTAGGCCAAGGGCTCGTAGTTAAATTTTTCTGGATCTACAAATAGGTAAGACTCTCCCTGCTTTAGCTCGACGTTGGCCGCGAACCGTGTCAATAGCCAGAGTCCTCCTAGACCGAGGCTCTGGACATCTTCGGCAGGGAGAAGTCGCATGGCATCCCCAATCAGGAAATGCTGGGTGCGGTAACGAAACCCACGGCCTTTCTTCTTCATTTCGTCTAGAAGTATTTGCAAGCCCTCAGGTTTGTGCAACAACTCTAGAATATGCGAGCATTCTTCACTCAATCTGAACTGAGTGTCAACAGAATTGTAGTCATCTTGTGGGATGGAGCCAACCATGCCGAGGAAAAAGCCAGGGGCTTCAAATGGCTCCTCCGACCTTGTCTCCCTAGCGACCATGTTGTATACGGAGCGGAAGGTCCAAATATGGTCCATCTCCTCGCTTGTTTCCTGATGGAGAATCATATATTCATCGGAGTAAGGCTCAAAAGATTTTTCGGCAGCCGCCATATTGGAGACTAGGGCCTGCGATTCACTGTTGGCCACAGTCTTGTAGAAATTGGCGAAAAAGCAGGCCGTCAGAATGGCGATCTGCCGATTGCTCAGTGATTTGAGATACTCGCATCGCTGGATTGGAAAAGGCATCATGCTGGGATTGGCGTAGATAGCGTCGCCAACGATTCCCTGTTTGCCAAGTGCAATCCCAAGGAACTTCAGTTCCATCGGTTCTACGTGAGCCCTTTCGAACAGTCGATTTTGTATTGCTGTCAACTTGCTATCTAGGGCGACGCTTGTTTTTGCGGAAATAACGGTAGTCACAACTTTCGATCGTAAGAGTGGGTAATCTAGTGGTTTGTTGTTCATAAAGCAACAGCGAAGCGATCGTATAATTTTTGGCTGCGCTGACGGCGGCGTCGGCAGTGCGCTTACTCTGTGCGTGCCCATCAATGGACTTCAGTCAACCCCGGCCACATCGGCCAAAGCTGACGATACCCCTTATCCCGATGCCGCCACCAGCGCCTGTTGTTGAGATTACATATATGCTAGAGGCTTGAGCAGGTTGTGCGTGGTCGCGAACACATACCACCCGCCTCAGTATCAGTCATGAAAGAGACCAAGTTCAAAGGCTCTTCTTAGGTTTCTAATTGTTTGAGAAAGCTTTTAATATTCAGCAGAAAGCTCAAGAGGAACATTAAGGACTTCCTCTCTTGATCACTGAGACCTGTTGCACTGCAGGTGATCTGGATTTTTCAGGAATCTCTCATTAGCCTTTTAGAAAGAGGCTTGAACCTTAAGATTCTGCAAAGATTATCACAGCGTTCAACCAGTTCAGAATTGTGTATTATATGTTTCCAATAGTCAGGTACTATCTCGGCTGGATTTGAATGATGGGGCAAGCTTGCAGATGGATCACCCCCTAAAGTAATATCAAGCCACCACGATGTCCTGTCTTTGATTAGTGAGACAATGGCCTCAGACTTTGGAGTAGTCGGTCTACTTAGTCGTGTGCTCATGGACATCCTTCGCTTAAGTGATGAGCTGACAAAGTTACTAGATTTAGAATAGCTTAGTGGTGGCGAATAGCATGCATATTCTGATCGAATGAGCTGACTAATACGTTCAAATGAATATCGACCAACTGCTTCAGGATGGCGCATGACTTGAACAGAGCTAGCAGTATGATGCTTTTCCTTAGATGCAAGCAGTGATTCATTGATTGAACACCACATTATTAGTGGATCAAGCGCAATGTCCGGCTGCAGTTGCTTTGCAATTGACCACCAAATCAGAAGTGAGTCTAAGCCGTGAATTGTGGTCAGTATAGATGAGGCATAGAAAAAGGGATCTCTGAAAAAATATATATAACGAGCACCTGGATACTGAGACTCTAGTTGAGAAACATGGTCAGGAAATAATGCGAGGCTGAACGAAGGATCATATAGATTGCAGTTGCTGTTGCTCAAAAGTCTTTCATAAGTCTGGCCAAAAGTATCTCTTGAATACATCATGTTGAGATCATGATGTGCCGCTTCAAGCTGATAGGTTTCAAAGCCACCATAGATAATTCCAGACAAGGCACGAATTAAGCCATCATCAATGCTGTAAAGATCGAGCATAGAATTAACTTGTTTCAGGTGCTTAGAATCGCTTCTTATAGGAAGGTGAGTATGCGGAAGACCAATCTGGCCCAACTGACTCATTCTGTTGCTGAATGATATTGCGCCACCTCTAGGAGCACTGATAACAAAGTTTAATCGGTAAAAGTCGATGGGATTTGGCGACGTACTTGCATGCGGTAATGCACGTTGAATGGTAGTCATTACTTGGCTAGGGAAGGAGAGACCAAAGATCCACGTTGATAAACCTAGTAATGGGGGATATGAGATTTAAAAGAATACAGGTATGGCCAACATCAATTTTGGCATAACCTTTTGAACCAATAAAATTTGTAGGTAGACTATCATCTAATTGAATTTGAACTTCAACGTATTGTAGGCCATCAAGCTCAACTGTTGATGGACTAATAGATGAAACTCTACCTTTAAATTCCTGATCCGAAATAGAATACAGTCTCAGGACACAAGGCAACTTAGTACGAACTCGTGCCCGATCATATTCAGGAATCAAGGCATTTGTCTGAGTAAGCGGCTGAGCTTTCACGGTTAATATTGTCTCTCCTGGTGTTACAGTTCTGTTCAACAATGTTCTAGTATTTGAACTGATAACTCCGTCAAAAGGCATTACAAGCATGAGATGACTGATACGAGCTTCTAAAGCTTCTAATGCAATTTTGCCAACTTCCAAGCTACTTTCGGCTGAACTCAATTCATCTAGAGCTTTGGATAGTTGCTCTTCTGAATTTACATCTTGATCGATTTTCTGTTTTCTCTGCGCGATTGCTACATCTGCCAAAGCAGATGTTAACTCACTTTTGGCACCCTCTAATTCGCCTGTAAGCGCTTCTTGAGAAGATAATAGGTTTTGAAGTTGAAATTCGCTGATTGCTCCAGATTTTGTTAAACGTCTCAATTTGGTTATTTGATCGTTCTGAATCTTAATCTGATTTTGTAGGGATGTAATCTTTGACTTTACTTTCTGAACCATTGCATATGCACTTTGAAGTTCTTCATCACGGTTCTCTCCTTCAAGTTTAATGCTTCCCGTTCGTATAGATTGAATAAGTGTCCTTTGAGTTCGAATATCTGAATCCAATTTTGAAATGAGTTGCACCTGCTGGCTAAGCTGAGAACTTAATGTTGGTGAGTACAATTCAAGTATCTTTGTTCCCTTTTTAACGATAACCGATGATGGTCCAACTTGAAAGATTTGTTTAACGGCTGCTGTTTCCGAAGAACGTATGTCAAGAGATTCACCTTCAGTTACATTTGCAGAACCTGTTACGGATGCCCTGAATGGAAACAAGAATATGATAATTAGGATAAAGGCTAGGAAAAGTTTGCTGCTAAACAAACTTGTAATACCGAAGTGCAAAGAATGTAGAAATGAGTTTGCCGCACCAAGGGATTGATTTGGCAAAGGTACATCAGGTCTACCTAATGTATAGGATTTTGGCGTAGCACGTATAAGCAACTCATCAGTTTTTTTGGAAGTGCGACTTGCTATAAGTTTTGTGAAAAAAGTTAAGTACAAGAAGCGGATAAGTAAGATGGTCAGTGCAATTCGGACTATCAATGCAGTCCAATGACCGGCAAACTGTGGAACCTCAGCGGATATGTTTGGGATGAGAATATTGTAAAGTATAAGCATTTTGATAGTAAATGCTATCAATAAAGCAACTAGGAAAAGCAAGCTATTGATATCAGACTTTGACAAGGATATTTGACTGAATTCACCCTTGAAAAGATGAGAGAATGTTGTAGAAGCACGCTTTACTGAAATCTTGAGATAGTTCTTAGGCATGACCCCAAAGAACTCAAGTAGTCTTCTGCCTGGAGTATTACGTACTGGTATCAACAAAATAATCATACTTGCCAATGCGCCTT
>Ga0075479_10001411_pt1 | contig 10852 bp, 9 predicted proteins | sample DEB08_DNA_8_FD_76341 | JGI IMG/M metagenome (GOLD analysis project Ga0075479, IMG submission 76341) | Aqueous microbial communities from the Delaware River and Bay under freshwater to marine salinity gradient to study organic matter... | ecosystem: Environmental > Aquatic > Marine > Coastal ... | reverse complement strand
GGAAGCGGCCGGTCAGTTAGGACATTGGCATAGGATTGAAGGGCCTGTAATTGGAGGTGAGCAGCGAGGCCGTGTTTTAGGCTATCCAACCGCAAATATGGAATTACGAGACCTGCATATACCAAAACTAGGCGTTTATGCTGTGCTTATTGACATATTAGATGGGCCACACAAAGGGAGCTATAAGGGAGCGTCATCTCTAGGCGTTAGGCCGATGTTTGGTCAAAACAGTCCAAATCTAGAAACTTATATTTTTGACTTTTCTGGCGATATTTATGGTGCTCAAATATCAGTTGCATTTGTCGAATATTTGAGACCAGAATTAAGCTTTGATAGTGTCGAAGCACTCGTTGAGCAGATGGATTCTGATTGTGAAAATGCTAAAAAAATTCTTTCCACATCATGACCCATAAAAAAAACAACGATTCTACCTTTTCAGACAAATTTTGGGAAAATAAACCTTTAGAGAAATTAAATTTTAAAGAGTGGGAAGCACTTTGCGACGGTTGCGGAAAGTGTTGCCTAAACAAAATTGAAGATGAGGAAACCGGACAGGTTTTTTTAACACGGATCGCATGTCGTCTCTTCAACGATGAAACTTGCTTATGCAGTGACTACAAGAAACGTCATGAACACGTGCCAGAATGTGTAAAACTTACTCCATGCACGATCAAACAAAATGCTTATTGGCTACCATCAACCTGTGCCTACAAATTACTTTACGAAAAAAAACCATTGCCAGCATGGCACCCCTTATTAACTGGACAAAAAGAAACTACACATGGCTCAGGAGTTTCTGTAAGAGGTTCTACTATTTCAGAAAAATCTGTAAATGAAGATGATTGGGAAAACTATATAATTACGGATCCGAAATGAATTTTGCCTCAGATAATACAAGCCCTGTTCCGACCCAAATTCTAGAAAAAATAAACGATGTAAATCATGGGTACCAAAATAGTTATGGTGAAGATGATTATATGCGTGAACTTACAGATCTTATTAACAATATTTTTGAAACAAAGAACGCAATAGTATACCTGGTATCTACTGGAACAGCAGCAAATTCGCTTGCATTAGCCTGTTTATCGAAACCGTGGGATACTATTTTCTGTTCCCCAATTTCCCACCTACATCAAGATGAGTGCAATGCACCAGAATTCTATACTGGAGGAGCGAAACTCACTTTAGTTGGTCAAAGTGATAAGATTAATCCTGATGAACTTCTTACTGCAATGCTGTCCGAAGAGACAAGAGGTATACACGGGCCACAACGTGGTCCTGTTTCAATTACGCAAATTACAGAAAAGGGACGTTGCTACAGATTAGAAGAAATCCATCAAATTTCTAAAATCAAATCTAAGTTTAGTTCGCAACTGCACATGGATGGGGCAAGATTTGCAAATGCCCTTTTGGCGCTCAATTGCTCTCCTGCAGAAATGACCTGGAAAGCTGGTGTAGACGCTGTTACATTTGGATGTACAAAAAATGGGTTACTAGGAGTAGAGGCTGTTATTTTCTTTAACAGTAAGCACGCACAGGAATTTGAGTTACGAAGAAAACGAGCGGGACATCTATCTTCAAAAAATAGATATCTCGCAGCACAAATGCTCGGCTATTTGGATAATAACCTTTGGCTAGAGTTGGCCAAATCCTCGAACGCCATGGCAGCAAAATTAAGTGCCTTTTTTGAATCTGTACCTTACGTCAAACTACACCATCGGCCTGACGCAAACATGATTTTTGCTGACATGCCTCGCAAATTACACCACCATTTTTTTAAAGCTGGAGCAAAATACTATCTCCGTAATGGGAGTTTAAATGGAAACGAAGACGAGCTCATTACAGGCAGGTTTGTTTGCTCGTGGTCGACGACAGAAGAAGATATTAACGCATTTATAGCGGCTGCACAAAAAGTTATTTATTAAAAATCAAGGTTTTCTACTGTAAGTGCATTCTGTTGGATAAACTCCCGCCGTGGCTCAACAACCTCACCCATTAAGCGAGTAAAAAGATCGTCTGCCTCGGCCGCATCATCTATTTTTACCTGCAACAGTGTTCGCGCATCAGGATCTAACGTAGTTTCCCAAAGCTGGTCTGGATTCATCTCTCCTAAACCTTTATACCGCTGCAGATTTAAACCCTTTTCACCCTCAACAAAAATAGACTCTAATAAATCTAGTGGTCCATGAATAATTTGGGTTCGATCTTTTCTAAGTAATCTTGCAGGCTTGCCGTAAACCTCATTCAAACTTTTTGTGAAGCTGCCTGTTTTTCTGGCTTCACCAGATCTTAGCATTGGCCCATCAAGTGTCCGCATTTCTTCCACACCTCGCAAAATTCGAGTAAGCTTGATACCGTGATCTTGTGTTGGGCGTCCATTCCAACCTTTTTCATACTCCAACGCTATTAGGTTTAAACGCTCAGCTACTTTGTCAGCTGTACCCTGCAAGTCTGAATCAACTACTCCAGGCACAAAAGCCCCAGCAATGGCTGCTTGTTCTAAGATATGTCTAGGATAATGCGTTGGAAAAGCCTCAAGAACCCTCTTAAGCTGACGCGCTTCTTCTACGACCCGAATTAAATCCTGTGAAGAAATTTCTGATCCATCCCCTAATCTCAGAATGCTACCTTCACTCCCTTGCTGAATTAGGTAATCCTCTAGCGCAGATTGGTCTTTAAGGTAAACTTCTGATTTACCTCTTGCAACTTTATACAAAGGAGGTTGCGCAATATACAGAAATCCCCCCTCGACTAATTCTGGCATTTGACGATAGAAAAACGTAAGTAATAATGTTCTAATATGAGCCCCATCTACATCTGCATCGGTCATTATTATTATTTTATGATATCTCAATTTTTCTAGATTGAATTCATCTCTTCCAATACCAGTCCCTAATGCCATTACCAAATTTCCAATTTCTTGGCTGGCCAGCATTCGATCAAAACGAGCACGTTCTACATTTAAAATTTTTCCCTTCAGTGGTAAAATTGCCTGAGTACGTCGGTCTCGTCCTGTTTGAGCAGAGCCTCCCGCAGAGTCTCCCTCAACAAGAAAAACTTCTGCCTTTGATGGATCTTTTTCAGAGCAGTCCTTTAACTTTCCAGCTAGGTAATTGACATCCATTGCCGTTTTGCGGCGTGTTAATTCGCGTGCTTTACGGGCAGCTTCTCTCGCTAAAGCCGCTTCGATAATTTTACTAACTATAGTTTTTGCTTCATTAGGGTTTTCTTCAAACCACTCAGAAAGCTTTTCATTCATTAGTCCCTCAACAGCAGGCCGGACCTCTGATGAAACAAGCTTATCCTTAGTTTGTGAACTGAATTTTGGATCTGGAACTTTAACTGAAAGCACACATGTGAGTCCCTCACGTGCATCATCACCAGTGAAGTTCACCTTCTCCTTTTTTGCTATACCACTAGATTGAGCATAATTATTTATTGTTCTAGTCAATGCCCCTCTAAAACCAGCCATGTGAGTTCCACCATCCCGTTGAGGTATATTATTAGTAAATGGCAAAACATTCTCATGGTAACTATCATTCCACCACATTGCTACCTCAACGCCAATCTCATCGCGCTCACCAACAAAAAAAATGGGCTCTTGCATAATTGAAGCTTTGGAACGGTCTAAGTATTTTACAAACTCTTTCACTCCGCCTTCATAATAAAGCTCTGTTTTTCGAATTTCTGCAGGACGCTCATCAACCAATATGATCTTTACTCCTGAGTTTAAGAAGGCAAGTTCACGAAGGCGCTTTTCCAGTATTTCGAATGAATATTCCAAGTTAGAAAAGGTGTCAGTAGACGCAAGAAATCTAACCTCTGTTCCTCTTTCTTCGCCGGCTTCTCCCAAAACTCTAAGGTGTTCTACCGTTTCACCATGCTCAAACCGTGCAAAATGTTCTTTGCCATCGCGCCATACTCGTAGCTCTAACCATACAGACAATGCGTTTACAACGGATACGCCAACCCCATGCAAACCACCTGAAACTTTGTACGAATTGCTATCAAATTTACCACCAGCATGGAGCTGCGTCATGATTACTTCTGCCGCAGACACCCCTTCTTCTTCGTGAATATCTACAGGTATGCCTCTGCCGTTATCTCTTACTGAAACACTGTTGTCTGGACAAATTTTTACTTCTACATAATCTGCGTGTTTAGCAAGGGCTTCATCTATTCCATTATCAACTACTTCATAGACCATATGATGCAAACCAGAGCCATCATCGGTGTCGCCAATATACATCCCAGGCCTTTTTCGTACTGCTTCTAAGCCCTTGAGAACCTTAATAGATTCAGCGTCATATTGTTGGTTGTCTTGCTCGATTTCGGACATTAATGTGACCTTTTTTATAATTTGTTTTAGTATACTTATTTTTTGGTCAAATGTCACGTGTTTCGATGTTTTAACAACTTAATATTTGCCATCAATTTTCATATAACTTGCCTCTTTTTTTGTTGCTGGTAGAGTATTAAAAAAGGAGTGAATATGAAAATCGCTCAGGTAAAACCAAATTTAAATTTTTGGCGTGAACGCACAGATCTGGCCGCTGCTTTTCGATGGACAGCAAGACTAAATATGCATGAAGCTGTGGCTAATCACTTCTCACTAACCGTAAGCAACGATGGAACTAAATTTCTTGTAAACCCCAACATGATGCACTTTTCGCGAATAAGAGCTAGTGATTTACTTGAGCTTGATTCACAAAACCCCGACACATTGAAGCTGCCAAATGCACCAGATCCAACTGCGTGGGGTTTGCACGGCGCACTTCATAGGCTTTGTCCTCATGCAAAGTGTGCAATGCACGTTCACTCAGATTACGCAACCATTTTAGCAAGCCTAGAAGACAGTAACCTACCAGCGATAGACCAAAATTCTGCGATGTTCTTTAATCGTGTAATAGTAGACAATAACTATGGTGGACTAGCATTCGAAGAGGAAGGCGAGAGGTGTGCAGCGCTTTTTTCAGATGCAAAGAAAAAGGTTATGGTAATGGGTAACCATGGGATCTTGGTAATTGGCAGTAATGTTGCAGAAACTTTTAATAGAATGTACTATTTTGAGCGTGCTGCTAGAACCTATATTAAGGCGCTACAAACGGGAATGAAACTTAGAGTTTTACCAGATGAGATTGCAGAAAAAACTGCAACCGAACTTGAAAACTACCCAAGCGATGACAGTAAACATTTAGACGAGTTAAAGAAAATTCTGGTCAGTGAGGGATCAGATTTCCAATCTTAAAGTTTAATAAAATTAAACTGTTTTTAAATGAGAATGATTATCAATTGCATTGACAAAACGATTTATCTTTCTAAGTATTAAACGGTTAACTTTCTAAAGAAATAAAGTAATGCGCATTATCGATAAAACTTTTTCACGGAACGTAGCGTACGTATCCCTTTTTCTCTTTTTTATACTTACCAGCCATCTTTCAGCAGAAAAATTCAAAGCTGTTACGACTTTTACTGTCATCGCTGACATGGCACAGAATGTAGCTGGTAATATTGCTATTGTTGAGTCAATCACCAAGGCTGGGGCAGAAATTCATGGATACGAACCCACTCCAAGAGATATCGTTAGGGCACAGGATGCAGATTTAATATTGTGGAATGGTTTAAACTTAGAGCTTTGGTTTGACCAGTTTTTCTCAAACCTCTCCGATGTCCCAAGCGCCATCCTGACAGACGGTATACTCCCAATAGATATTAGAGATGGGGAATATGCTGGACGACCAAATCCTCATGCATGGATGAGCCTCGATAGTGCACTAATTTATGTAGATAACATAAGAAAAGCGTTTGTTGAGCACGATCCTGAAAACGCTTCGACTTATATTAAGAACGCAGAAGCATATAAACGCGAGATTAAGGATACAATTTTACCATTGAGGAATGCGATACTGAGGGTTCCTAAAGATAGGAGATGGCTAGTTTCGTGCGAAGGTGCATTCAGCTATTTGGTTAGAGATTTTAAAATGAACGAATTGTATCTTTGGCCAATAAATGCTGGCGCACAGGGAACTCCAAAACAAGTGAAAAAGGTCATTGATAGTGTAGAGAAATATAATATCCCTACAGTTTTTTGCGAAAGTACTGTTTCACAATCACCAGCCAAACAAATATCACGAGAAACAGGAGCAGCATACGGCGGTGTTTTATACGTTGATAGCCTCACCAAAGCGGATGGGCCAGTACCAAGTTACCTTGATCTTTTAAAAGTAACGTCCGAAACAATATTGGCAGGATTAAGCAATTAAAACTCTTTTACTCCATTTAACGATATTCACTTAAGGAAACAAAGCACCTAAATGATCGAAGCAGAGTCTGGCATAATAACTAGCGATCTAACCGTAACTTACAACAACGGAACCACAGCTTTACGAAATGTCTCCTTTGAAATACCCACAGGCACAATAACAGCATTAGTGGGAGTAAACGGTGCTGGAAAATCAACCTTATTCAAGGCACTAATGGGGTTTATACCTACAGTAAAAGGTGAAATCTCAATATTGGGTCAATCTGTAAAATCTGCGCTTAAAGAAAATTTTATCGCATATGTACCACAAGCAGAGGAAGTAGATTGGTCGTTTCCAGTGCTGGTGCAGGATGTTGTCATGATGGGCCGCTATGGCCATATGGGCTTTTTTCGGAAAACGAGACAACAAGACATACTGGAGGTTGCGAATGCCTTAAATCGTGTTGGGATGACCGATTTTAAAGACCGGCAAATTGGTGAATTATCCGGCGGTCAAAGAAAAAGAGTTTTTTTAGCTCGCGCATTAGCACAAAAAAGTAAAATTATTTTGCTGGATGAACCCTTCACAGGAGTGGATGTAAAAACCGAAACTGCAATAATCAAACTTCTTGGTGAGATGCGAAAAGAAGGAAAAATAATGCTTGTTTCAACACACAATCTTGGGTCAGTGCCAGAGTTTTGTGACAGAACAATTTTAATCAAGGAAACGGTATTAGCTTACGGTAAGACAGAAAATACCTTTACACGTCAAAATTTAGAGCTCGCATTTGGTGGTGTTCTAAGGCATTTTGTTCTCAGTGGAACCGATCTTCATGATGACGATGACCGGCGCGAAGTTCGTGTGATTTCAGATGACGAGCGTCCCTTCGTCTTGTACGACAGTGATAAGAAAAGTGATGAAGATGCTTGAAGCTTTATTGGAACCATTTTCTTATAGTTATATGGTTAATGCAATGTGGGTAAGTGCTCTAGTGGGAGGGGTCTGTGCTTTTCTTTCAGCTTACTTAATGTTGAAAGGGTGGTCGCTGATAGGTGATGCTCTCAGTCATTCAATAGTACCAGGTGTGGCAGGAGCATATATGCTAGGACTACCATTTGCTCTTGGCGCGTTTGTTGCTGGCGGACTAGCCGCAAGCTCAATACTTTTTTTACAACAGCGATCCAAACTTAAAGAAGATGCCATAATAGGAGTTATTTTTACATCTTTCTTTGGTCTTGGTTTGTTTATGATATCACTATCACCAATGTCCGTGAGCATCCAAACTATCACGATGGGTAATATCCTTGCAATTACACCAACAGATACATTTCAGCTTGTGATAATTGGTCTTGTGTCTCTTTGTGTTCTTGCGACAAAGTGGAAAGATTTTATGGTTACATTTTTTGATGAAAACCATGCAAGGTCTATTGGTTTAAATCCAGATTTACTGAAAATACTATTTTTTACAATTTTAGCCGCTTCTTGTGTTGCCGCTCTTCAAACTGTTGGGGCTTTTCTAGTAATTGCCATGGTAGTTACACCTGGAGCCACTGCTTACTTGCTCACGGATAAATTTCCTAGATTACTCATAATAAGCGTTATTATTGGAACATTAAGCAGCTTTTTTGGTGCTTATATTAGCTACTTCCTGAATGGTGCTACCGGTGGAATAATTGTTTCAATTTTAACTTTAATATTTATTTCCACTTTCATCTTAGCACCAAAACATGGATACTTTAAATCCAAAAGTCGGGCAGCGTTAGAAGCAGACACTAATTATGGCTGACATATTAGTTACCCCATTCCAATATAGTTTTATGATAAATGCTTTCATAATAGCAGCTATCATATCGGTACCAGCGGCTCTGCTTTCATGTTTTTTGGTGCTCAAAGGGTGGTCATTAATGGGAGACGCAATAAGCCATTCGGTACTTCCAGGAATAATAATATCATATTTACTGAGTATTCCATTAATCATTGGCGCATTCTGCTCTGGCATGGTTTGCGCAGTTTTATCAGGGTTTTTAAGTGAAAATAGCAGGCTCAAACATGATACTATAATGGGTATAGTCTTTTCTGGGATGTTTGGATTTGGAATTGTTTTATATTCAAAGGTATCTACTGAAGTGCATCTAGATCATATATTATTTGGCAATATACTCGGTATAACTTTTGAAGACTTGCTTATATCATTCTTAATTTCCAGCATGGTTACAATTCTCGTAACCATAAAGAGACACGACTTACTGTTACATACCTTTGATCCAATCCAAGCGCGTTCTGTTGGGATCCCTGTTAGCTTATTACACTACAGCTTTCTCGCGATGGTATCCGTAACAATAGTAGCCACTCTATCAGCAGTGGGAATAATACTATCAATCGGTTTGTTGATAGCTCCCGGAGCAATAGCCTTTTTGCTAACGCAGAGATTTAACCAAATGCTTATCATTGCTACATTAATTTCATTATTATCGAGTTTTTTTGGTATTTATGTTAGCTTCTTTATTGATAGTGCGCCCGCACCAACAATTATTCTATTGCTCACTGCATGTTTCATAACAGCACTGATTGGTACGAGCAGGAAATTTAAAACAAGTTAAATACTATATCAGCTAATACTGTATTGATATATTTCTGTGCACATGCAAATGTTCAATGTTTATGAGACATTCCTGGTCGTAAAGAATGAATGATAGTTTAACTAATAGAAATGAAGGATGCGAGCTTGACGTCGACTGGGTTATGTCACAAAGCGCAAACACCTCAGCAATCGAACGTCGCGCTGCTACTCTTGGCACACGCAGATCAATAAAAAAAGCTCATCAGGCCGCTTGGCTACTGAAAGCAATCTCCTGCATAGACCTTACGACGCTATCTGGAGACGATACAGCAGGTCGCGTAAAAAGGTTATGCGCTAAAGGGATCCATCCTATTAGGCCAGATTTAACAAGAGCATTGGGAATGGATGGCCTCCATGTTGGAGCTATATGTGTATACCATGAAATGATAGAAACCGCCATTGCCGCCTTGGGTAATAGCGGCATTCCGGTCGCCGCCGTTTCAACCGGCTTTCCTGCAGGTCTGTCTCCATTTAAAACTCGGTTATTAGAAATTGATGAAAGTGTACTAGCTGGGGCCAAAGAGATAGATATTGTTATTTCGCGGAGGCATGTCCTGACTCAAAACTGGCAGGAACTTTTTAATGAAGTTAAAGCATTTCGTTCTGCCTGTGGAGATGCACACCTCAAAACAATCTTAGCAACTGGTGAGTTAGGAAGCCTAAGAAATGTCGCGCGTGCATCAATGGTTTGTATGATGGCTGGGGCAGATTTCATTAAAACCTCAACAGGAAAAGAAAGTATTAATGCCACGCTTGGCACGTCAATTGTAATGGTGCGTGCAATCCGAGAGTACTGGGAAAAAACAGGGTTTAAAGTAGGTTACAAACCAGCGGGAGGCATATCAAAAGCAAAAGATGCACTAGTTTATTTAAGTCTCATAAAAGAAGAATTAGGCAACGATTGGATGGACGCTTCTTTATTTCGCTTTGGGGCTTCAAGCCTTCTTGGAGACATTGAACGACAGTTAGAACACTACTTAACTGGAAATTATTCTGCTAATTATCGGCATCCATTGGGGTAAAACATGCAAATAAAGAATATCTTTGATAAAATGGATTATGGGGAAGCACCCGAAAGCGCCAGAGAAGCCCAAAATTGGTTGAAGAACCATAATTATACTTTTGGTAATTTTATAAATGGCAAATGGAAACAATGCGAAGATCATTTCAACACCGTCAACCCTGCTAACGATCAAGTATTAGCAAAAATTGGTCAGTCGTCTCCATCGGATATAGATTCTGCAGTTAAAGCAGCCAGAGCCGCTCAAAAAAAATGGTCCAAAGAAAGTGATCATGCGCGTGCCCGCATTCTATATGCAATTGCACGTCTCTTGCAGAAAAACTCTCGGCTTTTCTCTGTCTTGGAAACCCTGGACAATGGAAAACCAATTAGAGAATCTCGTGATATTGATATTCCTCTTGCTCAAAGACACTTCTATTATCATGCTGGAATGGCTCAATTAATGCAGGCTGAGCTTCCAAAGCGATCTCCGATAGGAGTTTGTGGTCAAATTATTCCCTGGAACTTTCCACTCCTAATGCTTTCATGGAAAATAGCTCCTGCCATCGCCATGGGTAATGCTGTGGTGCTAAAGCCTGCAGAATACACGTCTTTAACAGCCCTTTTATTCGCTGAAATATGTACATCTGCTGGAGTTCCAAATGGCCTCATAAATATTGTAACTGGCGACGGAAAAGTCGGCGAAATGATTGTCGGACATAAAGATATAAATAAAATTGCATTTACTGGTTCAACAGAAGTTGGAAAATTAATTAGAGAACGAACAGCTGGCTCCGGCAAGTCCTTGACACTAGAATTAGGTGGAAAATCGCCTTTTGTTGTTTTTGATGATGCAGACCTAGATAGTGCCGTTGAAGGGGTCGTTGATGCAATTTGGTTTAACCAAGGGCAAGTTTGTTGTGCTGGGTCTCGCCTATTAGTTCATGAAGCGATTTCAGAAAAATTTTATAATAAACTCAGAAATAGAAT
>Ga0075479_10001404_pt1 | contig 10883 bp, 8 predicted proteins | sample DEB08_DNA_8_FD_76341 | JGI IMG/M metagenome (GOLD analysis project Ga0075479, IMG submission 76341) | Aqueous microbial communities from the Delaware River and Bay under freshwater to marine salinity gradient to study organic matter... | ecosystem: Environmental > Aquatic > Marine > Coastal ... | reverse complement strand
CAGCCACCACGCGGGCGAGCGAGGCCTCGGGGGTCTCACCGATGTGCAATTCGCGGAAGGCCTCGCGATCGTTGGCGCCGACCCCGACCTCGAGGCGCGCTCCGTCGCCGTCATCGACCACTCTCGCGATCTCGAGGCCGCGAAAGTGTGCGGTCACCACACCGTGGGCCACCACCGGATCGGCGCCAGCGGCGGCGATCATCTCGGTGAACGCCAGATGCGCCTCGGGCACCGTCGGAGTGGACCGGTGCGCCGCGGGTTCGACGGCGACCGGAGTCCGCTCATCGAGGTGGTGAACCGAGATCGGGAGGTGCCATTGCCGGGCGCGTCGAGCGACGACGGGGGCAGCGTCACGGTCGCCAACGAGGATCTCGAGCCGTTCGGTTCCCTCACGCAGGGCGAGGGCGATCACCGCTCCAAGCGAACGATGGGGCCGGTCGTCGAGTCGCGCCCACAGGGTGTCGTCTCGCACGAGCCAGGCGCCACCAGGCACATCGGAGACGGCGAGATCGGTGTGATCTCCAGTGAGGTCGGAGACGACTGCCCGCAGCGACAGACGGAGGAGTTGCTGGCGACGGTCGGGGGCGGTGGTGTTCACCGCTCCGGGGTCACTTCTTGTCGCGGCGGCCGTAGCGCTTGTTGAAGCGCTCGACGCGACCACCCGAATCGACGAGCTTCTGCTTGCCGGTGAAGAACGGGTGGCACTCGTTGCAGAGTTCGAGCGAAATCTCGCCACGGAGGGTCGAACGGGTCTCGAAGGTGTTGCCGCAGGTGCAGCGGACCGAGATCGTGTCGTAGTTGGGGTGCGTGTCAGCCTTCATGTCAACTCCTGCCGTACGGACGGCGAAATGGTATCGGGGCGCGCGGGTGGATGCTCCGGGTCACATACCCGGCTGTTTGGCCACCTCGGCGAGGAACTCGTCGTTGGAACGGAAGGTCTTCAACCGGTCGACCAGCAACTCGAGGCCCGGTGCCGCGTTGCCGTCGGCGGCGAGACCGGAGAGCACTCGCCGCAGCTTCCACACCATCTGGAGCTGCTTGCGGTCGAAGAGCAACTCCTCGTGGCGGGTGCTCGAGGCGTCCACGTCGATCGCCGGGTAGATGCGACGCTCGGCCATGCGACGGTCGAGCCGAAGCTCCATGTTGCCGGTGCCCTTGAACTCCTCGAACACCGCTTCGTCCATGCGCGAGTTCGTCTCGACCAAAGCGGTGGCGAGGATGGTGAGCGAGCCACCCTCCTCGATGTTGCGCGCGGCACCGAAGAATCGCTTGGGCGGGTAGAGCGCTCCGGCGTCGATACCACCGGAGAGGATCCGGCCACTCGCCGGGGCGGCGAGGTTGTAGGCGCGGCTCAGGCGGGTGATGCCGTCGAGGATGACCACAACATCCTCGCCGTACTCGACCATTCGCTTCGCCTTCTCGATGGCCATCTCAGCCACTTGGGTGTGCTGGTCGCTCGGTTTGTCGAAGGTCGACGCGATCACCTCGCCGCGGACATGCCGCTGCATGTCGGTGACCTCTTCGGGCCGCTCGTCGATCAGCAGGACGATGAGCCGGACCTCGGGGTTGTTCCGCTCGATCGAGGTCGCGATCGTCTTCATAATCGTCGTCTTGCCGGCCTTGGGGGGTGAGACGATGAGACCGCGCTGTCCCTTACCGATGGGGCAGATCAGGTCGATGATCCGAGAGGTCATGTCGGTCGGATCGTCAGGATTCTCCATCCGCAGTTTCTCGTCGGGGAAGAGGGCGGTCATGTCCTCGAACTTCAGCCGCTTCTTCGCCTCCTCGGGCTTGCGGTCGTTGATGGTGTGGATCTCGAGGAGCGCCGGGTTCTTCTCGTTGCGTCCGGCGGGCCGCATCAGCCCGGTGACGCGGTCGCCCTTTCGGAGGCCGAACTGCCGGGAGAGGCGCACCGGCACGTAGGCGTCCTGTTTGGAGGCGAGGTAGTTGTTGACCCGGATGAACCCGTAGCCCTCGTCGCGCATGTCGACGTAGCCGTCGACCTTCACCGGCTCGTTACTGGTGGGCTGCGCGTCATCGTCGTCGTCGAAAAGCTCACGGTCCTCACCCTGGGGGCCTTCGAACCCTCGCTGACCGGTGCCGCCCTTGCGTCGGCGGCGACGACGCTTGTTCCGGCTCTCGCTGTCGTCGCGCTGGCTGTCACGGTTCTGCTGGCCATCTCGATTCTGACCGTCGCGGTTCTGCTGGCCGCGCGACTGATCGCGGCCCTGTCCCGACGAGCGCTGACCGCGGTGGTCGCCCGACGGTCGATCCCCGTCGACCTCGCGGGCGCGGAGCCCGGCCGCGGCGGGATCGCCGTCATCAGCGAGCTCGACCTCCCAGGCAGCTGGAGGCTCAAGGTCGTCGGAGGCGGCTTCTGGGGCGGGCGCGGGGGCCGGAGCGGGCGCCGGAGCCGGAGCCGGAGCAGCGGCCGGGGCGTTCGACGAACCCGAGGTCGTGTCGAGGATCTGATCAATGATCTCCGACTTCTTGAGCCGAGCGGAGGCCTTCAGACCGAGCGCTTTGGCGATCGCCAAGAGCTGTTCTTTGTCTTTGGTCTCGAGAGCGGATTGTTCGAGTGCCTGTGCGGTCACGGGTCACCTTCCTTGTTCCTTGTTCGGAACGTCTGGATACTCGCCAACCGGCGGTGGACAGCCGGCGGGTCGCGATCGCGGACCACCGACGTGAAGAACTCACCGGAGAGGAGTTGCCCGATCCGGGGACGCGGCGACTGCCGGGACCTAACGGAACTTGGGGCGGGTCTGCCGGGAGACATCCCGACGCCTGAACCGTATCACCGGTGCGCGGAGGAGACAATCACCCGTCAGATCGGGCAGCGCTCGGCGACCAGCGCCTCAACGGCCGCGAGATCGTTCGCGACCGGGGTGATCCGTTCCGGCCGGTCGAAAAGGTCAGCGAGCTCGTCGGGCAGTTCGGGATGCACGCCCGTCGCCTGTCGAACAGCGTCGGGGAACTTGGCCGGATGCGCCGTCGCGAGCGTCACGACGGGTCGATTCCCGGCGAGTCGGCGTGCGACAACGGTGCCCGTGGCGGTGTGCGGGTCGATGAGCGTCCCGGTCTCGCGATGCACCCGAGCAATCTCGGCGAGGGTCTCGGCGTCGTCGACGCTGCTCGAATCGAAGACCGGGCGGATCCATCGATCGAAGGCCTCTGGGGAGGTGTCGAGATGTCCGTCGGAGCGGAACTGGGCGAGGTCGGCTGCGGTGCGCTCCCCGTCGCGGTCGTTCATCTCGAAGAGGAGCCGCTCGAAGTTCGATGAGACCTGAATGTCCATGCTCGGGCTGAGCGTCGGCACGACCCCTGCGGTCGTCATGTCGCGCGAGCGGATGAAGCGGGTGAGGATGTCGTTGGAGTTGGTGGCCACCAACAGCCGATCGATCTCGGCGCCGGTGTGCCGGGCGATCCAACCGGCGAGCACATTGCCGAAGTTGCCAGTCGGGACGCAGATGTCGATCGGGCGACCCATACGGCTCGCCGCGCTGGCGTGGTAGGCGGTCTGGGCGATGATCCTCGCCCAGTTGATCGAGTTCACCGCCGAGAGTCGCTGTGATTCCCGGAAGCGACGGTCCGCGAACATCGCCTTGACGAGGTCCTGGCAATCGTCGAAGGTGCCATCGACGGCCAGGGTGTGCACATTCGGCGCGTCGACCGTGGTCATCTGCCGCCGCTGCACCTCGCTGGTACGGCCCTCGGGGTAGAGGATGACGATCTGCACCCGTTCGCAGCCGCGAACGCCCTCGATAGCGGCCGAGCCGGTGTCTCCGCTCGTGGCCCCGACGATGGTGATGCGCTCGTCGCGACGCTCGAGCAGCCGATCGAACATGCGGCCCACCAGCTGGAGGGCCATGTCCTTGAAGGCGAGCGTTGGGCCGTGGAAGAGCTCGAGGAGCCATTGGTCGTCGCCGATCTCGACAAGCGGGGCGATCTCGGGGTGCCGAAAGCCGGCGTAGGAGTCGCGGCACAGCTGCACGAGTTCGGCCTCGGTGAGGTCCGGGGCGACATAAGGCGCGAGCACTGAGGCGGCGACATCGGCGTACTCGTCGGACGGGCCGGTGTCGATCGCCGGCCACTCGACCGGCACATAGAGACCCCCATCGTCGGCCAGGCCGGCGAGGAGCACATCCCCGAAGCCGAGCTCGGGGGCAGCGCCCCGGGTCGAGACGTACCTCACTACTCCCCGATCACGCGGAGCAGACCACCGACGCGGCCAACGACATCGAGGTCGCGGAGCTCGGAGACGGTCGCTTGCACATCGGCCTCCCGGGCCGAGTGGGTGATGAACACGAGGCGGGCTTCAGGCCCATGACCCTCTTGCTCGGCGGCCCGGATGCTGACGCCGTGGCGGGCGAACACACCGGTGACCTGGTGAAGCACGCCGGGACGGTCAGCCACATCGAGGGCGAGCAGGTACTCCGAACTCGTCTCGTCGATGGGGAGGGCCTTCGCCCGCTCGAACGAGCCGAGGGAGCCGTGGGTGCCGTTCACCAGGTTGACCGCCGCGTCGACGAGATCACCGAGGACCGCGCTCGCCGTCGGGGCGCCACCGGCTCCGCGGCCAAAGAACATCAGCGAGCCGACGGCGTCACCTTCGACGAACACCGCGTTGTAGGAGTCGCGCACCGAGGCGAGCGGGTGATCGAGCGGAACCATCGTCGGGTGAACCCGGACGGCGATGGCGCCGGTCGAGCGGTCCTGCTCGGCGATGCCGAGCAGCTTGACGGCGTAGCCGAGCCGAGCCGCGATCGCGATATCGCTCGCGGTGATGCCGCTGATTCCCTCGTGGTAGACGTCGCCAGCGACGACCTTGGCGCCGAAGGCGACCGTGGCGATGATGGCCGCCTTCGCCCCCGCGTCGTAGCCCTCGACATCGGCCGTTGGGTCGCGCTCGGCGTAGCCGAGCCGCTGGGCCTCGCTAAGCGCGTCGGCGTAGTCAGCACCCTCGTTCGACATCTTCGAGAGGATGAAGTTGGTGGTCCCGTTCAGAATGCCCATCACTCTCGAGACGGGCTCTCCTCGGAGGCTCTCGCGGAGCGGACGGATGAGCGGGATACCTCCGGCGACCGCCGCCTCGAACAGGAGGTCCACGCCGTTGTCATCGGCGAGGCCGAACAGCTCGACGCCGACGTTGGCGAGGAGTTCCTTGTTGCCGGTGATCACCGGTTTGCCGGAGCGGAGCGCGGTGGCGATGAGTTCACGGGCCGGCTCGATGCCGCCGATCACCTCGATCACGACGTCGATCTCGGGATCGGTCACCACCGCCATGGCGTCGTGGGTGAGCACCCCGTCGCCGAAGTCGATTCCCCGGTCGCGAGCGGTGTTGCGCACGGCAACTCGGGTGATGGAGAGCCGCACTCCGGTGCGGCGGGCGATCTCGTCGGCGCGCTCGGCGACAAGCGGCACGAGCGCCCCGCCGACATTGCCGCAGCCGAGCAGGCCGACCCGGATCTCGCGCTGGTGTTCACTCACCGGGCCGAGGCTATCCACGGCCTCGGGTTCGGGCATCCGCGCCTCGTTCCAGCGGCGCCGTCGGTGGTGAGATGGAGCGATGTCCGATCACTCCACACCGACGCTCTCCACCCTTCGAATCGAGCACGACGCCGGGGAGCCGGTGGCGCGGCTCCTCCTCAATCGACCGGATCGCCTGAACGCCCTCTCGACGGTGCTCCTCGCCGAGTTGATCGAGGCCTGCGCCTGGGTGAGTTCCCGTGAGGACGTGAAGGTCCTCGTGGTCACGGGCGACGGGCCGAATTTCTCCGCTGGTTTCGACCTTGACGACTTCCGTGGACTCGACTCGTCATCGACCGATCGTCGGGCGACCGCCGACCTCGGTCGTCGAGCCGCTGAGGCGCTCACCAATGTGGACGCGCTGACGATCGCCGCGGTTCGCGGCCACTGCGTTGGTGGAGGCCTCGTGCTGGTGGCTGCCTGCGACCTTCGGGTTGCGGCGGCGGGGACGCGGTTCGCGATTCCCGAGGTCGACCTCGGTATCCCCCTCGCCTGGGGTGGGATACCGCGGTTGGTGCGCGAGATCGGGCCGGCGAGAACGAAAGAGCTCGTGTTGTCGTGTCGCCCCTTCGGAGCCGAGGAGGCCGCCGCGATCGGGATGGTCAACCGGGTGATCGACGATGCGGCGTTCGACACGGAGGTCGCAACCTGGGCCGTCGAGTTGGCCGCCAAGCCGATGTTCGCCATTCGGGCGACGAAATCTCAGGTGAACGCCGTGATGGAGGAGATCGCCGGCACGGGTCGCAACGCGAATGACGCTGACACGCTCCTCGCGGCGCTGGCCGATCCCGAGTCCCGGCAGGCCAGCCGCGACTATCTGGCCTCGCGTGGGCGGCGCTGACCTTCAGCCGACGTCGGTGGCGAGGAGATCGTCGAAGGTCTCCCGACGCACCACAAGCCGCGCTGACCCACCCGAGGTGAACACGACAGCCGGCCGGCGGATGCGGTTGTAGTTGGATCCCATCGACTGGCCGTAGGCGCCGGTCACCGGCGTGACCAGCACATCGCCGACCGCCAGATCAGCGGGCACATCAGCCTCGTTGAGCAGCACGTCACCACTCTCGCAGTGCTTGCCAACAACGCGCACCCGGCGGGTCCGCTCGGCGAACGGCGCCCGGGCGAGCAGCGCCTCGTAGCCCGAGCCGTACAGCACCGGCCTCGGATTGTCGCTCATGCCGCCGTCGACGGCCACATAGGTGCGCACCCCCGGGATGTCCTTGATGGTGCCAACGGTGTAGGCGGTCACCGCGGCATCGGCGACGATCGATCGTCCAGGCTCGACGTAGACATCGGCCCGCACCCCAAGCGCCCGGCAGGCGTCGAGCAGCACCGACGCCCACGTCGAGATCGAGGGAGCCTCCTCGTCGGAGGTGTATGCGACTCCAAGCCCTCCACCGAGCACCAGTTGCGGCAGGTCGACCTCGGCGGCGAAGGCGGCCATCACCTCAGCAGCACGGGCGAAACTGTCGGCGCGGAACACGTTGGAGCCGATATGGCAGTGGGTACCGACCAGGTTGACCGCTTCGGAGGTCGCTGCGCGGGCGACGGCGCGGGCGGCGTCGCCGTTGCCGAGGTTGAAACCGAACTTCGAGTCGTCTTGACCGGTCGAGATGAACTCGTGGGTGTGCGCGTGCACCCCTGGGGTGACGCGGATGAGCACATCGGGCACCGGACCGAGACCGGCTTGGTGAAGGTGCTCGAGTCGATCGAGCTCGTCGAAGGAGTCGACGATGATGCGCCCGATCCCCGCCTCGATCGCGAAACGGAGTTCCTCCTCGCTCTTGTTGTTGCCATGAAGCACGCAGGCCGAGGCGGGCACCCCAGCCGCGAGAGCGACGTGCAGCTCGCCGCCGGTCGACACGTCGAGCAGCAAGCCCTCCTCGTAGGCGAGGCGGGCCATGGCCCGGCAGAGGAACGCCTTGGTGGCGTAGATGACGCGTCCCGCGCCGAAAGCGGCGACGGCCTCGCGGCAACGACCGCGCAGATGATCCTCGTCGTAGACGAAGAGCGGCGTTCCGAACTCCTCCACGAGCGCCCCGAGATGGCAACCGCCGATGGTGAGCCAACCATCGTCGGCGAGAGCCGCCGATTCGGGTAGGAGCCGACGGGCGACGGCGCTCACATCCGCTCCGGGGCCTCGATGCCGAGGAGGTCGAGGCCGGTCGACAGCGTTCGGGCAGTCAGATCGCACAGGGCGAGCCGCGATCCACGGACGGGCTCGTCGACCTTCAACACGGGGCAGTGCTCGTAGAAGCCTGTGAACGCTTGGGCGAGGTCGAACAGGTGGGTGCAGAGCCGGTGGGGTGACTGTGAGGAGGTGGCCTCGGCGATCACCGACGGGGTCGCGAGGATACGCAGCGCGAGTTCCCGCTCGGCCGGTTCGGCCAACGCGATTGCCGACGGGTCGACCGAGCGCGGGTCCACGCCCGCTCGACGGAAGATCGACCGGATGCGCGCGTGTGCGTATTGAAGGTAGGGGGCGGTGTTGCCGTCGAAGGAGAGCATCCGGTCCCAATCGAAGACGTAGTCGCGCACCCGATCCGTGGACAGGTCGGCGTACTTGACCGCGCCGATCCCGACCGCGCGGGCCACAGCCGCCCGTTCGTCATCGTCGAGGTCGGGGTTCTTCTCAGCGACGAGCGCCCCCGCCCGTTCGATGGCCTCGTCGAGCAGGTCGACGAGCTTCACCGAGTCTCCCGAGCGACTCCGGAGCATCTTGCGGTCCTCGCCGAGAACGTTGCCGAAGGCGACGTGGACGGCGTCGACGCCCTCAGGAAGCCATCCGGCCATCCGAGCGACGGCGAACACCATGTCGAGATGTTGTTGTTGGGGGGCGCCCACCACATACAACATGAGGTCAGCGCCCAGTCGCTCGACGCGATCGATGACGCAGGTGAGATCGCTCGTGGCGTAGTTGAACCCGCCGGTTCGGGCGCGGATGATGAGGGGCAACGGCTCGCCGTCGCGGTTGGTGAAACCGGGCGGGAACACCACGCTCGCCCCGTCGCTCTCCTCAAGGAGTCCGGCGGCGCCAAGCCGGTCGATCGTCGCCTGCATGCCGGGCTGGTACATGCTCTCCCCAGCCAAGTCATCGTCGTTGAGCAGCACCCCGAGCTTGGAGTAGACGGTGTTGAAGTACTCGGTGGACATGGCGACCAGGCGGCGCCAGAGGGCCGCCGTGTCCGGATCGCCTCCCTGCAGCGCGACGACGCGCTCACGGGATCGTTCTTGGAACTCCTCCGACTCGGAGAACTTCACGTTGGCCTGCTTGTAGAAGCCGTCGAGGTCGCCTTGGCCGAGACCGGCGGCGGCGACATCCTCGCCGAGATCGAGAAGGTGCTCGATGAGCATGCCGAACGGTCGACCCCAGTCACCGATGTGGTTCTCGCGGATCACCGTGTCGCCAGCGAAGAGGTGAAGGCGAGCGAGGGCGTCGCCGATGACGGTCGATCGGAGGTGGCCGACGTGCATCTCCTTGGCCACGTTCGGCGCGGAGTAGTCGATGACGACGGTTCGCGGATCCGAGGTCGCGAGACCGAGCCGTTCGTGGCGCGCCGCGTCAGCGGCGAGGCCGGACAGGAAGTCGTCGGAAAACACGAGGTTCACGAACCCCGGTCCGGCGACCTCTACCGAGGAGCAGACCCCGTCGAGGGCTCCGCTCGCGATGATCTCCTCGGCCACCTCGCGGGGGTTGCGCCCGAGCGCCTTGGCGAGCGGCAGTGCGCCGTTGACCTGGGCGTCGGCGCGGTCGGAGGGACGCACCACCGGGTCGGCCGACTCCCCAGCGATCGAGGCGAACACCGGCGCGAGCAGTTCGGCCACCCGCTGCAACGGGTCGATACTTCGGGAGATTGGCTCGGACATCAGCCGACCATTGTGTCCGAGGGCGGGCGCGAAGCCACCGACTCAGACCGAGGTCGAGCAGAAGGTGTCGCCGCGAGCGACGCTCGCCTCGGTGACAACGTCGACGCTCTCAGCGTCGTAGAGGGCGCCGAGCATTCCACGCACCATGCCGCGATCCACCGCGCAGATGACCGGATGCTCGGTCGCGACATCACCGAATGGGCAGTGGGTGTTGATGATCCGGAGACCGTCGTTGCGGTTCTCGGCGTGGGCCGCGAATCCGTGGGCCGTCAAGGCGTCGGCGACCGCTTGGATCGCGGCGCGAAGCGACCGGTGCCCCTGTTCGAGGGCCTCGCCGTTCAACCCGACTGCCATGGCGCGCCCGTACTCGGTGCCAACCTCCTCGGCGAGGCGCTCGGCCTCATCAGCGGGCAGGCGGTCGAGAGCGCGTCCTAAGAGCGACAGCACGAGGTCGTCGCTGCGCACGGGGAACTCGGTGAGACGGTCGGCGACGGCTCGATACCGCTTCGACGGCCGGCCGGCCCCTCCGCCGTCGATCCTCGCGGTGCTGACCTCGAGGTACCCGCCCGCCGAGAGCTTCTCGAGATGGTGTCGGGCGACGTTCGGATGAACGCCAACCTGCTCGGCGACCGAGGCGGTGGTGAGGCCCTCATCGCCAGATTCGCGCACGAGGAGATAGACGCGCCGACGGGTGGGGTCGCCGAAAGCGTCGGTGATCGCGGACACCGTGGCGGTGAACGACGCGGAGGCGGACATGGGCGGAGTGTAGGCGGGTTTTCTCCTACCGTCGTAGTGCAAACCCTGAGGGCGTTCGCCAGAATGGCAGCCATGGCCCCCACCAGCGATCAACTCGTCGAAGCCCTGCGCCCTGTGGAGGACCCGGAACTCCACCGCTCCATCGTCGATCTCGGCATGCTTCGTCGGGCGGAGATGTCAGGTGACGGTGTGGCCCACATCCTCGTCGCCCTGACGGTCGCGGGATGTCCACTGCGCAACGAGATCCAGAATCGCGTCTCCACTGCTGTCACCGCCCTCGACGGTGTGTCATCGGTCGACCTCGAGTTCACCGTCATGACCGACGAGGAGCGCGCCGCGCTCCGAGAGATGCTGCACGGCTCGCCCGGGGCGACCGCCGGGTCGGGCCATGCGCACGGCCACGCCGAGGGACGCGCGATCCCGTTTTCTCAACCCGGCTCCAAGACCCGGCCGCTGCTGATCTCCTCCGGCAAGGGCGGCGTCGGCAAGTCCAGCGTGACCACCAACCTCGCGGTCGCTCTGGCCGCGCGAGGTCATTCGGTCGGCGTGGTCGACGCCGACATCTACGGCTACTCGATCCCGCGGATGCTCGGCACCGACCGCAAGCCGGTCGTGATCGACGAGATGCTCATCCCGCCCGAGCAGTGGGGAGTGCGATGCATCTCGATCGGCTACTTCGTCCCCGAGGGCGAGGCGGTCGTGTGGCGTGGGCCGATGCTTCACAAGGCCCTCGAGCA
>Ga0075479_10001395_pt1 | contig 10926 bp, 9 predicted proteins | sample DEB08_DNA_8_FD_76341 | JGI IMG/M metagenome (GOLD analysis project Ga0075479, IMG submission 76341) | Aqueous microbial communities from the Delaware River and Bay under freshwater to marine salinity gradient to study organic matter... | ecosystem: Environmental > Aquatic > Marine > Coastal ... | reverse complement strand
AAGAGCTCTTCGTCAGGTTCGCGGTAAGCGTGTGACATCCGAAACCCGGTTCATTACTTTATTTGACATCATTGGTCAGCACCATGTCTTCAACTCCCGAAGAGATTTCAGATCGCCAGCAGGCGCGTGTCGGCACAGTGGTGTTGTTGGCTGCGGCGATCATGGCGGTGCTGATCTTTTGTGATCGGGGCGGGATGCTGAACGGAGCGATGCCACGCTATTGGTACTCCACCCGCCAGATTCATCTTCTTGTCTGTGCGGCGTTGATGCTGATTGCGGCCATATTGCTGCGAACGCGGCTGCACACCGGCCCACTGTTCCAGAACTGTCAGGTCATGACTCGACAGGACTGTCCGTTGTGTGATGAGGCAATTTCCGAGTTGTTGAAGCATCGCAGGGTTCTGCCCGTGATCGAACTTGTCGATGTGGATCTGGATGAAGAACTGCAGCAGCGCTGGGGGGAAACGGTGCCCGTGGTTCTGCTCGACGATCGAGTGCGTTTCCGTGGTTCGGTGAATCCGGTGTTACTGCAGCGGCTGATTGACGCTGCAGAGCTGCGACGGGATCGGGCGGCTGCCGGTGAAGCAAAAGTCTGACACAACCGTTCTAATCGCGCGGGACCTGCGGGTGCAGTGATGTCGGCTGCGGGTGGATATGACAGCGCGCACTGCCGGTCTGCGAGCGGAATGCAGCTGAGTGCAGCGAATGACTTGTCTCGGTGTCACCTGCAACACAGAATTCAGTAAGACTGCGTGCTGCTGCGGCTGCCGCCGGAAACTTCTGTCAAGTTCAAAGACCACTGTCAGGGAGATGAGCGTCGTGAAACATCGGTCAGCATCTGTCATTCGTACCCTTGTGATGGCTCTGGGTATTGCACTTTCCGGCAACGCCCCGGCAAGTGCTCAGAATGCTGATGCAAGACAGTCACTGTTTGACGGAAGAACATTGCAGGGCTGGGAAGGCGATGCCGGCTGGTTTCGTGTGCAGGACGAATGCATCGTTGGCGGTCATCTGGACAGAGAGATCCCGCACAACTTCTTCCTTTCCTCAAAGGACGAGTACGGTGATTTTGAACTGACACTGGAGTTTCAACTGAAAGGTGACCGCACAAATGCGGGAGTTCAGATTCGCAGTCGTCGTATCCCTGATCACCACGAGATGATTGGGTATCAGGCGGATCTGGGGCAGAGTTACTGGGGCGCGCTGTACGACGAGTCGCGTCGTCGCCGCATTCTGGCCGCTCCCGATGCTGAGCAGTTGTCTCGAGTATTACAAAAAGATGGCTGGAACAGCTATCGGATTCGCTGCGAGGGGCGACGTGTGCAGTTGTGGATCAATGATCTGCAGACGGTGGATTACTACGAAAGCGACCTCGACCTCGAACAGCGCGGACTGATTGCTGTTCAGATTCACGGGGGACCGGCTGGCGAAGCGTGGTACCGGAATATTCAGCTGACTTCACTGGAACGGTAACAGTCATCTGATTCGATGATCGGAACATTCTGCCTGGAAACAGGGCGTGGTGCTCAAAAGAGAGTGAGTAGGAATTCCATGAGTAGGAAATCTGCAGCTGACGGTCATTTTCCAATGGTTCGGATGCGACGAAATCGGCAGTGCGACTGGTCGCGTCGAATGGTGCGTGAGCATCGATTGTCCGTGGATGATCTGATTTGGCCGGTATTTGTGGTTGAAGGAACAAATCGACAGGTCGCGGTGGACTCCATGCCGGGGGTTCAACGCTGGTCGGTGGACTTGCTGGTTCAGCAGGCTGCAATGGCGAGCGATCTGGGCATTCCGGCGATGGCCATTTTTCCGGTGACGCCTCAGGAACGTAAGACTGCAGACGGCGAAGAGTGCGAGAATCCGGACAACCTGATTTGTCAGGCCATGCGTGCCATCCGGGACGCCGGGATCGAAATTGGTCTGATCGCGGACGTGGCATTGGATCCCTATACCACTCACGGTCAGGACGGGCTGGTGCGTCAGGACGATGTGGTCAACGACGAAACGCTCGATGTGCTCTGTCGTCAGGCGTTGAATCAGGCTCGTGCGGGCTGCGACATTATTGCCCCTTCGGACATGATGGACGGCCGTGTTGGCCGCATTCGCCAGTCTCTGGATGCTGAGGGCTTCCAGAATGTTCAGATCATGGCGTATTCCGCTAAGTACGCGTCGGCCTTTTACGGCCCGTTTCGGGATGCCGTCGGCTCCGCAGGGAATTTGGGTGGCGGAGACAAGAAGACCTACCAGATGGATCCTGCCAATACTGATGAGGCATTGCGTGAGGTGGCTCTGGATATTGCTGAAGGGGCCGACATGGTGATGGTGAAGCCCGGAATGCCGTATCTGGACATTATTCGTCGCGTGAAGCAGGAGTTTGCGGTGCCCACCATGGCTTATCAGGTGAGTGGGGAGTACGCGATGATTGCCGGGGCGGCTCAGAATGGCTGGCTAAACCATGATGCTGCGATGCTGGAAAGCCTGTTGTGTTTTCGCCGCGCAGGTGCAGATGCCATTCTGACTTACTTCGCTGTGGAAACTGCGAAGCTGCTGCAACGCTGACACCTGAGACGAAGTGACAGAATCGCAGAAATCCAGGTCTTCTTTGCTGTTTTGAAAGATTGGAGCAGCAGTTCGGCTGCCGTAACTTGCAGAGCCGGAGCATTCGGAATCTGCGTTTCAATGCATGTTGCAGGTCGTGAATGGAAGGACAGGCACCTCTGTCCTGCATCCGCGTTGATCAATGCAAAATCTGCTCAGCCTGCTCTGAGATTGTTTCGATACTCCGGGAGTCCGCAGTCGGGTGCTTGTCTGCGGAGGGTTTCATCAAACCTGCAAAGTGGTGTCAGCGTCAGGGATGCGGTTCTGTGAGGCGGGGTCGAACGGGAACAGGGCAACCTACCAGCCCTCTTCTTTGATCAACTCCGCGAGGCGAGCTTAGGTTGCCGATGTCGATTGAAGAGCTGCTGGAACTGATGGAGCAGGGACGATCTCGAAAGGATTCTCGCGACTACCGTCCGGAATGGCTGAAGAAATTTATTTCTTCCGTTGCGGATCTGTTCGAACCTTTGGCCTGCCTTGGTCGGGTGGGTTACGACTGCCGTCTGGATGAACGCGGATGGACCGTCTCCCTGTATATCGGGACGACGGAGATCATCGGCGGACCAAGGGATGGACAAATTGATCATGTCAGTTTCCGGCTTGATATTCTCAGACTGCAGCAGGAGTTCCGAGAGATCACTCGCCTTGAGTGGTACTCAGTTTCTGAGAACGCGGAGCAGGCATCCGGTATTCCTGTGCGGTCACTCCTGTCGGTCCACGGCTGTCCTCCGGACGGCGAAACACTGCGTTTGGAACTTCTTGGCGTGCCACCGATTGTGACCAAACCTGGTCTGCATCTGCGAACAGATGGTGTGTTTTACGAGACACGTTGAACGCAAAACGGAAGTGAAAAAGCAGCTCACGAGTCACGGAACAGTCAACGGGCGGGAAACATCAGCGAATTTGGGCAGGGCTCCTGCACTCCGGCGGAACTTCTCACTCCGCCGGGGTGTGCTGCCTGGTGCTCGGTTGCGGCCCGCCACTGCAAAGATCTGCAAAATCTGCCCCTTGGACAGTGTTCCTGCAGCGGTCTCGCCTCCGGTGTGTTTCTTTCTGCCGACTCGGAGAGATGCGATCGGTTGAAACTGCCGAACCCGTATGGCGGCGGGACTTTCCCCCCAAAAAGGTGCTTCCTTCCCTCTGGACAAGGCATTCTGCCCTCCATTATCAACCGCCCGCTGCGAACCCGGAGGGGCTGCTGAAGATCAGCACTCGCTCCGGATTCAAAGTCCGAATCAATTGCCTTCAGGGAAGATGGCGATGGTGCGGACATGTCGGATGCCGTGTGGAAATGATGGCTGCGGACTTTGCCTGAGCAGGGTCTCATGCCTTCCACAGGATTTGTTGCAGTGGTGACAATGCAGGCGCTGTTGGTGTGAGCCATGGGGGCCTGCAGGGAAGGCGTTGTTCGGGATGCGGGCTTTGGCAGGTGCTGCCGGAGTTCCTGAACTCTTGTTTCTTCCTGGTCATTCGCACAATCCGACGACAAAACAAAGAAGGAAGAACCGAACGAATTTGTACCGGGCAGTCAGCCGGATCAGTGGTGTTTGTTTTGCTGAACCGAACGGGTTTGGCGGAGTCTGAGCATTATCCTGATTGTGCTGATGTTCAGGACCATGTTCTGTCGATACCTGTCGATACGAACTGTCTGCCGCTTTGGTGCACCTGCTGTTCGTCATGGAGGATTGAATGGCTACCAAGGTCAGTGAAGATGTTTCTGAGGTTTGGGTTGAGTTCAAGAAGGACCAGACCAACCAGAAGCTTCGGAACCGCCTGATGGAGCGGTACCTGCCGCTGGTCAGATATAATGCGGAACGTGTTTGGGCCAAGCTTCCTGAGGGCGTGGATCTTAACGATCTGATGTCCGCCGGAGTTTTTGGTCTGATGGATGCGATTGAAGCCTTTGATATGGAACGCGGCGTCAAGTTTGAGACGTACTGCGTGCCGCGCATCCGCGGTGCGATGCTCGATGAGCTTCGTACGATGGACTGGGTTCCCCGCCTGGTGCGAAGCAAGGCCAGCAAGGTCGAAGCGGCACGCAAGGCTGTGGAAGCACGCGTCGGCCGTCCGCCAACCGAGGCTGAAATTGCCGAGCAGATGAGTCTTCCGATCAAGGAATTCGAACGTCTGCGTGTTGAGGCCAGCGCCGTCAACCTGGTCAGTCTCGAGAAGAAATGGTACGAGACCGACAGCTACAAGGATGTTCGAGAAGTGGATGTCGTTGAAGACATTCGCTGCAAGGATCCCACCGACGGCATCCAGAAGATGGATGTGATGCGTATGGTGACCAAGGGTCTGAACCGCAACGAACGTCTGATCATCATCCTGTATTACTATGAAGAACTGACCATGAAGGAAATTGGCAGCACACTGGGGCTGTCTGAATCCCGAGTCAGTCAGATGCATTCCAGTATCGTCGCTCGACTCAAAGAACAGCTGGACCGGCGTCGCCCGGAATTTGGCTGAGAAGAAATTGAAAAAGCCTTCGCATCTGCGGAGGCTTTTTCGCTGCGCGGACAGAATGCCGACCGCCGTCATCTGCTCCGCTTTGCAGGGCCGCCGCTGGTCAGTTGTTGCTTCTGTAGGCGGCATTTGCGATATTGGACGCACAGGGAAGCTGTTTCCCGTCCCCGCCTGATTTCACAGAGGCTGTCAATGCTACGCATTCCTGATCGCCCAATCCGACTCTGCAATGGCTGGTCGCGCCGCGACGCACTGCAGATCGGCGGCCTGTCAGCTTTGGGCCTTTCCCAGCAGGCTCTTCGCGCCGCCAGTCCTGCTGTCGATGACGCCGCCGAACTGGCACCGGGTTTTGGCAGCGCAAAATCGGTCGTACTGGTCTGGCTCCTCGGCGGACCTCCCCAGCATGAAACATGGGATACAAAGCCCAATGCTCCCGCTGAAATACGCGGAGAATTTGGCAGTATTGATTCTGTCGTCCCAGGAATTCGAGTGGGCGAACTGATGCCGCGTTCGGCAATGCACACCGACAAACTGTCGGTTCTGCGAGCCGTCGTCACAAAGGACCAGGCGCATTCATCCAGCGGTTATCAGATGCTGACCGGTGTTCCTCACCAACCGCTCAGCCAGGAAAATGTGGTCTCCAAATCCCCCAATCTGTCGCCGTCTCACGCGGCGATCATGCGGGCGTTGCGCGCCGACCATGACGGTCTGCCCTCTTCGATTGTGTTGCCATACCATATTGCGAACGACGGTGAGATCCTGTGGCCCGGGCAAACTGCCGGCGTACTCGGTCGCCAATATGACCCGTGGCTGATTTCCTGCGATCCATCCAAACCGGACTTTCAGGTTCCGGATCTTTCGCTGCCGGCTGAGATCTCTTCGGACCGCTTTCAGTCGCGGCGGAGATTGCTGCAGTCGCTGGAAGAACCCGCGGCAGCACACGGAAAGATCGCCGGGGCGGGCCAGTTTGGATTCCATCTCGAACAGGCCTTTGACCTGCTGGCCGGAACTTCCGCTCGCAGAGCTTTTGAAATTTCGGAAGAGCCCGCTGATGTGCGGGATCGCTACGGGCGAAATCGCTTCGGGCAGTCCATGCTGCTGGCAAGGCGACTTGTCGAGACCGGCGTTTCACTGGTGCAGGTCAACTGGACTCGCGTCGAAGCCGTCACAAATAACGGGTCCTGGGATACTCACAAAAACCACTTCACAGATCTCAAAGACCATTTGATGCCGCGAATGGATCTCGCGTTCTCTGCCCTGATGGACGATCTGGATGAACGCAATCTGCTGGATGAAACCCTGGTGGTCTGGCTGGGAGAATTCGGCCACACGCCGAAGATCAACGGCAATGCCGGACGGGATCACTGGGGGAACTGCTTCTCGATCGCACTTGGCGGGGCCGGAATTCGCCGTGGACACGTTCACGGGGAATCAGACGCCCACGCGGCCTTTCCGGTCGCCGGGGCTGTGTCGCCCGCTGATGTCACCGCCACAATCTTCCACTGTCTGGGTTACCATCCCGAGACGCTGCTGTATGACCAGACTGGTCGACCATTCCCGCTGACACGGGGTGAAGTGATCACAGAGATTCTTGCCTGAAATGTCACATTCACCGGGAACCAATTCCCACTGGAGATCACGCAAACGCCGCATGGCAGCTGCCGCTGTGTTTCCTGCGCTGGCGCTGATCCTGCAAATGATGGGACAGCCCATCTACTGCGCCTGCCAGCAATTTCAAATCTGGAATGGCGACACGTGGTCCAGCCATAATTCACAACACTTCCTCGACTGGTACTCCCTGACCCACGTCTCCCACGGGCTGTTGATGGCTGGTGGCACATGGCTGCTGTTGCGAAAACTTCTGAACTTTCGTGGACGATTGCTGGTGTGCCTGCTGCTGGAGGCGGGCTGGGAAGTGCTCGAAAATACCCCGCTGATTGTGCAGCGTTATCGCACTGCCACCGTTGCACTGGGGTACACCGGTGACTCCATCGTGAATTCCATCGGTGACCTGCTCAGCTGCTTCGTGGGTTTTCTGCTGGCTTCCACGCTGGGTTTTCGCAAAACCGTGGTCCTGCTGATTGCCCTGGAGTTATTGCTGCTGGCCGTGATTCGCGACAATCTGACCCTGAACATGGTCATGCTGTCATGGCCGCTTGATGCGATTCGCGAATGGCAGGCGGCCGGGCACTGAATCGGTGTGTGGGCCCACCGGGTGTGGTCGGTCCGCAGAACGCGGGCAGATTACCAGTTTTCCGCCTGCCACGTTTCGGCGTGCAGGACGTCGTTGCTGCTGGCAGATGTGACAGTCAATTTCCATCTCAGCACACCGAATGGAAGATCATCACAGTATTTCACATCCACCCGTTCAATCACTCGTCCCAGGTTCGGATGGTCCATCAACGTTCTGCGAGCGGCGCGATCGGTCTTCCAGGCGGTCTCCGGATCATCTCGCGAAGGCAAATACATTGGACCACCCGGTGCGAATGGACGATTGCTGGAAGCCTGGCCGAACATCTGCCGGATCAGGCGATCAAGTTGTCGCTGTTCCGTTGTCAGCGTGGCCGCTGATGGACTGCTGCCCGGCTGTCCGGGCCTGTCAAATGGAAGCTGAGCCAGATCTGCCGTCGGCAGCAGGCTGCGGCCACCCATTGCGGCTGCGGTCACGAAGACCTGCGGATTTCCTGCGTCGTCCTGAAGGACTTCGAATTGCACGCGGTCTCCGCGACTGCTGACAAAGGCTGCTGTTTCCCCGACTGTTCGCTGCCCGGAAAATATGGACAGGCGAGCCGGATTGAAGGGGACACGTGGAGTTCGGTAGCTGATCAAGCCACGAGATTCCAGCTGCGTATACAGCCATGAAGGCCGCCACGGAGTCTCAATCGACCACAGGACGGTTCCAGCCGAAATCATCAGCAGCAGGATACCGATGCTGAAACCAACGTTCCGAATCTGTTGCAGCAGCGGAATCATGGCCAGCCACCAAAACGGCGAAAGCCACAGCATCCACCGCAACCCCACCGAGTTCCCGCCGTAGTTGTAGTTCTGAGTGCGGCTGAGATAGAAGCCAAGCGTAATCAGGCTCATCACGGTGCCGGCAAACAGCAGCGTCTTTAATGCTCCGCGTTGAGCCGTTGCCGGCGTCTGTTCCGAATCATTGGCGGGGTTCCATCGGCCAGCCAGCAGAGGCCCCGTCAGGCTGAGCAACAGGACGGGAGTCAGCGACAGCAGGCCATGGTGCCCCAGCAGACAGTGAAACAGATAGGTCGCTGTGGATTCGGTGTTTGCATCCAGATCGCGAGGATCCGACCAGTAACTGGGGATCCCGTGATGCACATAGAGATAGGTCTCCGTGCCATAGGTTGCGTAGAACGGCTTCAGGCTGCCGGTTGCCATCCAGTTGGTGACAAAGAAAAACAGCAGCGGCAACGCGGCTGCCGGCACATACCACTTCAGTGTTTGCCGACGACAGAGTGTGACTGCCAGCAGAAATGAAGCAACACCCAGCTGGGCAGCGGGCAGCTCAAAGCAGGTGGTCATCGCCGCAAAAAATCCCAGTATGGCAAAGTCACGCGTGCGAGGTGCAATCAGCAGGCGGACGGCTGCAGAAACAGCCAGCACGGCACTGACAACCGCCGGCGTATGATTATTCAGCGAGGTGAGATACGGTGTCGTGAGTGATCCCATGCCGGCCGCTGCAAGAATAAATATGCGTGCTGCCGGGACGACCCCCAAAAGTCTCATTGTGTTCCGCAGCGACAGCAGGCACAGGCAAAACGGCAGTGCGTTGATGATCAGCAGCAGGATGCGTGTGACGACGGCCGTTTCGGCAAACAGACCATAGCCGGTCACGGCCTTCTGAGCGGCATACAGACCGGCGACCAGCACGGACAAAAACGGCGGCTTGGAGGAATAGAAGTGCCACGTTTGATCCGGCTCGGACCACGTGCGGACTTTGTCGATCGTCGACCAGCGGGAAGACTGGTCGATTTCATCAATGGACCAGGTGTTGCGTTCGACCAGTGACCAGACGGTGGCCCAGCGGGAGCGATCATTCGCGCTTTGCAGAGGTGCTGCCCTGAGAATGGCGATGGACACCACCATCGTCATCAGCAGGATCAGCAGATTTTCCACCCAGCGGGGCGATTCTGCGGATCCGTCGTGGCGTGGTTCGGGCTCTGGCATGGTGAAGGGCAAGCTGTTCGGGAGCGGGGCACCGAGTGAATCACGCGGCGTGGTGGTCGATGTTTGATCCAGTCTGTGTCACAAACTGGGCAGACTCAAGCGTGTCCTGAGCCTGCTTTCCGCAATTCCGCTGGTTTCAGTCGTCTGTTCAGAAGTTCCCGATCAGCGGATCCTGAATAATGCGAAGTCTGATCTTGAGTTGACCTGTTGGTGCCTGCCAGACTTCGCGGTCAGAGATCTGATCCCGTAATCAGCCAGCCTTGTTCTGTCCAGTATGTTCAGGATTGTCAGCGATGTCCGACGACGAAAAAAATGTCATTCGCCAGCTCTCGCGCCGCCAGCGGCGGGTGTTGGGAACACTGATCGAAAAAGGGTTTACAACGCCCGATCAGTACCCGCTGACGGTGAAGGCGACAGCCACCGGCTGCAATCAGAAAAGTAATCGGGATCCGGTGACAGATTACGACGAATCCGATGTCGCGGACGCTCTGGAAGAATTGCGGCAGCTGGGGCTGGTCGCCGAAGTGTACGCAGACGGAAGTCGAGCAGTTCGTTTCCGACACTATATGCGTCATCGGTTCACGTTTTCTGAACAGCAACTGGCGATCATGTGCGAATTACTGCTGCGGGGAAGGCAGCAGTTGGGTGAGCTGCGGACACGCGCCAGTCGCATGCGGCGTATTGAGTCTCAGGACCAGTTGCGAGAGCAATTGGAAGATCTGCTGAACCTGGGATTTCTGCAGACCAGCGGCAGTCTGGAACGACGCGGGGTCGAGGTGGACCACACCTTTTATGGTGACCGCGAGAACATGCAACTGCAGTCGCTGGGGGATGCCCCCGAAGCTCCACAGACACCTGCGGTGGAATCCGCTCCTGCTGCCGCGGAGGTGGTCGATTCCCTGCAGCAGACGCTGCAACAACTGCAGATTCATTCAGAGCGTGTGCAGAACGCGATCGATTCCCTGCGACAGCGGCTGGATCGGATCGAACGCGAGCTGGGGATCGATTGATCCCCGCGCGGCTGGACAGCGTCAACGCGTTGGCATGATGATTTGAGAGGCGCCGCTGCCAGTTCTCTGGACCTGAATCTGCACCGGGATCGTGTCTTTCATTTCCGCAACGTGGGTGATGACACCAACCTTGCGCCCCTGCGACTCCAGATGCATCAGTGCATGAGTGGCGGTCCGCAGCGTTTCGTCATCCAGAGTTCCGAACCCTTCATCAATAAACAGCGACTCAATCTTCAGACGATTGGAAGCCAGGGCAGCCAGACCCAAAGCCAGCGACAGCGATACCAAAAACGTCTCACCTCCGGACAATGAGTGTACCGAACGCTTTTCATCGGCCATGTCCTGATCCACGACCATCAGGTTGAGCGAGTCGGGAATGCGTTCGAGCCGATAACGTGGTGTCAGTCGATACAACTGGTAGTTCGTGTCCCGCAGCAGAATGTCCAGAGTTTGTTGCTGAGCCAGTTTGCGAAATTTATCGCCCTCTGCCGATCCGATCAGTTCATTCAGTTTGAGAATCGGTTCTGCCGCTTTCCGCTGTTTCTGCAACTGGTCTGTTTTCTCTGTCTGCCCAGTGCGTCGCTGGTTGTCATTGATGATCGCGGCCCGCACCTCTTCGCTGGTTTCCCGCGCAGATTCCAGAAGAGGAACAAGCTCCCGCTGCGTT